>ERZ1463034.21-NODE-21-length-58378-cov-48.741320_pt1 | contig 58378 bp, 55 predicted proteins | sample MGYA00564480_ERZ1463034 | MGnify/ENA primary metagenome ERZ1463034 (study PRJEB39244, sample SAMEA3635122) | Helicobacter pylori | study: EMG produced TPA metagenomics assembly of PRJEB11511 data set (Assembly of a 5300-year-old Helicobacter pylori...
CCTGCTGACGCTGTTGGTCTTGCTGCTGGCGCTGTTGTTGCTGTACTTGCTGCTGCCGCTGTTGGTCTTGCTGCTGGCGCTGTTGTTGCTGTACCTGCTGCTGACGCTGTTGGTCTTGCTGCTGGCGCTGTTGTTGCTGTACTTGCTGCTGACGTTGTTGGTCTTGCTGCTGGCGCTGTTGCTGCTGTACCTGCTGCTGACGTTGCTGGTCTTGCTGCTGGCGCTGTTGCTGCTGTACCTGCTGCTGACGTTGTTGGTCTTGCTGCTGGCGCTGCTCTTGCCCGAATTCTGGGCGGCCCTGGCCCGAATTGCCCGGACGCTCATGATTCTCGCCGTTACGGCCGTTATCGTTTTGGTTCGGCCCTGAATCATTTCGTTCGTCCGCCAGCACCTGAGCGTTGACACTCAAACACAGCAAACTTACACCTGCCAAACGCCAGATGCGCGATTTCATGCTTTCCTCACTATGGTGCAAATGCCCATTGATAAAACTGCTTTTTGGATGCGCCAGAAGCAGCACTTTAACAGCCCATTCGACATGTGGCGGACGCTTTTAGCTAAAGGTCGCGCACATAAAAAAAGGGAGCCAGTGATGGCCCCCTCCGGGAATTTCGTCCGTGCTCAACGCTTTTGGCGCTGGCTCACCTCACGCCGTCTTCTGGACAGTGTGTAGCCCGGGGGCCTGCCCAACCCTGTGGGGTTGGCGGCCGCGGCTGACCTGATTCGGAGAGCCGCGCTGGACGCTATGTCCGGGCAGTGATTCTGGTGTTAAGAATAGGCTTGAGGCAGCAGCAGAGGATTGCGAATATTGCTCAATAAAACATGACTTGCGCAATTTTTAACTTCAGATAGATAATTCAGCGCAATAGATATTATAAAGGGGCATTTAGTGAGCAAACTCGACAGATATGACCTGAACATATTGGCTGAGCTGCAACGTGACGCGCGCATCTCCAACCAGGAACTGGCCGAACGCATCGGCTTGTCGCCATCACCGTGCTCACGACGGGTCAAACAGCTGGAAGACGACGGCTATATTTCCCGCCAGGTTGCGCTGCTAGACCGCAAAAAGCTGGGCCTGAACCTGACCGCCTATGTGCTGATCGGCATGGATCGACACACGCCCGAGCGTTTCGAGCATTTCGAGCAGCAGATTCGCACCCTGCCTCAGGTACTCGAATGCAGTCTGGTGACCGGGATGGACGCTGACTATCAGCTGAAAGTCGTAGTGCCAGACATGGATCATTATCAGAAACTGCTGCTGGGCCATCTGACCCGTATCGACGGCGTCACCAGCGTGCGCTCGAGCTTTGTACTCAATCAGGTGCTGGCCAGTACGGAACTACCGTTGACGCACCTGCGCGGTTAAGCCTCACGCAGCGCCCCGGACTTTCCCGTATAATCGTCGCCCCATTGCCATCCGGTTGGAGATTAATGATGGATATCGATCCTGCGCTATTTGAAGAGTGGATGATGACGATCCTGGTCACCATCCTCGTCGGCTTCATGGGTTTCATCGTCTGGGATCTGGCGAAGAAGTCCAAGGCTGGCAAGTTCGGCACCTTTATTCTGTTCTTCGCACTCGGACTGGGTATCTTCGCCTTTGTGGTCAAAAGCGTTGTGATCGCGTTTATTGAAGCCTGACCGGACAGTCGATCAGCAACAAACCACGCCTCAGAGCGACGCCGGCACTTCCCGCCACTGCCCTTGATCCAGCCCTTCTATAGTCCAGTCGCCGATGCGCACGCGCACCAGCCGCAGGGTTGGCAAGCCGACTGCCGCAGTCATGCGCCGAACCTGACGGTTGCGACCTTCCTTGATCACCAACTCCAGCCAACTGGTCGGTATGCTCTGGCGAAAGCGCACCGGCGGATTGCGCGGCCAAAGCTCAGGCTCGTCCAACTGCCGCGCTTGTGCAGGCAAGGTCGGGCCATCGTTCAGTTCGACACCCTCACGCAAACGCTGCAACTGCTCAGCCGTCGGCTCGCCTTCGACCTGGACCCAGTAGGTCTTCGGCAGCTTGTGTTTGGGATCGGCAATACGCGCCTGTAGCTGACCGTCGTTGGTCAGCAGCAACAAGCCTTCGCTGTCACGGTCCAGTCGCCCAGCCGGGTACACGCCCGGGATCGCAATGAAGTCCTTGAGTGTCGCCCGCCCTTCTCCGTCGCTGAATTGCGTCAGCACATCAAACGGTTTGTTGAACAGGATCAGTTTGGGTTCGGCGGGCGGGGCTTTGGCCACGCGCCGGGTACTCCCTGAGTTGTTGGCGGCAGGACGGCGGGACACTGGGCGTTGGGTGCGGGACATGACGATTCAATATTCGAAAACAGAAAGGGCCACTTTAGTGGCCCTTTCTGTAAATGACTAACCTAACCGATCAATTAACGGAACGGCGGCTCATCGAAGCTGCGCAGTTTGCGTGAGTGCAGCGAGTTGAGTTCGGTGCGCAGCAGGTCCAAGGCGGCGATACCGATTTTCAAATGCTGACTGACCGCACGCTCGTAGAAAGCGTTGGCTGCACCCGGCAGTTTGATTTCACTGTGCAGCGGCTTGTCCGACACACACAGCAGCGTGCCGTAGGGCACCCGCAAGCGATAACCCTGGGCGGCAATCGTGCCGCTTTCCATGTCGACCGCAACCGCCCGTGAGAGGTTGATCAGCGGACGTTCCTGCGCCCAGCGCAATTCCCAATTGCGGTCGTCGTAGGTCAGCACGGTGCCGGTCCGCAAACGCTTCTTCAGTTCATCGCCGCGCTCGCCAGTGACTTGTGCTGCCGCTTCCTGCAACGCGACCTGCACTTCAGCCAGTGCCGGAATCGGGATATTCGGCGGCACGACCCGGTCGAGAATACCGTCGCGGCGCATATACGCATGAGCCAGCACGTAGTCGCCGATGGTTTGCGATTGGCGCAAGCCGCCGCAGTGACCGATCATCAACCAGCAATGCGGGCGCAGTACGGCCAAGTGGTCAGTGATGTTTTTCGCGTTGGACGGGCCGACGCCGATGTTGACCAGGGTTACGCCATGACCGTCGGTCGCTATCAAGTGATAGGCCGGCATCTGGTAGCGGTGCCAGACCACGCCCGCGACGATGGCCTGCGCCTCGCCGTGATCCATGCCTTTGTCGACAACCACGTTGCCTGGCAAGACCATGCGCACGAAGCGCGGGTCGTCGCGCAGTTTTTCCAGGCCATGGACGATGAACTGGTCGACATAGCGGTGGTAGTTGGTCAGCAGAATCCACGGCTGCACATGACGCCAGTCGCTGCCGGTGTAATGCACCAGTCGGCGCAGGGAAAAGTCCACCCGCGCGGCATCGAACAGCGCCAGGGGCAACGGGTCGGTGTTGGCCCAATCGTACAGACCGTCGGCAATACCATCGGTCGCAGCGGACAAGTCAGTGCTCGGGAATACCCGCGCCAGCGCTGCAGCAGTGACGCCGGAGCCGGCCAGTTCATCGCCCTGCTCGACCACGTACGGATAAGGAATGTTCTGCTCGCTGACGCCCACTTCCACCGTGATGGTGAAGTCGTTCATCAACGGCACCAATTGCTCGAGCAAATAGTTACGAAACGCCGACGGATGGGTCACGGTGACACTGTAGGTGCCCGGCAACTGGACCTTGGCGTAGGCCCGAGTCGTCAGTGGCACTTCGCCCTGGCACAGATACGTCAGGCGCAATTCCGGGTAGTGGAACAGTTCACGCTCAGCCGCATCCGGCTCGACCCGATCTTTGAGATAGCGCTTGAGCGCCTGACTCAGCGCCCTGGTTGCGCGCTCATGCAGTACAGCAAGCCGGTCCACGGCTTGCTCGGCGGTTTCAACGACAATAAAAGCTTCGGTCACGGTACGCATCCTGTCTGATCTTGCAGACTTGTATCTTGCCTGCATCGTCGGACTAAGGCACTAAGGGCTTTGATGGACAACACGCAAAACCCTGTAGCGGCTACGCTGGATCACCCCACCTGCGGCGACGACCTTGCCACCAGCGCCTCGACATCAATCCCTCGCGGCAACGTGCCATACACCCGGCCCGAGGCTGCCAGTCGACTGGCGATGAACCCGTCGCTGACGCTGGCATTGCCGGCTTCCAGCAAGAGCTTGGCTTGCAGCCCTATGGCGATGTCTTCAGTCAGTTGTCGTGCGCGGTACTGGATGTCAGCGGTGTCCTTGAACGCCGCTTTAAGGTGCTCGATGTGCGCAGCCAACCGTTTGTCGCCGTGGCCATCGCCCAGCTCGTCAAACAACGCATCCAGCACACCGGGTTCTTTGGACAGCGCACGCAGGACGTCCAGGCATTGCACATTGCCAGAGCCTTCCCACGTCGAGTTGACCGGCGCCTCACGGTACAGGCGCGGCAAAATGCTCTCTTCGACATAACCGGCACCGCCCATGCATTCGGCTGCTTCGTTGATCATTGCCGGGGCGCGCTTGCAGATCCAGTATTTGCCCACGGCCGTGACCAATCGGGCGAAGCGTCCTTCTTGCGAGTCTTGCAGATGGTCCAGCGCGCGCCCCATACGCATCGTCAACGCCAGCGCCGCTTCGCTTTCCAGCGCCAGATCGGCCAGGACGTTTTGCATCAACGGCTGCTCGCTGAGCACACGCCCGCCGACGCTGCGATGCGCGCAGTGATGTGCCGCCTGAGTCAGGGCCTGACGCATCAGGGCGCTAGAGCCGACCATGCAATCGAAACGGGTCATGGCCACCATCTCGATAATGGTCGGCACGCCGCGCCCTTCTTCACCGACCATCCAGGCGAGCGCGCCTCGGAACTCGACCTCGCTGGAGGCGTTGGACCAGTTGCCCAGTTTGTTCTTCAGGCGCTGGACGTAGAACTGGTTACGACTGTCGTCAGGACGATGGCGCGGCAGCAAGAAGCAGGTCAGTCCTTTATCGGTCTGTGCCAATGTCAGAAACGCATCGCACATCGGCGCCGAACAGAACCACTTATGCCCAACCAACTCATACGCCTGGCCCGGCCCAGTCACACCGACCGGATAAGCCCGCGTGGTGTTGGCGCGCACGTCGGTGCCACCCTGTTTCTCGGTCATCGCCATGCCGATAGTCACACCCGCCTTGTGGCTGATGCCTACATTGCGTGGGTCATATTCGGTGGCAAGGATTTTTGGCAACCAGATCTCAGCCAGATCAGGCTGGATTTTCAGCGCTGGCACACTGGCAAACGTCATGGTCAACGGACAACCACTGCCAGCTTCAGCCTGACTGTGCAGGTAGCTCATGGCCGCACGTGCGACGTGGGCCCCTGGTTGCGGATCAGTCCAGGGCAGAGACGGCAATCCATGCTCGACCGCCGTGCGCATCAGTTCGTGATAAGCCGGATGAAACTCCACCAGATCGATGCGATGCCCGTAGCGGTCATGACTGACGAACACCGGCTTGTTCTGATTGGCAAGGAACCCGGCCGCCATCAACGGCCCTCCGGCCAGCGCGCCGTAGGTGTCGATCCTCGACTGCGCCCAACCGGCATCGTAACGCTGCGACCACTCTTGCAGGGGCAGGTCGATGCGGTACAAATTGATGCCGTCCAGTGAAGGCGGCTGGTTGGTGACCTCATGGGTCTCGGCGAACTGATGCAGGTTCATTCCTGAGCGCTCCTGTCTTCGCGGACGTGCCAAAGGACACGCCCATGAAACTCAGTGAATCACGCACACAACCCTATAAAAAGTGACATATCCGACTAAATGCCGGCGCTTTCACCCTGCAATTCATCTCAACTTGCTCACCACTGGCCGTGAATAACTGCTGATCCGCACTGCGGCGCCTCTACTTCGCGCTGAAGTTCAACCCGGAGCCTGAAGCAGCTGCCCCGCCCCGGCTCGGACTCATGACTCAAACGGCCGCCCATCCGCTCGACCAATTGCCGGCAGATCGCCAGGCCAATGCCCAAGCCACCGTATTCGCGGGTTATGGAGCCATCGACTTGGAAAAAAGTCTGATACAAGGTCGCCTCATCCAGCCGATGAAAACCAATGCCGGTGTCGATCACTTCAATCAACAAGCTCAGGGTTGCCACATCGTCAGACTGACCCGTCACCCGAACCATGATCGCCCCAGTCTTGGTGAATTTTATCGCGTTATCCAGCAGGCACCCGACGCATTGCTGCAATTTGCCGACATCGCCGAGCACGTTATCAGGCAGCTGCTCATCCAGTTCAATGGCGAAATCCAGGTGCCTATCCTCTGCCAGGCTGGCGTACTGGCCATGCACGCTGGAGAGCAATTGACGCAAACTGAAGGGGCTATTTACCGCGCAAAGCCTGCCGGCCTGCAATTCAGTCAACGTCAAAATCCCATTGATCATACCCATCATGTCTTGGGCAGAGTCGGCAGCGGTCTGTTGATAGAACGTCAGTTCGCTGTCCATCGGTACCGTTTGCATCAATTCCAACGAACCGATCACCCCATTCATTGGCGTACGCAGCTCATGGGTGAGCGTGGCAAGAAACTCGTCCTTCAACCGGTTACTGGTGGCCAACTGCTGATTCAAACGTTCAAGGCTTTGCCCCGCTTCAAAGAGGGTCTGCGCCTGTTGATCCCGCATCATGTTGATTCGGTCAGCCAAGGCTAGCGACAGCAGCGCCACTTCCAGTACCGAGCCGATCTGACTGGAATACATGGTCAGGAAGTTATTGGGCAAATAGCCGAGCAGCATGAACGCATTGATCAGGCCTCCGGTGAGAAACACCGACCAGGCAATGACGAAGTAGCGCGCAACACGCAACCCGTGCAGCCAGGCAGTGATGCCGGTGGCGACCATCACCAGGGTAAACAGCAGCACCAATGCCGTTGCCAGTCGCAGCGCCAAACCGTAGCCGGTAGCCACCGCCAGGACCATGACCACCGAGGCAAAAGCTATCATCAACACGAGCAAGCGATCAAGCCAGCGGCCCCAGACGGGCGTCTGTAAAAAGTGCCGAGAGAACTGACTGGCGAATAACACCGACGCGCCCACCAGAAACGGGGTTGCCGCATTCGCCCACCACGGATTGTTCGGCCACAAGAACTCGATGCCCGCGCCATTCACCGAAATCTGATACAGCCCGAACGAGGCGATATAAAGGATGTAGTACAGGTAACTGGTGTCGCGCACGCTGAGGTAGATGAACAGGTTGTAGACCAACATCCCCAGCAACATGCCGTAAATCAGACCCAACACATAGATGCGCGCAGGTTGCGCTGCGATATAGGCGTGGCTGGACCAGAGGGCGAGTGGCGCCTGGATCGAGCCTTGGCTGGTCAGGCGCAGGTACACCGTCTGCACTTGATTGGCCGGCAGGTCGAGTGCAAAGAGGTAGTTATTCTGTTCAATCTGGCGACTGGAGAAAGGCAGCATATCCCCAGTCTGCCAAGCCACCCGAAAGCGACCAGAAGCGTCGGCGGTGAAGAGGTCGACGTGGTCCATGGGTGGATAGGCCAGCTCCAGCAGCCAATCCCGCTGAACGTCTGTACGTTTGGGGCGAAACTGCAGGTCCAGCTTCAGCCAGAACGCCGAACGTGAATAGCCCGCATTGAGGGTGTCGGCATCCAGCCCACGAAAGAGCGCAGCCGTGGCCGGAGCGCTGACCTCATCGATGGTCGCCTCGCCCGTTACATCTTCGAACACCTGCACCGCCCGCCCTAAAGGCAAGGTACCGGTATCCTCGTCAAACTCGATGGCGCTGGCAAAAAGAGGCACCCAGGCGACCAGCATTATCAGCAAATAGCGCATACAACCCCAGCATGGCCTGTCCGGCTGATCGCAAAGCCCCCTCTCCCTGTGAGACACCGTCAACCTGCAGGTCCTGTTATTAGTATTGAACACGTCAAGGCACGGCTTCATACCCGCGGTCCATTGTGCGTGAGACGGTGTTTTTTGCAAATGTGCTTAGTCGTCCGCAACTGAAGGCACTGTTGCCTCGGTGAGGCTGGCGTGAGCATAGCGGTGAATGACCATGAGGCACCACTCTTTTAATTAAACAAAAGGCTCTATTCCGGGCCTTTCAGGAGAATACGCGCGCAACCGTCGACGTATTCGAGCCATTCAAACAAGCGACGGTCCGGTTCAGCTGTATGAAAAATCCGACACCGGCTAGCGGCTCCGGAAAAAGTTTGGTGGTAAGCTCGCGCACCATGAATACCTATAGCTCCCGCCCCGTTGTCCTCTGTCTCTCCGGCCACGATCCTAGTGGTGGTGCCGGCCTGCAGGCAGATATCGAAGCCCTTCTCGCTCAAGGCTGCCATGCCGCACCGGCAATCACCGCCCTGACCGTGCAAGACACCGTCAATGTCAGCGATTTCCGGGTCCTGGACCGCGAGTGGGTGTTGGCACAAGCCAACGCCGTGCTCAACGACTCGACCGTGGCCGCCGTCAAGCTGGGCATGCTCGGCTCGCTGGAGATGGTCGACACCGTTGTCGAACTGCTCCTGGCGCATCCGCATTTACCCCTGGTCTGCGACCCGGTGCTGCGTGCCGGCGGTGGCGGTCGTCTGGGCAAGGACGAAGTCGGTTACGCCATGCGCGAACGACTGCTGCCACTGGCCACCATCGCGACCCCAAACTTGCCTGAAGCGCGCATCCTTGCCGAACTGCCCGAAGGCACCGCCGATGAATGCGCGGAAAAGCTTCTGCCCTTTTGCCAGCACCTGCTGATCACTGGCGGTCACGGTGACGAAGAACTTATCCACAACCGCCTGTACATCCGCAACGGCGAAACCCGTACGTTCACCTGCCAACGCCTGCCCGGCAGCTACCACGGTTCTGGCTGCACATTGGCCAGTGCACTGGCCGGACGCCTGGCATTGGGGGAACATCTGGTGAGCGCCGTGCAAACGGCGCTCACCTATACTTGGCGTACGTTGCGCGATGCCGAGCAGTTGGGCAAAGGCCAATACGTGCCGCGACGTCTGCCCCTTGATTTCTGCTCGTAAGACCCTGTTTGCCCGTAATGCCGCGCCATGAGGTTTGACCGATGAAACTACGTGGCTTGTACGCCATTACCGACAGCCAACTGCTGGCTGGCAAGTTCCTGTCTTACGTCGAGGCCGCCCTTGAGGGCGGCGTCACTCTGTTGCAGTACCGCGACAAAAGCACCGACGAAACCCGTCGTTTGCGCGAAGCCGACACCCTGCTCAGGCTGTGCGAGCGCTACAACACCAAACTCATCATCAACGATGATGCCGAGCTGGCTGCGCGCCTCGGCGTCGGCGTGCATTTGGGCCAGACTGACGGCTCGATGCCGGTTGCACGTGCCCTGTTACGGCACAAAGCGATCATCGGCGCGACCTGCCATGGCCAACTGGAGCTGGCTGAAAAAGCCAAAGCCGACGGCGCCAGCTACGTCGCGTTCGGGCGTTTCTTCAATTCCAACACCAAACCCGGCGCGCCCACTGCAACCCTTGATCTGCTGGACCAGGCTCGCGCCCGCCTCCATCTGCCGATTGCGGTCATTGGCGGAATCACCCTGGAGAATGCCGCGCCACTGGTGGCCCACGGTGCCGACCTGCTGGCGGTGGTCCACGGCCTGTTCGGCGCGGACAACACCCAGGAAGTCACCCGACGCGCCCGCGCATTCAACGCTTTGTTCAAAACCGCCTGACGCCGATTCAGACCTTTTTCCGATTCAAATAGAGACCCGACCATGTCCCGTTCTGAAATCCTGTTCGCCAACGCCCAAAAACACATCCCTGGCGGTGTCAACTCGCCGGTTCGTGCCTTCAAAAGCGTGGGCGGCACGCCGTTGTTCTTCAAGCACGCTGTCGGCGCCTACGTGACCGACGAAGACGATAAGCGTTATGTTGATTACGTCGGCTCCTGGGGCCCGATGATTCTCGGCCACAGCCACCCGGACGTGCTTGATGCCGTGCGCAAGCAACTGGAACACGGCTTGTCCTACGGTGCCCCAACGGCCATGGAAACCGAGATGGCCGATCTGGTCTGCGCCATCGTGCCGTCGATGGAAATGGTGCGCATGGTCAGCTCCGGCACCGAAGCGACCATGAGCGCGATTCGTCTGGCCCGAGGTTTCACTGGCCGCGACAGCATCATCAAATTTGAAGGCTGTTACCACGGTCACTCCGACAGCCTGCTGGTCAAGGCCGGCTCCGGCGCGCTGACCCAAGGCGTTCCAAGCTCGGCGGGCGTCCCCGCTGCGTTCGCCAAACACACGCTGACCGCCCCCTTCAACGATATCGACGCGGTCGAGCAACTGCTCAACGAAGTCGGCCAGGAAGTGGCGTGCATCATCGTCGAGCCGGTCGCCGGCAACATGAACTGCGTACCGCCAGCGCCGGGTTTCCTCGAAGGCTTGCGCAGGCTCTGCGACAAACATGGCGTGGTCCTGATTTTCGACGAAGTGATGACCGGGTTCCGTGTTGCACTGGGCGGCGCGCAAGCGTTTTACGGCGTGAAGCCGGACCTGAGCACCTTCGGCAAGATCATCGGTGGCGGTATGCCGGTCGGCTGTTTTGGCGGCAAACGCGAAATCATGTCGCACATCGCGCCGCTGGGCCCGGTCTATCAGGCGGGCACTCTGTCAGGCAACCCGCTGGCCATGGCTGCAGGTCTGGCGACTTTGCGCCTGATCAGCCGTCCAGGCTTCCATGACGAACTCAGCAGCTTCACCAGCCGCCTGCTCGATGGCCTGCAACAACGCGCCAACGCTGCAGGCATTCCGTTCGTGACCACTCAGGCGGGCGGCATGTTTGGCCTGTACTTCAGCGGTGCTGACGACATCGTCACCTTCAAGGACGTGATGACCAGCGATGCCGAGCGCTTCAAGCGCTTCTTCCACCTGATGCTCGAAGGCGGTGTATACCTGGCACCGAGCGCATTCGAGGCCGGCTTCACCTCCATCGCCCACGGCGACACTGAACTGCAACTGACCCTCGATGCTGCTGAAAAAGCGTTTGCCGCATTGAAATAAGCCTCAGCCAATCTCCTGTAGGAGCTGCCAAAACGCGGTTTTCTGGAAGAATCTTGATACCGGTTTTCGACCGTTTCACGGTCGATCGCGGGCAAGCGCGCTCCTACAAGGGGATTTATGGGGGCTTGATCGGCCTTTTCCCTCGCAAAATCAGGCACATCAAGCCCGCGCAGCAGAAAAGCTGTAAAGACTTTGTAAGGTTGGCCCTGCTTATTTCATAATGTGCCGCCAGCACGTTCCGCTGGACGGGTACGCCCGCACCTTTTCAGAGGCAAGTCGATTCCCATGAACCGCACCGGCCGGGCCCTTGCTTTGGGCTGCCTGTTGCTTCTTCATCCCCTGCTGGCGAATGCAGGCGGCAACTCGTTGTTAATCCCAGCGGTGGGTCGTTGCACCCTCAATACCCAGCCAGATAATCTGCCTGAGGCGTTGGCGGCATGCCAAAAAGCTGCGCAAGCCGGGGATGCACAAGCACAATTCGAGTTGGGCGAGTTTTACTACGACGGCAAAAACGCACCGCGTGATCTCACCCAGGCACTGAACTACTTTGAGCAGGCCTCGCTGCAAGGCCATGCCCAGGCGCAATACCGGCTGGGTTTGATGTTTTATCGGGGCGAAGGCGTACAAGCCAATAACATTCAGGCTTATATCGTGCTGAAGATGGCGGCGGTCAATGGTGCCGAGGACGCGCTGGATACGGCCGATGAAGTATCTGCACAGATGCAGCGCGATGAGCTGGAAATCGCAACCCAGGTACTGGGACAGATTTTCCGCAATTACCTGCTGGAGTTGCAATCAGCGGAAGGTCGTACGCCGTTCGCGCCATTGCCCTGAGTCACTGATTCAATCCTTGAACCCTGAACCGCCTCTTACTTGTCCGGCATCGGCATCGGGAATGGCATTACATTGCTGGTGCCCCGGGCCTCGCTGATCTTCGCCGTGCCCATGCGCTCGACCTCATCAATGCGCACAATCGAATGCATCGGCACGAAACTGCGCACCACACCTTCGAACTGAGCCTTGAGTTTCTCTTCGCTCGGGTCCACGACCACGGTCGTGCGCTCGCCAAAGACGAACTCTTCCACCTCCAGAAAACCCCACAAATCGCTTTGATAGATTTGCTTGGCGTACATTTCGAACACCTGGCCCTGGTTGAGGAAAATCACCTTGTAAATTGGAGCATCACGTTTGGTCATAACGGCAGGTAACAATCGGGGGATATAAAAGAGGGCGCAAACTATAGCATGTCCACTGGACAGGCAACGCTAGGAACCGAAGGCCGGCGCCACTATAATGCGCGGTTCTTCGAATCACCTGATGATCACGCATGGCCAAGAAGCTTTATATCGAAACCCACGGTTGCCAAATGAACGAGTACGACAGCTCGCGCATGGTCGATCTGCTGGGCGAACATCAAGCCCTGGAAGTCACTGCTCGCGCAGAAGATGCCGACGTCATCCTGCTCAATACCTGCTCGATCCGCGAACGTGCCCAGGACCGGGTTTACTCCCAGCTAGGCCGTTGGCGCGAACTGAAACTGGCCAAACCGGACATGGTGATCGCCGTCGGCGGTTGCGTGGCCAGCCAGGAAGGCGCAGCGATTCGTGATCGCGCGCCCTACGTGGATGTGGTCTTCGGCCCACAGACCCTGCACCGTTTGCCGGAAATGATCGACGCCGCGCGCACCACACGCCTGCCTCAGGTCGATGTGTCGTTCCCGGAAATCGAAAAATTCGACCACCTGCCCGAGCCTCGCGTCGATGGACCGAGTGCCTATGTGTCGGTAATGGAAGGTTGCAGCAAATACTGCACCTTCTGCGTGGTGCCCTACACCCGAGGCGAAGAAGTCAGCCGTCCGTTCGATGGGGTTGTTGCCGAAGTCATGCACCTGGCCGAAAACGGCGTGCGAGAAGTGACGCTTCTGGGGCAGAACGTCAACGGCTATCGTGGCGCGATGCACGACGGGCGCGTGGCCGATCTGGCCGAGTTGATCCGAGTGGTCGCGGCAATCGACGGCATCGACCGTATTCGCTACACCACCTCGCACCCGCTGGAATTTTCCGACAGCCTGATCCTGGCCCACGCTGAAGTGCCCGAGCTGGTCAAACACCTGCACTTGCCGGTGCAATCGGGCTCCGACAGGATTTTGTCGGCGATGAAGCGCAATCACACCACCCTCGAATACAAATCCAAGCTGCGCAAATTGCGGGCCGCGGTACCGGGCATCAGCATCAGTTCGGACTTCATCGTCGGCTTCCCTGGCGAGACCGAAAAAGATTTCGAGCAGACCATGAAGCTGATCGAAGACGTGGGTTTCGACTTTTCGTTTTCCTTCGTCTACAGCCCACGACCGGGTACGCCTGCGGCCGACTTGAAAGATGAAACCCCTGAAACGCTGAAAAAACAGCGCCTGGCAGCCTTGCAGCATCGCCTGAATCAGCAGGGTTTCGAGATCAGCCGACAGATGGTGGGCAGTACTCAGCGAATCCTGGTGACCGATTACTCGAAAAAAGACCCTGGCGAGTTGCAGGGTCGCACCGAGAATAATCGAATCGTCAACTTCCGCTGCGACAATCCCAAGCTGATCGGTCAGTTCGCCGACGTCTATATCGACGACGCACAGCCGCACTCGCTACGGGGGTCATTGTTGCAATAAGCCGACGCACACAACTTTGTAGGCGCTGGCTTGCCTGCGACAAGGTCGGTACGACCTTCCGGCGGTGGTGAGTTCAACGAATCTGCGACTGCTTCGCAGCTGATCGCGGGCAAGCCCGGTCCTATAGTTTTGCGGTGCGCGTTAATCGACCCAACCACCATTAGTAAGTCAGAGCTTTCGTACCTAAGTGAGTGGGGTTATCCTTGATCCCATCTCCATTGCCATAGGGCGGCTAAAAACGACCTTGAACGCACCCATAGCACCTCATCGTTTCATCCTCGAACCTTTTGAGGCCCATCGCTTCGCAAATCTGTGCGGGCAGCTCGACGAGCATTTGCGCTTGATCGAACAACGCCTGGATATCGAAATCCGCAATCGCGGTAATCAATTCGAATTGATTGGCGAACTTAAACACACCACTTCTGCCGAAAACCTGCTGCGCCGTCTGTACCGGGAAACCCAAGGTACGGATCTGTCGCCAGACATGGTTCACCTGTTCCTCCAGGAATCGGGCGTAGACGAACTGGACAACCACCCTGCTGCCGAAGTCGGCGTAGCCTTGCGCACGAAAAAGGGCATGATTCGCCCGCGCGGCTTGAATCAGCAGCGTTACGTCAAAGAGATTCTGAGCAACGACATCAACTTCGGCATCGGCCCTGCAGGTACAGGCAAGACTTATCTTGCGGTTGCCTGCGCGGTGGACGCACTGGAGCGCGAGCAGATTCGACGCATCCTGCTGGTGCGCCCGGCGGTCGAAGCGGGCGAAAAGCTCGGCTTCCTGCCCGGCGATCTGGCACAGAAAATCGACCCGTACCTGCGCCCGTTGTATGACGCGCTGTATGAAATGCTCGGTTTCGAATACGTCGCCAAGCTGATCGAACGTCAGGTGATCGAAGTTGCGCCGCTGGCTTATATGCGCGGTCGCACGCTCAATAACTGCTTCATCATTCTCGACGAAAGCCAGAACACCACCGTCGAACAGATGAAGATGTTCCTGACCCGCATCGGCTTCGGCTCCACGGCCGTCATCACCGGCGACATCACTCAGGTCGACTTGCCCAAGGGCACCAAGTCGGGTCTGAACCATGTCATCGATGTGTTGAAAGACGTGCCGGGCATCAGCTTCACCCACTTCAAGCCCAAGGATGTGGTACGCCACCCGTTGGTGCAGCGCATTGTCGAGGCCTATGAGCGCTTCGAAGATCGCTTCAGCGACGAGCCGCCGGCCAGAGCCTCCTCCAACAGGGACAATCGCCGCGATGCTTGAGCTGGACCTGCAACTTGCCAGTGAAGCGCCTGCCCCTAACGAAAACCAGTTCCGCCAATGGTGTGAACTGGCATTACGTCAACGCAGCGCTGATTCGGAGCTGACCATTCGCCTGGTCGACGAAGCTGAAGGCCGCGAACTCAATCACACCTGGCGCCACAAGGACTACGCGACCAACGTGTTGTCCTTTCCCGCCGATGTGCCTGACGAGTTCCTGGATATTCCGCTGCTCGGCGATCTGGTGATTTGTGTACCTGTGGTGGTTCGCGAAGCGGCCGAACAGGGCAAGACACTCGACGCCCACTGGGCGCATCTCGTCATTCACGGCTGCCTGCATCTGCTGGGTTACGACCACATAGACGATGCCGAAGCCGAAGAAATGGAAGCACTGGAACGAACGTTGCTTGAGGAACTGGGCTACCCCGATCCTTACGCCGACGACGAAACCACTGACCATCATCATCCAGAGACAACCAGCAAGGACCACGAGTAAGGGCTATGAGCGAAGACCGATCGAGCACCGGGCAAAAGTCATGGCTGGGGAAAATCACCCAAGCTTTTGCCCACGAGCCGAAAAACCGCCAGGAGCTGCTTGAACTCCTGCGCGAAGCCCACCAGAACAAGCTATTGGACAGCGAAGCGCTGGCCATCGTCGAAGGCGCCATTCAAGTGGCTGACCTGCAAGTGCGCGACATCATGGTGCCGCGTTCGCAGATGATCAGCATCAAGGCGACCCAGACCCCTCGTGAGTTTCTCCCAGCCGTCATCGACGCCGCGCACTCGCGCTATCCGGTGATCGGCGAAAGCCACGATGACGTTCTCGGGGTGTTGCTCGCCAAGGACTTGCTGCCGCTGATCCTCAAGGAAAACGGCGAAAACGAAAGCATCACCAACCTGCTGCGCCCGGCGACGTTCGTGCCTGAGTCCAAGCGTCTGAACGTGCTGCTGCGTGAGTTCCGCGCCAACCACAACCACATGGCCATCGTCATCGACGAATACGGCGGCGTGGCCGGTCTGGTGACCATCGAAGACGTGTTGGAACAGATCGTCGGCGATATCGAGGACGAACACGATGTCGAGGAAGACAGCTATATCAAACCGCTGCCCAGCGGCGACTTCCTGGTCAAGGCCCTGACCCCCATCGACAGCTTCAACGAGTTCTTCGACAGCGAGTTCTCCGACGATGAATTCGATACGGTTGGCGGTCTGGTGATGAGTGCGTTCGGTCACTTGCCAAAGCGCAATGAAACCACGGAAATCGGTGCGTATCGCTTCCGTATCCTCAATGCCGACAGCCGTCGCATCCACTTGTTACGCTTGAGTCCCATCTCCCGCTAAGGAATGTAAATGCGCTGGATCACCCGCCCCGGCTGGCCCGGTAACCTGCTGGCCATGGCGGCCGGCGCGATTACCACCCTGGCCCTGGCGCCTTTTGATATCTGGCCATTGGCCCTCGTATCACTGGTCGTTTTTTACCTTGGTTTGCGTGAAGTGAATCCCCGCCAGGCCTTGGGCCGTGGCTGGTGCTATGGCTTCGGCTTGTTCGGCGCAGGCACCAGCTGGATCTACGTCAGCATCCACACCTATGGCGAAGCGTCGGCGCTGCTGGCCGGTTTTCTGATGCTGGCGTTCATCGCAGCCATCGCCCTGTTCTTCGCCCTGCCCGCCTGGATCTGGACGCGCTGGATTCGGCGCAATGAAGCGCCGCTGGCCGATGCCCTGGCCTTCGCCGCGCTGTGGCTGGCCCAGGAAGCCTTTCGCGGCTGGTTCCTGACCGGATTCCCTTGGCTTTACTCCGGCTACAGCCAGCTTGACGGCCCTCTGTCCGGCCTTGCCCCGATGGGCGGTATGTGGCTGGTCTCCTTTACCCTGGCGCTGACCGCCGCCCTGCTGTGCAACCTGCCACGGCTGCGGGCGCGCAAAGCGTTTCTCGGTGCTGGCGTGCTGCTGTTATTGGCACCATGGGCACTGAGCCTTGCCCTGAAAAACCACGAATGGACCTCACCGGCGGGCCCACCATTGAGCGTTGCAGCGATTCAGGGCAACGTTGAACAAAGCATGAAGTGGGACCCGGCGCAGTTAAACGCACAATTGGCCCTCTACCGCGACATGACGTTCCGTTCCAGACGTGCGGACCTGATCATCTGGCCAGAGACTGCGATTCCGGTGCTGAAGGAGTCGGCGGAAGGCTTCCTTACAATGCTGGGCAGATTTGCGGCTGATCGCGACTCTGCACTGATCACCGGCGTGCCGCTTCGCCAGCGAGGCGGACACGGCGAGTACCACTACTACAACGCGATCACCGTGGCCGGCGAGGGTGACGGTACGTACCTGAAGCAGAAGCTGGTGCCGTTTGGTGAATATGTACCCTTGCAGGACCTTCTGCGCGGACTGATCACCTTCTTCAATCTGCCGATGTCGGACTTTGCTCGCGGACCAAGCGATCAGGCGCTGCTGCAAGCCAAGGGCTACCAAATCGCACCGTACATCTGCTACGAAGTGGTCTACCCCGAGTTCGCCGCTGGCCTGGCCGCCCAAAGCGAATTGCTGCTGACCGTCAGTAATGACACGTGGTTCGGCACCTCAATCGGCCCACTGCAGCATTTGCAGATGGCGCAGATGCGAGCACTTGAGGCTGGGCGCTGGATGATCCGCGCCACCAACAACGGCGTGAGTGGACTAATCAACCCGTTCGGCAAGATCACCGCGACCATCCCGCAGTTCCAGCAGGGGATTTTGTATGGCGACGTAGTGCCGATGCACGAACTGACGCCCTACCTGCGCTGGCGTTCGTGGCCGTTGACGATTTTCTGTGTATTCCTGTTTGGCTGGGCCTTGTTGGCCGGTCGGATTGCCAAGACAGTCTAACGCTCTACGGTGCTCCCACAGCCGAACTGCGCTGTGGGAGTAGATTCATCCGCGAAGGCGTCGTCATGGCCAGGCCGGACCAGAAGCACATCCAGCCCTACCGATACACCAACGGATACATCAACAAACCCACCGCCTCATTGAGCAACAACCCACTCTGCCAAACCGCTTTGCTCTCTGGCAGCCAGCCTTTGAACGGCCGGGCATTGTCTACGCCAACAAACCCCACTGGCGCACTGATCACCGTAAAACCAGCCTGTTCGAAACTCCAGCGCGCCCTTGGCATGTGCCAGGCCTGGGTCACCAGCACCACCCGTTTGATCCCCAACGGTTGCAACACCGCAGCGGTCATCGTGGCGTTTTCCCACGTGGTCCGGCTGAGCCCTTCTTGCCAGCGCACGGTAACGCCAAAGTCATTTTGCAACGAGTCCGCCATGATCGCCGCTTCACTTGGCGGTTCGTCGTAGTGCAGGCCGCCGGTGGTCAAAATCGGCAGCCCTGAGTCTTTCGACAAACGTGCAGCAAAGCGCATGCGTTCAAGTGCCAGGCCGGTAGGGATGTCGCTGCCCCACGTAAGGTCTTTGCGCTCACGCCCGGAACCCAACACAACAATGGCATCGGCCTGTTGCCCAAGGGTCGCCCATTGGGCTTGCGCCAACGGTGGCTCTTGCTCAAGCCCGCGCGCCGCCCACTCCACAGCAATCGGCAGGCTCATCACCCACAACCCGACAAAACCCAGAACGAAGAACAGCCCGGCGAGGCGCGGGCGAGAACGACGAAACCACCAGGCAAGCAAAAGCAGGAGCAAAAGAATGCCCGGCGGCAGGAGCAATTGTTTGAGCAAGTATCGAATAGGCATTGAGCATCTCCAGAGATGCTCAAAGCCTAGAAGGAATAACGCTAAGCAACAATGCTTATCAAGCAGGCCCGCAGCCTGCGCAGGCTAACGTGTAACGGTTGCTGACTATCACAATCACCTGAAAGACAACGATTTAACCTTTGTCGAAACCTTGTCGCGCTTTTTATCCTTCAACCAGATGACCTCGGCTGAACGACGCGGCGTCGAAATCGACCCTTCAAGCTCCGGTGCAGGAGAAGAACTCCTCCACACATCATCAGCCTTAAAACCAAAAGCGCCCGAGTCCAGATAGGCTTCGATCAACTCGAATTCAGCAAGACTCAGACCACGTAATTCCAGATCAACAGGTACTTCATCACGAAGCCAAACTGCTGTTTTGGCCACATCCAGAGCGATCCCCAGACGATTAATCAAGCGGTCGTATAGCTCGGGTTTTACTGCTGTTTGCTGCAACTCTGCCATCCGCTCACCTCATTGAAGATAAAACATGCACCCTCATTCAACAGCTTAGCGCTGCTCTCCGATTCAGCCCGGTGCCGCGACCAACGGCCTCGGAGGGCACCGACGAAGCAATCAGGGTTTCCCTCGATAGTCGGCGCTCATGTATGCTACGGCGCTTCCTGTAATTCCACTTCCCGCTCTCTTGAGCCCGAACGCACCGCACAGGCAGTCTCAATCTTCCGGCAAGCGGTGCCGACCGATTCAGAGTTGCAACGAAGAGGTTAAGGTCACCCCTTTTTAGTAAAAAGTAGCCATGCACGAACTCTATCAGCCCCGCGAAATCGAAGCCGCCGCCCAAACCTTTTGGGACGAGCAAAAATCCTTTGAAGTCAGTGAACAGCCAGGCAAAGATACTTTTTATTGCCTGTCGATGTTCCCTTACCCCAGCGGCAAGCTGCACATGGGTCATGTGCGCAACTACACCATCGGTGACGTGATCGCCCGCTACCAGCGCATGCAGGGCAAAAATGTCTTGCAACCCATGGGTTGGGACGCGTTCGGCATGCCGGCGGAAAACGCCGCGATGAAAAACAACGTGGCCCCGGCCAAGTGGACCTACGAAAACATCGCCTACATGAAAACCCAGCTGCGAAGCCTGGGCCTAGGCGTTGACTGGTCGCGTGAAATCACCACCTGCAAACCCGATTACTACCGCTGGGAACAATGGCTGTTCACTCGCCTGTTCGAAAAAGGCGTGATCTACCGCAAGAACGGCACCGTCAACTGGGACCCGGTGGACCAGACCGTACTGGCCAACGAGCAAGTGATCGATGGCCGCGGCTGGCGTTCCGGTGCGCTGATCGAGAAGCGCGAAATCCCGATGTACTACTTCAAAATCACTGCGTACGCGGAAGAGTTGCTGGAAGGACTCGACGAGTTGCCGGGCTGGCCTGAGCAAGTCAAAACCATGCAGCGCAACTGGATTGGCAAATCCCGTGGCATGGAAGTGCAATTCCCGTATCACCAGGCTTCGATTGGTGAAGCAGGCGCACTGAAGGTGTTTACGACCCGTCCGGACACCCTGATGGGCGCGACCTATGTCGCTGTTGCAGCAGAACACCCCTTGGCGACCCTGGCGGCGAAAGGTAATCCTGAGCTGCAAGCGTTCATCCACGAATGCAAAAGTGGCAGTGTCGCGGAAGCGGACATCGCCACCCAGGCGAAAAAAGGTTTGCCGACCTCGCTATTCGTCGAACACCCACTGACTGGCGAAAAATTGCCGGTGTGGGTCGCCAACTACGTATTGATGCATTACGGCGATGGCGCCGTAATGGCCGTCCCGGCTCACGACGCGCGCGATTTCGAGTTCGCCACCCAGTACAACCTGCCGATCAAGGCTGTTGTGCGCACCAGCGCTGGCGATGAAACGCCTGCACCGTGGCAGGACGCGTATGGCGAACACGGCGAACTGATCAACTCCGGCATTTTCGACGGGCTGGATTTCGCAGGCGCCTTCGACGCCATTGAAGTCGCCCTGCAGAAAAAGAACCTCGGTCAATCGCGCACACAGTTCCGCCTGCGCGACTGGGGCATCAGCCGTCAGCGCTACTGGGGCTGCCCGATCCCGATCGTGCATTGCGATACCTGCGGTGACGTACCGGTCCCCGAAGACCAGTTGCCGGTTGTATTGCCAGAAGACGTAGTGCCCGATGGCGCCGGTTCGCCGTTGGCGCGCATGCCTGAGTTCTACGAATGCACCTGCCCTAAATGCGGTGCACCGGCAAAACGCGAAACCGACACCATGGACACCTTCGTCGAGTCCTCGTGGTATTACGCTCGCTATGCCTCGCCACACTATGAAGGTGGCATGGTCGACCTGGAAGCAGCCAACCACTGGTTGCCGGTGGATCAGTACATCGGCGGCATCGAACACGCGATCCTGCACCTGCTGTATGCGCGCTTCTTCCACAAGTTGATGCGCGATGAAGGCCTCGTCAGCTCTAACGAACCGTTCAAAAACCTGCTGACCCAAGGCATGGTCATCGCCGAAACGTACTATCGACTTGAGGCCAACGGCAGCAAGACCTGGTTCAACCCGGCCGATGTCGAGCTCGTGCGTGACAGCAAAGCCAAGATCATCGGCGCCACACTGATCAGCGACGGCCAGCCAGTCGAAATCGGCGGCACCGAGAAGATGGCCAAGTCGAAGAACAATGGCGTCGATCCGCAGTCGATGATCGATCAGTACGGCGCCGATACCTGCCGTCTGTTCATGATGTTTGCCTCGCCACCCGACATGAGCCTGGAATGGTCCGACTCGGGCGTCGAAGGTTCACACCGGTTCTTGCGTCGGGTCTGGCGTCTGGCGCAGGCCCATGTCAGCCTGGGTTCAACGGTCAAACTTGCCATCGCCGCCTTAAGCGACGAGCAGAAAGTCATTCGCCGCGCGATTCACCTGGCCATCAAAAACGCCAGTCAGGACGTCGGCCAGCACCAAAAATTCAACACGGCCATCGCTCAGGTGATGACGTTGATGAACGTGCTGGAAAAAGCCCCGCACACGACCGAACAGGACCGCGCACTGCTCCAAGAAGGTCTGGAAACCGTCGCCCTGCTGCTGGCCCCGATCACCCCGCACATCAGCCATGAACTGTGGGGCCACTTGGGTCACAGCGGCGCAATCATAGACGCTGGCTGGCCGGTACTGGATCAGACTGCGCTGGTGCAGGACAGCCTGCTATTGGTCATACAGGTCAACGGCAAGCTGCGTGGACAGATCGAAATGCCTGCCAGTGCTACTCGAGAAGAAGTCGAAGCAGCGGCGCGCATCAATGAAAACGTGCTGCGTTTCACCGAAGGCCTGACGATCCGCAAAGTGATCGTGGTCCCTGGCAAGCTGGTCAATATCGTCGCAAGCTAATGGCATCAAGCGCCCGGTATCGATCGGGCGCTGAACACAACTTTCAGGGGACGCAACGTCGGCCCCTACGGATTCAAGGGGAGCATCAAATGATCAAACGCAATTTGCTGGTGATGGGTCTCGCCCTGTTACTGGGCGCCTGTGGTTTCCAGCTGCGTGGCACGGGTACTAACCAGCTGACGATCAAAGAGATCGATCTGTCTGCGCGTAACGCTTACGGCGAAATCGTGACTCAGTTGCGTCAGACGCTGGAAGGCAGCGGCGTGAGGATTCATTCGGGTGCCCCGTACAAACTGATTCTGGTTGATGAAAACGAATCGCAGCGCTCCCTCAGCTACACCGGCGCGTCAGGTTCGGCCGAATATGAAATGACCACCCAGCTCAACTATCAGATCCATGGCGCTCACGATCTGTCGCTGCTGGACGGCAAACTGCAAGTGCAGAAAGTCTACGTGCATGACGGCAACAACTTGATGGGCTCTGATCAGGAAATGGCGCAGGTTCGTAAAGAGATGCGCAACCAGCTCGTCCAGAACATGATGGTTCGTCTGCAACTGCTGACGCCTACCCAATTGGAGCAACTGCAGCAGACCGCAGACAACAAAGCAAAAGCAGATGCTGATGCCCTGGAAGCTGCGCAGAGGATCGAAAACGAGACACCTCGACAGTCACCTATTGAAATCCCTTCCCGATAAATGCCGCGGGGCCGGTTCGCTGGCTCCGGCATCTTCTGACCTATGAAGCTCACTCCAGCCCAACTCGGCAAACACCTCCAGGGCAACCTTGCCCCGGTGTATGTCGTCAGCGGCGATGATCCGTTGCTGTGCCAGGACGCGGCAGACGCCATCCGCGCAGCCGTACGCCTGCAAGGCTTTGACGAACGCCAAGTGTTCAGCGCCGATGCCAGTTTTGATTGGGGCACGCTGTTGCAGGCGGGCGCCAGCATGTCATTGTTCGCGCAAAAGCGTCTGCTGGAACTCCGCTTGCCTTCGGGCAAGCCCGGTGACAAAGGCGCGGCGGCGTTGATCGAGTATTGCTCGCGCCCGGCCGAAGATACGATCCTGTTGATCAGCCTGCCAAAACTCGACGGTAGCGCGCAAAAAACCAAGTGGGGCAAGGCACTGGTTGAGGGTCCACACACGCAGTTCGTGCAAATCTGGCCGGTGGATGCCAGCCAGTTGCCGCAGTGGATTCGCCAGCGCCTGTCACAGGCCGGCTTGACGGCCAGCCAGGATGCGATCGAACTGATCGCCGCCAGGGTCGAAGGCAACTTGCTGGCCGCGGCTCAGGAAATCGAAAAGCTCAAACTGATGGCCGACGGTGGTCAGATAACCGTCGAAACCGTGCAAGGGGCTGTGGCCGACAGTGCACGTTTCGATGTTTTCGGTTTGACCGATGCCATTCTCAACGGCGAAGCCGCCCATGCGCTGCGCATGCTTGAAGGCCTGCGTGGCGAAGGGGTGGAAACGCCGGTGATTCTTTGGGCACTGTGTCGCGAACTGCGGGTGCTGGCCAACCTGGCGTTGCAGTTCAGCCAGGGCATCCCACTGGACAAGGCCTTCAGCCAGGCCCGCCCGCCGATCTGGGACAAGCGCAAGCCGCTGATGAGCAAAGCCCTGCAACGCTACTCCGCAGAGCGCTGGGGCCAACTGCTGATGGATGCTCAACGCATCGACGCACAAATCAAGGGCCAGGCCGCCGGTTCTGCCTGGAGCAGCTTGAGCCGACTGGCATTGTTGATGGCCGGACAGCGGCTGAATTTGCCTGCTGAGTAAATCCAGATCCCTGCAGGCGCTGGCTTGCGCGATAGCAGACATCTATTAGACAGATCCCTCCGTCAAGCGGATGATTTGCATCGATTCAACCCCCACTGAGAGAGTATCCGCCATGAGCAAGCCGTCCAGGCCCAACAAGGCCAAGTCCATCATCGCCCAGCCGTTGTTCCGCAGTCGTCAGGAACCCGCCGGCAAGGGCAAAGGCAGCTACCGCCGCGAAGCCTTCCAGTCTAAAAGCTGGGAGGCTTCTTACTTTCTGGCCGCCTGAACCGTAGCCAGCCTTGCCAAGGCCCCTTCGAACGTACAGGCATGATAAGGTCTGCGTTTGTCGGTAATACCCTGGACCCAAGCATGCCCTCTAGTTTTTCCCGTCGTTGGCATTTTCGCCAACTGATCACCGCCTCCAGCTTCATCCTGTTAGTCGCCTGCGCGGAAAAACCGACCGCAGCAGACGCCACGCCTCTTCAAGTCGCTAACACCCCTGCGGCCGCCGCTTTGCCTGCGAGCCCGCCCGCCAATCCGCCTGGCGATAGCGAGTTCGATTTTCAGCCCACCATGAGCTTCAGCGATTGGGAAGCCGGTTTCCGAAGCGAAGCGTTGAAGGCTGGCATCCGGGCCGATATTTTCGACAGAGCCTTTGCCGGCGTCGTGCCGGACATGACCGTGGTCAAATTTGACCGCAGTCAGCCCGAGTTCACTCGCCCTGTCTGGGAATACCTGGACGGCGCCATGTCTGCGGTGCGCGTGCGCAAAGGTCAGGCCTTACTCACGCAATACGCCGATGTGTTGCAAAGCATCGAGCAACGCTATGGCGTAGACCGCCAGGCACTTGTCGCGATCTGGGGCATGGAAAGCAGCTTTGGCCAGTTCCAGGGCACACAATCGGTGATTCGCTCGCTTGCGACGCTGGCCTACGAAGGCCGTCGTCCAGGCTTTGCGCAAAGCCAGTTGCTGGCGGCGCTGGAAATTCTTCAGCACGGCGATATCGCACCCGAAAACATGCTCGGTTCGTGGGCGGGTGCCATGGGCCAGACGCAGTTCATCCCCACCACGTATAACACCTATGCCGTGGACTTCGATGGCGACGGTCGTCGCGATATATGGAATACCCCGGCCGACGCCCTGGCCTCGACAGCTCACTACCTGCAAAGCTCGGGCTGGCAAAAAGGTCAGCCATGGGGGTTTGAAGTCAAACTGACGCAAGGCTTTGACTACGCGCTGGCCGATGCCTCAACACGCAAAACCGTAGCCGAATGGCAGCAGATGGGGCTGAAGCTACCGAGCGGCAGCGCCCTGCCCACCAACGTCGCGCAACTACAGGCCGCCCTGCTATTGCCAGCGGGTTACAGAGGCCCGGCATTTCTGGTGCTGGATAACTTCCGCACGATCCTCAAGTACAACAACTCGTCGTCCTACGCCATGGCCATCGGCCTGCTGTCCGAGCGCTTCAACGGCGGCGGCTATGTACTGGGCGATTGGCCGCGCGGAGACCTTCCTCTGAGCCGCTCTGAGCGCATTGAGCTGCAAACCCTGCTGTCATCACGGCAGTACGACGCCGGCGCGTCTGACGGCATCATCGGTGCCAATACGCGCAAAGCAATCCGTAGCGCGCAACAGTCGTTCGGCTGGCCGGCCGACGGTTACCCGACTCATGAGCTGCTGGACAACCTGCGCAAGCCGTAACGCACGGCGGCAGCGGATGTATTCGCGTAAGTCTCAGCGGTAGCCACATAAAAAAACGGGTCGGACATCACTGTCCGACCCGTTTTGCTTTCAGGCTAACGCATCGAAGGCTATTCGCCTCAGATCATGGCCTTGATAGCGGCACCCGCTTGCTCATCGGCATGGTACGAAGAACGCACCAGAGGGCCTGAGGCGACGTTCTTGAAGCCCATTTTGTAGCCTTCTTCAGCAAACCAGGCGAAGACATCGGGGTGCACGAAGCGCTCCACTGGCAAGTGGCTGCGCGACGGTTGCAGGTACTGGCCTAGAGTCAGCATGTCGATATTGTGTTCACGCATACGCTGCATGACTTCGATGACTTCCTCGTTGGTTTCGCCCAGACCCAGCATCAAGCCGGATTTGGTCGGTACGTGCGGGACCATCTCCTTGAAGCGTTGCAGCAAGGTCAGCGACCACTGGTAATCCGACCCCGGACGCGCAGCCTTGTACAGGCGCGGCACGGTTTCCAGGTTGTGGTTGAACACATCTGGCGGCTCTGCAGCCGTGATTTCCAGCGCGATGTCCATGCGCCCACGGTAGTCCGGGACCAGGGTCTCTAGCTTGACGTTTGGCGACAACAGGCGAATTTCACGAATGCAATCGGCAAAGTGCTGGGCACCGCCGTCACGCAGGTCATCCCGGTCAACCGAGGTGATCACCACGTACTTGAGGCGCAGATCGGCGATGGCAACGGCCAGGTTTTTCGGCTCGTCGACGTCCAGGGCTTTCGGTCGGCCGTGGCCAACGTCACAGAACGGGCAACGACGGGTGCAGATATCACCCATGATCATGAAGGTCGCGGTGCCACCGGAGAAGCATTCGCCCAGGTTCGGGCAGGATGCCTCTTCGCATACGCTGTGCAGCTTGTGCTTACGCAGCAGTTGTTTGACGCGGTCTACTTCGGGAGAAACCGGGATACGTACACGAATCCAGTCGGGCTTTTTCGGCAAGTCGACGGTCGGAATGATCTTCACCGGAATCCGCGCGACTTTTTCCGCGCCGCGCAGCTTCACGCCGGCTTCCACTTTCGGACGGGCCGCATGCTCAGCGATGTCGAGCGTCGGGATCAGGGTTGGCGCAGTGTCAGTCGCAATAGTCATAGTCAGTCGATTCCGCCCGTTAGGGTCGTCTGCTCAGCATAGTCGAGGTGTTTGACGAGCTGCGCACGCAGCCGGGCACTTACCTCGGCAAATTCAATCGGGCCTGCATGATCGCGTAGCTGGGTCATTGCCAGCCCCGCATACCCGCAGGGATTAATCCGTCGAAACGGCTCAAGGTCCATGTCCACATTCAGCGCCAGGCCGTGGAATGAGCAACCGTTGCGAATCCGCAGGCCGAGGGAGGCGATTTTCGCTCCATCGACATAGACACCCGGCGCATCCGCTTTCGCTACCGCTGTTACGCCGTAGCTGGCCAACAGTGCAATCAGGCTGTGCTCGATCCGGGTGACCAGTTCGCGCACCCCGAACCCCAGACGCCGTACATCCAGCATCAGGTAGGCGACCAGTTGGCCGGGCCCATGATAGGTCACTTGACCACCACGATCGACCTGTACCACCGGAATATCACCCGGCAGCAACAAGTGTTCGGCTTTGCCTGACTGACCTTGGGTAAACACAGGAGGGTGCTGCACCAGCCAGACCTCGTCACCCACCTCGCGAGCACGCTCGTCGGTGAAACGTTGCATGGCGTGCCAGGCCGGCTCGTAAGCGACCAGACCCAGGTCACGGAAGCCCAGGCTGCCGGACATCAGAGCACCATGTGCACGAAACCCGTAGCGCGCAATGCACTATTGATATCGCGCAATTGTTCTTCGCCAGTCGCGGTGATGTGCAGCTGTACGGTGGTGTATTTGCCATTGCTGCTTTGACGCTCGGCGAGCGTGGCGATATCGAGCGTGGCGTGCTTGGCCAACGTCTCGATCACAAGGGCAGTGAAACCTACGCCGGTATCGCCGATCACCTTGATCGGGTAGTCGAGGCAGGGAAATTCGATTTTATGCGACTTTACGTCGGTATCAGTCATGGCAGTAACGGCCTCGTAAGCCGTGACGAGCGGCACGCACCGCGCTCTGGGTCAGAGCCGGTGCACGCCGGTCGGCAATATCAGTTGAACAAACCGTAGAAGAACAGGCGGATGCTGTCCCACACGCGACGGAAGATTCCACCCTGGTCGACAGCGTCGAGGGCGATAAGGTCGGAAGTGTGCACGATTTTGTCGTCCATTTTCACTTCAACTTTACCGATCACGTCGCCCTTGGCGATAGGTGCAACCAGCTGTGGATTCATAGTCATGCTTGCGGCCAGCTTTTTCAATTGGCCTTTAGGCAATGTCATGGTCAGGTCATCAGCCAGACCGGCTTTGACTTGATGCTCGACGCCTTTCCAGACAGCGGCCTGAGCCAGCTCAGTGCCCTTCTGATAGAACGTCTGGGTTTCAAAGAAGCGGAAACCGTAAGTCAGCAGCTTTTGAGTCTCAGCCGCACGAGCCTGTTCACTGTTGGTGCCAAACACCACAGCGATCAGACGCATACCATCACGTACTGCCGAGGACACCATGCAGTAACCCGCTTCGTCGGTGTGACCGGTTTTCAGACCATCAACGGTCTTGTCACGCCACAACAGCAGGTTGCGGTTAGGCTGTTTGATGCCGTTCCAGAAGAACTCTTTCTGCGAGTAGATCGCATAGTGAGCAGGGTCTTCATGGATGATCGCGCGTGCCAGCACGGCCATGTCATGGGCCGACGAGTAATGCTCCGGGTTTGGCAGACCGGTCGGGTTCATGAAGTGGCTGTTGGACATGCCGAGGTCGCCGGCGGTTTTGTTCATCATGTCGGCGAAAGCATCTTCGCTGCCGGCAATGTGCTCGGAGAGCGCGACGCTGGCGTCGTTGCCTGACTGAATAATGATGCCGTGCAGCAGATCGCTGACAGTAACCTGGGTGCCCACTTTGATGAACATCCGCGAACCGCCGGTGCGCCAGGCGTTCTCGCTGACGGTCACTGGATCGTTTTCACCGATCTGGCCGCGACGGATTTCCAGGGTCGCAATGTAAGCCGTCATCAGCTTGGTCAGGCTTGCGGGTGCCAAACGCTGGTCGCCGTTATTCTCGACCAGAACGTTACCGCTGGAGGCGTCCATGAGCACGTAGGCTTTGGCGGCCAGTTGCGGCGGCGATGGCATCATCTGTTCAGCCGCCCAGGCGGCAGGGGCGATGATAAGCGGGACTAGCAGGCACAGGCGTTTTGCAAAGGTGGTGATGTTCATCCGTCTCTCGAAATTGCTAATGGGCAAACATGCCCTCGCGGGCAAAGCTAATCTGACTGGCGAAAAAATGACGTTTTCATCCGGTCTGCGACGCCAGGCATTACCCCTGGCTTACAAAACAGCCTGATTGATCAGGCTGCCCTGTGAACAGTTGCATGTATCGCTTGCTCTGTCGGCAAGTCACCGTCGGCCAAACAACTGCACATCAACCCTGAACCAACCCGGGTTGAATTATTAATCCGACGTCACCACGCTCGGCTGGCCAAGATTGGCCGACCGGACGCTGGCTTGTAATTGCTGGGCTTCACCCTGAGTGTCTATCGGGCCCATCCGCACCCGATACAGCGTTTGCTGACTGCGTACTGTCGAGCTGACGAACACTGGAGTTTGCACCATCCCGCTCAACTTCGACCTCAGGAGTTCCGCAGCGTCCGGGTTGGCGAAAGCTCCCACCTGGAGATACAGCCCAGAGGCTTGTGCGGAAGCGTTTTTTTTTGCATCAATTTGCATGGCCGGAACTGCCACAGCGTGCTGCTGGGGCGGTGGCGTATATTGCTCGACCGTTCCAGTGGAAGCCGTAAAGGCAGGCGGCGCAGCCTGGGCGATGACTTGCGGTTGTTCAAGCATCAGCGGCGCTGGACGTCCGCGCTGCGCCCACCATTCCTGGGGGTCGATACCTTCAACCTTGACCCGCGCAGTACCGATTTCGGCGTAACCGAGCTTTTTAGCGGCCGCGTAGGACAGGTCGATAATCCGGTCGGAATAGAATGGCCCACGGTCATTGACCCGCAGGATCACGCTCTTGTTATTGTCCAGGTTGGTCACGCGAACATAGCTGGGCAACGGTAACGTCTTGTGGGCGGCACTCATGCCGTACAGGTCGTACTTTTCACCGTTGGCCGTGTCCTGGCCGTGAAACTTGGTGCCATACCAGGACGCGGTTCCCGATGCTACGTAGCGCTTGGAGTCAGACAACGGGAAATAGGTCTTGCCCAGCACGGTGTAGGGGTTGGCCTTGTACGGACCGTTATGCAGGGTCGGCACTGCATCCGGAATCCGCGAGACATCGACATCCCACCACGGCGCACCATCTTTGTGCGCACGGTTGATATCCAGACCTGGGGCCGAACGCACAGCCGTACTCTGTGGCGAGCGGCTGGTCGAACAGCTGGCCACCAGGATGGTCAAGGCTGCGAAGGCCAGGAACTTTAGTGGTTTGCGAATCGGCAATGCCCGCATTACTTGACGCCCCGTGCTTGGACCAGCAGTTCAGACAGTTGATGCACGGCCATGGCGTACATCACACTGCGGTTGTAGCGCGTGATTGCATAAAAATTCTTCAGGCCCATCCAGTATTCAGGGCCATTTTCACCATCGAGCCGGAAAGCGGTCACCGGCATATCATCGCGCAGCGCATCATGACTCGACCACCCCAACGCTCGCAACTCCCCAACATTCTTTACCGGATCGATTCCAGGGCTCAAACCTTCGTCGGCATGCTCACCGCGCACCGTCGCCAGGCTCACAACCGGCTCGCCCGCGACCCAACCGTGACGTTTGAAATAGCTGGCAACGCTACCGATCGCATCGTCCGGATCGGTCCAGATATTGATGTGGCCATCACCGTCGAAATCCACGGCATACGCCCGAAAGCTGCTGGGCATGAACTGCGGCAATCCCATAGCACCGGCGTACGAGCCTTTAAGCGTCAGGGGGTCGACTTGCTCTTCACGGGCCAGCATCAGGAACTCGCGCAGCTCCTTGCGGAAGAAGTCGGCACGCGGCGGATAGTCGAAGCCCAACGTCGACAAGGCGTCTATTACGCGGTAGTTGCCGGTATTGCGACCATAAAACGTTTCCACGCCGATGATCGAAACGATGACTTGTGCCGGTACGCCGTACTCCTGCTCGGCACGTGCAAGGACCGCTTCGTGTTGACGCCAGAAGTCCACGCCACGCGCAATACGCGCATCAGTGACGAAAATCGGCCGGTAGTCCTTCCATTGTTTTACCCGTTCGGCCGGACGAGAAATTGCGTCGAGAATGGCCTGTTTACGTTCTGCTTCGCGAAAAACAGCCATGAGCTGTTCACCGGCAAACCCATAGTCGCGGGTCATTTCGCCGACGAACTCAGCCACTTGCGGCGAGCCGTCGTAATCGCCTGCGGCCGCCTCCTGCACTGAACCAAGGATGCCCACCAGGCCGACCAACGGAGCATATCGAGCAGCCCAGCTACGCATTACTTGCATTGAGTTGTTCACCTTAATCAAACCTGTGCGATCCACTTACGATGGGTATGGACCGACATCAAAACCCCAAACGCTGACAACAGTGTTACCAGCGAGGTTCCGCCATAGCTAATGAATGGCAATGGGACACCTACAACCGGCAACAGGCCACTGACCATACCGATGTTGACGAAAACGTAAACAAAAAACGTCATTGTCAGGCTACCGGCCAACAATTTGCCAAACAGCGTCTGAGCTTGAGCGGTGATCACCAGCCCTCGACCGATCAACAGAACATAGATCAGCAACAGGGCGCAAATACCCACCAAGCCAAACTCTTCACCCAACACAGCAATAATAAAGTCGGTGTGGCTTTCCGGCAAAAAGTCCAGGTGCGACTGCGTACCCAGCAACCAGCCCTTGCCAAATACGCCGCCAGAACCAATCGCCGCCTTGGACTGAATGATGTTCCAGCCAGTGCCCAGCGGGTCACTTTCCGGGTCGAGGAACGTCAGGATTCGTTGTTTCTGGTAGTCGTGCATGAAGAAAAACCACATGCCGACCGCCACCGGCACGGCTGCGGTGAGCACACCAATGATCCAGCGCCAGCGCAGGCCGGCCATGAACAGTACAAACGTACCCGACGCCAGGATCAGCAAAGAAGTGCCCAGGTCCGGCTGGCGCACGATAAGGATGAACGGAAGACCGATCAGCCCCAGGCTCAAGGCCACGTGCTTCAAGTGCGGCGGCAACGTGTGCTTGGCCAGGTACCAGGCGATGGTCGCCGGCATGATGATTTTCATGAATTCGGAAGGCTGGAAGCGAATGACGCCGGGGATGTTGATCCAGCGGGTCGCGCCCATGGCGTTGTGGCCCATGACGTCCACCACCACCAGCAGCATCAGCCCCACTACGTAGGCGGCCGGTACCCAGCGCGCCATGAAACGCGGCTCGAGCTGCGCGATGATGAACATCGACACCAGGCCGATACCAAAGGAGGTCGCCTGCTTGATCAGCAGATCCCAATTCTTGCCACTGGCCGAATACAGCACGAACAAACTGCCGGCGGCCAGGGTCAGCAACAGGATCAGCAGCGGCCCATCGATATGAATGCGCTGGAGGAAACTGGCGCGACGGCGCATCACGTCCTCGCTGGAAAGGATGCGGTCGAAATTACTCTTCACGGGCCGAAGCCTCCGCATTTGAGGTGCTGGCGTACTCAGGTTTGAGCAAACCGTCCGGGCCAAGCAACCAGGCATCCATCACCTGGCGGACCACGGGGGCCGCGACGCCAGAACCGGACTCGCCGTTCTCCACCATCACTGCCACGACTATTTTCGGGTTATCCGCCGGGGCGAAGCCGACGAACAGGGCATGGTCACGGTGACGCTCCTGAATCTTGGAGCGGTCATACTTCTCACCCTGCTTGATTGCCACCACTTGAGCTGTACCGCTTTTGCCGGCAATTCGGTATTGCGAACCGATCGCAGCCTTGCGCGCAGTACCACGGGCGCCGTGCATCACTTGTTGCATGCCGTGATTGACCTTGTTCCAGTCCGAGGCGTCACGCAGCACGATGTCCGGCATCGGGTTTGCGTCTACCGGCGGCAAGCCCTCGATGGTTTTTGCCAGGTGCGGACGATTCCACTTGCCCTTGTTGGCCACCAGTGCGGTCGCTTGCGCCAGTTGCAGCGGGGTCGCCTGCATATAGCCCTGACCGATACCGAGGATCAGCGTCTCGCCAGGAAACCAGGCCTGACGCCGGGTAATCCGCTTCCAGTCTCGCGACGGCATCAAGCCTGGCGACTCTTCGAACATGTCCAGCGACACCTTCTGCCCGATCCCGAACTTGTTCAGGTACGACGACAGCCGGTCGATGCCGAGCTTGTGCGCCAGGTCGTAAAAGTAGGTGTCGTTGGAGCGCATGATCGCCGTGTCCAGATCGACCCAGCCATCGCCCGTGCGGTTCCAGTTGCGATATTTGTGGTCGTAGTTCGGCAATTGGTAATAGCCCGGGTCAAACACCCGAGTGGATGCCGTGACGACGCCACTGTCTAGCCCGGCGATAGCAACAGCCGGTTTGATCGTCGAACCCGGCGGGTACAAGCCACGCAGAATACGGTTGAACAAGGGCCGGTCAATGGAGTCCCGCAGCTCGGCATAGGCTTTAAAACTGATGCCGGTGACAAACAGGTTAGGGTCGAAACTCGGCTGACTGACCATCGCCAGCACTTCGCCAGTACGCGGATCAAGCGCGACCACCGCACCGCGACGCCCGGCCAATGCAATTTCGGCGGCTTCCTGCAGTTTGATGTCGAGGCTCAGGACGATGTCTTTGCCTGGCGAAGGATCGGTGCGCTTGAGCACACGCAATACTCGCCCGCGGGCGTTGGTTTCAACTTCTTCGTAGCCCACCTGACCATGCAGCTCCGGCTCGTAGAAACGCTCGATGCCGGTTTTGCCGATATGGTGGGTGCCGCTGTAATTGACCGGGTCGAGCACCTTGAGCTCTTTCTCGTTGATCCGCCCCATGTAACCCACCGAGTGCGCGAAGTGCGCACCCTGCGGATAGTGGCGAACCAGCTGCGCAACCACCTCAACGCCGGGCAGACGGAACTGGTTGACGGCAACGCGGGCAATTTGCTCTTCAGTCAGCTCAAACAGAATGGGCACCGGCTCGAATGGCCGTCGCCCCTGCTTCATGCGCTTTTCGAACAGCACCCGATCATCAGGCGTCAATTCCAGCACGCTGACAATGACGTCCAGCACCTGCTCCCAGTCGCCAGAACGCTCGCGGGTCATGCTCAAGCTGAAACTGGCCCGATTATCGGCGACGACCACCCCATTGCGGTCGTAGATCAACCCACGGGGTGGCGGAATCGGCTGAACATGAACCCGGTTGTTCTCCGACAGGGTCGAGTGATACTCGTACTGGATGACCTGCAGGAAATACAGCCGCGCAATCAGCACGCACACCAGCACCACCACCGCCACAGCCCCGACCACGACTCTGCCGCGCACTAGGCGGGCATCTTTCTCATGGTCCTTGAGGCGAATCGGCTGGGACATTTAGGGCGTGTTCACACGACTACTTGTGATAAGGGTGCCCGGACAGAACAGTCCAGGCGCGATACATCTGCTCACCAATGAGGATGCGCACGAGTGGATGCGGCAAGGTCAGCGGGGACAACGACCAGCGTTGTTCGCTACGCGCGCAAACCTCCGGCGCCAGCCCTTCCGGGCCACCGACCATGAGATTCACCGTGCGCGAATCCAGACGCCAGCGATTGAGTTCGACCGCCAATTGCTCGGTGCTCCACGGTTTACCGTGCACTTCGAGGGTGACGATACGCTCGCCCGGCTGCACTTTTGCCAGCATGGCTTCGCCTTCCTGACGGATGAAGCGCGCCACGTCGGCATTCTTGCCCCGGGTATTGAGCGGAATTTCCACCAGTTCGAGCGCCAGTTCGGATGGCATACGCTTGGCGTATTCATGCCAACCTTCTTCCACCCACTTTGGCATGCGCGAACCGACAGCGATCAAACGCAGACGCACAGCAACCCCTTACTCTTTGTCAGACGGCGTGTTGTCGAATGACATTTTGTCGGCTGCCATTGGGTCAAACGGGTTCGCATCGTGGCTGCCATGGCTTGCACGGCTTTGCTCGGCACCATGCCACAGACGCTCAAGATCGTAGAACTGACGGGCGCTGGCGGTCATTACGTGCACGATGATGTCGCCCAGGTCCAACAGAACCCAATCGCTGTCGCCCTTGCCTTCTTCACCCAGTGGCTTGAAGCCCTGAGCCTTGACCTTGTCGCGCACGTTCTCGACCATCGAGGCGATGTGGCGGTTGGAGGTACCTGTGGCGATGAGCATGTAATCAGTGATGCTGGTCTTGTCGCGCACGTCGATCGCCAGGATGTCCTGGGCCTTGATGTCTTCCAGTGCAGCCGTTGCCAGCTTGATCAGGATTTCGCTATTTTGCTTCGTCATAAAAAACTCATTCAGCTCGTGTGTATGAGGACCTGAAACGCCATCTAGAGAGGCTGTTTCAAAGGGTCCCCTGAGTGTTCGGCGCATGGTACAGCCCGTGCGCGTCGATATAGGCCAGTACCGCGTCTGGCACCAGAAAACGTACCGACTTCCCGCTGGCCAGCAGTTGGCGGATCTGGGTGGCAGACACCGATAACGGCGTCTGCCAGACGAATGTAATGTGTCCACCCGGCCCTTTCAGGGCCTTCGGATCGCTGACTGCGCGCCCCGCCAGCAAGTTACGCATGGCGTCAGGCGACTCGCTGTCGGCGTCCGGGCGTTGCAGCACCACGATATGGCAGTGCTCCAGCAGTTCTTCCCAGCGATGCCAGGTCGGTAGCCCGCAAAAGGCATCCCAACCCAATAACAGGAATAACTGGTCATCTGCGGCCAACTCGGCCCGCATCAGTTCCAGGGTGTCGATGGTGTACGACGGTTTGTCCCGTTGCAGCTCTCGGTCATCCACCGTCAAAGGAGGCACACCGGCCACCGCGCACTTGACCATCGCTAGTCGGTGCTGCGCACTGACGCTTGGCATGTCGCGATGAGGCGGCCTGGCACTGGGTGTCAGGCGTAACTCATCAAGCCCCAGCAACTCGGCGACTTCCAGCGCACTGCGCAAATGGCCGATGTGCACGGGGTCGAACGTGCCGCCCAGCATACCGATACGTCTGGGCAGGCCTGGCGTCTGTGGCACCTGCGCAGCGGGTTTTTCGGGATCGGCCAAGTCAGACAGGCTCCTGGCCACGCAACTGACCATCGCCGACCACGATGTACTTCTCGCAGGTCAAACCTTCCAGACCGACCGGACCGCGGGCGTGCAGCTTATCAGTAGAAATGCCGATCTCGGCACCCAATCCGTATTCAAAGCCATCAGCGAAGCAGGTCGGGGCGTTAATCATCACCGAACTGGAGTCCACTTCGGCCAGGAAACGCCGAGCCTGGCCCTGATGATCAGTGACGATGGCATCGGTATGGTGCGACCCATAGCGGTTGATATGTTCGATGGCCTGATCCAGATCCGCCACCACAAGGATCGACAAAATCGGCGCAAGGTATTCGGTGTTCCAGTCTTCTTCGGTTGCTGGCAGGGCATCAATCAGCTCGCGGGTGCGTTCGCAACCGCGCAGCTCGACACCTTTTTCGCGAAATTGCGCGGCCATTGGCGGCAAAAACTCGGCAGCAACAGCCTGATCCACCAACAAGGTTTCCATCGCGCCGCAGATGCCGTAACGGTAGGTTTTGGCGTTGAAACTGATGCGCTGAGCCTTGGGCAGATCGGCGTGGGCACTGACATAAACGTGGCAGATGCCGTCCAGATGCTTGATCACCGGCACCCGTGCATCGCGACTGACCCGCTCAATAAGGCCTTTGCCGCCGCGTGGAACGATCACGTCGACGTACTCGGGCATGGTGATCAGCGCGCCGACTGCCGCACGATCCGTCACTTCAACCACTTGCACCACGGCCGCCGGCAAATTGGCAACCGCCAGGCCGCGCTGAATGCAGGCGGCGATGGCACGGTTGGAGTGAATGGCTTCAGAGCCACCACGCAGAATCGTGGCGTTACCCGACTTCAGGCACAGGCTCGCGGCATCGATCGTCACATTCGGACGCGACTCGTAAATAATCCCCACCACACCCAGCGGCACACGCATCTTGCCGACCTGAATGCCCGACGGCCGATAGCTCATGTCGCGAATCGCGCCAATCGGGTCCGGCAGGCTGATCACCTGGCGCAAACCTTCGATCATGCTATCGATGCGTGCCGGCGTCAGGGTCAGACGCTCGAGCATGTACGGCGACAGGCCGTTGGTCCGACCGGCCGCCAAGTCCAGCTCATTGGCGGCAGACAATTCGGTCCGGGCGTCATCGAGAGCGTCAGCGGTGGCTTGCAAGGCGCGGTTTTTCTGCGCGGTGCTGGCGCGGCCGATCACTCGCGAAGCTTCGCGGGCGGCGCGACCCAAACGGGTCATGTAGTCAAGAACGGACTCAGTCATGGTCTCAGAGGTCTTGGCGGAGAGGAAAGCGGCCGATTATAGCTGTCGAGCCCGTGTAACGACAGCGGTGGCAGGCGGATGGTCGATAACCCGAGCAAAGTCGGGATAAAAAGCCCTCTGGAGCACCCAAAACCTCACGCCGGCACCTGATATAACGCCTTCGCGAAGAGGCCCCGCAGCCATACTCATCAATACCCGGCACACCGTCATTCAGCTTTGATTAAGACAGTTGTTGTTATCATCGCCGCCCTGATTGCCATTCGACGACCGTAAGCACCGATGCCCACCCCCCTGCCGGACTCGTTTTTCCACCGAGATGCGCAAGTCCTCGCCCGGGCGTTACTGGGCAAAGTGATTCGTCATCGCGTGGGCAATGGCCCAGATGCGTTGTGGCTGTCGGCTCGGATCATCGAGACGGAAGCCTACTACTGCGCAGAAAAAGGCAGCCACGCGTCATTGGGCTACACCGAAAAACGCAAAGCGCTGTTTCTCGAGGGCGGGCACATCTATATGTACTATGCCCGCGGCGGCGATTCGCTGAACTTCAGCGCCGAAGGGCCGGGCAATGCCGTGCTGATCAAGTCCGCGTATCCGTGGGTCGACGAACTTTCCGACGGCAACAGTCTCGCGCACATGCTCTTGAACAACCCTGATGCCAAGGGAGCACTGCGTCCGCCCGAGCGTCTGTGTGCCGGTCAAACCCTGCTGTGCAGGGCCCTGGGGCTCAAAGTCCCGACTTGGGACGCCAAACGCTTCGACCTTGAGCACCTGTTCGTCGATGATGTCGGTGCCGAGCCCAAGCAGATTATCCAGACCACACGACTGGGCATCCCCGAGGGCCGCGACGAGCATCTGATGTACCGTTTCGTCGACGCCGCCTACGCCCGGTATTGCACGCGGAACCCGCTGCGACGCGGCCAGGTCGAAGGCCGCGATTACTTTTTACTCAAGCAAGGAAACTGAGACATGGGCCCATGGCTCGATGGCATTACCGGCTGGCTGAGCGCAAACCCCTCGTGGCTGGGTCTAGCGATTTTTTTGGTGGCGTTCCTTGAATGCGTGGCCATCGCCGGGATCATCGTGCCGGGCACCGTGCTTCTGTTCACTGTCGCGGTGCTGGCCGGCAGTGGTGCCTTGTCACTGGGCGAAACACTTTTACTGGGCTTTTGTGGCGGCTTGCTGGGTGACGGTCTGTCGTATTTTCTCGGCAGGCGCTTTCACCAGAACATCCGCCGCCTGCCCGGGCTGCGTCATCACCCGGAATGGATAGGCGGTGCGGAGCTCTACTTCCAGCGCTACGGCATTGCCAGCCTGCTGGTCGGACGCTTTATCGGGCCACTGCGACCCATGTTGCCCATGGTCGCAGGCATGTTCGACATGCCTTTCCCGCGTTTTGCTGCTGTCAGCGTGATCGCGGCCGCTGGCTGGTCCCTCGCGTACCTGCTGCCGGGCTGGGCCACCGGCGCGGCCATGCGCTTGCCACTGCCCGAGGGCTTCTGGTCACAGGCAGGGATGATCGGTGGTGGGTTGGCGGTGTTGCTCGGCGTCAGTATCCACAGCAGCTTTGGCGGGAAGCGCTATGCAACCCCGCTGATCGCCGTGTTGAGCCTTGTCATGCTCGCTGGGGTATTTCTCGGCTGGCCCTACCTGACGCACTTCGATCAGGGCTTGATGGCATTGGTGCAGGAACATCGCAGTGAAGCGGCTGATCAGTTCGTGGTGATGATCACTCGGCTGGGCGACTTCAAAACCCAAGTGGCCGTCGTCAGCCTGTTGTTGGTGCTGTTGCTGGCAACCCGGCAATGGAAACAGGCGATGTTTGCTGGCGCAGTGACCGTGGGCTCGGCACTGGCCAATACAGGAATGAAAGGGTTCTTCGCCCGCACGCGTCCCGACGTACTGATCGACCCGCTCACCACTTACAGCATGCCCAGCGGGCACAGTTCGGGGTCATTCGCGCTGTTTATGGCGTTGGCAGTATTGGCGGGACGCGGTCAGCCGGTACGTTTGCGCCTGACCTGGTTATTGCTGGGCGGTATTCCGGCGCTGTCGATTGCCATGTCGCGGGTCTATCTGGGGGTGCATTGGCCGTCTGATGTGCTGGCCGGGGCCCTGCTCGCGTTCTGCCTCTGCGCAGCCAGCCTGTCCTTCATACAGCGTAAAACACCGCTTGAGCCCATGCCCGTAAGGGTGTGGTGGCTGATCCTGCCAGCGCTGGTCACCTTGTACGGTTACTTCGCCCTGCATTCACTGTCCCACGCGGCGCTGCGTTATCAGTACCTGGCCCCCACGGGCGCGATTAACTAACGCGTCAGGCCTGCACGTCACCCTGTATTTCATCGAGCAGGTCCTGAATCGCGTCCAGGCGCTCCTGAGCATCGTTGAGTTCCAGTAACTCGACCTTGTCTTCTTCGGTGAAGGGCAGCAGATAAGCCAGCTGATTGGCCAGCGATTGCTGCCCGCTGGCCGTAACGCCCATGTTCAACGCGGCAACCATCGGGTGCTCGGCCAAGGCGGCAAGCAAGGCCACCAGATCGGCGTCCGCTTCCTGCAACGGGCGCTCCGGCAGTTCATCCAGCCACTCAACGTCAGCCATAATCAGCTGGTCACGCTGCACCTGAGTGCTGACCACGCGGAAACGGCGCCCACCTTCCACGCGAATCCCCAGCAAGCCGTTGTCCTGCTGCTGAAAATCCCGCACCAACGCTTCGCAACCTACCAGCGCATAGCCCTCTGGCGCCTGCCCGACTTCTTCGCCGTCAAGAATGCATACCACGCCAAAGCCTTCGCCCTGCTTCATCCCGCGGCTAACCATGTCCAGATAGCGTGCCTCGAACAGCTGCAAATCGAGCATGCACCCCGGGAACAGCACTGCGTTGAGAGGAAATAATGGCAACACCATGGAAGCCTCCTTAAACGACCAGCGTAACGGCCAATGGCAGGAATACCGCCGTGCCGACGCCCATCAAACTCATTGCCAGGGCGGCGAACGCACCGCACTCCTCACTTTCCTGCAACGCCACCGAGGTGCCGACGGCATGCGCGGCCAAACCGAGGGCCATGCCGCGCGCAGCCTGATTCTCCACCCCAAGAAGGGACAGCAGACCAGGGCCAAAAATCGCGCCGATCACCCCGGTAATCAACACGAACACCGCCGCCAGTGGTGCGACGCCACCAATCTGTTCGGCCACCAACATGGCAATCGGCGACGTCACTGATTTGGGCGCCATGGTCATCAAGATCATGTGGTCGGCACCGAACAGCCAGCCCAGCGTCACACCCAGGGATGTCGCCAGTACTCCGCCCACGATTAGCGTAGTAAAAGTCGGCCAGAACAGCTGGCGAATACGTCGCAGGTTCAGATAAAGCGGGACCGCCAGTGCAACCGTCGCAGGCCCCAACAAAATACTGAGGATTTCCGTGCTTTTGCGGTACTCGGCATAGTTCAAACCGCAGCTGACCAGAATGCCGACCACCAGCAACATCGAGATAAGCACCGGCTGCAAAAATATCCAGCGGGTTTTTTCGTATGCGGCCAGCATCAACTGGTACGCCCCCAGCGTAATCGCAATGCCGAACAGCGGATGATGGATCACCGCGTTCCAGGCGCCATTCCAATCCATGTTCATGAGGACTCCCCGCGTCGCGACTGGCGCAGAACCAGCTTCTGCATCAGCCAGCCGACGAACGCCAAGGACAGCAGCAACGACAGCACTAACGATCCGACGATGGCCCAGAAATCGGCGGCAATCTCGGCAGCGTAGACCATCACCCCCACGGCGGGCGGCACCAACAGCAGCGGCAGATAACGCAACAAGCTGCTGGCGGCCAGACTCAATGGCTCACTGACTTCGCCGCGCGTCATCAGAAAAATCAGTAACAACACCAGACCGATGATCGGCCCGGGCAGTATTGGCAAGAACAGGTGATTGAGCGCGGTGCCCACCAATTGGAACAACACCAGCCATGTCAGACCCCGTAGCAACATAAGAAACTCCAGCAAATTCGCGACGCCATTATAGGCACGCTGCGGTAACGGCTGATAAATCAGCATTCGCCAAAGGCATACATCCTTGACCATCCCTAAAGCCCATGCTGATCTTAGGCCTTGGCACGGTGAAAAATCCGACGCCTATAAACACTGAGCGCGACAGCCATACCCACAAAAACCAATGACAACAAGGAGAGTATCTATGCCCTTTGTACCCGTTGCAGAGCTGAAGAACTATGAAGGCAAGGAACTGGGACGTTCCGAGTGGTTCACTATCGACCAAGAGCGCATCAACTTGTTTGCCGAAGCCACCGGCGACTTCCAGTTCATCCACGTCAACCCTGAAAAAGCCGCGAAAACCCCCTTCGGCAGTACCATCGCCCACGGCTTTCTGTCGCTATCGCTGATCCCGAAGTTGATGGAAGACCTGCTGGTAGTGCCCGAAGGGCTGAAAATGGTGATCAACTATGGCCTGGACAGCGTGCGTTTTATCCAACCGGTAAAAGTGAACTCACGGGTTCGGCTCAACGTAACCATGACTCAAGTCACCGAAAAGAAACCAGGCCAATGGCTGCTCAAAGCCACGGCAACGCTGGAAATAGAGGGCCAGGACAAGCCGGCCTTCGTCGCTGAACCCCTGTCGTTGTGCTTCGTGTAAGACCACTAAAAAGCGAAACAGCTGTTACCGGCTGTTTCGTTGCCTCTATAAAGCAACCACATAGCTGCGTCATACTGCCCGCGGCTGTGTGAAAGCGACTGTTCAGGGACGTCTTCAACACGCTTGGATTTTTATCTTCAGGATCGACCATGCGCGCGTTCGCCCCTCTTGCCCCTCTGGCACTCATTCTTTTACTCGCGGCTTGCGGCGAGGGCGAACCACTGTCGCCCCCAGACGCACGTCTGCCCGACGGCGGCCGTTACCGCGGCGATGTCGTCAATGGCCTGCTGCAAGGTAAGGGCCGAGTCGACTATCCCAACGGCAGCTGGTACGCAGGTCAGTTCCAGAAGGGGCTGTGGCAGGGTGCCGGCGAATGGCACGCCAGTAATGGCGACGTCTACCGCGGCCAATTCCAGAACGGTCTGTTTCACGGTTTAGGCACGTTGACCACCAGCACCGGCAATTATGTCGGCGGCTTCAAGCTGGGCCGACGCGAGGGTGAAGGCACGCTCAAAGAGCCAGGCATGGCCTATAGGGGCGAATTCAAGGCTGACCAATACGACGGCCTCGGTCACCTCGAACTTGATGACGGCAGCCAATATCAAGGCCTGTTCGCGCACGGCAAACCCAATGGCGAAGGCCAGCGCAGCGACGCCAGTGGCAATCAATTCAGCGGCAAATTCGTCAACGGTCAACTGGAAGGCAACGGCAGCTTCAACAGCGCCGAGGGTGATCAATACGTCGGCGGTTTCCGCAACAACCAACTGCAAGGCAAAGGCCGCTACGAAAACAGCGACGGCGATGTCTGGATTGGGCAGTTCAAGGACGGCGCGCTCAACGGTAAGGGCGAACTGATCGGTGCAGATGGCAGCCATTATCAGGGTCAGTTCAGCAACTGGCGCTTCAACGGCGAGGGTGTACTGCACCTGGTCGATGGCAGCACCTATCAAGGTCCGTTCGCCGACGACACCTATCAAGGCAAAGGCACCTTGACCCTGGCAGATGGCAGCGTTCAAAGCGGCACCTGGACCAACGGTCTGCGTGTGCGTGACGCGCAAGGCAATCTGTTGCCCGATGCACTTGAGGTCGGCTTGCTCGCCCAAGGCCCCCTGTTGGAAAAAGCCCTGGCCGCAGTGCCCGCCTCCACTCCCGCTGTCGAATTGTACAGCCTGGTCGTGGGTGGTGACGGCAAGCAGAGCGTATTCATGCGCGAAGCAGATTACGTGAACAACCTGCTGGCCACGCGCTTCGGCGCCTACGGGCAGATCAGCCTGGTCAATCATCGCGATCACATGAACGACCGGGCACTGGCGACCCGCGAAAGTATCAGCCGCGCGGTTCAGACCCTGGCGCAACGCAGCGGGCCGGAAGACCTGGTGTTCATCTACCTGACCAGCCACGGCACTCAAGAACATGAACTGGTGCTTGATCAACCACGGATGGAACTGGCCGACCTGCCCGCCGATGAGCTGGCCGTCGTCCTCGCACCGTTAAAAGACCGCGACAAAATTATCGTGATCTCCGCCTGTTATTCCGGTGGTTTCATTCCGGTGCTCAAAGACGAAAAAACCGTAGTGATCACCGCCTCGCGTGCAGACAGGGTGTCTTTTGGCTGCTCGGAAGAGGACGATTTCACTTACTTTGGCGAAGCCATGTTCGCAAAGGCATTGGTTGAAACAGACAACCTGCAACAAGCGTTCAACGACGCCAAATCGTACGTGGCGGCCCGCGAAATAACCGAAAGCTTTGAGGCATCGGAGCCGCAGATCTGGGCGCCCAAAGGGGTTCTTGCGCACTGGCAGCAGTTGCGCAAGAGCCAGGCGCAGAGGGCCCTGAACACATCGTTGAGCAGCAAGGAAGCGAAGACCACGGGCAACCGCTAGACTGCGTTGTAAAAAGGGAGAAACACTATGTACCTGACCCCTCAGCACATCCTGCTTGCCGGAGCCACCGGCCTGACCGGTGAACATTTGCTTGATCGCTTGCTCAGCGAACCGACGGTCAGCCGCGTACTGGCACCGACCCGTAAACCCCTGAACAAGCACCCTCGCCTGGAAAATCCGGTGGGTGAACTCAATGCACTGCTGCCAACGTTAAGCGGGCGGGTCGACATCGCCTTTTGCTGCCTGGGCACCACGATCAAGCAGGCTGGCTCGCAGGAAGCGTTTCGCGCGGTCGATCTGGATATGGTGGTGGCCTTCGGCAAGCGAGCTCGCGAACTCGGAGCGCGGCATCTGGTGGTGATCAGCGCAGTCAATGCCGATCGGCGATCCAGCGTTTTCTACAACAGGATCAAGGGCGAAATGGAATATGCACTCAAAGCTCAGGATTGGCCGCAACTGACCATCGTCCGACCATCACTGTTGCTTGGCGAACGCACCGAACAGCGTCTGGCCGAACAACTGGCAGGCCCATTGGCAAAACTGATTCCCGGCAAATACCGTGGCATAGAAGCCTGCTGCCTGGCCCGAGCGCTTTGGCGCCTGGCGCTGGAAGACCAGGACGGGGTGCGGATCGTCGAAGCAGAAGAGTTGAACAAACTGGGCAAGTGAGCCCGACAGCACGTCAGGTTCAGACGTCTACAAGCCGCCCGTCGCCTGAAACCCCACGCCCAGCACGGTCAGCAGCGACAGCGGTAAAAGCAGGGTGTCGAGCAACGCGCTGGCGGGCAGGTCCACGCCTGGATAGCTCGGTGCCTCGGCACCGAAACGATCCATCTCGCAGCAACCACCCTGTATCGCATACCAATCCAGACGCGCACCCGAATACACAACGGGGGCCCCAGGTTTGGCGGCATCAAGCGTTCGAGCCGTGGCACACCCAGTCAGCTGTAGCACCAACAGGGTCAACAGCAGGCGCTTATTCATCTGCACTCAGGTGATGCTCGCCCCAGCGCGGCAACATGTCTTGAGGGATATTCAGCACATTGAGAATCCGCGCGACAACAAAGTCGATCAGATCATCAATGGTTTGCGGCTGATGATAGAAACCCGGTGACGCCGGCAGAATCACCGCACCCATGTTCGACAGTTTGAGCATGTTCTCCAGATGGATACTGGAAAACGGCGCCTCACGCGGCACCAGAATCAATTGGCGACGCTCCTTCAACGTCACATCCGCCGCACGCTCGATCAGGTTGTTGCAGGCCCCGGTCGCAATCGCCGACAAGGTGCCCGTGGAACAGGGCACCACCACCATCGCGCTGGGCGAACCCGAGCCAGAGGCCACGGGCGACATCCAGTCTTCCTTGCCATACACCCGAATCTGTCCCGCCGCTGCGCCGGTGTACTCGGTCAGAAACGCTTGCATCATCAGGGTTTTCGGCGGCAGCGAGACATCGGTCTCGGTGGCCAACACCAACTGGGCCGCCTTGGAAATCAGGAAGTGCACTTCCCTGTCTTCACGCACCAGACAGTCGAGCAGGCGCAACCCATACTGCGCGCCAGAAGCACCGGTCATCGCCAGGGTGACGCGTTCCGGGCCACTCATTTCAACGCCTCAGCCAACTTGCCGTGCAAGCCGCCGAAGCCGCCGTTACTCATAATGACGACCTGTGTACCCGGTTTAGCCAGGTTTTTCACCTGGGCGATGATCGCCTCAAGGGAGTCGCAAACCACCGAAGGCACCGTGCACAATGCAGCAGTGGCGGCCAGGTCCCAGCCCAGATTGGCCGGCGCGTACCAGATCGCCTGATCAGCCTGACGCACACTTTCCGGCAAGCCGTCGCGGTGCGCACCGAGCTTCATGGAATTGGAGCGCGGCTCGATAATCGCGATCACCGGCGCATCGCCAACGTGTTTGCGCAGGCCATCAAGGGTGGTGGCAATCGCAGTCGGATGATGAGCAAAGTCATCATAGATAGTGATGCCGTTGACCTCCGCGACCTTTTCCATGCGGCGTTTGACGCTTTTGAACAAGCCCAGCGCTTCGATACCTTGCTTCGGCACCACGCCAACATGCCGCGCGGCCGCCAGAGTGGCCAACGCGTTGGCTACGTTATGCTGACCGGTCATGTCCCACTCGACCACGCCCTGAACTACGCCTTCAAAGGTGACTTCGAAACGCGAGCCGTCATCGCTGAGCAGACGCGCCTGCCATTGACCGCCCTCACCGGTGGTTTGTACCGGCGTCCAGCAGCCCATTTGAATCACTCGCAGCAACGCCGGCTCGGTGGTCGGATGGATCACCAGGCCTTCGCTTGGGATAGTTCGCACCAAGTGGTGGAACTGCCGTTCGATGGCTGGCAGATCGGGGAAGATGTCGGCGTGATCGAACTCCAGGTTGTTCAGAATCGCAGTACGCGGACGGTAATGGACAAATTTTGAGCGCTTGTCGAAGAAGGCGCTGTCGTACTCGTCAGCCTCGACGACAAAAAACGGGGTCTCGCCCACACGCGCCGACACGGCAAAATTCTGCGGTACACCGCCGATCAAGAAACCGGGGCTCATGCCAGCATGTTCCAGCACCCAGGCGAGCATGCTGCTGGTCGTCGTCTTGCCATGCGTTCCGGCAACGGCCAATACCCAGCGCCCTTGCAGCACGTGATCGGCCAGCCATTGCGGGCCGGAAACATAAGGCAGGCCTTTGTTCAGCACGTACTCTACCGCCGGGTTGCCTCGCGACAGCGCGTTGCCAATAACCACCAGATCCGGCGCAGGGTCAAGCTGTGCCGCGTCGTAGCCTTGGGTCAACTCAATGCCCTGAGCCTGCAACTGCGTGCTCATCGGCGGGTAGACATTGGCGTCCGAACCGGTGACCCGATGGCCCAACTCTTTGGCGAGTACCGCCAGCGAACCCATGAAAGTACCGCAAATACCGAGAATATGAATATGCATGATCGACCTCGTAAACTATGGGCGCAGGTTAGCGTAGAGGGCGACAAATCACACCTCGAGTTTAAAATCCGGATTTGTTGCTCCCACAGCCGTACAAGGAGCTGACTTGTCTGCGAAACGATCGACCCGCTGTTTGGCCTAACGCGCGATCCCGTGCTTGCGCAATTTCCGGTACAGCGTATTTCGGCTGACCCCCAACTGTTCGGCGGTGTGGGTCATGTGCCAGCGCTGGGCGTCCAGGGCTGACAGCAGGGCGATGCGCTCGGCGTCGTCCAGCGGGTGTTCGCCCATCAGTGCAAGAGCCGGCGCGGATGCGCTTTGCCGAATGGCGAACGGCAATTCATCGAAGCCAATGTGCTGGTCATCGCACAGTGCCGCCAAGGTGCGCAGGACATTGCGCAATTGCCGCAGGTTGCCCGGCCAGGCGAAGTCCAGCAGCGCCTGGCGGGCGTCCGCGTCGAGGATCACGGTCTCGCCGCCCGCCTCTTCTTCCAGAAGAAAATCCAGCAACTGCGATTTGTCGCTGCGCTCGCGCAACGGCGGCAACGCGATCTCCAGGCCGTTCAAACGGTAATAAAGATCTTCGCGAAAGCTGGCATCGGCCACGCGCTCCAGCAAGTTGCGGTGAGTCGCGCTGATGATCCGTACATTTACCGCTTGCGGCTCACCCCCCAAGGGCACCACCAAACGGTCTTCCAGCACCCGCAACAGCCGGGTTTGCAGCGCCAGCGGCATGTCACCGATTTCATCGAGAAACAACGTACCGCCATCGGCCTGTTGCAGCTTGCCGCGCATGCCTTCCTTGCGCGCACCGGTAAAGCTGCCACCGCGATAGCCGAACAGTTCACTTTCGATCAGGCTTTCGGGAATCGCCGCACAATTAAGCGCGATGAACGGTTTATCGCCGCGCACGCTGGCTTGATGCACTGCTTTGGCAAAAGCTTCTTTGCCGGAACCTGTTTCGCCATTAATCAGCAAAGGCACATCGCGTTCGAAAACCCGCAGTGCGCGACGGAAATCATTCTGCAGCGCTGCATCGCCCAGGCAGATCCCACTCAAGCGCGGCGGCGCCCCCGTCGGGCTGACCGGCAACGCTGTCGGCACGCTATGCGGTTGGCTGCGCAGTCGTGCAAATAAGCGTCGGCCTTCGCGGGTACGCAACGGCCAACTGGCACTGGCCTCAACACTGGCACGGCCGAGCAACTCATCCAGTGAGCAATCGAACACGCTCTCGACTGATTGCCCGAGCAAACCACCGCGCCCGAGGCCCAGCAGGTTCAAGGCACTCTGATTGACCGCACTGACCCGCCCCTCATCATCGAACGCCAGCAACCCCTCGCTGAACAAACCGGCGGACTCGACCTGCACGTGAAAACGCAACAGCCACTGATTGTCGAAGTGGCGCAGGAAATAGCAGCTCTCGATCATCTTTGCCGACAAATTGACCAGGGCCATGGTGTGGAACTGGCTTTGCCGGGACACGTCATGGCGTGCAGACGAGACGTCCAGCACCGCCAGCAAGTCGCCATGAGGGTCGAAAACCGGACTGGCCGAGCAGGTCAGCCCGGTGTGGCGTCCGCGAAAATGCTCCTCCTGATGAATGGTCAGGGACTGGCGTTCGACCAGGCAGGTGCCGATGCCGTTAGTGCCTTCACAGGCTTCGCTCCAGTCGGCGCCCAACCAGAGCCCGGCGCGTTCGAATATCTTGCGTTCAGTAGGGGCGGTCACGCAGTTGAGGATCACCCCACGCGCATCAGTCAATAAAATTGCATGCCCGGCACCCGACAACTGCTGGTGCAGGCTGGTCATTTCGCCACCGGCAATGCTCAGCACTTGCTGCATGCGCTCACGGCTTTCCAGCAAACGGTCGTGCTCAAGGACAGTCGGCGCAATGGCCAGTGCGGGGTCGAGATGATAGTCCTCAAGACAACGCAACCAGGACCGCGCAATGGAAGGATCGCTGCCCGGCCCGCGCAACTGCGCTTTGCCTTGGGTGACCGTCAGCACTTGTCGAGCGTGCCGTGTCAGGTGATTGCTGTGCACTTTTTATTATTCTCCTTTTTTGCGGTGCTTTTGCGGAGGTGCAGCCCAGCATCCTCCTCGCGACACGGCATTGCAATGTCGACCAAACCGATGAGTCACGCGCTGTACCGATAGCGGTACAAAGTGTCACATCCTCCGTATCGGATACGCGACAACACTGGCGCTTTGCCCTCACGAAAACCGCCGAAAGCCTTATAAACCGTGCCGTACAGGGCGCTGGCCCGACCTTTGCTCTACGCTTAAGGTAAGCGCTACAGCGCGTCTTCCCCTATAAACACAAAAGTCAGGAGACACTCACCATGCGTTACGCCCATCCCGGTACTGAAGGCTCTATCGTCACCTTCAAAAATCGTTACGGTAACTACATCGGTGGCGAGTTTGTGCCGCCGGTCAAAGGCCAATATTTCGAAAACACGTCGCCGATCACCGGCAAGCTGATCGCTGAATTCCCACGCTCCAGCGCCGAAGATATCGAAAAAGCCCTGGATGCCGCCCATGCCGCTGCCGCTGCATGGGGCGCAACCTCGGTGCAGGCGCGTTCGCTGGTGCTGCTGAAGATCGCCGACCGCATCGAAGCAAACCTGGAGCTGCTGGCCGTCACTGAAACCTGGGACAACGGCAAAGCCGTTCGTGAAACCCTGAATGCCGACATCCCGCTGGCCGCCGATCACTTCCGCTACTTCGCGGGCTGTTTGCGCGCCCAGGAAGGCAGCGCTGCCGAAATCGATGGCAACACCGTGGCTTATCACATCCATGAGCCGCTGGGCGTGGTCGGGCAAATCATCCCGTGGAACTTCCCACTGCTGATGGCGGCCTGGAAACTCGCGCCGGCCTTGGCTGCAGGTAACTGCGTAGTGCTCAAACCTGCCGAACAAACCCCACTGGGTATCAGCGTGCTGATGGAGTTGATCGGTGATCTGCTGCCACCCGGCGTATTGAACGTGGTGCAGGGTTATGGCCGCGAGGCTGGCGAAGCGCTGGCCAGCAGCAAACGCATCGCCAAAATCGCCTTTACCGGCTCGACGCCCGTGGGCTCGCACATCATGAAACTGGCGGCGGAAAACATCATTCCGTCCACCGTGGAGCTGGGTGGCAAGTCGCCGAACATCTTCTTCGAAGACATCATGCAAGCCGAGCCCGAGTTCATCGATAAAGCTGCTGAAGGCTTGGTGCTGGCGTTCTTCAATCAGGGCGAAGTCTGCACCTGCCCGTCGCGGGCACTGGTGCAAGAGTCGATTTACCCGGAGTTCATCAAAGCAGTGATGAAAAAGGTCGGGCAGATCAAACGCGGCGACCCGCTGGACACCGACTGCATGGTCGGCGCTCAGGCGTCGGAGCAGCAATTCGACAAGATTCTCTCGTACCTGGAAATCGCCAAGGGCGAAGGCGCCGAGCTGCTGACTGGAGGCCAGGTGGAAAAGCTCAGCGGCGACCTGTCCACCGGTTACTACATCCAGCCGACCCTGCTCAAAGGCAATAATCAGATGCGGGTGTTCCAGGAAGAAATTTTCGGCCCAGTGGTCAGCATCACCACGTTCAAGGACGAAGCCGAAGCCGTGGCCATCGCCAACGATACCCAGTTCGGTCTGGGCGCTGGCGTATGGACCCGTGACATCAACCGCGCCTACCGAGTCGGCCGTGCCCTCAAGGCTGGCCGCGTGTGGACCAACTGCTACCACCTGTATCCGGCGCACGCGGCATTCGGCGGCTACAAAAAATCCGGCGTCGGCCGCGAAACCCACAAAGTGGCTCTTGAGCACTATCAACAGACAAAAAACCTGTTGGTGAGCTACGACACCAATCCGCTGGGTTTCTTCTAACCCCTTAGCCTCTCGTCAGACCTTCTCCCCGTGCCAGTTGCGGCGTAATCCGCAACTGGCACGGGGGTTGCGTGCGTGCTGTACCCATTACTGAAAGTCCATCAATCGAACAATAAAAATACACGCGAGGACTTATGACTTCTACAACACAGCTCAAACCGACACTCGGGACCCTGCATTTATGGGGCATCGCTGTTGGCCTGGTGATCTCCGGCGAATACTTTGGCTGGAGTTACGGCTGGGGCGCGGCGGGTACGCTGGGTTTCCTGATCACCACGTTGATCGTGGCTACGATGTACACCTGTTTCATCTTCAGCTTCACTGAATTGACCACCGCCATTCCTCACGCGGGCGGCCCCTTTGCCTACAGTCGACGGGCCTTCGGTGAAAAAGCCGGACTGATTGCCGGGATCGCCACGCTGATCGAGTTCGTCTTCGCCCCACCCGCCATTGCCATGGCAATCGGCGCTTACCTGAACGTGCAGTTCCCGGAACTGGACCCGAAACACGCGGCGGTTGGCGCCTATTTCGTGTTCATGACCCTGAATATCCTTGGCGTCAGCATCGCGGCCACCTTTGAACTGGTGGTGACTGTTTTGGCGGTTGCCGAGCTGTTGGTGTTCATGGGCGTGGTTGCGCCGGGCTTCAGCTTCAGTAACTTCGCGCTCAACGGCTGGTCCGGCTCCGACACGTTTACCATTGCGTCTGTGCCCGGTATTTTCGCCGCCATTCCTTTTGCGATCTGGTTTTTCCTCGCCATCGAAGGCGCGGCCATGGCTGCTGAAGAAGCCAAAGACCCGAAACGGACAATCCCCAAGGCCTATGTCAGCGGCATTCTGACCCTGGTGTTCCTGGCCATCGGGGTGATGGTGATGGCAGGCGGCGTGGGCGACTGGCGGCAACTGTCGAACATCAACGATCCGCTGCCGCAGGCGATGAAAGCGGTGGTCGGCACGAACTCCAGCTGGATGCACATGCTGGTGTGGATTGGCCTGTTCGGCCTGGTAGCAAGCTTTCACGGGATCATCCTTGGCTACTCGCGGCAGTTCTTCGCCCTGGCTCGCGCCGGTTACTTGCCCAAAGGCCTGGCCAAACTCTCGCGCTTCCAGACACCGCACCGCGCCATTCTGGCAGGCGGCGTGGTCGGCATTGCCGCAATCTACAGCGACGGCCTGGTCAACCTGCAAGGCATGACCCTGACCGCTGCCATGATCACCATGTCGGTGTTCGGCGCCATCGTGATGTACATCATCAGCATGCTTAGCCTGTTCAAACTGCGCAAAACCGAACCGCTGCTGGAACGCACTTTCCGCGCGCCCGGTTACCCGATCGTGCCCGGCATCGCCCTGCTGCTGGCGCTGGTGTGCCTGGTGGCAATGGCCTGGTTCAACGCGCTTATCGGCTTGATCTTCCTTGGCTTCATGGTTGTAGGCTTCATCTACTTCCAACTGACCGCCAAGCAGCGTTCCGATGCGCCGGCTGATGCGATGCTCACCGGTATATAAGTTGCACCTGTGCCGGGCTTGCGTCCGGCACAGGCCCTATTAAGGTGCAGGCCCGGCGCTTTAGAGTGATCAGGTCCGTAGAACCACAGGAGGACTCCGTCCATGGCTGCTTTTGCCCATACCGTCGGCGCCCAGACCTACCGTTTCGACAGCCTCAAGGACGTCATGGCCAAGGCCAGCCCCGCGCGCTCCGGCGATTTCCTCGCGGGCGTTGCGGCGCTCAATGATGGCGAGCGTGTGGCCGCGCAGATGGCACTGGCCGACATCCCGCTCAAGCACTTCCTTGAAGAAGCCCTGATCCCTTACGAAGACGATGAAGTCACCCGACTGATCATCGACACCCACGATAAACAGGCGTTTGCCGTCGTCAGCCACCTCACGGTCGGCGGCCTGCGCGACTGGCTGCTCAGCGATCACGCCAACGAAGACAGCCTGCGCGCCCTCGCCCCCGGCCTGACCCCGGAAATGGCGGCGGCCGTGTCGAAGATCATGCGCGTGCAGGATCTGGTGCTGGTGGCGCAGAAAATTCGTGTCGTCACCCGTTTTCGCGGGACGATGGGCTTGCGCGGACGTCTGTCGACACGACTGCAACCCAATCACCCCACTGACGAACCGGCCGGGATTGCCGCGAGCATCCTCGACGGGCTGCTGTACGGCAATGGCGATGCCATGATCGGCATCAACCCGGCCACCGACAGCACGTCATCGATCTGCACACTCCTGGAAATGCTCGACGCGATCATCCAGCGCTATGACATCCCGACTCAAGCCTGCGTGCTGACCCATGTCACCACCTCGATCGAAGTGATCAATCGCGGCGTGCCGCTGGATCTGGTGTTCCAGTCCATCGCCGGCACCGAAGCGGCCAACGCCAGTTTCGGCATCAATTTGAATCTACTGCAGGAAGGTTATGAAGCGGGCCTGAGCCTCAACCGCGGGACCCTCGGGCACAACCTGATGTATTTCGAAACAGGCCAAGGCAGCGCCTTGTCGGCCAACGCCCACCACGGCATCGATCAGCAGACCTGCGAAACCCGCGCCTACGCCGTGGCCCGACATTTCAATCCGTTCCTGGTGAACACCGTGGTCGGCTTTATCGGCCCCGAATACCTGTACAACGGCAAACAGATCATCCGTGCCGGTCTTGAAGATCACTTCTGCGGCAAGTTGCTCGGCGTGCCAATGGGCTGTGACATCTGCTACACCAACCATGCAGAAGCCGATCAAGACGACATGGACACCCTGCTAACGTTGCTGGGGGTGGCCGGGATCAACTTCATCATGGGCATCCCCGGCTCCGACGACATCATGCTCAACTACCAGACCACCTCGTTTCACGATGCCCTGTATGCCCGGCAGACCTTGGGCCTGAGGCCCGCCCCGGAATTCGAGGCATGGCTGGCAAACATGGGCATCTTTACCCAGACCGATGGCCGCGTGCGTTTCGGCGACAACCTGCCGCCGGCCTTCCGCCACGCCCTGGCACATTTAGGATGAGTGAGCTGCCCATGGCCGAGCTACCCATAAATGGACTGCCTGAAGAGCAGGCCGCTTTACCCACCGACAGCCAGAACCCGTGGCTGGAGCTACGCCGCCTTACGCCCGCGCGGATCGCCCTAGGGCGCACCGGCACCAGCCTGCCCACCCGTGCGCAGCTGGATTTTCAGTACGCACATGCTCAAGCCCGCGATGCCGTGCACTTGCCATTCGATCACGCAGGGCTCCGCGCCCAAATGGCCGAACGCGGGCGCGACACCCTGCTGCTGCACAGCGCGGCGCTCGACCGTCACAGCTACCTGCAACGCCCTGACCTGGGCCGACGCTTAAACGAAGCCTCCGCTCAACAGCTGCGCGACTATGCCCTGGCCCACCCCGGCGGCGTCGATCTGGCCGTGGTGATCGCCGACGGCCTGTCAGCGCTGGCCGTCCATCGACATGCCCTGCCGTTTCTGGCGCGGATGGAAGAACAGACTTTGTCCGAAGGCTGGTCACTGTCTCCGGTGATTCTGGTAGAGCAGGGCCGAGTGGCGGTGGCCGACGAAATCGGCGAGCTGCTCGGGGCAAAAATGGTAGTGATCCTGATCGGCGAACGCCCTGGGCTCAGCTCGCCGGACAGCCTGGGCCTGTATTTCACCTATGGCCCGAAAGTCGGCCTGACCGATGCCTATCGCAACTGCATTTCCAATGTTCGCCTGGAGGGTTTGAGCTACGGCATGGCCGCTCACCGCCTGCTTTACTTGATGCGTGAAGCCTGTCGACGCCAGCTTTCAGGGGTCAATCTAAAGGATGAAGCCCAACTTCACACCCTGGAATCGGATGCACCACTCCCGGTGAGCAGTAACTTCCTGCTGGCGAAGCCCAAAGACTGACGGTCATTGGATTGCGCTTTCTAAATGCTTTAGGCAGCATCGAAAACGACTGGCTGAGCGACCCGTTCGCTGTCATCCCCCATTGTGAAGTTGAGGCCCAACGTATGCGGATCATTCAAGCCACCCTGGAGCACCTGGACCTGCTGAGCCCGCTATTCGTCAAATACCGCGAATTTTACGGCGAGCTGCCTTTCCCCGACTCCTCCCGCGCCTTTCTGGAAAAGCGTCTGCGCCGCAAAGAGTCGGTGATTTACCTGGCATTGCCCGATGACGACGACAGCAAGCTGCTTGGCTTCTGCCAGCTTTACCCAAGTTTCTCGTCGCTGTCGCTCAAGCGCGTGTGGATTCTCAACGACATCTACGTCGCCGAAGAGGCTCGCCGCCAGTTGGTCGCCGACCATCTGATCAAGAAAGCAAAAAAAATGGCCAAGGAAACCCACGCGGTGCGCATGCGCGTTTCCACCAACAGCAACAATGACGTGGCGCAGAAAGTCTACGAGTCCATTGGATTCAAAGAAGATACGCAGTTCAAGAACTACGTATTGCCTATCAACGAGGATTGACTCACGCCCATTTACCGACAGGAAATCGCCCACAGATCCGGCGGGCGATTGCCTACGAACAAACTGATACGGTCTGACCGGTCGGCAACCGCTCCTCCTCCCCGCTTAAAAAACATTCTATTGACATACTTCGCGACAAACTGATCGGGCATTAGAGGGTTGCCCCCCTATAATGCTGCCCATATCGCCTCAGCATTCCCCTTAGCACACGACCCAGAATCTGGTCATTTACACAGGTGCCGTACATGGACTTCAACCCGATCGACATTATTTTGCATCTCGACGTATACCTCGACATGCTCGTAACCAACTACGGCGTCTGGATCTACGCGATCCTGTTTCTCGTCATCTTCTGCGAGACAGGGTTAGTGGTCATGCCATTCCTGCCCGGTGACTCATTACTGTTCATCGCTGGCGCGGTTGCCGCCGGTGGTGGCATGGACCCGGTCCTGCTCGCTGGCCTGCTGATGCTGGCGGCAATTCTCGGTGACAGCACTAACTACGTGATCGGCCGAACAGCAGGCGAAAAACTGTTCAGCAACCCGAACTCGAAAATTTTCCGGCGCGACTACCTGCAACAAACTCATGACTTCTATGATCGCCATGGCGGCAAAACCGTAACGCTGGCGCGCTTCCTGCCCATTATCCGCACCTTTGCCCCCTTTGTTGCAGGCGTGGCCAAGATGCCCTACCCGCGGTTTTTCGGTTTTAGCGTACTGGGCACTGTCGCCTGGGTTGGCGGGCTGGTCACCCTGGGTTACTTCTTCGGCAACGTACCGTTCATCAAGAAGAACCTGTCGTTGCTCGTAGTCGCTATCATTCTGCTATCACTGATGCCGATGATCATCGGCCTGGTACGTGGCCGTCTGGCCCGTTCAGCTGCTGCGCGCTGATACTTGATGTGGTCGCTTGGCTCATGGCACAGGCAGCGGATACTCGACCAGCATCCGGTCGATCAACAGGTCTGGAATCGCGTCCGGCAACGGCTGGCGATTCTCGACGGGTTAAATGCCGAGGAGGATCAGCGCCTGCGCGAACGCAGCGTGCTGTTCCTTCAGGACAAGCACTTGACCGCCCTGCCCGGCGTAGAACTGGACGACGAGCAACGTCTGTTTCTCGCCGCTCAGGCACAATTGCCGCTGCTCAACCTTGATGAGTTGAACTGGTATCAGGGCTTCCATGAGCTGGTGCTGTACCCGGACGACTTCATCAGCCCGCAACGTCATCGCGACAGCAACGGCGTCGAGCATGAATGGAACGGCAAACACAGCGGCGAGGCCTGGTCCCAGGGGCCGGTAATCCTGGCATGGCCGGGGGTGTTGTCCAGCGGGGGCTGGCACGCCTACAACCTGGTTATCCATGAACTGGCGCATAAACTCGACATGCTCGATGGCGCCGCCAATGGGGTGCCGCCGCTGCACAGCGACATGCGCGGCAGCGACTGGGCCAGCGTCATGCAAACGGCTTATGACGACCTGAACCGACAACTGGAACACCACCCGCACGCCCAACCGACCATCGATCCGTACGCCGCAGAAAACCCCGCAGAATTCTTCGCCGTCACCAGCGAGTACTTCTTCAGCGCACCGAACCTGTTGATCGCAGCCTATCCAGCCGTCTATGAACAGCTAAAAGCCTTCTACCGACAAGACCCCCTGGCACGCCTGCGGCAACTTCGCCATGACCATCCCGCCTACAAGACCCACTACTAAGGTCTAGGGGCCAATCGCCATGCGTGGCAACCGGCTCTGAGTATGCCTATAATCGCCACCACTTTTTGGTCGATTCGACCAAAGCCTGACTGGTCAACTACGGGGGCAACGCCCAATGAGCTACAGCAAGATTCCGGCTGGTAAAGACCTGCCGAACGACATCTACGTCGCGATCGAAATTCCGGCCAACCACGCGCCGATCAAATACGAAATCGACAAAGAAACCGATTGCCTGTTCGTTGACCGTTTCATGGCCACCCCCATGTTCTACCCGGCCAACTACGGTTTCATTCCTAACACCCTGGCTGACGACGGTGACCCCCTCGACGTGCTGGTCGTAACCCCTTACCCGGTTACGCCAGGCTCGGTTATCCGCGCCCGTCCGGTCGGCATCCTGCACATGACAGACGACGGCGGCGGCGATGCCAAAGTCATCGCAGTCCCGCACGACAAACTGTCCCAGCTGTACGTCGACGTCAAAGAATACACCGACCTGCCTCCCCTGCTGCTTGAGCAAATCAAGCACTTCTTCGAGAACTACAAAGATCTCGAAAAAGGCAAATGGGTGAAGATCGAAGGTTGGGGTGATGCAGAAGCAGCCCGCACTGAAATCATGAAGTCGGTTGCTGCCTTCAAAGGTTGATCGACGACGGTTGCTGCGTCAGTAGCACCGTGAAAGAGCCCTGGCTTCTTGATGTGAAGCCAGGGCTTTTTTTCGCCTCGAACTTCTGTTGTTTACCTGTCACGAAACACTGATGGAAACCCCCTACAAAGCACCGCCACGCCTGTAGTACGCGCACTCATTTGGTGATTTGACGCACCGCTCATTTGAACACCTCGTTTATTTAAACAAGCTCGTGACCTCCGTAAACTCGGTGCTTATGAAGACATCAGGTGATCGCTTACGCGCCCTCCTTCGGGAGTGCCATCTCTCAGCCACGGACTTTGCCGCCAATCGCAAAGTGACGCCGCAGCACGTGAACAACTGGTTCAAGCGAGGCATCCCCATGGCCCGACTGGTGGAAGTGGCTGAATTATTGACCGTCAACCCCCAGTGGCTGCGCTCGGGTGATGGGTCCAAACACCCGAGAGAACGCACCGAGAACACCTATAACAACAGCACTTCAGTTGCCATCCGGGCCGACGCCCCCCAGTCCTCCGAAGACGTAAGCGTGCCATTGCTCAAGGAAATCGCATCCACCCTCGGCCCTGGACGAACCGTCGTCGCCGAAGCCCCCGACCAAAAAGTCCGCCTATCACTGCACACCCTGCAAGCCATGAACATCGACCCCAGCAACGCCGTGTGTGCCGCGATCATCGGCAACAGCATGGCCGAGACAATCCAGGACGGCTCGATCATCGGCATAGACCGCGGAACGACACAAGTCATCGACGGCGAAATGTACGCCCTCGAACATGACGGCATGCTCCGCGTGAAATACCTCTATCGCTTGCCCTGCGGCGCCATGCGCCTACGCAGCCATAACAGCGCCGAATACCCGGACGAGTTTTTTAGCGCCGAACAAATCAAGAAACAGAATATTCGGGTCATGGGCTGGGTATTTTGGTGGTCAACATTAAACACCCGTCGACGAACGGCATCGTTTCGGTAATCACGCTAAACAGCGTGTTCACGATTGAGCGAGAAACTACCTCCTCGATCACGCTCCAGGCGCAGAACGAGAATGATCTATCCAAACGCTGGGCATCAGGCACTAACCCAAGTATCCTACGCGCCTCGTTTTAGACGCCCCGAACGATACGTTCGCGTCGCCCCCCATTCAGTCGCCCCCGTTGCGGGTCGCACATTTTGAAGGCGGTTGCGGTTTACCAAAAATAAACCAAAACCGTCCCCGAGAAGCCGGCCACAAGCCGGCTTTTTAATTGTCCGAAATAAACCTGTCCCATCCGAGATTCCAC
>ERZ1463034.22-NODE-22-length-58167-cov-17.346865_pt1 | contig 58167 bp, 54 predicted proteins | sample MGYA00564480_ERZ1463034 | MGnify/ENA primary metagenome ERZ1463034 (study PRJEB39244, sample SAMEA3635122) | Helicobacter pylori | study: EMG produced TPA metagenomics assembly of PRJEB11511 data set (Assembly of a 5300-year-old Helicobacter pylori...
AAGGGATCGCCCAACGCGCCACCCGCGCGTTGCGTGAGCGCTTCCCGGAGTTGGGCGTAATCACCGATGTGGCCCTGGACCCGTTCACCACCCACGGGCAGGACGGCATCCTGGATGAAGAAGGCTACGTGCAGAACGACATCACCGTCGACGCGCTGGTCAAACAAGCCCTATCTCATGCGGCAGCCGGGGCCCAGGTGGTCGCGCCGTCGGACATGATGGACGGCCGCATCCAGGCGATCCGCGAAGCCCTGGAGCTGGCCGGCCACGTCAATGTGCGAATCATGGCTTACTCGGCCAAATACGCCAGCGCCTACTACGGCCCGTTCCGCGATGCGGTGGGCTCTGCGCTGAATCTTGGCAAGGCCAACAAGGCCTCGTACCAGATGGACCCGGCCAACAGCCATGAAGCCCTGCACGAAGTGGCCGCCGACCTGGCCGAAGGTGCCGATATGGTGATGGTCAAGCCCGGGATGCCCTACCTGGACATCCTTTATCGGGTCAAAGAAGAATTCAAGGTGCCGACCTTTGTCTATCAGGTCAGCGGTGAATACGCCATGCACATGGCCGCGATCCAGAATGGTTGGTTGAGTGAAGGGGTGATCCTCGAATCCCTGACAGCCTTTAAACGTGCCGGCGCTGATGGCATTCTGACCTACTTCGCCGCCCGCGCTGCCCAATTGCTTAGAGAGCAACAATAGCCCTCACAGGAACACTCGATGAATACCGAAGGACTCTCAGAAGTTGCCGTAAAAGACGCCCACCCGGTGGTTGAACAAGTCGCCGAGACCCCGCCGGAGCTGGAACCGCCTGTGGTGGTCGCTGAAGCACCGGCTCCGGCGCCCGCGCCCGTCGTGGTGACCAACCTGGATGACAGCAGCCTGTACATCCACCGCGAGCTGTCACAGCTGCAATTCAACATCCGCGTGCTGGAGCAGGCGCTGGATGAGTCCTACCCGTTGCTGGAACGCCTGAAATTCCTGCTGATTTTCTCCAGCAACCTGGACGAGTTCTTCGAGATCCGCGTCGCCGGTCTCAAGAAACAAATCACCTTCGCCCGTGAACAAGCCGGTGCCGATGGTCTGCAACCGCATCAAGCCCTGGCACGCATCAGCGATCTGGTGCACGGTCATGTGGATCGCCAATACGCAATCCTCAACGACATCCTGCTGCCAGAACTGGAAAAACATCAGGTCCGCTTTATCCGTCGCCGCCACTGGACCACCAAGATCAAGACCTGGGTGCGTCGCTACTTTCGCGACGAAATCGCGCCGATCATCACGCCGATCGGTCTCGACCCGACTCACCCGTTCCCGTTGCTGGTCAACAAGAGCCTGAACTTCATCGTTGAGCTGGAGGGTATCGACGCCTTCGGTCGCGATTCCGGCCTGGCGATCATCCCGGCACCGCGTCTGCTGCCACGGATCATCAAGGTACCGGAAGAGGTGGGGGGCGCTGGCGATAACTATGTATTCCTGTCGTCGATGATCCACGCGCACGCCGATGACCTGTTCCAGGGCATGAAGGTCAAGGGCTGCTACCAGTTCCGCCTGACCCGTAACGCCGACCTGGCGCTGGACTCCGAAGACGTCGAAGACTTGGCCCGCGCCCTACGCGGTGAGCTGTTCTCGCGGCGCTACGGCGATGCGGTACGCCTGGAAGTGGCCGACACCTGCCCGAAACACCTGTCGGACTACCTGCTCAAGCAATTCAACCTCGGCGAGAGTGAGTTGTATCAGGTCAACGGCCCGGTCAACCTGACGCGCCTGTTCAGCATCACCGGCCTGGACAGCCACCCGGAGCTGCAATACACGCCGTTCACGCCGCAGATCCCGAAACTGCTGCAAAACAGCGAGAACATCTTCAGCGTGGTGAGCAAGCAGGACATCCTGCTGCTGCACCCGTTCGAGTCCTTCACCCCGGTGGTCGACCTGCTGCGCCAGGCCGCCAAGGACCCGCATGTATTGGCGGTCCGCCAGACCCTGTACCGCAGCGGCGCCAACTCGGAAATCGTCGATGCGCTGGTGGACGCTGCGCGTAACGGCAAGGAAGTTACTGCGGTGATCGAGCTGCGTGCGCGGTTTGACGAAGAGTCCAACCTGCAACTGGCCAGCCGCCTGCAAGCGGCCGGCGCGGTGGTGATCTACGGCGTGGTCGGGTTCAAGACCCACGCCAAGATGATGCTGATCCTGCGCCGCGAAGCCGGTGAGATCGTGCGTTACGCGCACTTGGGCACCGGCAACTACCACGCCGGCAACGCCAAGCTCTACACCGACTACAGCCTGCTGACCTCCGACGACGCCCTGTGTGAAGACGTCGGCAAGTTGTTCAGCCAGTTGATCGGCATGGGTAAGACGTTGCGCATGAAGAAGCTGCTGCATGCGCCGTTCACCCTGAAGAAGGGCATGCTCGACATGATTGCCCGCGAGACCCAGTTCGCCCTCGACGGCAAGCCGGCGCACATCATTGCCAAGTTCAACTCGTTGACCGATCCGAAGATCATCCGCGCGCTGTACAAGGCCAGCCAGTCCGGCGTGCGCATCGATCTGGTGGTGCGCGGCATGTGCTGCCTGCGGCCGGGCATCGTCGGGGTCTCGCACAACATCCATGTGCGCTCGATCATCGGGCGCTTCCTGGAGCACACGCGGGTGTTCTACTTCCTCAACGGCGGCGAAGAGCAGATGTACCTCTCCAGCGCCGACTGGATGGAGCGCAACCTCGATAAGCGCGTAGAGACGTGTTTCCCGGTGGAAGGCAAGAAGCTGATCATGCGGGTCAAGAAAGAGCTGGAAAGTTATCTCACCGATAACACCCACAGCTGGAGCCTGCAGTCGGACGGCCGCTACGTGCGCAACACGCCGACCGGCAACCAGAACCCGCGCAGCGCCCAGGCGACGTTGCTGGAGAAACTGGGTAGCCCGATTCTCGCGGTGAATTAACCCAGGCTGGCTCAGGCCCAATGTGGGAGGGGGCTTGCCCCTGATGGCGGTGGTTCAGTCAAAGTACCAAGTGACTGACACACTGCCATCGGGGGCAAGCCCCCTCCCACATTTTTTTTCGGTGCTGTCTAGATCGAGTTAGTGCACGTTCAGGCTGAAGCCCACCCGCGTCAGCCATTCCGCTTCCTGGGCGAAGTCCGCCTGGGTCAACTGGTTTTCTTCCAGCCAGCCTTCCGGGAACACCACGTCGAGGCTGTCGCCGCTGGCACGCAGGGTCACCTGGGGCATTTCCTGGGTGCCACGGATGTGGTGGAACAGGATCGCAAAGCGCAGCAGCACGCACAGGCGGATCAGCTTGATGCCTTCGTCACCGAATTCGGCGAACTTGTCCTTGGGGATATTGCGGCGATGGCCGCGTACCAGCAGTGCGAGCATCTGCTGGTCTTCCCGGGAGAAACCGGCCAGGTCGGAGTGCTCGATCAGGTAGGCGCCGTGCTTGTGGTAATGGTAGTGGGCGATATCCAGGCCTACTTCATGCACCTTGGCCGCCCAGCCCAGCAGTTCGCGCCATACGCCGTCTTCCAGGTCCCAGTCCGCAGCCACCTGGTCGAAGGCATGCAGGGCTTTGCGCTCCACGCGGGCCGCTTGTTCCAGATCGACGTGATAGCGCTCCATCAACGAGCTGAGGGTGCGCTCACGCACGTCCTCGTGGTGATGACGGCCGAGCAGGTCGTAGAGCACCCCTTCGCGCAGGGCGCCGTCGCAGTGGTCCATGCGTTGCAGTTCGAGGGCGTCGAAGATCGCTTCGAGAATCGCCAGGCCCGCCGGGAAGATCGTGCGGCGGTCAGGCTTGATGCCATCGAAGTCGATTTTCTCGGCATCGCCCAGTTTGAACAGCTTGCGCTTGAGCCACGCCAGGCCTTCGGCGTTGACCTCGCCGGTGCCATGGCCGCCGGCTTTCAAGGCCAGGCCGATGGCGCGGATGGTGCCGGACGAGCCGATGGCTTCATCCCAGGTCAGGCGATGCAGGGCGTGCTCGATGCTCATGATCTCCAGCCGCGCCGCCGTATAGGCCTGTGCATAGCGCGCCGGGGTGATTTTGCCGTCCTTGAAATAACGCTGGGTATAACTGACGCAGCCCATCTGCAGGCTTTCGCGCAGCAGCGGCTCAAAGCGCTGGCCGATGATGAATTCGGTACTGCCGCCGCCGATGTCCGCCACCAGGCGCTTGCCAGGGGTGTCGGCCAGGGTGTGGGACACGCCGAGGTAGATCAGGCGCGCTTCTTCGCGTCCGGAGATGACTTCTACCGGGTGCCCGAGGATTTCCTCGGCGCGGCGGATGAATTCGCCGCGGTTACGGGCTTCACGCAACGCGTTGGTGCCGACGATTCGCACAGCGCCCAGGGGCATGCCGTTGATCAATTGGGCAAAACGCTTGAGGCAATCGAGCCCTCGCTGCATGGATTCTTCATTGAGCTGGCGCGCGTCGTCGATTCCGGCAGCCAGTTGGACTTTCTCGCCTAGCCGCTCAAGGATGCGGATTTCGCCGTTCTGGGCCTTGGCCACGACCATATGAAAGCTGTTGGAGCCCAGGTCGATGGCGGCGATCAGGGACAGATTCTTGGCTTGGGATTGCGGCATGGTTAGGGGTCTCGGTCGATAACCTCGCCATCGTGCCACGATCGACCGCTGGAGCCAACGCGTAGCGCTTCGCTAATTTTCCTATGACTGTCTGTGAGGAACTCTTGTGGGAAATGTAAGGTGGGTTTCTAAAATTGCCCTGAATGAGGTTTTAGTTTCGTAGGAATTTTTAACTAGTTGTCGTTGTAAAAATTTTTGTGATTTTCCCTACAGGGTTATTGTTTGAAATCCTTTGGTTTTTTTGTTTTGGACTACCTCGTATTCGGGCAAAGGCGACTCTTTGTTTTTACAGCTCCCACAGTAACTGATGTGTTATCTGATTCTTTAATGAGGGGCCAAAGCGACAGACTGTCACTCGGCAATATTGCCTGGGTGTTATTTATTTATAGTCGTGCAGGTCCAGAGAAATAAACCGTTCGGCGCTGGGCTTGCTAAGAAGAAAATAAAGAACGCCTGATAACTTTTAGTGACAGGTCAAATATGAAAAAAATTGTTGGATTGACTCTCGGTCTCGCTTGCCTGGCTGCGGCCATCAGCGCACAGGCATCTACCGTTGCCCAGTTGTCCGTCAGGGGCACGATTACACCCGCTGCTTGCAACCTCAGCCTGACCGGGAGTGGCACTATCGATTACGGCACCATCCGCTCCGGTGAACTGTCCCAGACCGCGTTCAACCCGCGAGAGGAGAAAACCACCTCCCTGTCCGTCAGTTGCGGCACTACCCCTGCCAAGTTCGGGCTGAAACTCACCGATCTGCAGGCCGGCAGCAAGGTGACGGGCATTCTCGGTGCGGGTTTCACTGAAGCACAGAACTATGGCTTGGGTCAGGTCTCGGGCCGGCGAACCGGTGGCTATTCGGTCACTCTCAGGGACCTTCGGTCGTCGAGCACCGCGCTGTTTCCAATCATGCGTGTCGGCACCGGTACCTGGCAGAACAGTGATGGCAAAGTTACTCAAGCCCCTACCCAGTATTCCTGGCGCAGTAGCACCACGGTTACACCGGCTTCAATTTCCCAACTGACTGGCACCATCGCTGTGAAGGCAGTGATCAACAAAGGCCAGGACCTGGACCTGAGCCGCGACATTACCCTTGATGGGCGCGCCACCCTTGAACTGAGTTACATCTAAACGACTCAACAGCAGCCGATCAAGAAACTGACTATTTCTTATCGGCTGTTTTCATGTGAGCGATCAGTTGCCATTTGCTCAACGTCATGGTCACGGGGAATACCGAGTGCGTAGTCTTTCAATAATAAATAGTGTGCTGTTATGGAGTGTAAGTGCATGTCTCTGTGTTGCCACTGTTGCAGTAGCGGACGGCATGCAGCCGGAAACCACAGTGGTGGTGCTTTATGAGGAAGATGGCGAGGCCACAATAAATATCAGGAATACCGATTCGGGTCCGGCGTTACTTCATTCGGTAGTGGAAAATGTGCCAGAGGACCCGGAACCGTTATTAATTGTCACGCCTCCCATCACCCGCGTGGAGGCGGGCGAAACCCAGCTCGTGCGCTTCATCAGTACCTTGAAGGAACCGCTGAAGACCCAGCGGTTGAAGCGCGTATCTTTCGAGGGGATTCCCCAAGCGCGTGCCGCAGGTGGTGCGACGATCGGTATCACCCTGCGACAGAATTTGCCGCTGATTCTGCACCCCAAAAGTCTGCCTCGGCATCAAGCACCCTGGGAGCTGCTCACCTGGAAGCGGACCGGGTCGCGTCTAACGGTTCACAACGACAGCGCCTACGTGGTGCGGTTGGCGCCCCAGGTGCAGCTACTTCCGCAGCAGGCCCTGGCGACGTTGCCGCGTACCTACATTTTGCCGGGGGAGGCGTTGACGGCGAAGGTTGACGGAACGTTGGACGGCTTGGCTGAAGTCGAGATCCAGCCCGCCACGGTCTACGGGTTTTCAGTGGACAGCTACCGCGCCCCGATCAGTGCCGATGGGGATTGAGCGGCTTATGACGAACCTGTCGAGTAACAAATCTGCGATTTTTATCCGGCCTCGCCGCCCCACGCTGCTCATCGGGTGTGCGACGCTGTGGAGCTTGCCCGGCCTGGCCCCGGCGCTGGAGTTGGGCGAGGGTTTCGACCTCGCGGCACTGACCACCCACGGCATTGACCCGAAGGTCTCCGACTACTTCCGCAGTGCGGCGCGTTTTCGCGAAGGCGTCCAGGTGGTGGGGCTGCGGGTCAACGGGAACCCGCTCGGGTCAGTCGATGCGCGGTTCGATGCCCAAGGGCAATTGTGTTTCACCCCGGGCTTGCTCGAGAAAGCCGGGTTGGTGCAGCCCCGCGCCGTTGTTCGCGAAGGTGCCTCACCGGACCAGGCCTGCCATGACTTCCTGGGGGCCTTTCCGACGACGATGGTCCGGCTCCGGCCCGGCATCGATGAGGTGGCGCTGGTGGTGCCGACCCAGGCATTGCATGAACCCCAGTGGGAGGCCGGGCACTTTGCCCAGGGCGGCGCAGCGGCGATGTTCAACTATGACGTGCTGGGTTTCGACAGCCGTTCGCGCAGTGGGCCCAGCCGGTTCGTGTCGGCCTACACCGAAGCGGGCTTCAACCTGGGCGACTGGATTGTGCGCAGCCGCCAGTTTTATGTGTCTGACAATGGTGAAGCCCGTACCGAACACCTGTATGCCTACGCCCAGCGGGATATCGCCGCGTTGCAATCGACTTTTCAGATGGGCCAGCTCTCCAGCAACAATCCGCTGTTTGGTGGTATCCAGTTGTCCGGCATCCAGTTTTCCCCCGATGGTCAGTCGCGGGCGCTGGCGGGCAGCAACAACGCAGTCGTCGAAGGTCTGGCCCAGAGTCAGTCGCGGATTGAAGTACGCCAGTCCGGCGTGCTGATCCATAGCACGCTGGTGCCCGAAGGCCCCTTCCGGCTGACGGGGTTGCCTTTGCTCAATGGCACCAGCGACCTCGACGTCAGCGTGATCGATGTACGCGGCGCCAAGCGCAGTTTCGTGGTGCCGGCGGCGTCATTCGCGGGAGCGGCCCCGGCGGCGCCCGGTTATTACGTTTCCCTCGGCAAGGTGCGCGAAAATATCGACGCACAGGTTCCGTCACCGGTGGTCGCCATGGGCAGTGGCACCTGGGGCCTGGGGCGTGAATCGTCGGCGGGGTTTGGCTTATTGAGTACCGAAGAGTACTGGTCGGCAGGCGGCACCCTGAGCAGCGTGTTTTTCCAGCGGGTTGCCGTTGGCGCTCGTCACAATGTGTCCCGAGACAGCCGTAACGCCGTGTCGGGTTCGCGTAGCAGCGTGTCCGCGAGCAGCCCGGTCTACGCCAATATAGACGTGAACTTCAGCGCTACCACCCAGACCCGAGGGTATCGCGAGGTACTTGAAGCGGGTCGCTCGTTCAAGGCCGGCGAACTGGATTCGCGTTTCAAGAACCAGTACACAGCGGGCATGAGCTGGGTTGATTCGACCCTGGGCGTGTTCTCCCTGGGCTATTCGCGCAGTGCGCAATTTGACCGGCACACGGCCGAACATGTGTTTGCTTCGTGGAACAAGTCGTTCAGCCATCTCGATGTCGCGTTGATCGCCGATTCGCAGGTGGGCGGTACACGGCCTCGCCGTGATGCTGCCGTTGCCGGCGACCGGCGCGATAGCGCTGAGGACAATGATCTGTCGGTACGGCTGCAGATCAGTGTGCCGCTGGGCGGCGATCGTCGTGTGAACAGCTACGTCAGTCGGCGTGGCGACCAGTCCCGCGTCGGTACGGCGCTCAGTGAGCGGGTCAATGAGTATGTGAATTACGAAGTGGGCGTCGAACGCGACCTCAGCGCCCGCGAGCAGTCGGTTCGCGGCCATGTGGACTTGCTGCCACGCTACACCCGCGTTGGCCTGGGCGTCAGCCGAGATGCGCAGGGCACCGGTTATACGGGGCAGTTGCAAGGCGGCATCGTCGCGCACGAAAACGGCCTGACATTTTCGCCCTACACCGTGCAGGACACGTTTGGCATCGTCTCGGTGGGGGATATCGGTTCTGCAAAAGTCGAAACCCCGCAGGGGCCGGTGTGGACTGACTTCACCGGGCAGGCGGTGATTGCCGGCTTGCCCGCGTATGCCAATAGCCGCGTCGAAGTGCAGACGCAGTCGTTGCCCAAACGGGTTGACCTGAAGAACGGCACCCAGGTGCTCGCCGCCGGTCGCGGGTCCTTCAATACCGTCGCGTTCGATGTGGTGACAGTGCGCCGCGTGCTACTCACCGCCAGTGATCAGTACGGTCGGCCGTTGCCCCAGGGCGCTTCGGTGTTCGGCAAGGATGACCGCTTCCTGACCAGCGTGGCGGGCGAGGGCATGATTTTCCTGAATGACGTCAATGAGTCGCAAAGCCTGCGGGTTTCGTTGCCGGACTCTTCCACCTGCCGGCTAAGCCTTGACCCCGGAACCAAACCTGATCATGACAAGTTCTATGAGACCACGACGGCGGTGTGCCATGGCCGGTAAATGGAAAAGTGCATGTTTCACCCTGTTCTGCAGCCTGTTGATGGCCCAGGGCGTGCGCGCTGAAAACTGCCGGTTGTCCGTGAGTCAGCCGCGCATCGACTATGGGGTCATTCGCCGGGAGGCCTTTGTCGAAAGCACCACCTTAGCCCTTGGCACCCGCACGCTGCATCTGAACGTTGCGTGTGCGCAGCCTTCGGTGATGGCGTTGCGCTTCATCGGTGCGGCGGACGGGCAAGGTTTTCGGTTTGATCGCCAGGGGCGTATGCGTATGCATCTCAGGCATGCTCAGGTGGATGGGCGCGCCGTCGAGTGGGAAGTGGCGCATCCGCCCGGTGAAACCGTCAGCGGGCAGTTGTTACCGGGCCAGGTCCTGGTGGCACGCGCAGCAGGCCAAACAATGGTCGGCCAGCGCCTGACCGCCCAGGTCGATGTCGATATCGACCTGCCTTCCGATGCCCTGCAGGTACGCAATGAGACGCGGCTGGAGGGGCAGGGCACCTTTGAGCTGGTCAGCCCGGCTGTCCCACTGAGCCGATGAAGTTAGCCAGCTCGGGCGTTCTGGGATTGGCGAACAGTGCTTGGGGCGGGCCCACTTCATGCACCTTGCCCTGGTGCATGAACACCAGCTTATCCCCGACTTCGCGGGCGAAACGCATTTCGTGCGTCACCATGATCAGGGTCATGCCGTCCTTGGCCAGTTGGCGCACCACGCTCAGTACTTCATTGACCAGTTCCGGGTCCAGCGCCGAGGTGATCTCGTCGCACAGCAGCACCTTGGGCGACATGGCCAGTGCGCGGGCTATCGCGACGCGTTGTTGCTGGCCGCCGGACAGGCGATCAGGGAAGGCATCGAACTTCTCCCCCAGGCCGACCCGCTCCAGCATCTGTCGCGCCAATTGGGCGGCCTTGGCCTTGGGCACTTTCTGCACCACCTGCGGCGCGAGCATGACGTTTTCGCCCACCGTCAGGTGCGGGAACAGGTTGAACTGTTGGAACACCATGCCGACTTTTTGTCGCAGGCTGCGCAGGTCGGCGCGGGCGGCGTCGAGGTATTCGCCGTCGACTTCGATCACACCGTCGTTGATCGACTCCAGGCCATTGAGGGTGCGCAGCAAGGTCGACTTACCCGAGCCGCTGCGGCCGATGATCGCGACGACCTGGCCTTCTTCAACGGTCAAGTCGATGCCCTTGAGCACGTGGTGATCGCCGTAATACTTATGCAGGGCGGAAATTCTAAGCAGAGGCATGCAGTCTCCTTTCCAGGTAGCGCGCACTGAGGGACAAGGGGTAACAGAGCAGGAAGTAACCGAGGGCCACCAAGCCGTAGACCATAAACGGCTCGAACGTGGCGTTGGCGAGCATGCCGCCGGTCTTGGTCAGTTCGGTGAAGCCGATGATCGAGGTCACGGCAGTGCCTTTGACCACTTGCACCGAGAACCCCACGGTAGGTGCTACGGCAATCCGCAGGGCCTGGGGCAGGATCACGTAGCGCAGCTGTTCAAGCGGATTCAGGGCCAGGCTGGCCGAGGCTTCCCACTGCCCGTGGGCGATGGAGTCGACACAGCCGCGCCAGATCTCGGCGAGGTAGGCGCTGGTAAACAAGGTCAAGGCAATCGCCGCCGCCAGCCAGGGCGAGATATCCACCCCAAGCAGGGCAATGCCGAAAAACACCAGGAACAGCTGCATCAACAGCGGCGTGCCCTGGAACAGTTCGATATAGGTGCGGGCGACATTGCGCGTGAAGGCTTTGCGGCTGATGCGCATCGTCATCACCAGTAGGCCGATCAGGCCACCGCCTACAAACGCCACCAGCGACAGCAAGAGCGTCCATTGCAGGCCGATGAGCAGGTTGCGCACGATGTCCCAGAAGGAAAAATCACTCATCGGCTGTTCCTCATCACAAACCGGCGACCGATCCAGTTGAGCAACTGGCGAATCATCAGCGCCATGCACAGGTACACCAGGGTGGTCAGGGCATAGGTTTCAAAGGCGCGGAAGTTGCGCGACTGGATGAAGTTAGCGGCAAAACTCAGCTCTTCGGTGGCGATCTGCGAACACACCGCCGAGCCGAGCATCACAATGATGATCTGGCTGCTCAGAGCCGGCCACACCTTGCCCAGCGCCGGCAGCAGGACCACATGGCGGAATGCCTCGAAGCGCGTCATCGCCAACGCGGCGGCGGCCTCTAGCTGGCCACGGGGGATCGCCTGGATGCCAGCGCGGATGATTTCGGTGGAATAGGCGCCCAGGTTGATCACCATTGCCAATACCGCCGCTTGCCATTCGGTGATTTTCAGCCCCAGGGAAGGCAGGCCGAAGAAGATGAAAAACAACTGCACCAAAAATGGCGTGTTGCGGATCAACTCGACATACACCCCGAAGAACCAGGCGAACGGCTGGATTTTCCACGCCCGCACCACCGCGCCGACGGTGCCCAGGGCGACCCCCAGGATCGCACCGATCGCCGTCAGTTCAAGGGTGAACAGGGCGCCGCGCAACAGCAGGTCGGTATTGGCCAGCACCGGCACAAAGTCGAATTGATAGGCCATGAATCAGCTCCGTCGCAGGCTTCAGAGATCAGCAGGCAGGGGTTCTTTCAGCCACTGCATCGCGTTTTTTTCCAGGCTGCCGTCAGCCTTGGCCGCGACCAGGATCTGGTTGACCTTCTCCAGCAGCGCCGGCTCGTTCTTGTTCACGCCCACGTACACCGGCGAATCCTTGAGCTTCACTTTCAGCGCCGGCACGCGTTTCGGGCTGCGCTCGCTGATCGCAACCATCACCACGTTGCCGCTGGCGATCAGGTCGACCTGGCCGGCCAGGTAGGCGGCGATGGTCGAGTTGTTGTCTTCGAAGCGCTTGATCGTGGCTTCCTTGGGCGCGACGGCTGTCAGCTCGATGTCCTCGATGGCGCCACGGGTCACGCTGATGGTCTTGCCCTTGAGGTCGTCGATGCTGCTGATGGCGGCATCAGGCGGGCCGAATACGGCCAGGTAAAAGGGTGCGTAGGCCTTGGAGAAGTCGATGACCTTTTCCCGCTCGGGGTTCTTGCCCAGGCTGGAGATCACCAGGTCGACCTTGCCGGTCGTGAGGAACGGGATGCGGTTGGTGCTGTTGACCGGGGTCAGCTCCAGTTTGACCTTGAGCTGGTCGGCCAGCAGCTTGGCGGTGTCGATGTCCAGGCCACGTGGTTTCATGTCGGGGCCGACCGAGCCGAACGGCGGGAAGTCCTGGGGCACGGCGACCTTCAAGGTGCCACGGGCAACGATATCGTCCAGACCGTTGGCCTGGGCGGGTGCCTGGCTCAGCATCAGGCTGGCAAACAGGGCGGTGAGCAGGGCGCTGTAGCGCTTGGTCATGGGAACTCTCCGAGAAGGGCGAAGGGATATTCTGTTTTTGCCCAGTGCACAGCCCATGCCATGACCGCTCGGATTGTCTGCAAGGCCGGGATTTGTTGCGTTGTGGTGGTCTTACTGGTCTGAACAGTGAGCACGGGTTTTGCACCGTTTTCGAGCGCCGGCAAAACCGCGCGAGCCCCTTTGGGGCGTGGCTTGCCGCCAGGCGCGAATAGCTTTACAACTACTCGCTCAGTTGTCTGGAACCTTGAGTTTTTTATGAATTCCATCGCCCAAGCGGTACCGGAAGCGGCCTTGCAGGCCATCCGCAAACTGATCAAGGAGCAAGGCTTCGGGCCGGGCGACGCATTGCCATCCCAGCGCGACCTGGCGCTGCAGTTGGGCGTGAGCCGGGCGTCATTGCGCGAGGCGTTGTCGTCTCTCAGTGCCTTGGGGGTGGTCAGCGTGCAGCCGGGCAAAGGCGTGTTCGTGCAAGAGGCACAAGAGTCGCCGGGGTTTGCATGGCCCTTCGCGGCCCAGGCGACGCCGCTGGATATCTTCCAGTTGCGCTATGCCCTGGAGGGGTTTGCGTCGGGGTTGGCGGCCGTCACGCTGACCATCGATGAGCTGGACCGCCTGGAAGATAATGTCGAAGCCATGCGCAAGGTGCTCAAGGCCGGCGACTTCGAAGCCGCCGCCCGGCTGGACTTCGAATTCCACCAGCGCCTCCTCCTGGCCAGTGGCAACCAGGCGATGGTCAGCATCCTGAGTGCCAGCGCCGAGGTGTTCCTGGAGAGCCAGAAGCTACCGTTCATCCGGCCGGAACGGGCCATGGAAACCTGGCAGGAGCACCGTAGAATTCTGCGCGCCCTGGCCCGTCGCGCCAGTGCGGCGGCGCAGAAAACCATGCAGGAGCACGTGCGCAATGCGGCGTTGCGCACGGGGATTGCCTTTGTGACGCCGGTATCGCCGTGAGCGGAGCGATACCCAAACTCATGCATCACCATAGCAAGACTCAATCAGAGGCGGCTTCCTGAACGGGGGAAGGGCAGCTATGATGGGCCACGTTTTTTTTGCTTACAATCCGGAGACATCCATGAGCAACGATCTTATCAAGCACGTCACTGACGCGACCTTTGAGGCCGAAGTACTCAAGGCAACTGGCCCGGTGCTGGTTGACTACTGGGCTGAATGGTGTGGCCCTTGCAAAATGATCGCTCCGGTTCTGGACGAGATTGCAACCACCTACGACGGCAAGCTGACCATTGCCAAGTTGAACATCGACGAAAACCAGGAAACCCCGGCCAAGCACGGCGTGCGTGGTATTCCGACGCTGATGCTGTTCAAGAACGGCAACGTGGAAGCGACCAAAGTGGGCGCGTTGTCGAAGTCCCAGTTGGCGGCATTCCTCGACGCAAACATCTAAGCGTCGTCAAAAAAGCCCCGTAATTTGCGGGGCTTTTTCGTGAAACAGGGCTAGACGCTCCTAAATTCAGGTGGTACATTCGGCCCCGCACTGGTTTCTCCACTGCCCCCTGCAAGCCGTCGCCGACGCATTCCTTTTCGATTAGTACGCGATCATGTCGCCTTCTCTGCGGCGCGGCCTCATTAAGCCAAAAGCTTAATTTCCCCCCTCCATAAATGATTACGTCATTCCTATATGAATCTGACTGAACTCAAGCAAAAGCCGATTACCGACCTGCTCCAATTGGCCGAAGAGATGGGCATAGAAAATATGGCCCGTTCGCGCAAGCAGGACGTGATTTTCTCCCTGCTCAAAAAGCACGCGAAAAGCGGCGAGGAAATTTCCGGTGATGGCGTGCTGGAGATTCTCCAGGACGGCTTCGGCTTCCTCCGCTCTGCGGACGCTTCCTATCTCGCCGGCCCAGACGATATCTATGTCTCGCCGAGCCAGATCCGTCGCTTCAACTTGCGCACCGGTGACACCATCGTTGGCAAGATCCGCCCTCCGAAGGAAGGCGAGCGTTATTTCGCCCTGCTCAAGGTCGACACGATCAACTTCGATCGTCCCGAGAACGCGAAAAACAAGATTCTCTTCGAGAACCTGACCCCGCTGTTCCCGACCGTGCGCATGAAGATGGAGGCCGGCAACGGTTCCACCGAAGACTTGACCGGTCGTGTCATCGACCTGTGCGCCCCGATCGGCAAGGGCCAGCGTGGCCTGATCGTCGCACCGCCGAAAGCCGGTAAGACCATCATGCTGCAGAACATTGCCGCGAACATTGCGCGTAACAACCCTGAAGTTCACCTGATCGTGCTGCTGATCGATGAGCGTCCGGAAGAAGTGACCGAAATGCAGCGCACCGTGCGCGGCGAAGTGGTTGCCTCGACGTTCGATGAGCCGCCAACCCGCCACGTGCAGGTTGCCGAAATGGTGATCGAGAAGGCCAAGCGCCTGGTCGAACACAAGAAAGACGTGGTGATCCTGCTCGACTCCATCACCCGTCTGGCCCGTGCCTACAACACCGTGATCCCGAGCTCCGGCAAGGTATTGACCGGTGGTGTCGATGCCCACGCCCTGGAGAAACCGAAACGTTTCTTCGGCGCCGCACGGAATATCGAAGAAGGCGGCTCGCTGACCATCATCGCTACCGCGCTGGTTGAAACCGGCTCGAAGATGGATGAAGTGATCTACGAAGAGTTCAAGGGTACCGGCAACATGGAACTGCCCCTGGACCGTCGTATCGCTGAAAAGCGCGTGTTCCCGGCCATCAACATCAACCGTTCCGGCACCCGCCGCGAAGAGTTGCTGACTGCCGACGACGAACTGCAGCGCATGTGGATCCTGCGCAAGCTGCTGCACCCGATGGACGAAGTCGCCGCCATCGAGTTCCTGATCGACAAGCTGAAAACCACCAAGACCAACGACGAGTTCTTCCTGTCGATGAAGCGTAAGTAATACGACGTTTCAGGTCCAAAAAAATGGCGCCCTCAGGGGTGCCATTTTTTTTTCCCGTTTTTTAAGTGCCTTCGACCCCCCAATGCACTGCGATAAGCTGCCAGCCGCCCTCAGAGCAGGTACGATGTACGCCTATTTTACGGGTGGCATGGTTAATGAAATTCAAGGATCTTCGGGATTTCGTGCAGCAACTTGAGCAGCGCGGAGAGTTGAAACGTATCCAGGTGCCGGTTTCGCCGGTGCTGGAAATGACTGAGATTTGCGATCGCACCCTGCGCAACAAGGGCCCGGCGCTGCTGTTCGAGAACCCGACCGGTTTTGATATCCCGGTGCTCGGCAACCTGTTCGGTACCCCCGACCGCGTGGCCTTTGGCATGGGTGCCGAGTCGGTCAGCGAACTGCGCGAGATCGGCAAGTTGCTGGCCTTCCTCAAAGAGCCCGAGCCTCCCAAGGGCTTGAAGGACGCCTGGTCGAAGCTGCCGATCTTCCGCAAGATCATTGCCATGGCACCCAAGGTGGTCAAGGACGCGGCGTGTCAGGAAGTGGTCATCGAAGGCGATGACGTCGACCTGGGCATGCTCCCGGTGCAGACCTGCTGGCCCGGCGACGTTGGCCCGCTGATCACCTGGGGCCTGACCGTCACCAAAGGCCCGAACAAGGACCGCCAGAACCTCGGTATCTACCGTCAGCAAGTGATCGGCCGCAACAAGGTGATCATGCGTTGGTTGAGCCATCGTGGCGGCGCCCTGGACTTTCGTGAGTGGTGCGAAAAGCATCCCGGCAAGCCGTTCCCGGTCGCCGTGGCCCTGGGCGCCGACCCGGCCACCATCCTCGGCGCCGTGACCCCGGTGCCTGACAGCCTGTCCGAATACGCCTTCGCCGGCCTGCTGCGCGGCAATCGCACCGAGCTGGTGAAGTGCCGCGGCAACGACCTGCAAGTACCGGCCACCGCCGAAATCATCCTCGAAGGCGTGATTCATCCGGGCGAGATGGCCGATGAAGGCCCCTACGGCGACCACACCGGCTACTACAACGAAGTCGACAGCTTCCCGGTGTTCACCGTCGAGCGCATCACCCATCGGATCAAGCCGATCTACCACAGCACCTACACAGGCCGTCCGCCGGATGAGCCGGCGATTCTTGGCGTGGCGCTGAACGAAGTGTTCGTGCCGATCCTGCAGAAGCAGTTCCCGGAAATCACCGACTTCTACCTGCCGCCCGAAGGCTGCTCGTACCGTATGGCCATCGTGACCATGAAGAAGTCGTACCCCGGCCACGCCAAGCGGGTAATGCTCGGTGTGTGGTCGTTTTTGCGACAGTTCATGTACACCAAGTTCGTTATCGTCACCGACGACGACATCAACGCCCGCGACTGGAACGACGTGATCTGGGCCATCACCACGCGCATGGACCCCAAGCGCGACACGGTGATGATCGACAACACGCCGATCGACTACCTCGACTTCGCTTCGCCGGTTTCGGGCCTGGGCTCGAAGATGGGCCTGGATGCCACGCACAAATGGCCGGGTGAGACCACCCGCGAGTGGGGCAGGGTGATCGTCAAGGACGAAGCCGTGACGGCGCGTGTCGATGCGATCTGGAAAGAATTGGGAATAGATTGATGCGTGTAACCCTGCAACCTTCCGGCGCCGTATTGGAGCTGGACCCTGGCGAGCGAATCCTCGAAGGTGCGCGCCGCCTGGGCTACGAATGCCCGCAAGCCTGCCGCAATGGCGTGTGCCATGTGTGTGCGGCGCTGTTGGTGGAAGGCCGCGTGCAGCAGGCCGGTGAGGTACGCGACCATGGTGAGTTCTACACCTGTATCGCCGAGCCGCTGGAAGATTGTGTGGTGTTGTGGGATGGCGTGCTGGCGCCGGGAGAGTTGCCGTTGCGCAAGTTGTCGTGCCAAGTGAGTGAGTGTGTGGAAGTCGGTGGCGATGTATGGCGCGTGCGCTTGCTCGCCCCGGCCGGTAAGGCCGTGCGTTACCACGCCGGGCAATACCTGATGATTGAACGGGAAAACGGCGAGAAGTCGGCGTTTTCCCTGGCCTCGGCGCCCCACTCCGGACGCGAGCTGGAACTGCACGTGCTGGCTCGCGAAGACAGCGCGCGCAACCTGCTCGAACAGTTGCAGCGCAACCAGATGGCCCGCATCGAGCTGCCGTTTGGCGATACCCACCTGGCCGAGTTACCCGATGGGCCGCTGGTGTTGATCGCCGCCGGTACCGGCATGGCGCAGATGCACAGCCTGATCGAGCATTGCCGCGCCTCCGGCTTCAAGCACCCGGTGCATCTGTATTGGGGCGTGCGGCGTCCGGAAGATTTCTACGAGATCGAGCATTGGGATCAATGGTTGCAACTGCCCAACCTGTTCCTGCACAAAGTGGTCAGCGACGTGTGCGGCTGGGAAGGACGCTGTGGGCTGTTGCATGAAGCGGTGTGCGAAGACATCCGCGACCTCAAGGGCGTGTATGTCTACGCCAGCGGTTCACCGGCGATGATCTACGGCACATTGGATGCGCTGGTGGACGCCGGCATGGATGCACATCAGATGCGTGCCGACGTATTCGCCTACGCCCCGCGGCCCTGAAGCCCTACGCGGGCTTCTAATGGGGAGCTGGCGTCGCGTTCAGAAACGCACGCCGGTCGTGATCATCGCCGCATTGAACCCCAGCAGCACCAGCTCCGCCGCCACTGGCCCGTAATGGGTGCCTACGGACGGAATGATCACCGGCGCCACGCCGAAACGGTTCAACGGGATCTTGTCGCGGTACTTGCCGCGATAGCCCTGAATCGCCCCGCCTGTCAGCTTCAAATAGACCGGATAGTCGGTCATGTCATAGCGTTTGCCCGCATAGGCGTAGTAGGACCGCTGGCTGAACGAGTTGCGAAACGTCGCCGCGCCATACACCAGGCCTGACGCTTCATTGCGCTCCAGGCCGAGCAGATCCTGATGGTTGTTATGCTCGGGGTCCGGCGCAAAGTGCCGGGTGTAGACGCTGGTCTGCGCATACCAGAAGCCCTTGTCATCGTCGACAGGTGGGGCCTCGGCCGCGAGGGCGGTGGTGGCCTGGGCCAGGAACAGCAGGCCGGGCAGTCGAAATTTTTTCATGGGGATGACCTCGATTAGTCGGTATGAGGGGCGGCTAGGTGGGTCGTGATGTGGAGACTATTTTGAAGGTTGTGCGCGCACCCAGGCTGAACCGGGGCTGAAAGTAGCGGGATTGGCGCCCTGAATCCTGACGAATGGGTGGAACCACGCCCCAGCCCCAGGGCAACTCGGCCGATTAGCACTTTTTCGCCATACGGTTACAGCGGCGGGTTCTATTACGGTAAAGTTACTTACAATTGGTAATAGATTCTCGTAGCCGCACAGGAGACCTCAGCGATCCGCCATGACCGCCATTGAATCCGATCTTTTGCAATTGGCTTACCCTCCGCAGCTCGATCTGGGGCCGCAACTCACTCACGAACAGTTGATGAGCTCGATGCAGGCCACCATGGCCCGGCATAAGGGTGGGCCGGTCTGGCTATTCGCTTACGGTTCGCTGATCTGGCGGCCTGAGTGTTCATCGACCGAGCGGGTGCGGGCACGGGTCCATGGGTATCACCGCGGTTTGTACCTGTGGTCCCACGAGCATCGGGGTACGCCGGAAATACCCGGGTTGGTCTTCGGCCTGGATCGCGGGGGTTCGTGCAGCGGTTTTGCCTACCGCCTGCCGGAAGACCAACTGGAGGCCTCGCTTTACGCCTTGTGGCAGCGCGAAATGCCTTACCCTTCCTATCGGCCGCACTGGCTCAGTTGCCGTCTGGAAGATGGCAGTCGGGTGCAGGCGCTGGGGTTTGTATTGGAGCGGCACCTGCCGAGCTACGCCGGCAATCTGCCCGACATCGTGCTCAGCCACGTGCTGCAAAGCGCTTGCGGGCGTTACGGCACTACGCGCGATTATGTCGAGCAGACCGTTAACGCCCTGCGTAGCCACGCCATGCCAGACAAAAACCTGGAGGCGCGGCTCAAGCGTTGTGCCAAGGATTGCTCAGGCGATTAACGCGCCGAGCTGACACTGTTGGTGTGCCACAACGTCGGGATCAGGCACGCGATCGCCAGCAGGCACGCGCCGACCAGCAGCACAAAGCCGCCGTCCCAGCCGAAGTGGTCCACGGTGTAGCCCATGGCCGCACTCGCCGCCACCGAACCGCCCAGGTAACCGAACAGGCCGGTGAAGCCCGCAGCCGTACCGGCGGCTTTTTTCGGCGCCAGTTCCAGCGCCTGTAGGCCGATCAGCATCACCGGGCCGTAGATCAGGAAACCGATCGAGAACAGCGCGATCATGTCGACCATCGGGTTGCCCGGCGGGTTGAGCCAGTACACCAGGGTCGCAACGGTCACCAGCGCCATGAACACGATACCGGTCAGGCCACGGTTGCCGCGGAAGATCTTGTCCGACATCCAGCCGCACAGCAGCGTGCCCGGAATACCTGCCCACTCGTAGAAGAAATATGCCCAGGACGACTTGTCGACCGTGAAGTGCTTGGCTTCTTTCAAGTAGGTCGGTGCCCAGTCCAGCACGCCGTAGCGCAACAGGTAGACGAACACGTTGGCAAAGGCGATGTACCAGAGCATTTTGTTGTGCAGCACGTACTTGACGAAGATTTCCTTGGCGCTGAATTCGTCTTCGTGGCTGGCGTCGTAGCCTTCCGGATAATCGTTTTTGTACTGCTCAATCGGCGGCAGGCCGACCGATTGCGGGGTGTCGCGCATGGTGATGAAGGCGAATGCCGCCACCAGTAACGCAACCGTTGCCGGCACATAGAACGCGGCATGCCAGTCATTGAACCAGGCCATGCCGAGCAGGAACAACGGGCCGATCAGGCCGCCGCCGACGTTGTGCGCCACGTTCCACACGGACACCACGCCACCGCGTTCCTTCTGCGACCACCAATGCACCATGGTCCGTCCGCTCGGCGGCCAACCCATGCCCTGGGCCCAACCGTTGATGAACAGCAAAATGAACATCATGGTCACGCTGGACGTCGCCCAAGGCGCGAAACCGAAAATGAACATCACTCCCGCCGATACCAGCAGGCCGAAGGGCAGGAAGTAGCGCGGGTTGGAGCGGTCGGACACCAGGCCCATGAGGAACTTGGACAGGCCGTAGGCAATCGCGATCGCCGACATCGCCAGGCCCAGTTCACCACGGGTGTAACCCTCGTCGATCAGGTAGGGCATGGCCAGGGAGAAGTTTTTACGCAGCAGGTAGTACCCGGCGTAACCGAAGAAAATACCGGCGAAGATCTGCCAGCGCAGCCGTCGGTAGGTACTGTCTATTTTTTCTTCAGGCAGGGGCGCCTGATGCACGGCAGGACGAAAGAAAGCAAACATTCAAGAGCTCCAGATTTCTTGTTTTGACAGCGGATGCGAATGTTACAGTTTCGTTACCGAAAATAGCATCGCGTCTTATGTGCAAACACAAGAAATATGAGCAAACGCATGTTCTCTTACGAACATGTCGTGAATGGGCAAGTGATGGTCGCAGTTGGCGTCTGCAGGACACTGGAGATCAAAATGTGGGAGGGGCGGTGCGACGATTCGACTTGCCCCCGATGACAGTGGGTCAGTGAATACATCTGTTGACTGAACCAACGCCATCGGGGGCAAGCCCCCTCCCACATTTGAGCGCGTTTCACCTCTGTCAGCGGGTCTGCACGACAACCTTGCCGACGGCCTTGCGCTGCCCCAGGTCATTGATCGCCCGGGCAGCCTGCTCAAGTGGATACACCTGCGACACCAGCGGTTTCAACTTGCCCTCGGCATACCAACCAAACAGTTGCTGGAAGTTCGCCGCATTGTCCTGCGGCTGGCGCTGGGCGAACGAGCCCCAGAACACCCCGACCACGGCCGCACCCTTGAGCAGCGCCAGGTTCACCGGCAGCTCTGGAATACGCCCGCTGGCAAAACCCACCACCAGCAGGCGGCCGTTCCAGGCGATGGCGCGGATGGCCTGGTCAAACAGGTCGCCGCCCACCGGGTCGTAGATCACATCGGCGCCGTTGCCGTCGGTCAGGCGCTTGACCTCATCTTTCAGGCTGGCTTCGCTGTAGTTGATCAGTTCATCGGCGCCGGCGGCCTTGGCCACCGCCAGTTTGTCCGCGCTGCTGGCGGCGGCGATCACGCGGGCGCCCATGGCCTTGCCGATTTCCACGGCGGCCAGGCCCACGCCGCCGGAGGCGCCGAGGACCAGCAGGGTTTCGCCGGGTTGCAGGTTGGCCCTTTGTTTCAGGGCATGCATCGAGGTGCCATAGGTCATGCTGAACGCGGCTGCGGTGTTGAAGTCCATGCTGGGCGGGATCGGCAGCACGTTATAGCCGGGCACCGCGACCTGCTCGGCAAAACTGCCCCAGCCGGTCAGCGCCATCACGCGGTCACCGACCTTCAGATGGCTGACTTTTTCGCCCACTTCACTGACTACCCCCGCCGCTTCGCCCCCCGGTGAGAACGGAAAGGGCGGTTTGAACTGGTACTTGCCCTCGATGATCAGGGTGTCCGGGAAGTTGACCCCGGCGGCATGCACGTCCAGCAGGATTTCGTTCTTCTTGATCGTCGGGCTGGCGATCTCTTCCAGCACCAGGGTTTCGGCGGGGCCGAAGGCTTTGCACAGCACAGCTTTCATCGGACTATTCCTTTTGGCGTCGTGGCCGATAAGTGTAGGAGGGTGCGCCCGTGGGTCAACAAGCATGCCCGGGCCTGATAAGTCGCCATAAGCTTGTGCTCTGCCCTGCTAGCGTTATGCTACTGGGCAACCGAATGTGAGGAATGAACTGTGAAAGCGTGGATTCTGTTGATGCTCGCCCTGACCTTGCCGATGGCGGCCCAGGCCCAAGAGGCGAAAGAGGCGAAAGAAGGCGAGGCGCCGAAGGTCAGCTATATCAGCCTGGCCCCGCCGCTCGTGGGCAACTATGGCCTGGATGGCACGGCCAAGCTCAAGGTGTACAAGGCCGATATCGCCCTGCGTGTGACCGGGCCCGAAGCGGCTGCCGCCGTCAAAGCCAACGATGCGTTGATTCGCAATCAACTGGTGGCGCTGTTCACCCAACAAACCAACGAGAGCATGAGCACCGTTGAAGGCAAGGAAAAACTGCGCCAGGAAGCCCTGAAGCAGACCCAGCAAGTGATGAACGACGAAACCGGCAAGCCGATGGTGGAAGACCTGTTGTTCAACAACCTGATCATCCAATAGTCGCTGTACGGCGATCGCAAGCAGGCACGCGCGCACATCGGAACGCGTTCCAAATGTGGCAGCGGGCTTGCTCGCGATCGCGGCCATGCAGACACCTCAAGACGCCAGGCTCTTCCTGAACCGCGCCAACGCCACCGCAAAGAACAGCAAGCCAATCCCCGCCAGCGCCAGCAAATCTGGCCACACCACACTCACGCCCGCATCGCGGAACAGGATCGCCGCGCTCAGGCTCACAAAGTGCGTCGACGGCGACCCCTGCATCACCCACTGCAACCACTCGGGCATGCTGTCCAGCGGCGTACTGCCGCCGGAGAGCAACAGCATCGGGATGATCACCGGGATCGCCAGCAAGCCGAATTGCGGCGTCGAGCGGGCGAGGGTGGCGAGGAATATCCCCAGGGCGGTGCTGGCAAACAGGTACAGCGCGGTCACGAATAGAAACAGGCTCAGCGACCCGGCCAGCGGCACGCCGAGCATGCCCTTGACCACCACTTCCAGGGACAGCCAGGTACACAGCACCACCACCAGCATGTTGCTCCAGATTTTCGCCAGCATGATTTCCAGCGCCGTCAGCGGCAGCACCAGCAAATGGTCGAGGGTGCCGTGTTCGCGCTCGCGCAGCAGCGCGGTACCGGTAAGCACGATGGCGAGGATGGTGATGTTGTTGACGATCTGGATGACCGCGAGAAACCAGCCGCCTTCCAGATTGGTATTGAACAGCGCCCGCGTCGTCAGCAGCGCCGGCGCTTTGCTGGCGGAGTCGGCCTGGCCGCTGTAGGTCAGCAGCTCGCGTTGGAAAATCCGCCCGATGTAGCCGGCGCCCATGAAGGCCTGGCTCATCGCGGTGGCATCGACGTTCACCTGCACGCCGGGCTCGCGACCGGCCAACAGATCGGCCTGGAAATTCGCCGGTACGTTGATCACGAAAGTGTACTGGCCGCTGTCCATGACCTTATCCAACTGGTCGTAGGCCAACGGCACGGGAGGCTGAAACTCGGGCGGCTGCAACGCCTCGGCCATCTGCCGCGAGAGCGCACTGTGGTCCTCGTCGATAAATGCCACGCTGGCGTTATGCACACCAATCACCGAGCCGGCCGCAGGCATATAGATCGCGACGGTGAAGGCGTAGAACAGAAACAACAGCAGCACGCTGTCGTGGCGCAGGCTGGTCAGTTCCTTGATCCCCAGGCGCAGGATGTGCGCGAACTTATGCATCAAGCCTCCTGCTTCTTCAGCATGATCAGGCTAAGCCCGGTAAACCCGAGGAAAAACCCGAACAGCGCCAGGCACTGCGGCCACAGTTGGCGCAGGTCGAGGGCCTTGGTGAACGTGCCCACCGCGATATCGAGAAAGTGCCCCGCCGGAAACAGTGTGCCCATCACCGCCGCCGCACCTTCCAGGGACGAACGCGGCACGATCAGCCCGGAGAACTGAATGGTCGGCAGGCTGGTGATGATCATGGTGCCGAGGATCGCTGCGATCTGGGTGCGGGTGAACGCGGAAATCAGCAGGCCCATGCTGGTGGTGGCGAGCACGTACAGCAGGCCGCCGAACGCCAGGGTCAGGGCGCTGCCCTTGAACGGCACGCCGAACAGCCAGCGGTTCATCGCGGCCAGCACGGCCAGGTTGACCAGGCTCACGGCCAGGTACGGCGCCTGTTTGCCCAGCAGGAACTCCAGGCGGGTCAGCGGCGTGGCATAGAAGTTGGTGATCGAGCCCAGCTCTTTCTCGCGCACGATACCGAGCGCAGTCAGCATCGCCGGGATGAAGGCGAGGATCAGTGCCATCACGCCTGGGCCGATGGCGTTCACGCTGACCACATCCTGGTTGTAGCGAAAGCGGGTTTCGAGCTTGGCCGCGCTTTGGCTGCTCTGCGGCTGGCTGCTCAGTTCGGACAGCTGCTGCAGGTTGGCCTGGTGGACCGCTTCTACATAGTTACGGCTGGTTTCTGCGCGAAACGGCATGCCGCCGTCGAGCCAGGCGGCCACGCTGGGTTGGCGGCCGGCGTAGAGGTCGCGGCCAAAACCGGGCGGGATTTCCAGGGCCAGTTTGATTTCCGAGCGTTGCAGGCGCCGGTGCAGTTCGTTGGCATCCTGGATGGGTGTTTGTTCGGCGAAGTAGCGCGAGCTGCGGAACGCTTCCAGATAGGCGCGACTTTGTGGGGTCTGGTCCTGGTCGTAGACGGCAAAGGCGAGGTTTTCCACATCCAGGGAAATGCCGTAGCCGAAGATCACCATCATGAACATCGCCCCGAGCAGGGCGAAGGCCATGCGCACCTTGTCGCGCAGCAGTTCCTTGCCTTCACGGCTGGCCACGGCCAACAGGCGCGACAGGCTGAACCCGCGCTTGCTCGCGGGCGGTGGGCTGGTTTCGCTGACGGTAGCGGTGGGTGCGTTGGGCGCGGCGGGTTCGGCTTCGCCCTGGGCTTGCTCCAGGCATGTGACGAACGCGGCTTCGAGGGTGTCGCCGTGGAATTGCTGCTGCAGCGCGTCGGGCGTGTCGCAGGCCAGCACCTTGCCCGCGTGCATCAGGGAGATGCGGTCACAACGCTGGGCTTCGTTCATGAAGTGGGTGGACAGAAAGATCGTCACCCCTTGTTTGCGCGACAGTTCGATCAGCAGCCGCCAGAAGTCATCCCGCGCCGCCGGGTCGACGCCCGAGGTCGGTTCATCGAGGATCAGCACTTCGGGGCGGTGCAGCACCGCCACGGCCAACGACAAGCGCTGACGCAGGCCGAGGGGCAACTCGCCCGACGGCTGCTCGGCCACCTCGCCGAGGTCGAAACGCTGGATCAGCTCATCGATCCGCTTGCCACTGTCGGCTTTGGGCAAATCGAACAACTGCGCGTGCAGCACCAGGTTCTGCAGCACGCTGAGTTCGCCGTACAGCGAAAAGCTCTGCGACATGAAGCCCACGCGCTTGCGGGTGGCCAGGTCCTTGGCGTTCACCGGGTTGCCCAGCAGCGTGGCAGTGCCCTCAGTGGCCGGCATCAGGCCGGTGAGGACTTTCATGGTGGTGGTCTTGCCGCAGCCGTTGGAGCCGAGGAAACCGAAAATCTCGCCGCGGCCGATGGCAAAGCTGACGTTATCGACCGCCGTGAAGTCGCCAAAGCGCAGGGTCAGGTTGTGGGCTTCGATGGCGATATCGGTGCTGTTGCTTGCGCGCGCAGGGATAACCAGCGGTTGGTTGTCATGGGCGCTGTCGCCCTGGAAGTGGGTGAAGGCCTCATCCAGCTTGCCGCTGGGGGTTGCTGCGGCGAGCTCACTGCTCAAACCGTCGGCGATCAGTTTGCCGCGGTCAAGCATCAGGCAATGTTCAAACTGCTCGGCTTCTTCCATGTAGGCCGTGGCCACCAGCAGCGTCAGTTGTGGGCGCTCGCTGCGAACGGTTTCGACCAGTTCCCAGAAGCGCCGACGTGACAGCGGGTCGACCCCGGTGGTGGGCTCGTCGAGGATCAGCAGGTCCGGGTCATGGATCAGCGCGCAGCACAGGCCGAGTTTCTGCTTCATCCCGCCGGAGAGTTTGCCGGCCGGGCGGTCGGCGAAGCGCTCAAGGTCGGTGGCCAGCAGCAGGCTGTGCATGCGCTGGTCGCAATCGGCTTTGGTCAGGCCGAACAGCGTCGCGAAGAAGCGGATGTTTTCGCTGATGGACAGTTCGGGGTACAGGTTGCCGCCCAGGCCTTGGGGCATGAAGGCGATGCGCGGGTAGAGGCTGTTGCGGTGGTGGCGGTCGGCGATGGAGCCGCCGAGCACCTCCAGTTGGCCGTCCTGGAGTTTTTTAACCCCGGCGATCAAGCCCAGCAGGCTCGACTTGCCCGCGCCATCCGGGCCGATCAGCCCGCAGCGCGTGCCAGCGGGCAGGCTGAAGGCGATATCGACCAGCGCCTGTTGCTTGCCGTAGCGGTGCTGGATGCCCGTGGCGTGCAGCGCCAGATCGGTCATTGCAGGTTAGCCGGCCAGTCGATGTCAGCCGTGCGCACGTAGCCGGCGCCGGGCATGCCCGGTTTGGCCTGCGGCACGGCGCTGGGGTGGGTCAGGCGCAGTTTGACGCGAAACACCAATTTCTGGCGTTCATCGCGGGTTTCTACCTCTTTGGGCGTGAACTGCGATTTGGCCGCGACGAAGCTGATTTTGGCCGGCAGCGATTGGTCGGGAAGCGCGTCGAGGAGGATGCGCGCGTCGCTGCCGACGGTCAGGGCGCCGGTCACCGAGGCGGGCAGGTAGAGGTTCATGTATTGATCTTCGGGATCGATCAGCAGCAAGACGCGGCCGCCCGCGCCGAGCACTTCGCCCGGCTCGGCCAGGCGCAGTTGGATAATGCCGTCGATGGGCGCACGCAGGCTGCTGTCATCGATTTCGCTGGTGAGCTGCGCCACCTGGGCCTGGGCGGCACCGATGGCGGCCTTGGCCGAATTGACCTGGGCCTGGGCGGCAACCACGGCCGCATTGCCGGTGTTCTGGCGCGCCTGCTGCTGGTCGATCAACTGGCCGCTGGCGAAGCCACGCTTGTACAGCTCCTGGGTTCGCTTGAGTTCCTGGTGGGCGAGCAGTTGTTCGCTCTGGCGCAATTGCACATTGGCTTCGGCGGCGGCGAGGTTTTCCTTGGCGCGCAGCACTTCGGCTTCGGCCTGGGCGCGCTGGGCTTCCAGGGTGCGCGTGTCCATGCGCGCCAGCAGTTGGCCCTTGAGGACCTTGTCGCCTTCATCCACTCGCACTTCGTCCAGCCGCCCGGGGATCTTGGCGGCAATCTGCACTTCGGTCGATTCCAGGCGGCCATTGCCCATGCTCAAGCCTTCGGGCAGGCGGTCCTGGGTGGATTTCCAGTAACCGAAACCGCCGGCGGCGAGCAGCAACACAATCAGGAGGGTGGCAAACAACTGGGAGGTGCGATGGTTCGTCGACATGGTTGCTTCCTGCGGTGTTAGCGTCCTAGTCTGACCGGTTCGGCCCGAGGGCGCTTGATACGGGTCAAATGAAGCGCAAGCCTAACCCGGTTGCGGTGCAGATGCATGCGTTGGGCGCGTGACTGTAAGGTTCTGCTGTTTAGCGCAGCGCGAGTACCGCTGACCATTGCTCGGCGGTCACCGGCATCACCGAGAGACGGCTGCCTTTTTGCACCAGCGGCAGTTCGGCCAGTGCGGTTTGTTGCTTCAGATAGCCCAGGCCGAGTACCTTGGGAAACGTCTGGACGTGGGCCACGTTGATCGCGCTCCACGGGTTTTTGTCCGGGCCGGCCTTGGCGTCGAAATAGTGGCTGGAAGGGTCCAGCGCGGTGGGGTCGGGATACGCCGCCGCGACGATTTTGCCGATGCCGGCAATGCCAGGCTCCGGGCAACTGGAGTGGTAGAAGAAAAACGCATCGCCCACCGCCATCGCGCGCAGAAAGTTGCGCGCTTGATAGTTGCGAACCCCATCCCATGGCGTTTCGCCGAGGTGTTCCAGGCCGGTGATGGAAAGTTCGTCGGGCTCGGATTTCATCAGCCAGTAGTCCATTGGGCGGCTCCTGAAAAAGGCGTTGGACAGGTTGTCGGGCAATTGCATGACAAACCGACGGTCGGTTGGCGTCAAGGTTTGCGTGTTGGTTCACGTTAACGCAGAATGCCGGGATTTTAAGCTTGACGCAGCTGCAACGGACTACTTTGGAACGTTGTTGTCATCGTGTACGAGGTGCCTGAAGGGGGGCAATCGATGCAACGTAAACCGGATTTACTATGGATATTGGTTATTTTGTTTGGTCTGGGCGTCGTGACCACCGGGTATGCGCAGAGCTTGTGGTCGAACAAGACCGATGCGCCCATTGAGCTGACTCAGCAGCCGCCACAACCGTTCAAGCGTTAACCCTTCTTCAGGGCGTCGCAGGTTCCAGCGACGCCTGCGCGATATACCATTTCTTATCGGTGACGGTGCCCGCCAACGGCACATCCCAGCTCGCCTGCACCAGTCGTTCGACTTTCTGACATTCATGGGCCAGGCCCAACAGCGTCGGCTTGCGCCAGTGCTGGCGGCGCGCCAGGTAAGCCAGGCTGCGGTCATAAAAGCCGCCGCCCATGCCCAGGCGCCCACCCGCGTCATCGAACCCAACCAACGGCAATAACACCAGATCCAGCGCCCAGACCTTGCGCTGGCGGCGGACATTCGTGCGTGGTTCAAGAATGCGAAAGCGATTGGGCAGCAGCTTCTCCCCAGGCCGAACACGCTGGAACACCATCTTGGTCCGTGGCCAGGCGCTGAGCACCGGCAGGTAGGTGGCCTTGCCCCGCCGCTGGGCCGCACGCAGCAGCAAGCGCGGATCGATTTCACCGTCCGTCGGTAGATACAGGGAAATATGTTTGGCCCGGCGAAACAGCGGGTGCTGTGCCAGTTGCCGATACACGCCTTGGGCGGCTTCGCGTTGCTCGCTCGGCGTGAGGGCGCGGCGGGCGTTGCGCAACATGCGTCGAAGTTGCGGACGGGAAAGCGGCGCAGGTTCGGTCATGGTTTTTCGGCTCATAAAACAATGCCAGTCCTGGGACTGGCATTGAGTTTGGGATTCAGGCTCCCCGACAGAACCGCTGTCGACTAAGCCCTTGAACCCGAAAGTTCAAGGTGGAAGATGCAGTAGGCTTTAAGGCTTTCCGTCTAGCGGACATGCACACCAGCCAAACGTGCAACTTCCAGGGTAGTGCGAATCGGCTCCGGGACATCGCCGACTGGCAAGCACGCCAGGGAGTGGGGCGAGTATACCTTAAACGGGCGCGGCAATCAGCCCTTGGGTGCCTCGGAATCGTTGGACAGTGCCAGGTCCACACGCTCCAGTAGGTCACGCACCTGCTCGCGCGTCGAGCCGCTGGCCTGTACGTCAGGGCGCTCCTGCTTGTGCAGCAAATCGTGGGTGATATTCAGCGCGGCCATCACGGCGATGCGGTCGGCGCCGATTACTTTGCCGCTGCTGCGGATTTCACGCATCTTGCCATCCAGGTAGCGGGCGGCGCTCACCAGGTTGCTGCGCTCTTCCTGGGGGCAAATGATCGAATATTCTTTGTCGAGAATCTGCACGGTGACGCTATTGCTTGAACTCATGAGTCTTGCTCCAGGGCCTTCAGGCGCGAAATCATCGATTCGACCTTACGCCGGGCGATTTCGTTTTTTTCAATGAGGTGAGCGCGTTCCTCGCGCCAGGTCTTTTCCTGAGCTAATAGGAGTCCGTTTTGCCTCTTTAGTTGCTCGACCCGATCAATTAGCAATTCGAATCTGGCCATCAGCGCTTGCAGGTCGGTGTCTTCCATTGGGTTCCACTGGATTTGTCTGATGAATGGCAACTGCAGGATAAACGATCTGACGCCCTTGATAGTCTTGGTACGTCTGCCGGTGCTAGGATACAGCGCTCCATTCTAGACATTGCGCCGTCTGGCGCCTAGCTCACCATGCCCATTCAGAACTCCCCGTATGATGCTTTTACCAAACTGCTGAGCACCAGCGGTCATCCTTGCTCGCCTGCCGAACTGCACGGCGTGTTGCTGGGCCGCAGTTGCACCGGTGTTGGCTTTGACGCCGACAACTGGTTGGCCGATGTGGCCGAACTGCTGGAAACCGAACCCACCGAGAACGTGCGTAACGCGCTGATCGGCCTGCAGGAAATGGTCAAGGGCGAGCTGACCGGTGATGACGTCACCGTGGTCCTGCTGCTGCCGACCGACGATGCACCGCTCACCGAGCGCGCTGCCGCGCTGGGCCAATGGTGCCAGGGCTTCCTCCATGGTTTTGGCGTGAACGCCAGCGGCCTGGAGCTGAGCACCGACGCCAAGGAAGTGCTGCAGGACCTGGCCGCCATCTCCCAGGTGCAAGATGCCCTGGAAGAATCCGAAGACGGTGAAGGCGACTACATGGAAGTCATGGAGTACCTGCGCGTCGCGCCGTTGCTGCTGTTCACCGAGACCCGCAAGTCCGCTGAACCGGTCGCGGCTAAGCCGTCGTTGCACTAAGGCTGTCACTGCACCAAGAAAGGAAACCCATCTGCCCATGATCCATATCCCGAAAGCGGAATACACCCGTCGCCGCAAGGCGCTCATGGCGCAGATGGTGCCCAACAGCATCGCGATTCTACCGGCCGCTGCCGTGGCCATCCGCAACCGTGATGTCGAACATGTCTACCGCCAGGACAGCGATTTCCAGTACCTGAGCGGCTTCCCCGAGCCCCAGGCGGTGATCGTGCTGATGCCCGGTCGCCAGCACGGCGAGTACGTGCTGTTCTGTCGCGAACGCAATGCCGAGCGCGAACTGTGGGACGGCCTGCGCGCAGGCACCGAAGGCGCGGTGCGTGATTTCGGCGCCGACGATGCCTTCCCCATCACCGATATCGACGACATCCTCCCCGGCCTGATCGAAGGCCGCGACCGGGTGTATTCGGCCATGGGCAGCAATGCCGAGTTCGACCGGCACCTGATGGAGTGGATCAACGTCATCCGCTCTAAAGCGCACCTGGGCGCCCAGCCGCCGAACGAATTTGTTGCCCTGGATCATCTGCTCCACGACATGCGCCTGTATAAATCGGCGGCGGAAGTGAAGGTGATGCGTGAAGCTGCGCGAATTTCCTGCGCGGCCCACGTGCGGGCCATGCAGGCCAGCCGCGCTGGCTTGCATGAGTTCAGCCTCGAAGCCGAGCTGGATTACGCGTTCCGCAAAGGCGGCGCGAAGATGCCGGCCTATGGCTCCATCGTCGCCGCTGGGCGCAACAGCTGCATCCTGCATTACCAGCAGAATGACGCGCTGCTCAAGGACGGTGATCTGGTGCTGATCGACGCCGGTTGTGAGATCGACTGCTACGCCAGCGACATCACCCGCACCTGGCCGGTCAACGGCACGTTCTCGCCCGAGCAAAAGGCGATCTATGAAGTCGTGCTGGCCTCCCAGGAAGCCGCCTTCGCCGAGATTGCACCGAACAAGCATTGGAACCAGGCCCATGAGGCCACCGTGCAGGTCATCACCGCCGGGCTGGTGAAGCTGGGTTTACTGCAAGGTGACGTTGACGAACTGATCGCTAGCGAAGCCTACAAGCCTTTCTATATGCACCGCGCCGGCCACTGGCTGGGGATGGATGTGCATGATGTCGGCGAGTACAAAGTGGGCGGTGAATGGCGTGTGCTGGAAGTCGGCATGGCGTTGACCGTGGAGCCGGGGATCTATATTTCGCCGGACAACCAGAACGTGGCAAAGAAATGGCGTGGCATTGGCGTGCGCATCGAGGACGACGTGGTAGTGACCAAACAAGGCTGTGAGATTCTGACCAGCGGCGTGCCCAAGACCGTCGCCGACATCGAAGCGTTGATGGCGGCCGCCCGATGAGCCGGGTCAACCTGGCCATTATCGGCGGCGGCCTGGTGGGCGCCAGCCTGGCGTTGGCGTTGCAGGCCGGGGCCAAGGCGCGGGGCTGGAAGATCGTACTGATCGAACCCTTCGCGCCGGGCGACAGCTACCAGCCGAGCTACGACGCTCGCTCTTCGGCGCTGTCCTATGGCGCACGGCAGATTTATCAGCGTTTGGGCCTGTGGCAGGCCATCTCCCGCCGCGCCGAACCGATCAAGCAGATTCATGTGTCGGACCGCGGGCGCTTCTCCACTGCGCGTTTGTCCGCCATGGAAGAGGGCGTGCCGGCCCTCGGCTACGTAGTGGAAAACGCCTGGCTCGGCCAATGCCTGTGGCAAGGCCTGGATAAGGACGTGGTCAGTTGGCGCTGCCCGGCTGAAGTCACGCGCATGGAGCCGTTGCCCGACGGCTATCGCCTGACCCTCAACGACGAAACCGTGCTCGAGTGTGACCTTGCCGTGCTGGCCGACGGCGGTCGCTCCGGCCTGCGTGAGCAATTGGGTATCGCCGTGAAAGCCCGCCCGTACAACCAGAGCGCGCTGATCGCCAATATCACCCCGAGCGAAGCCCACAACGGCGAAGCCTTCGAGCGTTTCACCGACGACGGCCCGATGGCCCTGCTGCCGCTGCCGGACAACCGCTGCGCGTTGGTCTGGACCCGTGCCGGCATGGACGCGCAGCGTCTGGCCAACCTGGATGAGCGCAGTTTCCTCAGTGAATTGCAGGGCGTGTTCGGCTACCGCCTGGGCACCTTGAAGCAAGTCGGGGCGCGGCATCTGTACCCGCTGACCCTGGTGGAAGCCGAAGAACAAGTACGCTCGCACCTGGCGATCCTCGGCAATGCCGCCCACAGCCTGCACCCGATTGCGGGGCAGGGTTTCAACCTGTCCCTGCGCGATGCGAGTGCCCTGGCCGAGGCCTTGCTGGCCGGGCCAGCGGTGCCGGGTGACCTGGCGACCTTGCAGGCATATCGCGAGCGTCAGCGCATGGATCAGAAGCTGACCGTGGGCTTCTCCGATCAGGTCACGCGCCTGTTCGGCAGCGCCCAGCCGCTGGTCGCGCTGGGGCGCAACATGGGCTTGCTGGGTCTGGATTTGCTACCGCCGGCCAAACGCTGGTTCGCCCGTCAAGCCATGGGCCTGGGCACGCGTCCGGATGCGTAAGTGGCTGATCGCCCGTCTGGGCAAAGCGCGCTTGTTGCGTTGGGTCATGAGTGTGTACCCACCGTATTTGGGCGCGGGGGTTCGCGTGCAGCAGATGAGCGCGGATTTCCGGCATGTCAAAGTGCGCATGGGCCTGGGCTGGTACAACCGTAACTACGTCGGTACGCAATTCGGCGGCAGCCTGTATTCGATGGTCGACCCGTTCTACATGTTGATGCTGATGGAGAACCTGGGCCGCGACTACATCGTCTGGGACAAGGCCGCGAGCATCGACTTCATCTCGCCGGGCAAAGGCCCGGTGTATGCCGAATTTTCCATCGACGATGCCTTGCTGGATGAGGTTCGTCGACAGACCGAGGGCGGCGAGAAGTACTTGCCCCACCTCAAGGTCCAGATTCATGACGGCTCCGGCACCCTGGTGGCGCGGGTCGACAAAACCCTTTACGTGCGGCGCAAGCCGCGAGCGAGACAGGCTTAAAGCATGGACATGCGCGCAGATGTGCTGATTGTCGGGGCCGGAATGGTCGGGAGCGCCCTGGCGCTGGCGTTGCAGGGCAGTGGCCTGCAGGTGCTGTTGCTGGATGGCAGCCCGCTGAGCGTCAAGCCGTTCGAGCGTGACGCCGCCTTCGAGCCACGGGTGAGCGCCTTGTCGGTCGCCAGCCAGCGCATCCTTGAGCGCCTTGGCGTGTGGGACGGCATCGTCGAACGGCGCGCCAGCCCGTATGGCGAGATGCAGGTGTGGGACGGCAGTGGCACCGGGCAGATCCATTTTTCGGCGGCCAGCGTGCATGCCGAAGTGCTCGGGCATATCGTCGAAAACCGCGTGGTCCAGGATGCCTTGCTCGATCGCCTGCACGACTGCGACCTGGGCCTGCTGGCCAATGCGCGCCTGGAACAGATGCGCCGCTCCGGCGATGACTGGCTGCTGACCCTGGCCGACGGCCGCACGCTGCGCGCGCCGCTGGTGGTCGCGGCCGATGGCGCCAACTCCGCAGTACGTCGTTTGACCGGCACCGCGACCCGCGAATGGGATTACCTGCACAACGCTATCGTCACCAGCGTGCGCAGCAGCCAGCCGCACCAGCGCACAGCTTGGCAACGCTTTACCGACACCGGCCCGCTGGCGTTTTTGCCACTGGTGCGCGATGGGCAGGAGGACTGGTGTTCGATCGTCTGGTCGACCACGCCGGTTGAGTCCGCGCGCCTGATGGCGTTGGATGATGAACACTTCTGCCGTGAGCTGGAGCGCGCCTTCGAAGGGCGGCTGGGCACGGTGCTCAGCGCCGACCCGCGCGTGTGCGTGCCATTGCGCCAGCGCCACGCCAAACGTTATGTGGCCGAAGGCCTGGCGTTGATCGGTGACGCGGCCCATGTGATCCACCCGTTGGCGGGGCAGGGCGTGAACCTGGGTTTTCTCGACGCGGCCGTGCTGGCCGAGGTGCTGTTATCGGCGACCGAACGCGGTGAACGCCTGGCGGATGTGAAAGTACTGAGCCGCTATGAGCGTCGGCGCATGCCGCATAACCTGGCGCTGATGGCGGCGATGGAAGGTTTCGAGCGCTTGTTCCAGGCCGATCAACTGCCGTTGCGTTGGCTGCGCAATGCCGGCTTGAAGGTGGTCGACCAGATGCCGGAAGCCAAGGCGATCTTCGTGCGCCAAGCCCTTGGCTTGACCGGGGATCTGCCGGAGCTGGCCAAACCCTGACACACAATACAGTGCCTTGTGGGCGCCGGGCGTGCCCGCGATGAACTGCCGATCGCGGTCGTGCAACATCTCGTAACTCCTCCGCTGAGTGTTTGATTGAGATGCTAAATGTGAGTCCTTATCATTTGTGCTCTTTTGTTCACGAGAGACCGCACCCATGTCGGCACCCAAGCGCCTCCTGACTGCCCTGGCACTCACCCTCATCGGCAGCTCCACCGTGCAGGCGGCCGACGAAGTCGTGGTCTACTCCTCGCGCATCGACGAACTGATCAAGCCGGTGTTCGATGCCTACACCCAGAAAACCGGGGTGCAGGTGAAGTTCATCACCGACAAGGAAGCCCCTCTGATGCAGCGCATCAAGGCCGAGGGCGAAAACGCTACCGCCGACCTGCTGCTCACCGTGGACGCCGGCAACCTCTGGCAGGCCGAGCAGATGGGCATCCTGCAACCGTTCACCTCCAAGGTGATCGACGCCAATATTCCGCTGCAATACCGCTCGTCCACCCATGCCTGGACCGGGTTGAGCCTGCGTGCGCGGACCCTCGCCTATTCCACCGACCGGGTGAAGCCGGGCGAGCTGACCACCTACGAAGCCCTGGCCGACAAACAATGGGAAGGCCGCCTGTGCCTGCGCACGGCGAAAAAGGTCTACAACCAGTCGCTGACCGCCACCCTGATCGAAACCCATGGCGCGGCCAAGACCGAAGAAATCGTCAAGGGCTGGGTCAATAACCTGTCCACCGATGTGTTCTCCGACGACATCGCCGTGCTCGAAGCGATCAACGCCGGGCAGTGCGACGTTGGCATCGTCAACACTTACTACTACGGCCGCCTGCACAAGCAGAAGCCGAACCTGGCGGTGAAGCTGTTCTGGCCGAACCAGGGCGACCGTGGCGTGCATGTGAACCTATCCGGCATCGGCCTGACCAAGCACGCGCCGCACCCCGAAGCGGCCAAGGCGCTGGTGGAATGGATGACCACGCCTGAGGCGCAGAAGATTTTTGCCGACGTGAACCAGGAGTTCCCGGCCAACCCGGTGGTGGCGCCGTCGGCTGAAGTGGCCAGTTGGGGCAAGTTCGTGGCGGACACCTTGCCGGTGGAAGTCGCGGGCAAGCGCCAGGCAGAGGCGATTCGCTTGATGGATCGGGCCGGCTGGAACTGAATGTGTCTGTGGGAGGGGGCTTGCTCCTGATGGCGGTCGGTCAGTCACTGATGAGGTGACTGGCACTGCGCTATCGGGAGCAAGCTCCCTCCCACACTGTTTTGTGTCTGTCTGTAGATCATCCTTTCCCAGGGAATTTGCTCTTGGCCCACTCCGCCCAACGCCGCTGGTACCTGCCGGTCTTCAGCGTCGCCGCCCTGGTGTTGCTGCCGCTGAGCGTGCTGTTGCTGTCCTGGCAAAGTATCGATGTGCAAATCTGGTCCCATCTGTGGGAAACCCAGATGCCGCGCCTGTTGGGCAATACCTTGACCCTGGTGCTCGGCGTTGGCGTCGGCGTGACCCTGTTGGGTGTGAGCCTGGCGTGGCTGACCAGCCTCTGCGAATTTCCCGGGCGGCGCTGGCTCGATTGGGCGCTGATGCTGCCGTTCGCGATCCCGGCGTATGTGCTGGCGTTTGTGTTTGTCGGCCTGCTGGACTTCGCGGGGCCGGTGCAAACCCTGCTGCGTGAAACATTCGGCAGCGGCTTGCGCCTGCCCCGCGTGCGCTCCACCGGTGGGGTGGTCGTCGTGTTGGTGCTGGTGTTTTATCCCTACGTTTATTTGCTGGCGCGCACGGCGTTCCTGGCCCAGGGCAAGGGCCTGATGGAAGCGGCGCGCGTGCTGGGGCAATCGCCCTGGCAAGCCTTCTGGCGCGTGGCCCTGCCCATGGCGCGGCCGGCGATTGGCGCCGGGGTGGCCCTGGCGCTGATGGAGACCTTGGCGGATTTCGGTGCGGTCTCGGTGTTCAACTTCGATACCTTCACCACCGCCATTTACAAGACCTGGTACGGCTTTTTCAGCCTGTCCAGCGCGGCCCAACTGGCCAGCCTGTTGCTGCTGGTGGTGATGCTGGTGCTGTACGGCGAGCGTCGTGCCCGCGGTGCCAGTCGGCCGAGCAATGAGCGGCCGCGCGGCAAGGCGCTGTATCACCTGCGCGGGTGGAAGGCGGCGGTGGCGAGTGGTTGGTGCGGCCTGGTTTTTGCCTGTGCCTTTGTCATTCCGATGCTGCAACTGGTCGCCTGGTTCTGGCAGCGCGGCCGCTTCGACCTGGACGAGCGCTATACGGGCCTGATCGTCCACACCCTCTACCTGGGCGGTATCGCGGCGCTGGTCACTGTCAGCGTGGCCCTGATCCTGGCCTTCGCCAACCGCCTGGCACCGACCCGGGCGATTCGTTCCGCCATCGGCCTGGCCAACGTCGGATATGCCTTGCCGGGCTCGGTACTGGCGGTGTCGATCATGTTGGCGTTCAGTTACCTGGACCGTGAATGGGTGGTGCCGTTGTCGGGCTGGCTCGGCGGCGCGGGCAAGCCCTTGTTGCTGGGCAGTTTGTCGGCCTTGGTGCTGGCGTATCTGGTGCGCTTCCTGGCGGTGGCTTACGGGCCGCTGGAAAACAGCTTGGCGCGTATTCGTCCATCGTTGCCCGAAGCGGCGCGCAGCCTTGGGGTGAGCGGCCCACGACTGTTTTGCAAAGTGTATCTTCCGTTATTGCTGCCGGGCACCCTGAGCGCCGCGTTGCTGGTGTTCGTCGACGTGCTCAAGGAAATGCCCGCGACCCTGCTGATGCGCCCGTTTGGCTGGGACACCCTGGCGGTGCGGATCTTTGAGATGACCAGTGAAGGGGAGTGGGCGCGGGCATCATTGCCAGCCTTGACCTTGGTGCTGGTCGGCCTGTTGCCGGTGGTTGGACTGATACGACGCTCCGCTCGACAAATCGGTTAGGTGCCAGTCCTACGGCTTGAGGCTACAATGCGCGGCATTCGGTACGCTCCGTGTTTCGGACCGGCTCGTTGGATGTGGCGGCAGGCCTTTTAATTCAAGGTGTTCAGCCCATCCCGCAGCCCTGCGTACCTTCGCCAAGCCCGGAAGGAGAAACCCATGGGACAGCGCACGCCTCTGTATGACCTGCATCTCGCCCTCGGCGCGAAAATGGTCGATTTTGGCGGTTGGGATATGCCTCTGCACTATGGCTCGCAAGTGGAAGAACACCATCAGGTGCGACGCGACTGCGGGGTGTTCGATGTATCTCATATGACCGTGATCGATGTCACCGGCCCCCAGGCCAAGGAATGGCTCCAGTACCTGCTGGCCAATGACGTCGACCGTTTGCATGGCTGCGGCCGTGCATTGTACAGCGCCATGCTCAACGAGCACGGTGGGGTGGTGGACGACATGATCGTCTACCGCACCGACACCGGTTATCGTCTGGTGGTCAACGCCGCCACCCGTGACCAGGACATGGCCTGGATGCAGGCGCAGTTGGGCACTTATCAGGCGCAACTGCACGAGCGTTCCGAACTGTCCATGCTCGCTATCCAGGGCCCCCACGCCCGGCAGAAAATCGCCGAGCTGGTGACTCAGTCGCGTGGCACCCTGATCCACCAGCTAAAGCCCTTCGAAGGCCAGGCCGACGGCGATTGGTTTATCGCCCGCACCGGCTACACCGGCGAAGACGGCCTGGAAATTGTCCTGCCAGCCGATCAGGCCCCAGGATTTTTCAACGATCTGGTGGGCGCGGGTATTTCACCCATCGGCCTCGGCGCCCGTGACACCCTGCGCCTGGAAGCCGGTATGAACCTGTATGGCCAGGATATCCACCAGGACGTTTCGCCCCTGGCGGCCAACATGGCCTGGAGCATTGCCTGGGAACCGGCCGAGCGCCGTTTCATCGGCCGCGCCGCGCTGGAAGCCGAACTGGCGGCCGGTGTGCAGACCAAATTGGTCGGTTTGGTGCTGGAAGAGCGTGGGGTTTTGCGCGCTCACCAGGTGGTTCGTATCGCCAATGTTGGCGAAGGGGAGATCACCAGTGGTAGTTTCTCTCCTACGCTGAGCAAATCCATTGCTTTGGCGCGTGTACCGACGGCGACAGCCGATCGGGCCGAAGTGGAAATCCGCGGCAAGTGGTATCCGGTTCGAGTGGTCAAACCGACCTTTGTGCGCCATGGTAAAACCTTGATCTAACTATTCCGGCAGGCCAATGGCCGCTGACATTTCTTCTTGAGGACATAGACTATGAGCGATATCCCTGCCGGCCTGCGTTTTGCCGAAAGTCATGAATGGGCCCGTTTGGAAGCCGACGGCACCGTCACCGTCGGGATCTCCGACCATGCCCAGGAAGCCTTGGGTGATGTGGTGTTTGTAGAGTTGGCCGAAGTCGGCAAAGTGTTTGCGGCGGGTGACACGGCGGGTGTCGTGGAGTCGGTTAAAGCGGCTTCTGATATCTACTCGCCAGTTGCTGGCGAAGTGATTGCGGTTAACGAAGAACTGGGTGGCAGCCCTGAGTTGCTGAACACCGACCCTTACGGCGCTTGGATCTTCAAGCTCAAGCCAAGCAGCGTTGACGCCGACCTGGCCAAATTGCTCGATGCTGACGCCTACAAGGCCGCCATCGGCGAGTGATTCCGCTGCAGGAGCCGGTCACCCGGCTCCTGCAACTGGCTTTCAGCGTTTCAACACGGCCTTCACGGCCGCTACCGAGCGTTCCACATCCGCCTCTGTCATCGCCGTGAACATCGGCAACGACACGATCAAACGCCCAACACGCTCCGCCACCGGGAACATGCCTTCCTTGAAACCCTGTGCCCGATACAGGCTCAACAGGTGGATCGGCGGGTAGTGATAGCCAATGCCGACGCCGTGGGCCTGCATCTGCTCCATGAATGTGGCACGGGCGGGCAGACCGTCCTGGCGCTCCGGCAGGACCAGTTGGAACAGGTGCCAGTTGCTGTTTTCGAAATCTGCCGGTGGCAGTTGCGCGCCGGATTGTTCTTCAAAATCACTGCCGAAGCACTTGAAGTAGTGCCGCGCCAGGTTCTGGCGGTGAGCGGTGATCTCCTGGATATGGGCAAATTGCCCCAGGCCGATGGCGGCGGCGATGTCGGTCATGTTGAACTTGCCGCCCAGCACATCCACGTCCAGGCCGTCGAAGCCGGTGCGGGTGACGCCCTGCAAGCGGTACTTCTCTGCCAGGCGTGCTTCGTCGGCGTTGTTCAACACCAGGCAGCCGCCCTCGGAAGAGGTGATGTTCTTGTTCGCCTGGAAGCTGAACGACACGAAGTCGCCGGTGGAGCCGATCCGCTCACCGTTCCAGCTCGAACCCAGTGCCTGGGCGGCATCCTCAACGATACGCAGGTTGTACTTGTTGGCCAGTGCGTAAAGCATCGGCATATCCACGGGCAGGCCGGCCAGGTACACCGGGATGATCGCTTTGGTGCGCGGGGTAATGGCCGCTTCGACCTGGGCCAAGTCGATATTGCGGGTTACCGGGTCGATATCGGCAAACACCGGCGTGGCGCCGACTTCCAGAATCACGTTGGCCGTGGCGACCCAGGAGATCGGCGTGGTGATGACTTCATCACCCGGCCCGATACCGGCGATGCGCAGGGCGATCTCCATGGTGCAGGTGCCCGAGTTGAAGGTGCGTACCGGTCGCCCGCCAAAGTATTCCGACAACTGCGCTTCGAACGCCTGCACTTTCGGCCCGCTGGTGATCCAGCCTGAACGGAGTACATCACCGACCGCCGAGATGGTGGCTTCATCAATGGTAGGTTTGGAAAATGGCAGAAAGGGCTGTTGGCTCATGACGACGAAGGCATCCGTTTCAGATAGACGATGAGAGAAGGCGTATCAATACCGGCATGGTTGCACGGCTTGACTGAATATAGCCTGTCTTCTGTGAATGAAACGTCACCCAAACGGCGAAAATACCGCATTGAACGCGGCATTTTCTGCTGCGAGTCAGAAGGAAACGCGCGCCTCCAGAAACATATTCTGCTCTTTGAGCTTGCCTTTGAGCTGCTCATCCCGTGCGTTCACGCGGTTGGCGAAGGTGTTGTAGCCCGTTTCCACATCGCCCATGGCGATATAGCGATAGCCGGCGCCGAGGGTGAGTTGTTCGCTGATCTTGGCCTCCAGCCCCATGCCGACGCTGTAGGCGAAATTGTGCTGGCGGTTATTGGCAAAACGCCGGGTCTCGTTGGTTTGGTAGCCCTCGGCGCTAATCCGCGCCACCCCCACCCCGGCCATGCCGTAAAACGACAGCCAATCATTGATCGGGATGTCCTTGTAGCCATTGAGCATCAAGCGCTGGCTATGGACCTGCAGGCTGTTGACGTTGGCATTGAAGGGCGCCCAGTAGGATTTGAAGGTCGAATTCTTCGGCATGGTGTATTCCCCTTCCAGGCGCCAGCCATCGGCAAAGGCATAACCCGTGGCGAAAGAGGCGACGATGGACTTGCTGCTATCGGGCGCCTCCACCCGGTCGGTGACGCGTGGGCTGGTCAGTAGAGCGCTGGAGAGATTCTGGCGGGCGTGGTTGAGCTTTAACGACCCGTACCAGTTTTCTGCATGGGCGTAGGGGGTAAAGAGCGCAGAGAGCAGCAGCGCGTAGGCAAGTTTTTGCATGGAGGGGATTCGCTTGATGTAAAGGGAACCCTTAGCTTGTTGCCTAGCCCTTGAGGGTTCGACAGGACTTCTCTGTCAGCGGCTGGAAAAAATAGACTATCTGCGTAGTGCCCGGGGGCGATGACTGTAGGAAATGATCCAAAAAAAATGCCGCTCAGAAGCGGCATTTTTTATGGGGCGAGTCTTACTCGGTGACAGCGTTTTTCGCGAGGATAGCGTTGGCCAATTCCATGTCCGTGGCTTGGAGGCCAGGGTTGTCGGCGCGGACTTTCTGCATGGCGGCTTCCAGGTACGGGCCGCGGATGCCGCCGTCGCTGGCAACGAAGCTGCCTGCGTCGTCTTGGGCGGCAACCACCAGCTTGTGGTCCTTGAAGGTCAGGTACGTCGAGCCGGTTGTGGCGCCCGACGAGATGACATTGCGCCAGAAACTGTCGGCCATGGCTGAGCCGACAGGTAGGGAAAGCACAGCGAGGGTGGCGACAGCATATTTGAGACGCATGGCGGGTGACTCCGGGTGGGTTATCTGTACATTATGATTGTAGTTAACCCAATCGAGTTCCATCACTGACTAAACAGTTTCAACCTGCAAAACCGTCCCATCCTGTGCAATCACGCGTACATGAGCGCCTACGGGGGTGTCCGGGCCGGTCACGATCCACACGCCATCGCCGACTTTTATCTTGCCGCGGCCATCCACAATCGCCTGATGCACGACAAACGTGTGGCCGATCAGCTCAGAACCCCGCTCGTTGAGCCCCGGTTGGTCGCTGGCCTTGGCGCTGCTGCGCTGGCGTTTCCACCAGTACACCGCCGTCAATATCGACAATACCGCGAACAGCAGCAGTTGCCATTCCAGCCCGAGCGGCGGCACCAGGAACTTGATCACGCCCACGGCAGCGGCGGCAATACCCATCCACAACAGGTAGCCGCCGGCGCCGAACACCTCAAGAATCAGCAACACCGTCCCCAGCGCCAGCCAATCCCAAAACGATAGATGCTGCAGGAAATCCCACATGGCGATGGCCTCAGCCTTTCTTGTTGTCGAAAGTCGCTTTGACGATTTCGCCGATACCGCCCACAGCGCCGATCACCTGGCTGGCTTCCAGCGGCATGAGGATCACCTTGCTGTTGTTGGCGGAAGCCAGTTTGCCCAGCGCATCGATGTATTTTTGTGCGACGAAGTAGTTGATGGCCTGCACGTTACCGGTGGCGATCGCTTCGGAGACGACTTGGGTGGCGCGGGCTTCTGCCTCGGCTTGACGCTCGCGGGCTTCGGACTCCAGGAACGCGGCTTGGCGTCCGCCTTCCGCTTCGAGGATCTGCGCCTGCTTCTTGCCTTCGGCGGTCAGGATCGCCGACGCCCGCAGGCCTTCGGCTTCGAGGATCTGTGCACGCTTGATCCGCTCGGCTTTCATCTGGCCCGACATGGCGGCCATCAGGTCAGCAGGCGGGCTGATGTCCTTGATCTCGATCCGGGTGATCTTGATACCCCACGGCGCCGTGGCTTCGTCGACGGTGCGCAACAGTTTTTCGTTGATGCCGTCACGCTGGCTGAGCATCGCATCCAGTTCCATGGAACCGAGTACGGTACGGATGTTGGTCTGCAACAGGTTGCGGATGGCATGTTCGAGGTTGTTCACCTCATATGCGGCCTGGGCGGTGTTGACCACCTGGAAGAAGCACACGGCGTCGATCTGCACGGTGGCGTTGTCGGCGGTGATCACTTCCTGGGGCGGGATATCCAGCACGCTTTCCATCACGTTGATCTTGCGACCGATGCGGTCCATGACCGGGATGATGATGTTGAGGCCGGGCTTGAGCGTGTTGGTGTAGCGGCCGAAGCGTTCGACCGTCCACTGATAGCCCTGGGGCACGACTTTGAAGCCCATGAACAGGATGGCGATGGCCAATCCCACGAAAAGAAGCAGTACGGTTCCGATCTGCATAGCGATTCCCTATCTGAAGATGTCAGTAAAACGACGTTCGGCCGATTGTAGCGGGGTTGTCTGCGATAAGAAGGATTTCACCGCCCGACAGCCAACGGATTTGTTTCTGAATCCCCAGGCGTGACCCGTAAGACTTCCGCCAGGCTGGTCAGCCCGGCTTCAACCCTGTGCATGCCGGCCATTCGCAGGCTGCCCATACCTTGCCGGAGCGCCGTCCGGCGCAAGGCCTGCACGTCGGTACAAGGGGTGATCAGCGACTTGAGCGCGTCGTCCAGCACCATGATTTCGTAGACCCCGGCGCGCCCACGATAACCGCTGTCACGACACTCTGCGCACCCGATCGCTGTGGTGTGCTTGCCGCTCGTCGTGCGTTTGCAGTCGGGACACAAGAGTCGCACCAGGCGCTGCGCCATCACGCCCAATAATGTGGCCTTGATCAAATAATGAGCAATTCCCAGTTCCTGCAAACGGCTGATCGCACTCGGCGCATCGTTGGTGTGCAGGGTCGACAGCACCAGGTGCCCGGTCAGCGCGGCCTGGATCGCCATCTCGGCGGTTTCCTGGTCGCGAATCTCGCCGATCATGATGATGTCCGGGTCTTGGCGCAGCAACGCACGGATGCCGCTGGCGAAGGTCAGGCCGATATTGTGCTGCACCTGCATCTGGTTGAACGCCGGCTCGACCATCTCGATCGGATCTTCCACCGTACACAGGTTGACCTCACGGCTCGCCAGGCGCTTGAGGGTGGTGTAGAGGGTGCTGGTCTTGCCGGAGCCGGTGGGGCCGGTGACCAGGATGATGCCGTGGGTCTGGCGGGTCAGGCTGTGCCAGCGCTCTTGGTCCTGGGCCGAGAGGCCAAGCTGGTCGAAGTCCCTGAGCAGTACCTGGGGGTCGAAAATCCGCATCACCAGTTTCTCGCCAAACGCCGTGGGCAAGGTTGAAAGGCGCAATTCAACCTCCGCGCCCGCCGGGGTTTTGGTCTTGACCCGCCCGTCTTGCGGCTTGCGTTTTTCCGCCACGTTCATCCGGCCCAGGCTTTTCAGGCGGCTGACCACCGCCATCGTGACCTGGGGCGGAAACTGATAGACGTCATGCAGCAGTCCATCGATGCGAAAACGCACGCGGCCCTGGTCGCGACACGGCTCGATGTGGATATCGCTGGCCCGCTGGCCGAACGCGTACTGCAACAGCCAGTCGACGATATTGACGATATGCGCGTCGTTGGCATCCGGCGCCTGGTCGCCGGCGCCGAGGTTGAGCAGGTCGAAATGGCCCGGCGCAGGCGTTGTTTGATCGGCCCCGCTGACCGACTTCGCCAGGCGGTAAAACTCCCCGATGCAGCGCTGGATGGCCTGGGGGTTGGCGACCACGCGCTTGATCGAGCGCTTGAGCACCTGCGCCAGCCCGGCTTCCCAGGCGCTGACATATGGCTCGGCGCTAGCAACTGTGATGCTCTGCGCATCCACGGCCACCGCAAGAATGCCGTGGCGCTGGGCGAACGCGTGGGACATCAACGGCACCAGCGTCGCCACATCGATCTTCAGCGGGTCGATACGCAGGTAAGGTTGCCCGCTACGCTGCGCCAGCCATTGCGTCAGGGTTTCCAGGCAAGGCCCCTGGGCCGCGATGCACTCCAGGGGATGCTGGTTAGGTACGGGCGGCAGCGTCGACAAGCGCTGAGCCACATCGAATGTGACCATGCCTTGTTCGACCAGGGCCGGTAACAACGTGGGCAATTCCAATCGCTGATCAACAGACATTGAGGTATTCCTGGGTGGCACCGGGTGTATTCCCAGGCTAGTCAGCCCCTGGTTCGCTGCCTTCCAGTGTGTATTGCAGGCTTTTACCGGGCGCCTGCCACCACCGCCTGAGGCCGCACGGAATCAGCCGCCCACATCTCCAGCGAGCACACGCTGATCAGGTTTCGAATCTTTTCACCAATCACCTGGGCGCGGTGCCAGCTCAGGCCATCGATCACGATATCGAGGGTCAGCAAGTCATCCTGGCGATTCACAACGACCTGCCGGGGTGTCAGGAGTTGCAGCGCGAAATAGTTGAGCACCCGGCACAGCACGTCGGGTTCGGCCTCGGCGACGATCTGGTAATGGGCCTGGCAATGGGGATTATTGACGGCCCACGCATCGACGCGGGTAGCGGAGTAGGTGGTTTCGACGGCGTGCATGCTGACTCTCCAGATTTGACTGAAGAAATTTTTACATTCGCCAGCGGAGATTTCTTATCTAAGATGAGCCTGATTCGCAGAAAAATGCACAAATCAATTCAAGATAGCCACAACAATAGGTATTTCTATGCAAAGCGAGCTGGACGTCTACGACCGCCGTATCCTGGCCCTGCTGCAAGAGGACGCCTCGCTCTCCAGCGCGCAGATCGCCGAGCAGGTCGGCCTGTCTCAATCGCCATGCTGGCGGCGAATCCAGCGGCTGAAGGAGGAGGGCGTGATCCGCGGTCAGGTCACGCTGCTGGACCGTAAGAAGATCGGCCTCAATACGCAGATTTTTGCCGAGGTCAAACTCAATGCCCACGGGCGCTCCAACTTCACCGAGTTCACCGAGGCGATCCGTGGGTTTCCCGAAGTCTTGGAGTGTTATGTGCTGATGGGGGCGGTGGATTTTCTGCTGCGCATCGTCACGTCGGATATCGAGGCGTATGAGCGGTTTTTCTTCGAGAAGTTGTCGATGGTGCCGGGGATTCAGGAGGTCAATTCGATCGTGGCGTTGTCGGAGATCAAGTCCACCACTAGCTTGCCAGTATTGCGCTGACAGGGCTGGCCTCATCGGGAGCAAGCCCCCTCCCACATTGGAATGCATTCCAAAGTGAGAGGGGGCTTGCTCCCGATGGCGATATTACAGACGCAGCAGGGTCTTCCAGGCACGGTTCTGATACACCGCAATCGCCTGGTGCATGCGCGCATCCAGCGATTCATCGGTGATCGGCTGGTTGGCCAGTTGCACCAGCTTGTTCAATTCACCGTACAGGCGGTCGAGTTCCGGGATGTCTACCACCTGGCGTGCGTGGTGCAGCCAGGCCTGGATGCGTTCGATGCGCGGCAGTTGCTCGGCCAGGTCTTCCGGTTGCTGCTGATAGCGCGGCAGTTGCAGGGCGACGGCATCTTCGGCCAGCAGGCGTGGCAGCCAGTTGGTGATTTGCGCAGCGCCCTGGCGGTTGCCGCGCACGTTGCGGTCGGCGGTCCAGGTGCGGTTCAGCAACCAGCGGGAGGTGTTCAGCGAGAACAGGCCCCAGCGCACGTCGGTCAATTCCTCGGCGAATTGCTCCGGCGCGGCTTTGCGAATGTCTTCATCGTCGTCACCGGCCTGGACCAGCGGGCGCCAGTCTTCCAGCAACGCGTCCAGTGCGCTGCGCAGTTCGCTGGTGGATTGACGCGGCGCGGCCTGGCCGAGGCTGCCGAGCAGGGCGCGCAGTTCGCCAAGGTTGTCGACCCACTCTTGCAGCAGGCGCCAGTGGCCATTGAAACGGTATTGCTCGGCCAGGCGCTGGCTGCTGCCCAGCAGGTGCCACATGATCGCGGCGAAGGCATCGTCCAGTGGCATTTCGGCGTGCAATTGCGGCGCCGGCAGGCTCAGGGAATAGCTGCTGGCGTCATACAGGCGGTAGCCGCGTTCGGCCTTGCTGATGTCACATGGCATTAGCGCCAGGGTCGCGGCCAGTTCGGCGGCCAGTTCCAGCAGGGCGGCGGGTTCACCTTCGCGCAGTTCCAATTCCAACTCGCAGATTTCTTCTTTCTGCTTGCCGGCCACCACATGGCCCAGGTCCAGTGCGGCTTCGATCACCACCTTGGTCTTGCCCCGGCCCCAGGCGATTTCGGCGCGTTCGCGCACGAAGTCGGTGGTGAAGATCGGCTTGAGGGTCTTTTTGTCCAGCTCGGCGAGTTCCTCGGGCCAGCATTCGCCGTCGAGTTTTTTCACGTCGAGCTTGGCTTTGGGCAGTTCCCAGTTGTACTCGTTACGCTCCGACAAGCCGGCGACGCTTTGGCCGCGGGTCTTGAGGGTCTGGATCACGGTGTCACCGTCCTTGCGTAAACGCAGGGCGACTTTGGCCTTGGCCAGGTCGCGCTCGGGGGTGTCGAAGTACTGGTTCATCAACTCAAGGTGTTCCCAGCCACTTTTGTTGCGTTTTTTCAGTAGCGGGTGCTCACGTAGCGCGGCGAGTGTTTCGCGGCTGACGCGGAGCTTGATTTCGGTTTCTTTCTGCATGGCCGGAAAATCCAGGATCGGGAGCGCAGCCGGGAAAAAGAGTGGCTGCCAAGGTCGTGCAGTGTACAGGACTGAGCCCGGCAACGCGCCGCAACGGTTTATTGTGTCGTGCAGATGCCTCTATAGTGAGGTTCATCCGGGAAGTAGGGAGACTGCGCATGCCGTTACCGTCCATGAAAGAGCAATTCGCCGCCTTGATTGCCACGCCGTCGGTCAGTTGCACCCAAGCGTCTCTCGACCAGAGCAACCGTCCGGTGATCGACCTGCTCGCCGGCTGGCTGGGCGACCTGGGCTTCGCCATCGACATCCAGCCTGTCAGCCCCGGCAAGTTCAACCTGCTCGCCAGCTTCGGCACGGGCCCCGGTGGCCTGGTGTTGGCCGGCCACAGCGATACCGTGCCGTATGACGCCGCGCTGTGGAAGACCGACCCTCTCAAGCTGACGGAGGTCGACGGTCGCTGGGTAGGATTGGGCAGTTGCGACATGAAGGGTTTTTTCGCGCTGGCCATCGAAGCGGTATTGCCACTGCTCGATCAGCCGTTCAAGCAACCGCTGTTGATTCTCGCCACCTGTGATGAAGAAAGCTCCATGTCCGGTGCCCGTGCATTGGCGGCGGCCGGGCGCCCGCTGGGGCGTGCGGCGGTGATTGGTGAGCCGACGGGCCTCAAGCCGATCCGCCTGCATAAAGGCGTGATGATGGAACGCATCGACATCCTCGGTCGCAGCGGCCATTCGTCGGACCCGAGCTTGGGCCACAGCGCCCTGGAAGCCATGCACGACGCCATCGGCGAACTGCGCGGCCTGCGCCTGGCCTGGCAGCGCGAGTACCGCAACCCGCAGTTCAGCGTGCCGCAACCGACCCTGAATTTCGGCTGCATCCACGGCGGCGATAACCCCAACCGCATCTGCGGCCAGTGTTCCCTGGAGTTCGACCTGCGGCCCTTGCCCGGCATGGACCCGCAGGTGTTGCGCGCGGCGATCCGGCAGAAGCTCGAACCGGTGGCTGAGCGCCATAAGGTGAAGATCGACTATGCGCCGCTGTTCCCTGAAGTGCCGCCATTCGAGCAGGCCGAAGACGCGGAGCTGGTGCGGGTTGCGGAACGATTGACCGGTCATCGCGCCGAAGCAGTAGCGTTCGGCACCGAAGCGCCTTATCTTCAGCGCCTTGGTTGTGAAACCCTGGTGCTTGGCCCTGGCGATATTGCCTGCGCCCACCAGCCGGGCGAATACCTCGAAATGTCACGCTTGACGCCTACAGTGCGTCTATTGCGGGAACTGATCGAGTATTACTGCCTGACACCGGCCTGATTTAACCCCTGCCCATGCGTACATAAGGAGAGCGAGCGTGTCCCCAAGCCTGTTCCGACGATAACCATCAGCCTGCTGTGCGTTTTCACGACTCATCCTTTTTAGGCTGCTTTTTATTACAGGCCCAGGTTCCATGCCCGACTACGTCAATTGGCTTCGTCACGCTTCGCCCTACATCAACGCCCACCGCGACTGCACCTTTGTGGTCATGCTGCCCGGCGATGGTGTGGATCATCCGAACTTCGGCAATATCGTCCACGACCTGGTGCTGCTCCACAGCCTGGGGGTGCGACTGGTGCTGGTCCACGGTTCGCGCCCGCAGATTGAAGCGCGCCTTGAAGCGCGCGGCCTCACCCCGGCTTACCATGACGGCCTGCGCATCACCGATGCCGCCACGCTGGAGTGCGTGATCGACGCGGTCGGCCATCTGCGCATCGCCATTGAAGCGCGCCTGTCGATGGACATGGCCTCGTCGCCGATGCAGGGCTCGCGCCTGCGCGTGGCCAGCGGCAACCTGGTGACGGCGCGCCCGATCGGCGTCCTTGAAGGCGTGGACTTCCACCACACCGGCGAAGTGCGTCGGGTCGACCGCAAAGGCATCAATCGCTTGCTGGACGAGCGCTCCATCGTCCTGTTGTCGCCCCTGGGTTATTCGCCCACCGGCGAGATCTTCAACCTGGCCTGCGAAGACGTCGCCACCCGTGCCGCCATTGACCTGGCCGCCGACAAACTGCTGCTGTTCGGCGCTGATCCTGGCCTTATCGATGAAAATGGTCGCCTGGTGCGCGAACTGCGTCCGCAACAAGTGCCGGCGCACCTGCAACGCCTGGGCAGTAACTACCAGGCGGAATTGCTCGATGCAGCTGCCGAGGCGTGCCGTGGCGGCGTAGCGCGTAGCCATATCGTCAGCTACGCCGAAGACGGCGCCTTGCTCACCGAACTGTTCACCCGGGACGGCGGCGGTACGCTGGTGGCCCAGGAACAATTCGAGCTGGTGCGCGAGGCGGCGATCGAGGACGTTGGCGGCTTGCTCGACCTGATCAGCCCGCTGGAGGAACAAGGCATCCTGGTACGCCGTTCGCGGGAAGTGCTGGAGCGTGAGATCGAGCAGTTCAGCGTGGTCGAACGCGAAGGCATGATCATCGCCTGCGCGGCGCTGTATCAGATCGCCGATTCGGATGCGGGGGAGCTGGCGTGCCTGGCGGTCAACCCGGAGTACCGCCACGGCAGACGCGGCGATGAGCTGCTGGAGCGCATCGAGACCCGCGCCAGGGCGCAGGGTTTGAAGACGCTCTTCGTGCTAACCACACGCACGGCGCACTGGTTCCGCGAGCGCGGCTTTGTGCCCAGCAGTGTGGAGCGCCTGCCTTCGGCGCGGGCATCGCTGTACAACTATCAGCGTAACTCGAAGATTTTCGAGAAGGCCCTGTAAAACCCAGCCCTCCCGGCCACTGAGCTGACCCCCATGGGCGCTGGCTTGCCTGCGATGCAGACGTAACGCTATCGCAGCCAAACCAGCCCCCCACTTCGAATATCGCTACGCCCCACGGGCGAAGGGTGCGTCAATGTGCCTACCATCCCCCCTACTAAAGTTTTAGAAATCTTGATCTCAGCCGATATGATCTAGTCGGCAATGGGTAAATTGCATGAAATTGCTGCTGTCAGACGGCTCGGTCGGCGGCGCTGACAGCGCGATGAAATGTTAGCGATACAAAAACTGTAACAAATTGACGGGAAGATGGGCGTTTAGCCATGATGGCGTCGCCTTTTTTGATCGCTGGTTGACGTCTGTAACGGTGCGTTCAGATCTAAAAGATCTGAAAAACGGAAAAATAATACCCTTTAGGAATTAGCTGGTGCGGCGGTTGGTCTATTCTGACGTGCCCCGCTTCATGCAAAGGCTTATTCCAAAGTAGTATGAAAAAGAATGAAATAATTCTTTTTGGGTGTATGAAAAACTCATTACCCTGCAGGGACCAAATAAACTGCGATTAGACGAAGGTAGTAGACATACAAGGTTACGATTGACTTGGCGGTCACTATCTGGCGCTAATCGCGCATCTGTGGATCTCGGGCGTTAGACCCGAGACCAAAGAAATACAAAAATTAGAAATGAGAGGAGCGGTACATGAAGAAGTCCACATTGGCATTGTCTGTAGCTTTGGGCGTAATCGCTCAGCAAGCAGGGGCTGCCGGTTTCATCGAAGACAGCCACGCCACACTGAGTGCGCGTAACTTTTACATCAACACTGATAACCGTGATGGCGCTCCAACCGCGAGCAGCCGTAGCAAGAACGCTGAATGGGGCCAAGGCTTCGACCTGCGTTTCATCTCGGGTTACACCCAAGGTACCGTTCAGTTCGGCGTTGATGCGATCGGCCTGTACGGCGTGCGTCTGGATTCGAGCCGTGCAGAACATGGTAACTACAGCGGTACCGCATCTGGCGGTACTGTGTTCCCGAGTGATGGCAACACGGCTGTTAATGATTTCGCCAGCCTGGGCGTGACCGGCAAGGTCAAGATCTCCCAAACCGAGCTGAAACTGGGCACCCTGCAGCCTAAGCTGCCCGTTATCGTGACCAACGATGGTCGTCTGCTGCCGCAAACCTTCCAGGGTGGCCAGATCACTACCAACGACATCAAGGATTTGACCTTGGTTGCTGGCCAGATCGAATCGGCCAAGGGCCGTAACTCCAGCAATAACGAAAACCTGTCGATTGCGAGCGCCAACGCTAGCTCCAACTACAACTCAGGCAAGTTCAGCAACAAGTTCTACTACGCTGGTGGTGACTACAAACTCACCAAAGACCTGACCGCCCAGTACTACTACGGCAACCTGGAAGACTTCTACAAGCAGCACTTCCTGGGTCTGACCCACAACTGGTCGATCGGTCCAGGCGTATTGAAGTCTGACCTGCGTTACTTCAATAGCTCCGACGACGGCAAAAACGGCAATACCCCCGCTTATTACACCAGTGGTAACTACAACGGCGCCCTCAGTGGCAAGGGCAAGGTTGACAACAACCTGTACAGCGGTCTGTTCCTGTACAGCGTTGCCGGCCACACCTTTGGTGGTGGTTATCAGGTCAGCAATGGCAGCAGCGACTTCCCTTGGTTGAACCAGGGTGACGGTTCGTCGGCTTACCTGACAACTGACATGCAGATCCAGAAGTTCGCCCGTGCCGGCGAGCGTACCTGGCAAGCTCGCTACGCTTATGACTTCGCTAAAGTCGGCTTGCCTGGCCTGACCGCCGGTGTTGTTTACCTTAAAGGTTCCGATATCGACACCGTCACCGCCACACGCACTGAAATTACTGGTCAGTCCGAGTGGGAACGTGACATCACGCTTGCCTACGTGATTCCAGAAGGCCCGCTGAAAAACCTCGGCGTTGCCTGGAAAAACGCAATGTGGCGTACCGACCTGGCGAACACCCGTTCCCAGGACGAAAACCGCCTGATCGTCAGCTACTCGCTGCCACTGTTCTAGTAGCGTAAAGCTGTTGTAAGCCTGTAAACCTTGCCCGGCGCAATGCCGGGCAAGGTGTCTTGCTTTTCAAGTCGGGCTCAACCCCCGCAAGCCCTTCCTGAATCCCTCTTTTTACAGCGTCTCAAGGCCTTCTCGAACCTTGGAATGAATGTTGATCCTCGCCCGTTCATAGGTCTAGTGAACACATTTTTAATATTCCTATATCGTCTAAATAAATCGATATTTATTCTTTTTAAATAATCTGTAATCCATGCACAGTGGGCTCCATAAGCATTCATCAGGAGCCACACCATGAGCCTAAGACTGGGCGACATCGCCCCCGATTTCGAACAAGATTCCAGCGCCGGCAAGATTCGTTTCCACGAGTGGCTGGGCGATAGCTGGGGTGTGCTGTTTTCCCACCCGGCGGACTTCACGCCGGTATGCACCACCGAGCTGGGCTTCACCGCCAAGCTCAAGGACGAATTCGCCAAACGCGGCGTCAAGGCCATCGCCCTGTCGGTAGACCCGGTGGACTCGCACCACAAGTGGATCGAAGACATCAACGAAACCCAGAACACGATCGTCAACTTCCCGATCCTGGCTGACGCCGACCGCAAGGTCTCGGACCTCTACGACCTGATCCACCCGAACGCCAGTGACACCCTCACCGTGCGCTCCTTGTTCGTGATCGACCCGAACAAGAAGATTCGCCTGACCATCACCTACCCGGCGAGCACCGGGCGCAATTTCCACGAAATCCTGCGGGTCATCGACTCGTTGCAACTGACCGATAACTACAAAGTCGCCACGCCCGCCAATTGGCAGGACGGCGATGAAGTGGTGATCGTGCCGTCGCTCAAGGATGAGGAGGAGCTCAAGAAGCGCTTTCCCAAGGGTTATCGAGCGGTGAAGCCGTACCTGCGTCTCACCCCGCAACCCAACCGCTGACACAGGACCCATGTGGGAGGGGGCTTGCTCCCGATGGCGGTGTGTCAGGATTGAATGTGTCGACTGACACACTGCTTTCGGGAGCAAGCCCCCTCCCACAGGTTGACCGCATTTCAAGTCACACATAGCAGGGGTTTTCAGGCCGTTTCGACGGCCTTTTTTTCGCCTGGCGATTGATTGGTTGTATATTCTTTTAAAGAATAAACAAATGAAAAAATAAGATTTATAGATATATAAATCTGCTGATAAGGTTTGTTCCATCTTGGCGCCATCGCCACACAGCGAACCGCCGACACTTGCTAAAGGAATTTCCTACATGCTGGTCGTAACACTTGGAGGCAGTCCCAGCCAGCGTTCCCGCTCCGGGGTCTTGCTGGATAAAACCCGTCAGTGGCTGCAACAGCAGGGCGTGGAAGTGGTGAGTTATCAGATACGCGACTTTCCGGCCGAAGACTTGCTGTATGCGCGTTTCGACAGCCCCAAAGTCATCGACTTGTTGCAACAAGTGGCCAACGCCGATGGCCTGGTGATCGCCACGCCGGTGTACAAGGCCTCGTTCTCGGGCGCGCTGAAAACCGTGCTCGACCTGCTGCCCGAACGCGCCCTGGCCCACAAGGTGGTGTTGCCCATCGCCACCGGCGGCAGCATCGCCCACATGCTGGCGGTGGACTACGCGTTGAAGCCGGTACTATCGGCGTTGAAAGCCCAGGAATTGCTCCACGGGATCTTTGCCGAAGACAGTCAGATCGCCTACGGCGAAGGCAGTGCCCAGGCGCAACTGGTGCCGATCCTCGAACAACGCTTGAACGAGGCCCTGGAAACCTTCTACGCCGCCATGGCCCGTCGCCCGAAACCGCTGGACCCGCATGTGTTGAATGAACGTTTGTTGAGTGCTCGCTGGAGCATTTAAGCCTTACCGATTCAAGAAGTACTCACCTTACTCAGCCGCCAACGGCCAAGCAGGTGCAGCCAACCCCCCAATCGCATTTTTGGAGAGAGCGCCATGCGCACTGTCATCTTGCGTCGTGGTCTGGTCGCACTGTTTGCTGCGGCTGTGTCCTTCGGCGCCATTGTTCAAGCCCACGCCGCCGAAACCCTGCGGATCGGCTATCAGAAATACGGCACCCTGGTGCTGCTCAAGGCCAAGGGCACCCTGGAAAAGCGCCTGGCCGCCGACGGTGTGCAGGTGCAGTGGACCGAGTTCCCGGGCGGCCCGCAATTGCTCGAAGGCCTGAACGTCGGCTCGATCGACTTCGGCGTCACCGGTGAAACCCCGCCGGTATTCGCCCAGGCCGCCGGCGCCGATCTGCTCTACGTGGCCTACGAGCCGCCGGCGCCGACCAGTGAAGCGATCCTGGTGCCGAAAGACTCGCCGATCAAATCGGTGGCCGAGCTCAAGGGCAAGAAAGTCGTGCTCAACAAAGGCTCCAACGTTCACTACCTGCTGGTGCGCGCCCTGGAAGATGCCGGCCTGAAATACACCGACGTGCAGACCGTGTTCCTGCCGCCCGCCGATGCGCGTGCTGCGTTCGAGCGTGGCAGCGTGGACGCCTGGGTCATCTGGGACCCGTATCAGGCCGCCGCCGAGAAACAACTGCAAGCCCGAACCCTGCGTGACGGCACCGGGATTGCCGACAACCATCAGTTCTACCTGGCCACCAAGCCCTACGCCGAAAAACACCCCGAAGTGATCAAGGCGCTGGTGGAAGAAGTGCGCGCGGTGGGCGAGTGGTCCAAGGCCAACCCGCAGGAAGTCACCGAACAAGTTGCGCCGCTGCTCGGCCTGCCGGCGGACATCACCCTGACCTCGGTGAAACGCCAGGGCTACGGCGCGCTGTTCCTGACTCCGGCCGTGGTCGCCGCGCAGCAGAAGATTGCCGACAGCTTCTATCAACTCAAATTGATCCCCAAACCCTTGAGCATCAAGGACGTGATCTGGACGCCACCCGCTGCTGTGGCCAAAGCGCCGTAATCCGACTTCTTCAGGAGACAACTCCATGAGCCTCACTATTTTCTGGTTCCTGCCTACCCACGGCGACGGCCATTACCTTGGCACCGCCGAAGGCGCTCGCGCCGTCGATCACGGTTATCTGCAGCAAGTGGCCCAGGCGGCTGACCGCCTCGGCTTCGGCGGGGTGTTGATCCCCACCGGGCGCTCCTGCGAAGACTCGTGGCTGGTGGCCGCTTCGCTGATCCCGGTGACCCAGCGTTTGAAGTTTCTTGTGGCCCTGCGCCCCGGGATCATTTCCCCGACGGTGGCCGCGCGTCAGGCCGCGACCCTCGATCGCCTGTCCGGCGGCCGTGCGCTGTTCAACCTGGTGACCGGCGGTGACCCGGAAGAACTGGCCGGCGACGGTTTGTTCCTCAGTCATGAGGAGCGCTACCAGGCCTCGGTGGAGTTCACCCGCATCTGGCGCCGCGTGCTGGAAGGCGAAACCGTGGATTACGACGGCGAACACATCAGCGTCAAAGGCGCCAAATTGCTTTACCCGCCGATCCAGCAACCGCGTCCGCCGCTGTACTTCGGCGGCTCCTCCGAAGCCGCCCAGGACCTGGCAGCCGAACAGGTAGACATGGTGCTGACCTGGGGCGAGCCACCGGCTGCGGTCGCGGAAAAGATCGAACAGGTACGGGCCAAGGCCGCGAAACTCGGGCGCACTGTGCGCTTCGGCATTCGTCTGCATGTGATCGTGCGCGAAACCAACGATGAAGCCTGGAAAGCCGCCGACAAACTGATCTCGCACCTGGACGACGACACCATCGCCCGCGCCCAGGCCTCCCTGGCGCGTTTTGATTCGGTCGGCCAGCAGCGCATGGCGGCCTTGCATGGCGGCAACCGCGACAACCTCGAAGTCAGCCCCAACCTGTGGGCCGGCGTCGGCCTGGTACGCGGCGGTGCCGGCACCGCGCTGGTGGGCGATGGCCCGACGGTTGCGGCGCGGGTCAAGGAATACGCTGCGCTGGGCATCGACACGTTTATTTTCTCCGGTTATCCACACCTGGAAGAGTCGTATCGCGTCGCCGAGTTGCTGTTCCCGCACCTGGATATCGAACGTCCCGAGTTGCCGAAAAGCGCTGGGTACGTCAGCCCGTTCGGCGAAATGGTCGCCAACGACATCCTTCCCAAAGCTGCGTCACAGAGCTGAGGCGGCGCCATGAATCTGGAAAAACTGAGCCACCGCGTGGCGCCTTGGGTGCTGCCGGTGTTGCTGTTGGCGGTGTGGCAGTTGTCGGTGTCGGCGGGTTGGTTGTCGACGCGCATTTTGCCGGCGCCGAGTGCGGTGATCGAGGCCGGGGTCAACCTGGTGCGCAGCGGCGAAATCTGGACGCACCTGGCCATCAGCGGCTGGCGTGCGGGCCTGGGCTTTGTGATCGGTGGCAGCATCGGCCTGGCCCTGGGCTTTATCACCGGGTTGTCGACGTGGGGCGAGCGCCTGCTGGACAGCTCGGTGCAGATGATCCGCAACGTGCCGCACCTGGCGCTGATCCCGTTGGTGATCCTGTGGTTCGGCATTGACGAGACCGCGAAAATTTTCCTGGTCGCCCTTGGCACGCTGTTCCCGATCTACCTCAACACGTATCACGGCATCCGCAATGTCGACCCGGCGCTGGTGGAAATGGCGCGCAGCTACGGCTTGTCCGGCTTCAGCCTGTTCCGCCAGGTGATCCTGCCGGGCGCGCTGCCGTCGATTCTGGTGGGGGTGCGTTTTGCCCTGGGCTTTATGTGGCTGACGCTGATCGTGGCGGAAACCATCTCGGCCAGTTCCGGCATCGGTTACCTGGCGATGAACGCGCGTGAATTCCTGCAAACCGACGTGGTGGTGCTGGCCATCGTCATGTACGCGGTCCTCGGCAAGCTGGCCGACCTCGCGGCGCGTGGCCTGGAGCGTGTGTGGCTGCGCTGGCATCCGGCCTATCAAGTGAATAAAGGAGGTGCGGCATGACCGCTCAACAACCTCCGCGCCTGCTGAACGGCATTCCGCTGGCGGTGCGCAAGTTGCGCAAGGCCTTTGGGTCGCGGGAAGTGCTCAAGGCCATCGACCTGCACATTCCGGCGGGCCAGTTTGTCGCTGTGGTCGGCCGCAGTGGCTGCGGTAAAAGTACCTTGCTGCGCCTGCTGGCCGGCCTGGACAAAGCCAGTAGCGGTGAGCTGCTGGCCGGCGCCGCGCCGCTGAGCGAGGCGATTGAGGACACGCGATTGATGTTCCAGGAAGCGCGTCTGCTGCCATGGAAAAAGGTCATCGACAACGTCGGCCTCGGCCTCAAGGGCAACTGGCGTCCCAAGGCGCTGGAGGCGCTGGAAGCGGTCGGCCTGGCCGAGCGTGCCAATGAATGGCCGACCGCCTTGTCCGGTGGCCAGAAGCAGCGTGTGGCCCTGGCGCGTGCGCTGATTCACCAGCCGCGTCTGCTGTTGCTCGATGAGCCGTTGGGCGCGCTGGATGCGTTGACCCGCATCGAGATGCAGCAACTGATCGAAAACCTCTGGCAGAAGCACGGTTTCACCGTGTTGCTGGTGACCCACGACGTCAGCGAAGCCGTGGCCATTGCCGACCGGGTGATCCTGATCGAAGACGGCGAAATCGGCCTCGACCTGATCGTCGACCTGCCGCGTCCACGCGCCCGAGGCTCGCATCGCCTGGCGGCGCTGGAAGCACAAGTGCTCAACCGCGTGTTGTCGCTGCCCGGTAGCCCGCCGGAACCCGAACCTGTTTCACCGCTGCCTACGCAATTGCGTTGGGCGCAATAACTCACTTGTCCCCTAAAGGAAAAACGACATGACTATTAAAGCCATCAACGTGCGTAACCAGTTCAAAGGCACCATCAAGGAAATCGTCGAAGGCGACGTGCTCTCGGAAATCGACGTGCAAACCGCGTCCGGCATCGTGACGTCGGTGATCACCACCCGTTCGGTCAAGGAGCTGG
>ERZ1463034.23-NODE-23-length-56627-cov-40.479195_pt1 | contig 56627 bp, 47 predicted proteins | sample MGYA00564480_ERZ1463034 | MGnify/ENA primary metagenome ERZ1463034 (study PRJEB39244, sample SAMEA3635122) | Helicobacter pylori | study: EMG produced TPA metagenomics assembly of PRJEB11511 data set (Assembly of a 5300-year-old Helicobacter pylori...
TGTGGGTCAGGGTAATACTTGGCTGTGAAGTCGGCAGTTGCAGCAGTGGAACGCTAGTCGAAGCGAAGACCGGCAGATGGGTCAGCTCGCTGGCCGGCTGGTTAAAACTCTCTCCCTTCTGGGTTTTGGCAGCGGCGCTAATCATCTTTTTCTCCCATTCAATTCAGTGTTGGTGCAGCACTTGAGTTGTTATGGGCCATGTCCTATGGCCGGGCACACAAGCACTACGCAAGATCGGTACCTATTTACCGGTTGCGTGGTAGTAGGACGGGTGGTAATGCCCAAACTCGGGTTACGCCAATAGCTTAGGCTCTCTTTAATGATGACCCCATGGCAGAGGGCAAAGTTTCGACTTTTTTTTTACGCAGGTGTCTGGATTGCGGATCAGCGGCATTTGATTAACCACTCAAAGTGGCAGATAACAACGCATTTAACCGTCGAATCGCGCTTTTATGGGGCACGCAAACGTACAAAATCGACGCCATACCGTCCGTCTGATTGTTCGACAATCTATCCACGCGGTTCGGTTTCCAGACAAAATCACTCGATTTCAAGGACATTTAACCCAGGAAAATAGAAGTGCCTGCGCCATTTCTCGGTGCGCCGTGGGTGCTTATTGGGGCGGATATGGTTTGTTTTTTGAGCGCGGAAGATTATTTCGCTCGTGACTCAGGTCGAGCCGGCAAGGAAATGAGCGTGTATGGGGAATATAGAATTGCCTGCCGGATTGGCAGGCCTTTGGACAGTATTACTGCTGGACCACTTTAGGTACGATCGACGCAGGGGGATTGCCCCGCATCAGGCTGAAATCGTTCAAGCCTTTTAGGGGGCGCCGATGAGCCGAGGGCGCTCTTTGAAATCGAAACTGACCAGGCTTTTAGTGCAGTACAACTCATCGAAGCTCTGACCTGCCAGGTGAGTATCAAACCAGCGCTTCAATCGGGTGGTGCGTGGCTTACGGCGAGCCTGCAAAGTGATGTCATTTGCAGGCTTGCAGACCGTGAGTGGGTCCAGCCAGCAGAGGCTGAGACTCTTGCAGCAGCAAGATCAAATGGGCGACTTTATTCTGCAGTTGATCGCGTTCATCTTTCAGCTGCTTGAGCTCATCACGACGGATGCTGACATACAGGGTCTGGGGTGGACGTGCTGCTAGTAATGTACCCATTGCTCACCTCGCAAATGGTGTGTTTCAACAACGTTAGCGGGAGGGGGGCGGTAATCATCCAAGCCTTAGCCACCTTTGCCAACCACTCTCGCTGCCGATTCTGATTTCTTTTTCGCAAGAATGGAACTTTTTTATTTTTTATTGTCATGAGTGTTTCCTGATCGCGGAAGCGCGCGTTATCAGGCAGGCTCATCCCGACACCCCAGCCTGTTGCGAACTATGTCCGAGCCCTCTGGACTAACCTTTTATGTACTGCCGGGTTATCAGGTGAGGCATTCCCTTTTCTTTGCATTAAGGAGCACCACCACATGCAACTTGGAATTATTGGACTGGGCCGCATGGGCGGCAATATTGCTAGACGGTTGATGCTCAAGGGCCATTCAACCGTGGTTTACGACTGGGATGAAGCCTCCCGCACCACCCTTGCCAAAGAAGGCGCTACCGCTGTTGCAGATATTGCCGCGCTGGTGGCCGCTCTGGAGAAACCGCGCGCAGTGTGGGTCATGCTGCCAGCCGGCGAGCCGACGGAAGAGACCATCGACGTCCTCAGCCAACTGCTCGAAGCGGGTGATGTGATTATTGATGGCGGTAACACGTTCTATAAAGACGATATTCGCCGGGCCCAGGCCCTCACGCAAAAGCATTTGCACTATATCGACGTGGGTACGTCCGGCGGCGTCTGGGGCCTCGATCGTGGTTACTGCATGATGATCGGCGGCGACAGTGCGGTGGTCCAACGTCTCGATCCATTATTCGACAGCCTCGCCCCTGGCTATGGCTCGGTGGCGCGGACCAAAGGCCGCGACGCTCCCGATGATCGGGCTGAACGTGGCTACATTCACGCCGGCCCCGCAGGCTCCGGGCATTTTGTGAAGATGATTCACAATGGCATCGAGTACGGGATGATGCAGGCGTTTGCCGAAGGTTTTGACATTCTCAAAACGAAAGGCTCCGACAACCTTGCGCCTGAACAGCGCTTTGATCTGAATGTGGCTGATATCGCCGAAGTCTGGCGCCGCGGCAGCGTTGTATCCTCCTGGTTGCTGGACCTGACCGCCGATGCGCTGGTTAGCGATCCGCAACTCGAGGCCTATTCCGGTTCAGTGGCTGATAGCGGCGAAGGACGCTGGACCATTGATGCGGCCATGGAGCAGTCGGTGCCTGTGCCCGTATTGTCCGGCGCGCTGTTTGCACGTTTCCGCTCACGCCAGCAGAGTACCTATGGTGACAAACTGCTTTCTGCCATGCGCTTTGGTTTTGGCGGACATAAAGAAGGACCAAAATAATGGGGCTGCTGCACTCCAAGTCAAAACAAAAGCCTGAGGTTGCACCACCTACGACCTTGTTTCTGTTGGGCGCTCACGGTGATCTTGTCAAACGTTTATTGATGCCCGCGCTCTACAATTTGAGCCGGGACGGGTTGCTGGGCAGTGGCATTCACATCGTCGGCGTGGACCACAACGCAATCAGTGACATCGACTTCGCCAAAAAACTCGAAGACTTTATCCGCCAGGAAGCATCGGGCAAGGTCGCCGAGGGTGGGGCTGAGCCACTGGACCCGGAACTGTGGCGTCAACTCGCCTCGCGGATCAGCTACGTGCAGGGAGACTTCCTCGACGACTCCACCTATAGCGATATGGCCGAGAAGATCAAAGACACTAACACAGGGAATGCGGTGTTCTACCTGGCCACGGCACCCCGTTTTTTCAGCGAAGTCGCCAAGCGCCTGGGCTCGTCCGGGTTGCTGGAGGAGCCCGATGGTTATTTCAGGCGTGTGGTGATTGAAAAGCCATTTGGCTCCGATCTGCGTAGCGCTGAAGCCCTGAACGCCTGCCTGCTCAAGGTCATGACGGAAAAACAGATTTATCGAATCGATCACTACCTTGGCAAGGAAACGGTGCAGAACATTCTGGTCAGCCGTTTCTCCAACGGCTTATTCGAAGCCTTCTGGAATAACCACTACATCGACCACGTACAGATCACCGCTGCGGAAACCGTAGGCGTGGAAACCCGGGGCAGTTTTTACGAACATACCGGGGCGCTGCGGGACATGGTGCCCAATCACTTGTTCCAACTGTTGGCGATGATCGCCATGGAGCCACCGGCCGCCTTTGGTGCTGACGCGGTGCGTGGGGAAAAGGCCAAGGTCATCGGTGCGATTCGCCCATGGTCCGAGGAGGAGGCATTGGCTAATTCGGTGCGCGGTCAGTACACCGAAAGCACGATCGGCGACAAAAGCATTGCTGGCTACCGGGAAGAGCCCAACGTGGCAGCTGACAGCACTACGGAAACCTTTGTTGCCTTAAAAGTCATGATCGACAATTGGCGCTGGGTTGGCGTGCCATTCTATCTGCGTACAGGCAAACGCATGAGCGTCCGCGACACCGAAATAGCCATCTGCTTCAAGCCGGCGCCTTACGCACAATTTCGCGACACCGACATCGAAAGGCTCAAACCCAATTACCTGAAAATCCAGATTCAGCCTAACGAAGGCATGGGTTTCGATTTACTGGCGAAACGCCCGGGTCCGACGCTAGAACTGGAAAGCATCCGGCTTGGCTTTGCCTACAAGGATTTCTTCGAAATGCTGCCCTCCACAGGTTATGAAACGCTGATCTTTGATTGCCTTGCGGGGGATCAAACCTTGTTCCAGCGCGCCGACAACATTGAAAATGGCTGGCGTGCGGTGCAGCCGTTTCTGGATGCATGGAGCAAAAACAGCAACGTCGAGCTGTACAAGGCCGGTGAGGATGGGCCCTCTGGTGCCGATGACTTGTTGACCCGCGACGGACGTGAATGGCACAGCATCGGATGAACAGTCAACGACGACCCCTCATCCAGTTTGTGTTGTGCGATATCGACGGCACCTTGTTGCGCCCCGATCACAGTTTGAGCCCGGCAAATATCGAGGCCATCGGGCAATTACGAGCGGCTGGTATCCAGTTCACCCTGGCCAGCAGCCGTCCGCCCAGGGCGATGCGTCAGCAGGTTGAAGCATTGGGTATCGATCTGCCGACCGTGGCGTTCAACGGAGGTTTGATTACCCACCCCGATGGCCGTGTGATGTCGGCCCACCGCATTCCGCAGGCGGCAGCTATCGCCAGCCTGGCAATGTTTGCCGATCACGCGTGTGCCGTTTGGGTATTCGCCGACGATGAGTGGTTATTGCTCGATCCGAATGGCGCTTACGTTGATCACGAACGTCGTACGCTGGGCTACGACCCAATCCTCGTGCCCAGTTTCGAACCCTACCTGGACCGGATAGACAAAATCGTCGCCGCCAGTGCCGATCACGCGTTACTCAAACGTCTCGAAGCACAAGTGAATCCACACATCGCCGGGCTCGCGCTGGCCTCGCGCTCACAAGTGTATTACCTGGATGTCAACGCCGTGGCGGCGAACAAAGGCGCGGCGCTGGTGACATTGGCTGAGTATGTGGGTGTATCGCTGGCACACACGGCCGCCATCGGAGACGGGGGCAACGATGTCGCGATGTTTCATAAGGCGGGACTGTCGATTGCCATGGGCCAGGGCGAGGAAAGCGTGCGCAGCCAAGCTGACTACGTCACCGGCAGCAACTTGGAGGACGGCGTGGCGACGGCAATCAAACGCTACATTCTGCCAGCCTGAATTTTTGGATACCTACTATGGCCGCACTGATTGAAGACTATGCATTGCTCGGCAATTGCAGGACTGCTGCGCTAGTCACAAAGGACGGTTCGCTGGACTGGCTGTGCTTCCCTCGATTCGATGCGCCAGCCTGTTTCGCCGCTTTGCTGGGTGATAGCGATAACGGCCGCTGGAAAATCAGCCCGAAAGATCCGATCAAGCACACCGAAAGGCACTACCGCGAGGGCACGTTGATTCTCGAAACCTTGTTCGAGACCGACACCGGGCGCGCCATGCTGATCGACTTCATGCCCACGGAAACCGCCAGCAACGTGGTACGCATCGTGGTGGGACTGGAAGGGTGCGTGGGGTTCGAGCTGGACCTGTCCATACGTTTTGATTACGGCAGCAGTGTGCCGTGGGTTGAAATGCGCGATCCGCATACCCTGACGGCTGTTGCCGGGCCTGAAATGTTGGTGCTGCGCACGCCGACAGCATTGCATGCGCTGGATCACCGCACTGGCAGCGACTTTCTGGTCGAGGCTGGACAGCGCAAGGTGTTCGTCCTCAGTCATCAAGCGTCGAATCATCCAGTCCATACCGTTATCGACGGCGAAAAAGCGCTGAAAACAACTGAGCAATTCTGGCGGAAGTTTTCTGATCGATGCCCGGAGGTCGGCCAGTGGTCAGCTCAGGTCAAGCGTTCGCTGATCACCCTCAAAGCACTCACGTATGAGCCTACCGGCGGCATCGTCGCGGCGGTGACAACGTCACTGCCAGAGCAGTTGGGCGGAGAACGGAATTGGGATTACCGTTATTGCTGGCTGCGAGACGCAACAATGACCCTCCTGGCATTCATGAACCTGGGTTATTACGAAGAGGCCAGCGCATGGCGGGAATGGCTGTTGCGCTCCGTGGCCGGCAATCCGGAACAGATACAGATTATGTACGGCCTGGGCGGCGAACGGCGTCTGCCGGAATACGAGCTGCCTTGGCTCGGAGGCTACGAAAACTCACGTCCGGTGCGAATCGGCAACGCTGCGGCGACGCAAATGCAACTGGATGTGTATGGCGAGGTCGCCGATGCCATGACTCAGGCCAGTAAAGGTGGTTTGCCAAGGCCGCCACGCAGCACGGCCATCATCAAGGTGATCATGCCGTTTCTGGAAAATGTCTGGCACCTGCCTGACAAGGGCATATGGGAAATTCGTTCTGAGCCAAGGCACTTCACCCATTCCAAGGTCATGGCTTGGGTTGCCTTCGACCGCAACGCGCACTTCGCTGCCCAAGTGGCTGAAACCGAAGAGGACCACGCATTGGCGCGCCATTGCCGTGCGGTTGCCGATGAAATTCATGCGGACGTGTGCCTCAATGGCTTCGATCCGCAACTGGGCAGTTTTGTACAGACCTATGGTTCGACAGCGCTGGATGCCAGCCTGTTGCAGATCGCCTTGACCGGATTTTTGCCGGCAAATGACCCTCGGGTAATCGGCACCGTTGCCGCGATAGAAAAGGCCCTGATGCAAGAGGGTCTGCTGCTGCGCTACGACAGTGATCGGACGCAGGATGGGGTCTCCGGTAGCGAGGGGACCTTCCTGGTGTGTTCGTTCTGGCTTGCCGATGTATATGTGCTGCTGGGCCGTCATGCTGAGGCCCGCGCGTTGTTTGATCGATTGTGCGGCTTGTGCAATGACGTTGGGTTGCTGGCTGAGCAATATGACGTCTTGGGGAAGCGCATGCTCGGCAACTTCCCTCAGGCGTTCAGTCACATCGGCATTATCAACACGGCGCTGAACCTGCACCGCACGGCGTGCCCGGCCAAGGCACGAGCCAGCGGTTGTGCTGCTACAACCAATAGCTGACCGCGTACCAACCCAAAAGGCCCATGACCACGGTGTAGGGCAGGGCCATCCAGACCATGCGCCCGTAGGACAGGCGTATCAGGGGGGCAATCGCCGAAGTCAGCAGAAACAAAAACGCTGCCTGACCATTCGGTGTGGCAACGCTGGGCAGGTTGGTCCCGGTGTTGATTGCAATAGCCAGTGCCTCGAAGTGTTCACGGCTCATGTGCCCGGAAATAAACGCCTGCTTCACTTCGGTGATGTAAATGGTGGCAACGAACACGTTATCGCTGATAGCCGACAGCAGGCCATTGGCAATGAATAGCATGCCTGGCTGTTGCTCGGGCGGCAGGCTCAGCACCCAGTGGATCAGCGGCGTGAACAGTTGCTGATCGTGAATCACCGCGACGACAGCAAAGAACGTGACGAGCAGGGCCGTGAAGGGCATTGCATCCTTGAATGCCTCGCCGATGCGGCTGTCTTCGGTGATCCCGGTAAACGCCGTGATCAGCACAATTACCAGCAGGCCGATCAGTCCCACTTCGGCGATATGGAACGCCAGCCCGCCAATCAGAATCAGCGCTGACAGCCCCTGCACGATCAAGGCTGCGCGTTGGTCGTTGGTTCGTTCGGCATTATCTTGAGCTGCGTAGTCAGCCAGCACCTTGCGCACGCTGACGGGCAACAAGGCGCCGTAGCCGAACCAGCCCAGTTTTTCCAGCAACACACAGGTCACGAGTCCGGCCACCAACACTGGCAGTGAAACAGGTGCGACATACAGGAAAAACTGGCTGAAATTCCAGCCCATTTCATGCCCGATCAATAGATTCTGTGGCTCGCCAACCAGGGTGCAGACACCGCCGAGTGCCGTACCGACTGCGCCGTGCATTAACAAACTGCGCAGGAACGAGCGGAATTGGTCCAAGTCGGCATGGTGATCGGTGTGCAGGCTCTGATCATCGTTGAATGCAATCGGTTCGCGTGGATTGTTGCCCGAGGCGACCCGGTGATAGACCGAATAGAAGCCAACCCCAGCGCTGATGATGACTGCCGTCACGGTCAGCGCATCCAGAAATGCCGAGAGAAACGCTGACAAGAAGCAAAACATCAACGCGAGGATGCTTTTCGAGCGCACACCGAGCAAGAGACGGGAAAATAGGAACAACAACAGGTCTTTCATGAAGTAGATGCCTGCGACCATGAACATCAACAGCAGGATCACCGGGAAATTGTGCAGCAGTTCGTCATACAGTGCCTGCGGGCTGGTCATCTTCATCAGCAAGGCTTCGATCATCAATAACCCGCCGGGCAGCAGCGGGTAACACTTGAGCGCCATCGCCAAGGTGAAAATAAACTCACCCACCAGCAGCCATCCTGCTGCAACCGGGCCAGCCACCCACAGTAACAGTGGGTTGACGACCAAAAACAGCAGCAGACAAAGCTTGTACCAGCGCGGTGAATGTCCGAGAAAATTGTGCGCGAAGGCGCTGGCCAAAGAGCGGAGCATGGAAAGTCCTTGAGGTAAGACGTGCCGGCAAAGTGCCGTATGCGATGGTCAAGATCAAGCGCGGGGTTTAGTTACAGTCTTTCGGGGGCGGCGCGCTTTACCCGGCCTTGCGAAAGGTAAAGTTGATACGCTGTTCACCCAGCAGCGGATGCTCAGCGTGTTTGAGTGGCAAGACGCCATGGTAGCGCAGTCGGTCTTCTCCGCCCCACACCACCACGTCGCCATGAAACAGCGGGACGCGTTGGGCTTTGTCGCTACGCGCCATGCCGCCAAACAAGAACATGGCCGGGATGCCCAAGGACACCGAGACGACCGGCCACTCATAGTCGAGTTCGTTTTTGTCCTGATGCAAGGACATTTTTGCCCCAGGTGCATAGCGGTTGATCAGGCAGACATCGGGCACGAAGCCTGCAAATCCGGTCTTGCTCGCCGCCGCCTGGGCCAGTTGCATGAACACATCAGGCAAGCCTGGCCATGGGTTGCCGGAGCCTGGATCGATTGGGGTATAGCGGTAGCCGCTGCGGTCAGTGACCCAGCCGAGACTGCCGCAATTGCTCAAGGCCGCCGACATAGTGAAACCACCAGGGGTGACCATATGCCTGAAAGGGGCCTCGCTGAGAACACGCTCCAGCGCAGGCAATAGGTGTTCGCCCCGCGACAGAGCGAATCCCCTGAGGACAAACGAGCGCGGGCCGATGTGTTCAATGCAGGGCGCCGGCAGAGTGTCATCGGCGAACAAGTCAAGGGTGGCAGGCACCGAACGCTCACGTCGAATCATGGGAAGTCTCTGCTGATTCGTCTGTGTGCCCGTCGCTCAAGCGCGACTCAGAGCGCCTTACTGACTTTGACGTCGGTCACTTTATCGTCGCTGCCGTTGTGCATTTTTTCGAGAGTCGCCTTAGCTTCCTCGGAGGAGGCTGATTGCAGCTGAGCAAACTCAAACCGGCGTTCGCCGTTGAGTTTGTAGCTGATAGCGTATTTGGTGGTAGCGGTGGGAGTGCTCACAAGGGATTCCTTTTCTGACACGATTCAAGCGTTATCAGCTCAGCCGGGTTGCCGAACGACGAACAATCTTGATGGTGTGAGTGAACGACGGCTTGCGGCCACCGCCCGTATCGACTTTTCGCCCCGCGGTATCAATGGTGATGTTCCAGAAACCGGTGCTGGGTGCCACAATCTTCGCCGGGAATCTGTCGAAAGCACCGCCGTGGTAAGTGTGGCGGCCGCCGTTCTTGAAACTGCGGAAATTCGCGTCATTCATCAAGCGGATATTGCAGAGCTGGGAACACTCAATGACGACGATGTCGTCTTCGTTGAGATGCTCGCGCTGGTGTACAAATTTCATGGTGTCTCCGAAAAAGGCTTTTTCTGCAAAATCAAAACGATAGCATGAGCGCGCAGGCATTTAATCGCCGATACCCATTTTATTACGTTAATACTCGATAAAAAGTGCCTAAACCCGGATCTAATCGTTCTCAGGCTTGTCGTAGGATTCTAACTGGAGGGATTGTATGAAATTGGCAGTAGTTTTTTTGGCTCTCGCGATGACCGGCTGCGCGACTCTTGAAGAGATTGAGCATACCCCACCTACCATGAGCGTAATTTCCGGCAAGAGCCCGAAAGCCTATGCCGATTGCTTGGTGGGTAAGCTAGCCAATAGCCGCAAGCCGCCGTTGATCGAGGCAAACAATGATGGCTTGCGCGTCATCATTGCGCAAAAATTCAGCTCGGACCCCGCAGCAGTGGTGATGATCGAAAACCGTTCCAGTGGCAGCTCAATCAAGGTCTACGAACGTATCGCGAACATGCCGCTGCGGCCCATGGATGTCCAGAAAGCCGCCACAGATTGCATCTCCGGCTGAAGCCGGAAGCAGGTCTGACGGGGTGGAGAGTTTCGATTGTTTGAGGGATGTATGAAGCGAGAGTTGGTGACGCTGCGGCATGCAGAAGGGAATATTTCGACCACTCACATCATTCAGAATCCGGCCACTGCGGGGGAGTGGATCGTATTTTTCAAGACAAGCGCGGGCACAAGCTTTTTTCTGGTAGATGATGACGACGAAGTCGAGTCTTTCTACCAGTTGGACGAGTTGGTGGTAACCATCCGCGGGCTGGGTATCAAGTTTGCGGAAATTCACCTGTAAAAGCCCTGTCAGTTCAAAAAAACAGTCGACGGGGCATTTTCTGGTGGACGTGAAGTCAGTGCTACTTACAGGTCACGATTACGTTGCGGCTTTTGTAGTTGCCTACGTCGACGCCTAGCGTTTTGTCGCTTTCTTTAGGTTGCGCCGTCCCATTAGTCGCAACAATGTTGTAGCCCGTGCCTGCGCAGGAGGCGTCCGCTTTCTCGTAGCAACTGCTCCAAGACATGGCTTCTCCTGAACAGTCGATGCTCAGGCCCTGCTGGCCGTTGTTCAAGTAGGTATTAGACGCGGTCGCACAGCCGGTGAGCCCCAGTACAGCGATAACTGATAAAAGTTTGTTCATGGTTTCATGCTTCGTGATGAGCGCTATCGAGGAGTGTCTGCCATTTTTTCGACCGACTGATGGCGTAATAGTTGCACGCGAATCATGCGAGATTTACGTCCCGCACACATCGGCATCGCGACCATCGACGATCAGGGTTTAGGGTTGGAGCGGCGGCGCGGGGCTTTGGGTTGGTCTTGCAGGACTGCGGCGACTTCGATGGCTGCGCTTTCCGAGGCGAACGGACCCGCAATAGCTTCGCCAAGGGCATCAGACACCCACCATTGGCCGTCCTGCAATTTGTTGATCAGGTATCCATTAACGCTTTTCACTTCCGACATCATCAATCTCTTTGGATGTTCCAGGCCGTGCATGATAAAGCGCATGTCCACACGCTGCACTTTATTCCCGCACAACCAAGCGGGGTCAACTACGCTTGAGCGAGTCACGGCGCACCGTGTTCAAGGTGTAGGGGCCTTGGCTCAAGTGATTGAATGTGCGCCGTCCGGCAGACAGATTTCGATCATATATGTGATTTGAAGCGTGGACCAACAGTCTTTGAAGCGTGCAATATCTACGATGTTGCGGAACTATATGTGCTGAAATTCCTCTACCAAAGCAGCGGACGGCCAGTGACGGGGCATTGTAAGGTTGCCGCCGCCTGATTAGACTGCGCCGCAAACAGCCACAGCCTTTTTTATTAGGGACTTATATGATCAAGAAATGCTTGTTCCCAGCAGCCGGTTACGGCACTCGCTTTCTGCCAGCGACAAAAGCCATGCCCAAGGAAATGCTGCCGGTGGTCAACAAGCCACTGATCCAATACGGCGTGGAAGAAGCACTTGATGCAGGTCTGAATGAAATCTCCATCGTCACGGGTCGTGGCAAACGAGCTCTGGAAGACCACTTTGACATCAGCTATGAGCTGGAAAACCAGATCAAGGGTACCGACAAGGAAAAATACCTGGTCGGTATTCGTCGCCTGATCGACGAATGCAGCTTCTCCTACACGCGCCAGACCGAAATGAAAGGCCTAGGCCACGCAATCCTCAGTGGTCGCCCTTTGATCGGCAACGAAGCGTTTGCTGTCGTACTGGCCGATGACCTGTGTGTGAACCTTGAAGGTGAGGGCGTTCTGGCTCAGATGGTCAAGCTGCATAAGCACTATGGCTGCTCGATCATTGCGATTCAGGAAGTCGATCCACAGGAAACCAACAAGTATGGTGTGATCGCTGGTGATGAAATCAAGGACGGTCTCTACCGCGTCACTAACATGGTAGAAAAGCCGGCTCCTGAGGACGCACCGTCCAATCTCGCGATTATCGGCCGCTATATCCTGACCCCTGACATCTTCAAATTGATCGAAGAGACTCCGCCGGGCAAAGGCGGTGAAATCCAGATCACCGACGCCCTGATGAAACAGGCCGAGCAAGGCAACGTGCTGGCCTACAAGTTCAAGGGCAAGCGTTTTGACTGCGGTGGCGCTGAAGGCTACATCGAAGCGACCAACTTCTGCTTCGAGCACTTCTACAAGAAGGGCAGCTAAGCATCTGAGTTTCTTTCAGGCTTGCTTATAGGACAAAGCCACCTTCGGGTGGCTTTGTCGTTTCTGGCCAACAGCGCTGACCGACAATGCCGAAGCGGTTATGCTGTTGGCCTGCTAAGGAGACAGCAATGGCCTACGACTTCGACCTTTTTGTGATTGGTGCCGGTTCCGGCGGTGTACGAGCGGCACGTTTTGCCGCCGGTTTTGGTGCGCGCGTAGCGGTTGCGGAAAGCCGATACCTGGGTGGTACCTGTGTCAACGTGGGTTGTGTGCCGAAAAAATTGCTGGTCTACGGCGCTCACTATTCTGAAGATTTTGAGCAAGCCAAAGGCTTTGGCTGGTCGGTCGGTGAGGCCAGGTTCGATTGGCCGACCTTGATTGCCAACAAAGACCGTGAAATCCACCGCCTTAATGACATCTATCGCAACCTGCTGGTTAACAGTGGCGTGACTCTGCTTGAGGGGCACGCCAAGCTGCGCGATCCGCATCAGGTTGAAATCGGCGGTCAGATTTACAGCGCCGAACACATTTTGATCGCGACCGGCGGCTGGCCACAGGTCCCGGAATTCCCTGGAAGCGAACTCGCGATTACCTCTCAGGAGGCTTTTTTCCTCAAACAGCTGCCAAAACGTATCGTAGTGGTTGGCGGTGGCTATATCGCCGTGGAGTTTGCGTCGATCTTCAACGGTCTTGGCGCTGAGGTCACTCAGCTGTATCGCGGCGAATTATTCCTGCGCGGTTTCGATGGTGCCGTTCGGACGCATCTGCAGCAAGAACTGACCAAGCGCGGCATTGATCTGCAATTCAATTCCGATATCGCGCGAATCGACAAACAAGACGACGGTAGTTTGCAGTTGTCGCTCAAGGACGGTCGTCAATTGACCGCCGACTGCGTGTTTTACGCCACCGGGCGGCGGCCGATGCTGGATAATCTGGGGCTGGAAAATACCCGGATCAAGCTCGACAAGGCTGGCTATATCGAAGTCGACGAGCGCTATCAAAGCAGCGAACCGTCGATTCTGGCGATTGGCGACGTCATCGGTGGGGTGCAGCTGACGCCAGTCGCGCTGGCCGAAGGCATGGCGGTTGCTCGGCGCCTGTTCAAGCCTGAGCAGTATCGTCCGGTTGACTACACTCATATTCCAACGGCGGTTTTCAGTCTGCCGAACATTGGTACCGTGGGCCTGAGCGAGGAAGATGCCAGGAAAGCAGGGCACGAGGTTCAGATTTTTGAAAGCCGTTTCCGCCCAATGAAGCTGTCGCTCACCGACAATCAGGAGCGCACGCTGATGAAGCTGGTGGTCGACGTCAAAACGGATAAGGTGCTCGGTTGCCACATGGTCGGGCCAGATGCCGGCGAAATCATCCAGGGCTTGGCCATCGCGTTGAAAGCCGGCGCCACCAAACAGATATTCGATGAAACCATTGGTGTACACCCGACGGCAGCCGAGGAATTTGTCACGTTGCGTACGCCCGTCGCCAGCTAAGCTGGTTAAATATCGCCAGTCATCACTCGAGCTGCAGGATGAGGATTGAGCCATGCAGAAGAAATTTTCAGGACGTGGGTCAGTTTCTTGAGTAGCCACAACCTTTGGGGCGCTGTGCCCTGGAGCGAGGAGGCGCGGTTAGCTGCGCTTGCTCACTTCAACATCCTCGACACGTTACCAGAGCAGGCATTCGACGATATTGCCTGTCTCGCGGCCCAACTGTGCGAGGTGCCGATGGCGCAGATCAATCTGATCGATGCCGGGCGCCAGTGGCCAAAGGCTCAGGCCGGGCTGGCGTTGCCGGAAGTGCTCTTCGCAGATTCCATTTGCGTTCAGACGATTCGTCAGCCCGGCGTGATGATGGTCGCCGATCTGCGAGTGGATCCACGTTTCGCCGATAACCCTCTGGTCGCCAATGCCCCAAACCTGCGTTTTTATGCCGGGACCGCGCTACTCACCGCTGAAGGGCTGCCGCTGGGTACGCTCTGTGTCTACGATGTAGAGCCTCGACATCTTTCCGAGTCGAAGCTTGCCGCTCTGGTCGCCTTGGCACGACAGGTGGTCAGCCAGTTGGAGTTGCGTCGGGCTTTGTACGATCAGCAAGAAGCGCTGCGTGATCTCAATGAGGGTCTGGAGCGGCGGGTGGCAGAGCGCACCCTGGAAATGCTTCGGATCAACGAATTGCTTCAAGTCGAAATGAGAGAGCGTGAAAACGCTGAAGAGGCGTTGCGCCATGCACAAAAAATGGACGCTATCGGGCAACTGACTGGCGGTATTGCCCACGACTTCAACAACATGCTGACGGGCGTACTTGGCGCGCTTGAGTTGATTCAGCGACGCGTCGCCGCCGGGCGCGTAGGGGAAATCGGTCGCTATATTGATGCGGCGATGACCTCGGCCAACCGTGCGGCCTCGTTGACGCACCGACTACTGGCGTTTGCCCGGCGTCAGTCGCTGAACCCGAAGGCGGTGGACGTGAATCGGATGGTGATCTCCATGGAGGAGTTGCTGCGGCGCACGCTTGGCGAAAGTATCGTATTGCGCACTGACCTTCAGGCTCGCTTGTGGCAAGCCAACACCGACGAACATCAGTTGGAAAACGCCTTGTTGAACCTGGTGATCAATGCCCGCGACGCGATGCCTGGCGGTGGACAGCTGACGATCAGAACAGCCGTCGCGCGCATCGATATCCAGCAGGACACGCTGGCGCCCGGTGAGTACGTGCTGCTGAGCGTTGAGGACAGCGGTAGCGGAATGTCGGCCGAGGTGCTCGGTCGTGCCTTCGATCCCTTTTTTACCACCAAGCCGATCGGGCAGGGCACCGGGCTAGGGTTGTCCATGGTTTACGGGTTCATCAAGCAAACCGGTGGTCATGTGCACATCGACAGCGCCGAGGGGCAGGGTGCGCGTATTCATTTGTATTTGCCTTGCCATCTGGAGCGGGGTGAGCGGCATATCGCCGAACACGAAAACCCGAGCCCGCCGCGGGCGCTAAAGGGCGAGCGAGTGCTGGTGGTCGAGGGCGAGGTGGCAGTGCGCACGCTGGTGATCGATGAATTGCGTGAGCTAGGTTACGCGACGCTTGAGGCTGGCGACGGTGAAGCCGCACTCATTGTGTTGCAAGGCCAGGAGCGTATTGATCTGCTGGTCAGTGATGTCGTGCTGCCAGGGCTTGACGGGCAACAACTGGCAGACACTGCCCGACAGCATCGTCCTGATCTGAGTGTGTTGTTCATGACGGGTTATGCGAGTAGTGCTGAAATGTGCGCGGGGTTTCTTGATCAAGGCATGGATATGTTGATCAAACCATTCAGCATCGATGAGCTGGCACTCAAAGTGCGCAAAATGATCGAGCGCGCACGACCTTGAGCGCGAGGGCCTGAGTGTTGATTACAGTTGCGGTGTTGGTGTTTCGGACACTTCGTTGATAGCTGAATGAGATGTGCGCAGGTTTTCCAGGGCTAACTCAGCCTTGATCAACTCGAGCTGAAGTGTTTGGTTTGACTGTTGTTGCTCGGTCAGAACCTGTTTTAGCAGATCACTTTCGCTCTGTGCTGCACTCAGGCGTTCTTGCAGTAATGCGCATTGAGTGTGCGTGTGTTGGTACTGCTCGCTCAGACGTGCCGATTGGTTCGTCGCCTTATTCAATTGCTCTTGCCGCGCGCTCAGCTCGCGCAGGGTGCTGCGGGTTTCGGCCAGCAAGCGCTCATTGTCACGGTTCAGTTGGGTGATCTCATCCTGGCGCATCATCGCGCTTTGTTGTGCCTGACGCAGCTCCATCTGCACCTGTTGCAACTGCCCCTCGTGACGACGCTGTTCCTGCTCACGCTGTTCCTTGACTGAGTTGCGATAGTGCTCAAGAGCGTCACGCGCATGCAGGTGTTTTTCCTCCAGCGACCGTATTTGTCCCTCCTTGTCCTGCACGCGAAGCTCAAGATCCTGATGGGCTTGAAAGAGGCGGGCGGTAGTTGTTTGCTCGGTATGCAGCAACTGGCGAGTGGCGTCCAGCGCTGCGTTTTGTACGCGAAGATCATCGCTTTGGGCGGTGAACTGGATTTGTAGCTCGCTCAGCTGGTGCTGTGCTGCCATCAATTCCTGTCGCAGTTCATCCTGTTTAGCTGTAAAGGCGTTTTGCGCCTGGTCGACAAGCGCTTGCGCCTGTTCCTGTAATCGCTGCGCCAGTCGACTCACCAGCTCAGTCAACTCGTCCCCGATCTCGGCCTGTGGCGCATTGCTGCGGGCATCAGTTTCGTCCAATTCCTTCAAATAACGGTGAATGGTCGTCTTCGAGCCGGTGTTACCCATTTCGATACGTACTGCGTCGATGCTCGGGTGCTCGCCGCGGGCAAGCAGCGCGGTGCGTGCCATTTGAACGACTGCCTTGTTTACACCGCCGCGTGCCATGTCGAACTCCTACGATTTCGTACTGTGGTATGTACTCTGTAATTACATACTATATTAATGTGAATTATGCTGCTGTATTTATAAAAATACACATGGGATATTAAGGTATTATCCAATCCGATCCGCAAAAAACGCGTTTCAACCGCGCTTTTCAGTACACAAACGGAATCTCCAACCATGAATGATCTCGATCGCTACTTATCAGCTGCGATCCGTGACAACACGCGGCGCAGCTACCGGGCGGCCATCGAGCATTTCGAAGTGACGTGGGGCGGGTTTCTGCCCGCGACCAGCGACAGCGTGGCGCGCTACCTGGTGGCGTATGCCGGCGTGCTGTCGATCAACACGCTGAAGTTGCGTTTGTCTGCATTGGCGCAATGGCACAACAGCCAAGGATTTGTAGACCCGACCAAAGCGCCCGTCGTACGAAAGGTGTTCAAGGGTATTCGCGCCCTGCATCCCGCTCAGGAGAAACAGGCTGAGCCACTGCAACTGCAACAGCTGGAACACGTGGTGGCGTGGCTCGATCAAGAAGCCGTACAGGCGCTGGCCGATAACAATCAGCCTGAGCTTTTGCGTTGTCGTCGCGATGCGGCGCTGATCCTGCTGGGATTCTGGCGAGGTTTTCGCAGCGACGAACTGTGTCGCCTGGACATCGAACATGTTCAAGCCGTCGCGGGCTCGGGGATCAGTCTGTACCTGCCACGCAGCAAAAGTGATCGGGACAATCTGGGCAAAACCTACCAGACTCCGGCACTTCAGCGTTTATGCCCGGTACAGGCCTACATCGAGTGGATCAATTGCGCAGCTCTGGTGCGCGGCCCGGTATTCAGAGCCATTGATCGCTGGGGCAATCTGGGCGAAGAGGGCTTGCACGCCAACAGCATCATTCCGTTGCTGCGTCAGGCGTTGGAGCGTGCGGGCATTCCCGCCGAGCAGTACACCAGTCACTCATTACGCCGGGGTTTTGCCACGTGGGCGCACCGCAGCGGTTGGGACCTGAAGTCGCTGATGAGCTATGTCGGCTGGAAAGACATGAAGTCGGCTTTGCGCTACATCGAAGCCACGCCATTCATGTCAATGAGTGGCGGCGCAGAGGCTCCAGTGATTTCTTCTATTAATAAACATCTCTTATAGTGAAAACCAATCAGCGGCATGAGGTTTGCCAATGAGCCCATGCAGCCGGTTGTGCGTAAGATCCGTCTCATAGATTTTTCCAACCACCAGGAGATTCATCGATGCCTATCATCAACAGCCAAGTCAAGCCATTCAAAGCCACTGCGTTCGCCAACAACGCATTCGTCGACGTCTCTGAAGCCGACCTGAAAGGCAAATGGTCTGTCGTATTCTTCTACCCAGCTGACTTCACCTTCGTTTGCCCTACCGAACTGGGCGATCTGGCTGATAACTATGCTGAGTTCAAGAAACTGGGCGTTGAAATCTACGGCGTGTCGACTGACACCCATTTCGCTCACAAAGCTTGGCACGACACGTCCGAGGTGATCAGCAAAGTCCAGTTCCCATTGATCGGCGACCCGACTCACGTGATCTCGCGTAACTTTGATGTGCTGATCGAAGAAGCAGGTCTGGCTGACCGTGGCACCTTCGTGATCAACCCTGAAGGTCAGATCAAAATCGTTGAACTCAACGATGGTGGCGTAGGCCGTGATGCTTCCGAGCTGCTGCGCAAGGTCAAAGCTGCTCAGTACGTTGCTGCTCACCCAGGCGAAGTTTGCCCTGCCAAATGGAAAGAAGGCGAAGCCACTCTGGCCCCGTCTCTTGATCTGGTCGGCAAGATCTAAGTCGACATGCATCGGCTGGGGGCCATGAGCTCTTAAGCACGTAATCCGCATCGCCCCCAAAAACGCCCGGGCGACCATCGCCTGGGCGTTGTTTTTTCTAGCGTACAAAAAAAGGAAATCGCCCTCATGTTGGACGCCACTCTTAAAGCCCAGCTGAAGTCATACCTGGAGCGGGTTACCCTGCCGTTCGAGATCGTTGCATCCCTTGATGACGGCGCGAAATCCGAAGAAATGCTCGCGCTGCTCAAAGACGTCGTCAGTCTGACGCCGCACATCACCTTGCTCGACAGCGGGACTGATGCGCGCACGCCGTCGTTCTCGTTGAACCGCCCGGGAGCCGATATCAGCCTGCGCTTTGCCGGCATCCCAATGGGCCACGAATTCACCTCGCTGGTGTTGGCGCTGTTGCAAGTTGGCGGCCATCCGTCCAAAGCCAGCGCAGACGTTATCGAACAGATTCGCTCGCTCAAGGGCGAATTCAATTTTGAAACCTATTTTTCCCAGTCTTGCCAGAACTGCCCGGACGTCGTTCAAGCCTTGAACTTGATGGCCGTACTCAACCCTGGCATCCGTCACGTCGCCATCGACGGTGCATTGTTCCAGGCTGAAGTCACTGACCGGCAGATCATGTCCGTGCCGAGCGTTTACCTGAACGGTGAATTGTTTGGTCAGGGTCGCATGGGGCTGGAGGAAATTCTGGCCAAGATCGACACAAGCGCAGGTGATAGGCAAGCTGAAAAGCTCAATGCCAAAGACGCCTTTGATGTGCTGATAGTCGGTGGTGGCCCTGCCGGTGCGGCGGCTGCGGTCTACGCGGCACGCAAAGGCATTCGTACCGGTGTTGCGGCTGAGCGTTTTGGCGGTCAGGTGCTTGATACCATGGCCATCGAGAACTTCATCTCTGTTCAGCACACCGAGGGCCCTAAACTGGCCGTTGCGCTGGAAGAGCACGTCAAGCAATACGACGTCGACATTATGAACCTGCAGCGCGCGGATCAGCTGATTCCGGGCAAGGCCGGAGCGTTGCACGAAGTGAAGTTCGCCAGCGGCGCCTCGCTCAAATCCAGGACCGTTATTCTCGCGACTGGCGCAAGGTGGCGCGAAATGAACGTCCCCGGCGAGCAGCAATACCGCAACCGTGGCGTGGCGTACTGCCCACACTGCGATGGCCCGCTGTTCAAGGGTAAACGTGTCGCCGTGATTGGTGGTGGCAACTCGGGTGTAGAAGCAGCTATCGACCTGGCGGGTGTCGTCAGTCATGTCACCTTGCTGGAGTTTGATGTCCAGCTGCGCGCCGACGCAGTGTTGCAGCGCAAGCTCAACAGCCTGCCGAACGTCACGGTGATCACCAGCGCGCAGACCACGGAAGTGACGGGCGACGGCCAAAAGGTCAACGGCTTGCTCTACAAAAATCGCCAATCCGGCGAAACATTGACCATCGAGCTAGAAGGGATCTTCGTCCAGATCGGCTTGCTGCCTAACACTGACTGGCTCAAAGGCACCCTCGAGTTGTCACCGCGCGGCGAGATCGTTGTTGATTCACGTGGCGAAACCTCTATTCCCGGGATTTTCGCCGCCGGTGACGTCACCACCGCGCCCTACAAGCAGATCATCATCGCGCTGGGCGAAGGTGCCAAAGCATCGTTGAGTGCGTTCGATCACTTGATCCGTACTTCTGCACCGGAGTGATTCAGGCGCTTGCGATTAAGGAGCCTCCTGCATGCAGGGGGCTTTTTGATAACAATCGTACTTAGAGGTCAGAGCGGCGTCGGCTGAATGATTTCGACCCAATAGCCATCCGGGTCTTTGATGAAGGCCAGGCTGTTCATGCGGCCATCGGCCAGGCGCTTCTGAAACGGGACGCCCAGGCTTTCGAAGCGTACGCACGCCACGTGAACATCCGGGACTGAGAGGCAGATATGGCCGAAACCGCGCGGGTCGGTGTTGCCGTTGTGGTAGGTGAAGGCCGTGTCGTTCTCGGTACCGTGGTTGTGAGTCAGCTCCAGAATCCCGGGAATGGATTTCATCCACTGGTTGCGAGCGGCTTCACCTGCAGGGATCTGGGCTTTATCCACCAGCGCAAGGAAATACAGGCTGAATTCGGCTTCAGGGAAATCACGTTTTTCAACCAGGCTGAAGCCTAATACGCGGGTGTAGAAATCCAGGGAAGCCGTAATGTCCTTGACCCGCAGCATGGTGTGGTTGAACACAAAGCCCAGTGTCGCGACATCCGGGGTGGCGGTGACGCCGGCAAAGGTGTTCAGTTCGTGCAAGCTCATGGGTATCTCCCGTTAAAAAATCTGTAATCGCCAAATGATACGGGGCAGGGCAGTCGGTGCCAAACCCGGGCGGTGATAAAAAGACGGCAAAGCCTTGTCCGTTGGCGGTGACAGGCTCAAACTTTCCGGCTCATTGTCCTGGTAGTACCGATCATGATTTACCTGCAACGCAGATCATCCTTGATAAGCCTGTGCCTGCTGCTCGGTCTGAGCGGTGTGCATGCGGCCGATGTGATGATCACCTGGCCGAGCGGTTGGGAAGTAGAGCCTTTGCCCCCAGTCGCTGATGCGGCAGCTCAGCCGTCAGTGCAGATGAGACAACGCGCAGTGAAGAATGATCAGAATGGCGACCCGATCATGGTCATGGAGTTGACTCAATCGCGGCTTCAGCCGGGGCATGATGTCAACGTGCAGAGCGTATTGCTGGAAATGCGCAAATCAGTCCAGATCGACTTTGCCCGTGGTGGATTTCAGAGCGTTTGCAGCAAGATCCATAAAAGCACCCTGAGTGATCTTCCGGCGCTGGAAACCACCTGCACCATCACTCAGAACGGCGGGCACGTCATGACTCAGACCCTGGTCGCGGCCGCAAGCCACGACATGGCCTGGTCACTTTCCTACGCGGGCTCTGCCGATGGCTACGTCGCGAGCAAGGAGGAGGTGCAACGCATTAGGGACAGCCTGCACTTGGTGGTTGCGCCGTAAACGTAAAGGCGCGAGCCATCGCTGGCGCCAAATAACAGACAAAAAGAAACCCGCCGAAGCGGGTATTGGGGCGCTAATCCTTTAGCAGTGCTCATCCTGTAAGAATCGATGTGAAAAATGTGTGAAGTGAAAAGTCAGCCCGACTAGTGAGCGCGATGGTGCCGGGCGGGTGCGACTCCCACAATCGGGGTTGAGCTTCTCGGTGCATCGCAGGGCTGACCATTATTAGATGCGCGCAGATGCAGTATCGAATGGCCACTACATGAACTCTCTTCAAGTAAACTGTCTGTTATTATTTTGTTACATTGCCGACTTCTGCGACGAAAGAGAACAGTCAAGTCGAGACCTGAAGGAAAAGTCTGAAATACCTGTATGAATAGGCATCTGTATGAATATGTACCTGATTGAACTACTAGCGACACTCTTCGTGACTATTTTCCTGTCGGAAAGCTGAACCAGTGACTCATTGCCATAGCGGTGAAGTTGACAGGCAATAAAAAGCCCTGCACGGCAGGGCTTTTTAAGTTCGATGATTTGGATCAAGTGCGAAGCCATGAATCTACGGTATCGACACCGTATTGCTCTTTCCAGGCTTTCAGACCACGGTGATTACCACCTTTTGTTTCAATCAACTCACCTGTGTGCGGGTTCTGATAAACCTTCACGACACGTGCCCTGCGGCGTTTTGGACCTGTAGGCGCGACCTGAGACGACGAGCTGTTGGGGTCGAGGATGGCGACGATGTCGCGCAGGCTCTTGCCGTAGCTGCTCATCAAGCCCTGAAGCTTCTGTTCGAATTCGATCTCCTTCTTTAGTCCAGCGTCATTCTTCAAGGACTCCAGCTGTGCCAGCTGTTCTTGAAGGGCTTTTTCTGCTGCGCGAAACTCGGCGAGTCTAGACAAATATGTTACTCCGACAGTGTAGTTGGCTGTTCCCAGCCCGACAAAGCTATAAGCAAGAGCTTCTGGCCGACGCTTTCGTTCAATTCTCTACCACAACCCCTGAGCGAGTTCCTTCTGTGAAGAAACTAACGGCTTGCGGTCAGTCGCGCCCAAGTGAAAAAGGGTAGTTGATAACCCGTTGCGGGTAAATAATGCACTTTTTTTTCGAGTTAGAAAATAGTCTTTATGCAAATGATTATAGTGAGCGCGGAATTTCACTTTGCCGACGCCCTAATTCTTTGTGGTATCAGATGAAGGACCGTGTAAGTAATTTCCGATATTAGCCGCGCGTCGGAAAACCAGGAACATTGGCTTCCGGCGCGTATATCAGAGCACTAGAGGCCCTGTTGAAGCGCAGGGTCATCCGGGTTCTGCTGCTCCAGTTCTGCAAGCAATACCTGAACCTTTTGTAGTTGCCCACTTTCTTGCCAGTAACGAATCAGCAGGACCCGTGCTGCACGATTGGCGGGGTGACGCTGGACGATTTCTTCGAGCTGCTTCTGTGCCGCCTCCAGTTGATCGAGGTCGTGCAAGGCAACGGCCAGGTCATAGCGGTAGCCATTATTTTCCGGCTCAAGCTCCAGCGCTTTTGCCAACGCAAGCAGGGCGTATTCGCTTTGCCCGTGGTGCAGCAGCCATATACCCAATACGTGTTGCAGCGTCGCGGATTTGGGGTTGCGCTCTAGCTGTTGACCCAGCAGCTGCCGAGCCTTGTCAACCTGGCCCTGCTTATCGAATGCGGCAATCTGGGCCAGTCCGGCTTGCAGGTTATTCGGGTCCAGCACGATCGACTGTTCCAGCGCCTTCATGGCCGGAATCTGATCACCGCTGTGCAGATAAAGGGTGGCCAGTTGCAGTTGGCTCTGACTGGTCGGCGGCTGGTCAGCGAGGATGTGCTCATACTCTTCAACGACCTGCTCCAACGGGCCAAAGTACAGTCCCAACTCGTCGGGTGTCAGTCCCAGCAGGGCTTTCGCCGCACTGAAGCGTGTGGCCTGGTCGGTTTCATCGAGCAGAGGCCCCAGCAACACACTGCGCTGACTGCCGGAAACCAGCTTGACGATGGCATCAATCGCCGCCTGTCGGACCGTTAGCGCGCTGTGGTGTAAATCACCATTTGCCAGTTTCAATGCCTGTGGGCTCGGGTAGTTAGGCAACTCTACCAGCAAGTTGACGCGGCGGATGTCAGACAGGTCGGTACGTGACAACTGTTGATAAAGTACCCGAGCGGCTCCCGGCTTACCGTTGTGCGCTTGTTCCAGGGCTTGGGAGTAACCGTGCGGGGTAGCAAAGGTCGGCGGAGTGGAAGGAGGGCTGCGAAACAACAGGAAACCCGCGCCAAAAACTATGATTGATAGCGTGATCGTGTAACCGAGGCGCCACTGACGGCCGGTTTTTGGCTCAGTGGAGGAACCTTTAAAAGGCGGTTTTGGCATACCTGTATCCAGACCATGACGGCTTGCAGCTTCACGGAGTGACTGTCAGCTGTCAAATGACAATCATCCCGACATCCCCGACAGCGTGTTCGGAGGGAGCACAAAAAGCCCCGCGACCGTAAGGAGGCGAGGCTGAAAGGTTAACCGATGAAGTCCATCACTAGAGGAGTTACGGGTATCAGGCCTGTGGCTGCCAGCCACCACCCAACGCCTTGTAAATGGCAACAATTCCCCGATACATCTCGACCTCGGCCTGAGCCTGAGAATCTTCGGCGGCCAATCGCTCACGCTCGGCGTCGAGTAGCACAAGGAAGTCCACTGTGCCTTCGCGGTACTGAATAGACGCCAAGTCAGCAGCGGAACGACTCGCTTCGCTTTGACGCAACAGCGAGATCAGCCGTTGTTGCCGCTTACCATAGTCACTGAAGGCATTTTCCGACTCTTCCAGGGCCAGCAGCACCTGCTGTTCATAGGTGGCCAACGCGCCGTCGGCTTGAGCATCGGCGCCACGAATCCGTGCACGCACGCTGCCGAGGTCAAACGCGGCCCAGGTAATGCTTGGGCCAAGCGCCCAGGCTTGCGCGGCTGATGAGCCGAGTTGCGAACCGCGTGCGGCGGTGAAGCCCAGGAACCCACTGAGGCTGACGCGTGGGAACAGGTCTGCAGTCGCGACACCGATGCGCGCCGTCGCAGCCGCCAGTTGGCGCTCGGCACTGCGCACGTCGGGACGATGGCGCAGCAGCTCAGTCGGATCGCCGATGGGCAAGGCTTTGGCGATGGCCGGCAATTTAGCCGGGCTCAGGTCGATGGTCAGGGCCTCTGGACGCTCGCCCAACAGCGTGGCGATGCGATTGCGCTGGCGCACTTGTTCTGCTTGCAGTTGCGGCACAGTGGCCTCGACGGCCGCCAGTCGTGCATCGGACCGCACTACGTCGAGCTCATTGCCCACACCGGCTTCACGCAGGTTCACGGTAATGGTGCGCGAGTCCTCTTGGTTCTTCAGGTTGGCCCGAGCAATGCCTTCGCGCAGTTGTGCGCCGCGCAGTTGCCCGTAAGCATCGACCAACTCGGCAGTCATGGTGACCTGAAGTTGGTAAAGATTGGCTTCGGCCACCTCCTGATCGGCGGTGCTGGCTTCCAGTTCACGCTGGATCCGTCCGAACAGGTCGAGCTCCCAGGCCATGTCCAGTCCCAGGTCATAGCGCTCGGTGTTGACTCGTTGGGTCGTGGTCCCCGGTTGCTGACCTTTGCCCAGATCGCTGCTGACGCGGCTGGTGATCACCGGCATGGCATCGTTGCTGATGTCGTCGCGAATCGCACGGGCTGCGCGCAAACGGGCAAAGGCGACGCGCAATTCACGGTTGCCGGTCAATGACTGAGCCACTAGCTGGTTGAGAATAGGGTCATCGAACTGCTGCCACCAGACGGTTTCAAGGTGACTGCGGTCGTAGTGACCTTGTGCCGCTGATTCGACCTTGGCCGGTGCGGTGTCCGGGGTTTTATAGTCCGGGCCGACGGCGCAGGCCGCGAGGGCAAGGACCAGAAGGCTCGGGAGAAAGAGTTTTACGCTCATTGTTGCGCCTCCAGCGTCAGGGCCTTGTCAGCGTTGCGAGCCTGCTTGCGTCCCACATAGTTACGGATCAATACGTAGAACACCGGTGTCAGCAGCAGGCCGAAGAAGGTCACCCCGAGCATCCCGGAGAACACCGCCACGCCCATGGCATGACGCATCTCTGCACCGGCACCGCTGGACAAGACCAGAGGCACAACACCCATGATGAACGCGAAGGAGGTCATCAGGATTGGACGCAGACGCAGACGGCACGCTTCGAGTACCGCAGCCAGCGGGGTCATACCTTCATCTTGTTTGTCTTTGGCAAACTCGACGATCAGGATCGCGTTCTTACACGCCAGGCCCACCAATACGATCAAGCCAATCTGGGTGAAAATGTTGTTGTCGCTACCGGCAATGATCACCCCGACGATGGCTGACAGCAGCGTCATCGGTACGATCAGAATCACCGCCAGAGGCAGGCTCCAGCTTTCATACAGCGCGGCCAACACCAGGAACGCCAGCAGCACACAGAGCGGAAACACCAGCAGTGCAGTGTTGCCGGACAAAATCTGCTGATACGTCAGGTCAGTCCACTCGTAGGTCATGCCGTTGGGCAATTCTTCCTTGAGCAGTTTTTCAACGGCGCTCTGCGCTTGCCCGGAGCTGTAGCCGGGCGCGGCTGCACCGTTGATTTCAGCCGTGATGAAGCCGTTATAGTGCATGACGCGATCAGGCCCTGAGGTATCGCTGACCTTGATGAACGTCGCCAGGGGGATCATTTCGCCCACGTTGTTGCGCACTTTCAGTTGACCGATCTGCTCAGCCTCCAGACGGAATTGTTGTTCAGCCTGAACGTTGACTTGATAGGTACGGCCAAAACGGTTGAAGTCGTTGGCATACAACGAACCCAGATAGACTTGCAGGGTGTCGAAGATGTCCGAGATAGCTACACCGTGGGTTTTAGCCTTTTCACGGTCGATAGCGGCATCGACCTGTGGCACGTTGACCGTGTAGCTGGTGAATAACCCGGCCAGTTCAGGCACGCCATGGCTCTTGTTGATGACGTTCTGGGTTTCTTTGTACAGCTCTTCGTAACCCAGGTTGCCACGGTCTTCGATTTGCAAGCGGAAGCCGCCAATAGTGCCGAGTCCCTGCACCGGTGGTGGCGGGAAGATCGCCATGTAGGCTTCCTGGATCACACCGAACTTACCGTTCAAGGCACCGGCAATCGCGCCCGCCGATTCGCTCTTGTCCTTGCGCTCGTCGAATGGCTTCAAGGTCACGAAGACGATGCCCGCGTTAGGGCTGTTGGTGAAGCCGTTGATCGACAGGCCAGGGAAGGCGACCGCACTTTCTACACCAGGCTGTTTGAGCGCGATGTCAGACATGCGTTTGATCACATCTTCGGTACGGTCCAGGCTTGACGCATCCGGCAGTTGAGCAAAGGCCACCAGATACTGTTTGTCTTGTGCAGGCACGAAACCGGTCGGCGTGTTGGCGAAGCCGAACCAGGTCATCACGATCAAACCCGCGTAGACAAACAAGGCGATGCCGCTGCCACGGATAACCCGGCCTACGGTTCCTACATAGCCACGGCTGGCTTTGTCGAAGAATCTGTTGAACGGCCGGAACAACCAGACACCGAACAATTTATCGAGAAATCTGGAAAAGGCATCCTTCGGCGCATCGTGGCTTCTAAGTAACACGGCGGCCAGGGCTGGCGACAAGGTCAAGGAGTTGAACGCGGAGATCACTGTAGAGATCGCAATCGTCAGGGCGAACTGTTTATAGAACTGCCCGGTCAACCCGGAGATGAATCCCGCCGGGATGAACACTGCGCACAACACCAGCGCGGTGGCGATGATCGGTCCGGTGACTTCACGCATGGCGCGTTTGGTCGCTTCGACCGGCGTCAGTCCCAGCTCGATATTACGTTCGACGTTCTCCACCACGACGATGGCATCGTCCACCACGATACCAATGGCCAGTACCAATCCGAACAGCGACAGCGCATTGAGCGAGAAACCGAACATGTGCATCACGGCAAAGGTGCCGATCAGTGAGACCGGAACAGCCACCAATGGAATGATCGAGGCGCGCCAGGTCTGCAGGAACAGGATCACCACGAGCACGACCAGGATCAGTGCTTCGAACAGCGTGTGGACCACTGCTTCGATGGAGCCGCGGACGAAGATCGTCGGGTCATAGACAATCGAGAAGTCCATGCCTTCCGGGAAGTTCTTCTTCAGTTCGGCCATTTTGGCGCGAACTTCGTTGGAGATATCGATGGCATTGGAGCCGGGGCGCTGGAAGATCGGGATAGCCACCGCAGGCTGGTTATTCAGCAGAGAACGTAATGCATACTGGCTGGAGCCAAGCTCGATCCGCGCAATGTCCTTGAGGCGAGTGATTTCCCCTCCGGCGCCGGAGCGGATAATGATGTTTTCGAACTCTTCCTCACTGACCAGGCGACCCTGAGTATTCACCGACATCTGGAAGCTGGTGGCACCCGGCGCAGGTGGCGAACCAAGGGACCCGGCAGCGACCTGACGGTTCTGTTCACGTATCGCAGCCACGACGTCGGTCGCGGTCAGGTTGCGTGAAGCGACCTTGTTCGGATCAAGCCAGACACGTAGCGAATAGTCGCCCATACCAAACAGTTGGACATCACCGACACCGCCCAGACGCGCCAATTCATCCTTGATATTGAGCAAGGCATAGTTGGACAGGTAGAGCATGTCGTAGCGTTTGTCCGGCGAGGTCAAGTGCACGACCATGGTCAGGTCGGGGGATGCCTTGTCCACGGTGATACCAATGCGCGTCACTTCTTCGGGCAGTTTGGGGGTGGTCCGGGTCACACGGTTTTGCACCTGCACCTGAGCGTTGTCCAGGTCAGTACCCAGGGCGAAGGTGATGGTCAGGGTGATTTTGCCGTCAGCGGTGGACTGCGAGGACATGTAAAGCATGTTCTCGACGCCGGTGATCGCCTGTTCCAGCGGTGCAGCCACGGTTTCACCGATGACCTTAGGGTTGGCACCCGGGAAGTTTGCACGCACCACGACGGTGGGGGGCACGACTTCCGGGTATTCACTGATCGGCAGCTGGAACAGTGAAATCGCGCCTGCGATCAGGATCAGCAGTGATAACACCGCTGCAAAGATCGGCCGCGTAATAAAGAATTGAGAGAAGTTCATTATGGTTATCCCTTAACCGCGCGGCGAAGCAGTGCTGGCAAGTTTGGCCGCAAGCTTGGGCTCGACGGGCTTCAGGTTGCTGGCTTCGAGTGCTTGACGTTGCTTGTGCAGGGCGGCTAGGGTTTCGGCGCTGGCCATCATGGCTGTTTCAGGGTCTACCGCTTGCCCCGGGCGAACCCGTTGCAGGCCCTTGACCACGATGGTGTCGTCTTTGCTCAGGCCGCTGCGCACAATGCGTAAACCTTCGAGTTTCGGACCGAGTTCCACGCTGCGGTAGGCCGGTTTATTGTCGGCGCCCATGACCAGCACGAATTTCTTGCCAAGATCAGTGCCGACTGCTTCGTCATTGATTAGCACGGCAGAGTAAGTACCGCTGCCTACCAGCTTGAGACGGGCGTACAAGCCCGGAGTGAATTGGCCGTCGGTGTTATCGAAAACCGCACGGCCTCGGATGGTCCCGGTTTTCGGGTTGACCTGATTGTCGACGAAATTCATCTGGCCCTGATGCGGGTTGTCGCTTTCGTTCGACAGACCGAGGAATACCGGCGTGCTTTGGCCGCGCTGGCCTTTGCGAGCAAGCTCGGTGTATTTCAGATAAACCCGCTCATCGGCATCGAAATACGCGTAAACCTTATCGGTGGACACCACGCTTGTCAGCGGCGTGACATCCGCAGTCACAATGTTGCCAGCGGTGATTTCGGCGCGGCTGACGCGGCCACTGATCGGCGAAGTTACGCGGGTAAAGCTCAGGTTCAACCGAGCCAGATCGAGTTGCGCCTGGATGGCATCGGCGCCGGCTTTCGCTTCTTGGGCGGCGCTGTTGCGCGAGTCGGCGAGTTCGGCGGAAATAGCATTGCTGGTCAGCAGGCGTTGGCCACGCTGGGCTTCATTGCCACTGCGTGTCAAATTGGCGCGAGCTTGTTGCAGTTGGGCTTCGAGGCGACGAACTTCAGCCTGGAAAGGACGAGGATCGATCTGGAATAGCAGGTCGCCTTTCTTGACCAACGCACCTTCAGTGAAAGCAACTTGATCAATCTGGCCAGAAACCCGTGGGCGGATTTCAACGGTTTCCGGCGCCTCAAGGCGCCCGGTGAATTCATCCCATTCATTGACGGGCTGTTCCAGTACCTTGGCCACGGTGACTTTTGCAGCTGCCGGAGCCACAGTCGCAGCGGGATCGCGACCACAGGCGCTGATCACGACCAAGGCCAGGGCCGCAAGAGGGTAGCGCACGTATTTGAATGACTGTGCCATGGGAATAATCCGTCAAATTGTTAAGTTGGCGGATTTTGTTCTGGCGGGTTGTATTGCACGAATCGAATGGGTTGAAGGTCAGTATCATTCAGAATGATATAGATCCGTCGATGAGGCTCTAGTTCAGGCTATCAGGGTCACCAAAGAACATCTGAATACGCGAACGCAGCCATCGTTCCCCTGGGTCATTGTCCTGGGAGCCACGCCACGCCATGTGCAGCTCAAAGCTACGCGTTTCAATCGGTACCTCTTCAGCGCGTACGCCTCCGGCGGCGGCCAGTACATCAGCGGCATAGTCCGGAACGGTCGCCACGATATCGGTACCGGCCAGCAGCGAGGCCAAGCCATTGAACTGTGGCACGGCCAGCACAACATGACGCTTGCGCCCGATTTTTTCCAGGTACTCGTCGATAAATCCGCTTAAATCACCCGAGAACGAGACCAGGGCATGAGGCCGTGTGCAGAAGTCATCCAGGCTGAGTGGGCCTGGTACCGTGTCCGCGCGCAACAACTTGGCCCGGCTAAGGCGCAGCACTTTTCGTTTGGCATTGGCGGGCAGATCCATGGTGTAGCTGACGCCAATGGAGATTTCGCCAGAAGCGAGCATCGCGGGCATCAGGATGTAGTTGACCCGTCGTACCACCAGCACAATGCCTGGGGCCTCGGAGCGCAGACGCTTGAGCAACGAAGGCAAGAGTGCGAACTCCGCGTCGTCGGACAAGCCGATGCGGAATACGGCTGTGCTGGTTGCAGGGTCGAATTCTGCCGCACGACTGACGGCCGTGGAGATCGAGTCGAGCGCGGGGGAGAGCAGCGCGAAAATGTCCACCGCGCGGGCAGTTGGTTCCATGCTGCGTCCGGTGCGCACGAACAAAGGATCATCGAACAGCCCGCGCAGACGTGAGAGCGCCGCACTGATCGCGGGTTGGCCCAGAAACAGTTTTTCTGCCGCACGAGTAACGCTCCGCTCATGCATCAATGTCTCGAAGACAATAAGGAGATTGAGGTCAACGCGACGCAGGTCATTGCGATTCATGAAAGATGATCTCGGGCCATTTGTCGATGCGAGAGGCCATGCCAGCACTCAGGTGTGCGGCCTATCCGCTCAAACACAGTGGCTCGGATAGGCAAACGCGACGTGAATAGTACGAGGAATCAGTAGCGTTCTGCAGTGATAAATTCAACGCCGGTACATTAATCATCAAAATCATAGTGGATCGCGATATAAAGCGGCTGCAAGACGCAAGAAGGCGTTACACCGGGCATTATCGGGTGCCCCGCGAAAGCACTTGTTCGGTCGACGTGTACGGGTGGGTTGCAATGTCGCGATTAGGTGCGAACAATGCCCCCCATAAAAGCTGATTTTTTTGTTTTCTGCAGCCAGATTTGCGCCACACCGGCGCAGCAGAATCAATGACATGCATGTCGACTATTAATAGCCACTGATAGTGTTCCCGGTAAAGCCCGGATAAAGTTCATGGCATTAAAGGTTCATAAGGCGAGGTTCGAAATGTCCCGCACGATCCGTTTTCATCAGTTTGGTCCAGCCGAGGTCCTCAAGCTTGAGGAGCACCCTGCTGCGCTGCCAGCACCCGGTGAGGTGCAAGTGCGCGTAGAAGCGATTGGTATCAGCTGGTATGACGTGCTCTGGCGGCAAAATCTGGCGCCATCGCACGCTCGGCTGCCCGCCGGCATGGGTCATGAAATGGCCGGTGTGGTGTCGGCAGTAGGCGAAGGGGTTGATGATTTGGCCGTGGGTGACAAGGTCGCCAGTTTTCCTGCGGTCAGTCCCAATGAATACCCGGTGTATGGCGAATTGATTGTGCTGCCACGCCTGGCCTTGACCCGTTATCCGGATGTGCTGAGCCCGATTGAAGCATGCGTTCATTACACGCCACTGCTGATGGCTTACTTTGCGTACATCGACCTGGCACACATCAAGCCAGGGCAGACCGCGCTGGTAACCGACGCCAGTCACTGTGCCGGTCCGGCATTCGTGCAATTGGGTAAAGCCCTGGGTGCAAAGGTCATTGCTGCGACCAAATCTGCTGAACAGCGTGATTACCTGCTGTCGCTGGGCGCGGACAAAGTCATCGTCACGGAGGAACAGGACCTGTTGATGTCCGTCAACAAGTACACCGACAACCGGGGTGCCGATGTGGTGCTCGATGGTTTGGGGGGGCCGCAGATGTCGATCCTCGGCGATGTTCTGGCTCCGCGTGGCAGCTTGGTACTTTACGGTTTACAGGGCGGGAATCAGACGCCATTCCCGGCGTGTGCAGCGTTCCAGAAAAACATTCAGTTCTTTGTACATTGCCTGGGCAACTTCACCGGCAAGCCGGAGCTGGGCATCACTCAGGACGAAGCCGCCGTGCAGCGGGCGTTGCGTGACATCAACCAGCTCACGGCTGATCGGGTTTTGCTGCCGCAGCCTACGCGGGTATTTCCCTTTGCCGAGGTTGTTCAGGCTCATCGTTACATGGACGGTTGTCCCATCGGCGGTCGTGCCGTGCTGCACATCGAACAGGTTTAAATACGGACGTTTATCAACGCCACTGTGCGGGCGCCTCTCAGAGAGTGGTTGCCCTTAAGCGTTCGAACGCGTCACTGGGTAAAAATTGAAGTCTTCCCGTGACGCAAGAGGGTTTTTTTTGTTGTACCTGCTGCACACCCGGTAACGAAGTAACTTCTTGTATCACTGTGCCGTACGTTTAATGCGCTACAACCCATCGTTATAAAATATATACACGCCGTTTAGTGTCGTTTAAATAACGCGCGTCAATCCTGCAACTGTAGATTCGACCTACAATGCACGCGTACTCAGTGGGCTCGGTAATTGCCGGTACATCACTGAAGTATTAAACACGTGTGTTTGTTATTTAGTCGCGTTTGTCAGCCTCTGAACTGCGCTGCTTTTTACTGCGTATCTGTACCTTGCAAACACCTTGGAGACATTGATAATACGTCGGTAATTATTGCTCAGGGAATGAGTCATGGTCGAACAACAATATTTTTCCAGCCCTTCATCGAATCAACGGCCTCAGGCCGACAGCTGGGCGGGCGTGCTTATCAGTCCACTCCGAGGGGCTGCCGATGTGGTTATTCGTCTGTCAGGTGCCGCGCTATGAGTTCTATCCATGAGCAGGCAATGAATTATGTTTACCAACAAGTATTGCAGCGCGTACTCAGTTACTTCACCCGCGCCGAGCGAACAGCGCTTCAGTTACTGATCCAGCGTTTGATCGTGGCGGCCGGGGGAATTGAACGCATCGGAAGTTTCAAAGTAATGATCGCGTTCGGCGGCGGTAAAGACAGCGCCTACACCGTTGCTTTTATGCGGGCTGCGCAATTGAGTATCGCGGGCAGGTCGCCAGCTACCTTCAACTTGCGAGTCGCCACCCTGCGCCACGCAGGTATAACGTCGGCCGTGATGGGTAATATCCATCGCAGTTATTCGGCGTTGTTTCTCTATGACGACCCGCGCGTAGAAGTGTTGATGGTCGATCAACAACAGATTCGACCCTTTCGCGTGGACTTGCCGTTTTCCACGGCGGGGCGTGAGTGCAACCGCTCGGACATGTTATTGACGGGGCATATGACCGCGGGTGACGCTCGTGCGACGTTCTGCAATAGCTGTTACTTGGGGCTGGGCGATTTTTTTGCGCGCGCGGCGTGTTGGGGTACGGGTATCGATGCGTTAGTCAGCGGAGACTCACGCAAAGAGCAAAAGCAATACGCGGCATGGGTCATGCGCCTTGCCGAAGGCTTGGAGGTCCCTGCCTCGGACTGGAGAAATCAGAGTTTCAATGGTGTGCTCAAGACGCTGAACAGTGTCGGTCATGCTTACTATCGCGAGCTGTATGAAGAAGGCGCCGAGCCTGCGGGTCGCCTCGTGGCGTACCCTAATAAATCCGTTGTCCCTGCATTCATTACTATCTTCGATCTGGTCAGTTGCAAAGCGGATGATCATTGGCCTTTGCTGACCGATTTCCTGGGGTTCCAGTTCGATGACCTTGCGTTCAGCTTCAGCGAATCCGATTGCGCCAATCCAATGCTGATGGCGCATATGCGTGGCTTGCAGGCTCACTATGTACGCGGTCGTAGCTACCAAGAAGGGATTGCCGAATACCTGGAGGTTGCAAAGGGGTTGATGTGCAAGAAGCAAATGCCCGAGCGCTTGATTGAACAGGCCATGGCGGCCTATGACGGCAATCAAAACATCGAAGGACGCCGTGCACTTGCATCGGCGCACGCACAGGAGGCATTCGGCCTGAATGACGCGCAGTTGGTGTGCCTGTTGTTCGCCCCGTTCGTGGATTCAGGTCGCGCCCTGGAAGCATTCCTGCGCCGTTGTCATCCGGGAATGCTGGTCGCGTTGCCTGACTTGCACAAAGCGTTAATGGGCCTGCAAGTCCCAGAGCAAGTCCTGCAATGGCTGATCGATATCAGTGGGTTGAGCAAAGTCGGCTTGCAAAGCCTTTACCGTAAAAAAAGGGTGGATTTCGGCGATCAGACATCGCTGATCGCCAGGGTCCGCGCCAGTGACCCCGATAAGCGCAGCATTGTGACGGTCGACCCGAAAACGGGCGAGGCCACGGCCGAAATAGTATCTGGGCGCTAAGCGTGATCCTCATGCCGGCAGCGACTCCCGGAGATTGACAGGCGGAAGTTGCTGCGGGCCCGCGCATGTTCTCTGGGGCGGCGATTACGCATAGACGGGGTACAGCTTATGAAAAACAGCGCTTCCAACTTTGCTTATCAGGCCGTGTATTGCTACCTCAACCAGCTGATTGGTGAGGTTAACAGCGGTTCCACGACCAAATTACCGTCATTGCGCGACCTGGCCAAGCGTTTGAAGGTGTCCATATCGACCGTTCAGTACGCCTATTGCTTGCTGGAAAAAGAGGGCCGGATCCGCTCCGTACCCAAATCTGGCTATTTTGCGTTGCCCTGTCTGATGCCATGTCCCAATGGACAACATGGCGAAGACCTCCTGGAAAAGCTTTACGCCAATGCTCGTCGTCCGGGTATGTTCGTGCTCAGCGATGATGAGCCGACGATGCTGTCATCGCTCGAAAATCCATTGCTGATGCTCGAACGCGAACTGATTCGTCATTACCCGCGTCAGCTCAACCTGCAGTTCCAGCCCTTTGGGGTACTGGAGTTACGCACGGCGCTGGCCGCACGTTACACCTCCTGTGCGCAGCATTGCTGGCACCCTGACAATGTCTATGTCGGGGCGGATTTGCGTGGGGTGCTGAAAATAGTCCTTGATGCACTGGGGCTTCGGGGCGGTACGGTGCTGGTGGAGTCGCCTTGCTCCTGGACTATCTTGCGCTTGCTGCAATCGTTCGATATCCGCGTGATCGAGATGCCACTAGACAATAGCGGTTGCGTGGACCTGCCTTGGTTCGACCAAACAATGCTTCAGGAGGACATTGGTCTGGCGGTCCTGCCGTCAGTGCCTTGTTCGACACAAGGCAGCTTGATGCAATTGGAAAACCGTCAACAGCTCGCCCGTCGACTGAACCTGAATGGCATTTGGGTTCTGGAAAACGACAGCCTCGGCGAACTCTGCTTCGAGCCGCCGGTGGGCCGATTGCGTGACTGGATCAACCCCGAGCGCTTGTTAGTGTTTTCCGCCTTCGACAAGATCATCGGACCTGAAGCACCTTATGGGTATTTGCTGTGCAAGCATTTCAGTGCTGAGTTGCAACGGCACTTTCTGGTGCGCTCCTTCTGCCTGCCACCCATTCGCCAAAAAGCCATTGCGCGGCTTTACAGCTCTGGACGCATCGATCAACACATCACCGGACTGCGGCGCCTGTTGGAGGATCGCATGCTGACCCTGGCCAGCCTGCTGCATGAGCGTGCGGGGGCCAGCTTGCGTTTTAACCTGCCCGGAGGCGGTGCTGCCATTTGGGCCGAATGCGTTCGGCCGGTGAACATGCGCCGCGTGTTTGACCGCCTGCTCAAGCGGCGGATTTTTATCGCGCCCGGTGAAATATTCAGCCTGCAGGGCTTGCATCAGCAAAACCTGCGGATCAGCTTCGCCTTCGATTGGAATCAGGACATTGGCACGGCGCTCAACACGCTGGACGACCTGTTGCGTCAGGAGAGGCTGTAGTCCCATAGCCGTCCGTGCCCGGCCACTGATCCAATTGTATTTGCCAGCGCCGGGCCATAGCTGGTATCTGTATGCCCATCCAGTACCGGTGCTAAAACGGCTTTTCCTCTCCAGTGACACTCGATCCTATCCATAACGCCAACGTTGATGACTCCAGCTATGGGGTGGCCGTGCGTGCCTTGTGCGAATTCACGGCCAAGGCGGGCGACCTCGATTTGCGTTTCACCCCGACGCCTACGGCACTGGAAGGCATGGCCGGACACCGCACGGTGGTTGCCCGACGCGGCGAGGCCTATCAAGCCGAAGTCCCACTCAGCGGTGACTACCTGCAACTCAAGGTTCGGGGCAGGGCGGACGGTTACGATCCGGTACTTAACCAACTTGAAGAAGTAAAAACCTACCGAGGCGACTTGAGTGCGATGCCGGCGAACCACCGGCAATTGCACTGGGCGCAAGCAAAAATCTATGGCTGGCTGCTCTGTCAGCAGATGAAGCTGGGCGAAGTCACGCTGGCGTTGGTCTATTTCAATATCGTCAGCGAGCAGGAAACGTTGTTTCGCGAACGCTATACGGCAAACGCGCTTCACGTTTTTTTCAACGAGCAATGTGCGATTTTTCTGCGCTGGGCCCAGCAGGAACTGGCTCACACCCATGCCCGCAATCAGGCCTTGGGCGCGCTGGCGTTCCCTCATCCGAGTTTTCGCACAGGCCAGCGAACGCTGGCAGAGTCGGTTTATAAAGCGGTCAGCACCGGCTGTTGTCTGATGGCTCAAGCGCCGACGGGTATCGGCAAAACGGTGGGCACACTGTTTCCAATGCTCAAGGCCGTCCCTGGGCAAAAACTCGACAAAGTGTTCTTCCTCACGGCCAAGACCCCAGGGCGCAAGCTGGCACTGGACGCCTTGAGTGTCATTCGCCGCAGCGCACCGGATCTGGCCCTGCGCGTGCTGGAAATGGTGGCCCGGGAAAAAGCCTGCGAACACCCTGACAAAGCGTGCAACGGCGACTCCTGCCCTCTGGCCAAGGGCTTCTATGATCGTTTACCGGCAGCACGCAACGCCGCAATGGACAAACCATGGCTCGATCAAGCCGGCGTGCGTGAAGTCGCCCGTCAACATCAGGTTTGCCCGTATTACTTGAGCCAGGAACTGGCGCGCTGGGCCGACGTGGTGATCGCTGATTACAACTATTACTTCGATCTCAGCGCCTTGCTGTTCGGCCTCAGCCAGTTCAACCAGTGGCGCGTGGCGGTGTTGGTGGACGAGGCGCACAACATGGTCGAGCGCACGCGGCAGATGTACAGCGCCAGCCTAGACCAGCAGAACCTGAACACCCTTCGCGACGGTGCACCTGAGGCGCTGAAGAAGTCCCTGCAACGGCTCAACCGCGAATGGAATGCGTTGCACAAGGATCAGGTGCTCGATTATCAAGCCTATCCCGTGACACCTGCGCGGTTTTTGCAAAGCTTGAATGTGTGTGTGACCGCGATTGGCGACTATTTCAATGAGCATCCCCACGCCGTCGATGGCGCATTGCAGAGCTTCTACTTTGAAGCGATCCAGTTCGCGCGGATCGCCGAGTTGTTTGATGAACATTTTGTGTTCGATATCAACAAGCGCGAACGGGGTGGAAAGCGCAGCCTGTCGCGGTTGAGCCTGCGCAACGTGGTGCCAGCCGGCTTCGTCCGCCCACGTCTGACGGCAGCGTGCAGCACCGTACTGTTTTCCGCGACCTTGAATCCCCGCCGTTACTACGCTGATCTGCTCGGTCTGCCAGGTAATACCGCGTGGGTCGATATCGAGTCGCCGTTCTCCCGGGAACAGCTGGACGTGCGCATCATCAGTCAGATATCTACCCGATTCACCCATCGACAGGCATCACTGGCACCTATCGTCGAATTGATGGCCTCGCAATTTCAGGCGCAACCCGGCAATTACTTGGCCTTCTTCAGCAGTTTCGACTATCTACAACAGGTCGCTGAGCTGCTGCATCAGCTGCATCCACAGGTTCCGTTGTGGCAGCAATCACGCGGCATGACTGAAAGCGAGCGGCAGGCGTTTCTCGATCAGTTCACCTTGAGCAGCCAGGGCATCGGATTTGCCGTGTTGGGTGGGGCTTTTGGCGAAGGCATCGACTTGCCGGGCGCTCGATTGATCGGTGCGTTTATCGCCACCCTGGGCCTGGCTCAATTGAATCCAGTGAATGAGCAGCTCAAACAACGAATGGCTGCGCTGTTCGGCGCCGGATACGACTACACCTATCTATATCCCGGCGTACAAAAAGTCGTACAAGCTGCGGGCCGGGTCATTCGAGGTCAGGATGATCGTGGGGTAGTGATGCTGATCGACGACCGTTTCGCCGAGCGCAAGGTGCAAAATTTGCTACCTGCCTGGTGGCAGCTGTAAAACGTTCAAGGCCTGACGGATAGATAGCTTAGCGTAGCGGTCAAACTGCCAGTAAACTGCCGCCTCATAGCTCCCCTGCATCTGTCGGGGTGTTGCACACAGAACTTGTTCTTTTTTGTCTTCTTCCCTCCATGGAGGTTTCGTATGAGTCTCAGTCCATTTGCTGGCAAACCAGCGCCAGCAGAACTCTTGGTTGATCTTCCGCGACTGGTAACGGCCTATTACACCGGCCAACCTGACGCATCGGTTTCCACCCAGCGCGTTTCGTTTGGCACGTCGGGTCACCGTGGCAGTTCTTTTGAGCTGAGCTTCAACGAATGGCATGTTCTGGCCATCAGTCAGGCTATCTGCCTGTACCGTCAGGTCAATGGCATTGACGGTCCGTTGTTCCTCGGCGCAGATACCCATGCCTTGTCGACACCGGCCAGTGTCACCGCGCTGGAAGTACTGGCGGCTAACGGCGTGCAGGTCATGATCGCCGAAAATGACGAATACACACCCACGCCGGCGATTTCCCACGCCATTATTTGCTACAACCGAGGCCGCACTTCCGGCCTGGCCGACGGTATCGTTATCACCCCGTCGCACAACCCGCCGGAAAGTGGTGGCTTTAAATATAACCCGCCCAATGGTGGCCCGGCAGATACCCACATCACCAAATGGATCGAGGCAAAAGCTAACGAGCTGTTGGCTGAGAAGGTGCTGGGCGTCACTCGTATGACCTATGAAAGGGCCTTGCGTGCAGACACCACCCACCGCCATGACTACCTCAATACGTATGTCGCTGACTTGAAAAACGTCATCGACATGGATGCTATTCGCGACGCAAATCTACGTCTGGGCGTTGACCCGCTGGGCGGAGCCGGGGTGCATTACTGGTCGGCGATCGGCGAGCATTACGGTCTGAACCTGGAAGTGGTCAATCAGCACGTCGACCCGACGTTCCGCTTCATGTGCGTGGATTGGGACGGTCGCATTCGGATGGACCCGTCTTCAAACTTCGCCATGCAGGGGTTGATCGGCCTTAAGGATCGCTTTCAAGTCGCATTCGCTTGCGACCCGGATCACGACCGTCACGGCATCGTCACCCCAACGGGTGGGCTGCTGGCACCGAACAATTATCTGGCGGTGTCCATCGATTACCTGTTTCAGAACCGTCCCCATTGGCGTGCCGATGCCGCCATTGGTAAAACCGTGGTCAGCAGCGGCATGATTGATCGCGTGGCCAAACGCCTGGGCCGACGCCTGTATGAAGTGCCAGTGGGCTTCAAATGGTTCGCCGATGGCCTGTTCGATGGCTCCCTGGGTTTTGGGGGCGAAGAAAGTGCTGGCGCCTCATTCCTGCGTCGGGACGGCAGTGTCTGGACCACCGACAAGGACGGCCTGATCCCGGCATTGCTCGCCGCCGAGATCACCGCCCGTAAAGGCCGCGACCCTAGCGAAATCTATCAGGACCTGACCCGGGAACTGGGCGAACCGTTCTCCACTCGCGTGGAAGCCAAGGCTAACCCTGAGCAAAAAGCGCTGCTGAGCAAGTTGTCGCCCGATCAGGTTAAATCCACAGAGTTGGCCGGTGAAACGATCCAGAGCATTCTCAGCCATGCACCAGGCAACGATCAGGCCATTGGCGGCTTGAAGGTCATGACCGAGAACGGCTGGTTCGCAGCACGTCCTTCGGGCACGGAAGACATTTACAAGATCTACGCTGAGAGCTTTATCGGTGAAGACCACCTCAAGCGTCTGGTGGCAGAAGCGCAGGTGTTGGTAGATGCGGCCATCGCACCGAGATGATTGGCAATTTATAAAGGAGGAGAGGGCGAGAGGAGGGTAGATCATGGCTGCCGCGCGGCGTTCTCAACATACGAATCAAAGGTCGATGTTCGAAGCGCGGTATAGACACCCCGGTCTCAAAGCGGCTATCACAACTGAGTAATTTCGAAGAAGTACCCGATTTTTTGACTTCTGGCTTCCCAAACGTAGCGGATGTGTTTGCCCTGCACCGGTATGGATACCGCTGGAGGGCGGAAAGCGGCTATGCACTCATGCCCATTGGCGCGAACGCTGTTGTACAGGAGCCCCCATGATTTCTCCTCACGGAGCTTTTTGGCAAATGCTTGTGCGGGGCTATAGTTGGCAGGATCAGGGTCATGCAGGTGAGCAAAGCCTGCGCGAATATCGTGCATCGGCTTGACGACCTTGTTCACGTAGGTGCGCATGGTCAGCTCGACATCCGGTTCATTGGTCGCAGCGAGGAATCGTTCCTGGTGGAAGCTGGTCTCGGCGATGGCTGCTCTTTGGCTGCTGGCCGCGTAGTAGATACCGAACGTTCCATCGGTGAACCGACTGATCTTTCCAATATGCGTGAACGCGGCCATAACAGGCGTTGAACCGTGTCCGGATACTCGGTCTTCAGGGGCTACCCGGCTGATAAGGCCCACTTCCTCGGCCAGTCGGTCATTGGTCAGAGACTCCAGTGCATACGACATTTGCAGCTCAGCAGGATCCAGGATGTCTTCGAAGAGGGTGATCGGCGGGAACGAACTGCTGATCACACGGTAAGCACTGTCCCACACGGGTATCTCCAACTTCTCAGCCATTATCCGCGGACCCCATCCAGATAACGGCGAACATCTGCAATATCGACCACACGACCGGCCAGCATGTATTTCAGCGCCGTCTGACCGTTGAAGGGGGCAGCCGTGTTCGGACTGTTGACCCAGGCATACACGCGGTCGCGGTTATTGCTGAATATGATGCTGAGCGCCTTGTGAATGCCCATCAGGTAAGAGATGCGCTCCAGCGTATCGTGCGGCAGCCGCACGCTTGGAATGCGTCGGTATTTGTAAAAGGTCGTGGTGCTGATCGACCCCAGCAATGCACGCTGCTGATCGACTGAGCAGTTCCAGTGTTCCATGAGACCGAAAAAAAACTTCAGCGCGACCCGCCCGGCCTCTGGGCTGTCAATGTCATGTGTAGCGCTATGGGCGTGGCTTGCCGTGACCATGAGGACTCTCCTGAGAGATAAATTACTAATCCCAGTGTATTACGCATACGAAAATAAACAAGCCATGTGTACGCATGCGTAAGCTATTGGCGGGCGACTGGATTGAATCAGTTAGCCAGATCACCCTCAAGGAGCATCTCAACGACTTCATCGTCCGCTGGGCGCAGAGATGCCAGATGATCGGATTGGAGCTTTAAGACCTTTCCACGTGTCATTTTCCAACGTGGTACTGGTGCCATATCCCAAAAGAGCTATCTCCTTATGGATAGTTCCCTTGTCGTCCGCTTGTAATACCGTTGGCGTCACTGTCAGTGACTCCCCGCAGGCTGGAGAGTGGCTGACCATAGTGCATGACCAGCGCCCGAGCACGGACCATGCTCCAGTAGTACGATTTAACGCCCCTGCGAGTACAGCTACCGTGCATGTCGCTCGGGAGGCGGCCGGGTGCAGATATACCCTGACAGTCACGCTCAGTCGGACATCGTTTTCTGTTTCTCACCGTGGCGCGCTAACAGGACCTGCCCATCCCAATCTGAATCTGCGGCTCCTTCGCTCCGGGGGATAAGTCGCCCTCCGTCAAGAGCGGCGGCTAGCGTGTTGCGCGGTGCATTCACATCGGACTGTGTCGACGTCAACGTGATGAGGGATAGTGGATGATAGAAACGCTCCTCCACAACTGAACCCATCCAGAGCGGTACGGTACGTCCGTTCGTGAGTTCGAAATCGACGACCCACATTCGAAGCACGAGGCGTGAACGGGTAAGTGCTCCATCACTATTTGGTCGAACGAGCGTCAGGCTGGGGAGGCGGCCACTCGCGAAAAGTGGAATAACCGGAAGGCCTGTTGGGTCGGCTGGGGCGGTAAGCCAGTTCAGGGCATCCACCGGTGTCCAGTCCGCCGAATTAAACCATCCGTTGCGCTGCAGGGCATCTTGCAAATCCTTCAGGCCTCCGGCCCACTGGAACGTCAGCGGCTCATTCGTCTCGCCAGTGAGATCGATACGCCGTGCCGGCAGTTGCTGCCAACCCGACGCCCACCAATCGGTGGCAGCCATATACGGAGTTCCCACCTTGACGGCGTAGCGGTCGCTGTCGGTCGCATGACTGTTATAGATATTGAGTCCTCCGGTAAGAATCAGAGCTGAACATCCGGCCGCGAGTAGGCTTCTTGGCTCAAGGCGCCTGGCTTGGCGTCGCAGGTAGGACAGTCCGAGCAGCGCGAGCCACGCGGATCCGAATGCCAGTCCCCCGAGCACGTCGGAAAGCCAATGCGCACCAAGGTAGAGGCGTGAGAATGCAATCAGAAACACCAGGGTTGCCGCGCCGAGAGCAACCACGAGACCCCATGCCGGGCGGACCTCGCGCGCGATGAGAAATGCGAGGAAACCGTAGAGCACGACATTGACCGTGCTATGGCCACTGGGGAAGGAAAATGTGCTCCATCCAGAGTAGAGAAGCTCACCGGGTCGAGTTCGATGCAGCGCAACTTTTATGACAGTGTTAAGAACCGAAGCGCCGGCAATCGCAACCAGCCAATAGGCTGCTGTACGCCAGGCGCGTTGCCACATCAGCCACAGCAACACAACAATCGTGACCGCTATCACAACCTTGGTGTCTCCGAGCTCTGTAACAGCGATCATCACCGCATCGCCTGGCACTGTACGAAGATCCTGAAGAGCGTGGTATATCGCGCTGTCTGCGAGCAGCAAGGGGTCACCGGTGACGACATCCTCAAGGATGCCAAGGAAGAGCCAGGCTGCTCCGACGAGAAATACAGCCGACAACGCGAGAGTCCGTGCTTCGGGTCGTGAAGGATCAAGTAAATGGGTGAGACTGCGGCTCAGTCGGGTGTCGTGAGTGCCAGCCCAGCGCTGCAGCCGCCCTAGTGCGTCGATGAAGAAAGGGACGCCGCGACGCACCGTAAAACGTACGATATGCAGGAGCGCCCAGCCCATTGCGAGTAGAACGACCAGCAGGATCGAGAGCGGCTTTGCGGCTGCACCGAGAATACTGAACGTTGCACCGAGGAGCACACCGGACAGAATATGCGACGGAGCCCAAGCGAGCGCCGAGGCAACATTGACGGCATAGAACCGACTGACCGCCATTCCCATCATGCCTGCGAGGAGTGGAATGAAGGCGCGGACGCCCGGAACGAAGCGCGCTAGAAACACACTTTTGGCGCCGTGACGCGTAAAAAATGCCTCGCTGCGTTCAATCAGTTCAGGATGCCGGTTCAACGGCCAGAAACCAAGAATCTCGCGCTGGTATCGATGCCCGAGCCAGAAGGAAAGACCATCGCCTGCTATGGCGCCTAAACTGGCGGCGACCAGCAATGGCCAGAGCAATAACACGCCACTCGGCACCAAGGCACTGAGCGCAAGGATCACGGCTGTGCCTGGAACGACGGCACCGATAATAGGGACTGATTCGGAAAGCGCCAGAAGAAACACCGCCAAGTAGGCGACATGCGGATGCGCCGTCAGGAACTCGATGACCGATGAGACCAAGGACGTCATCATTCGTAGGCTGCCTGTAGAGTGCCGGTGATGAAGCAACCAAGGTGCATATCTTCCCGATTGGCTGCGCAACCATTATGAAGCCGGTACCACGGCAGCGAAACTCCACGGCGAGTTTTTAAAGCGTACAAAATGCAGGGGCAACGTTGGTAAAACCAATAAATTGAGTGCAGTTGAGGTCACTAAACCATCCGTGCACCGGTTCCGACGCAGATCACATTCGCCAGAGGTGATCACCGGAAGGCTACGTTTCAGGATTGCCTCGTCGCTCAGCGATTTTCATCGTCCCAGTCCACCGGATGAGTCAACAGATAGCTGCTCACGGCGGCACCTACAGTCGGAAAAAACGCGTGCTCGCCAAGTCGTGCGAACAGCCCGAATCGCTTGAGCTTGTCCTTGACCGGGTCTTTCATTTCAGCAACGCACAACTCGATTTCAGCAGCGTGCAGGGTTTCGATCAATTCAGCCAGCATGTCGGCAGACGTCACGTCCACACTGGTGACCGGCTCCGCCGCAACGACCAACCAATACACGGGAGTAGGGGAGGCAGCCACCGCATCCAGCACTCGATCCTGGAACAGCTCGGCATTGGCGAAAAATAAGGGGGCGTCCCAGCGAAACAGAACCAGCCCTGGGATCAGGCGTGCGCCTGGATAGCGCTTGAGGTCATGGTAGCCCTGAACGCCCTTGACGCGTCCAAGAACCGCTGAATACGGACGCCAGCCATCCCACAGGAATTCGATGACGGCAATCACGATCGCAAGGCCAATGCCCTGAATCGCGCCGAACACGGCCACGCCAACCGTACAGACAATTGACAGCCAGAACTCCCAGCGCTGGATGCGATAAATTCGCTGCAGGTCGCTGATCTCGATCAAGCCAATGGCCGATGCAATTACCACAGCAGCCAATGCGCTGGTGGGTAGATGCTGCAGCATGTCTGGCGCCATCACCAGCAGCAAGGCCACGGCAAGCGCGCCGACGACGCCGGTCAGCTGGGATCTCGCGCCTGCCGCCTCGGCCACAGGCGTACGTGACGAACTGCTGGAGATGGGAAGGCCCTGAAAGAGTCCTGCGGCCAGGTTCGCGATGCCAAGCCCCACCATTTCCTGGTTCGGGTCGACATAGGTGCGGGTCCGCGCCGCATAGACACGCGAGAGTACGCTGGTGTCGGCGAACGAAATGAGGGCGACGGCGCAACCGCCGATCAGGACGGGGACGATATCGGTGGTTTTGATCCAGGGGATGGCGAACGCAGGCAGGCCTTGCGGAAGGGAGCCAAGGGTCAGCACGCCAGCGCGCGCGTCAAGGCCCAGCACGCCAACGACAACGGTCGCCCCTGCCACGGCGATCAGAATGCCAGGCAGGCGCTGGTTGCCCTTGAGCAGCAGGATTACTGCCAGTGTGACCGCACCGACCATGAACGTGGTCCAGTTGGTCTTTCCCTCCACCACCTCTGTGGCGATGGCCCACAGGTTTCTCAGCGGGCCGTCGGTTTCGATCGAAAAGCCAAAGAGTTTGGGCAGTTGGCTGATCAATACGGTCAGGGCTATTCCGTTCATATACCCGTAGCGGATTGGTTTGGAAAGAAGCTCGGTGACGAAGCCAAGACGCGCTACCCCGGCCAGGATGCATACCGTTCCCGACACGATTGCCATCATCCCCGCAAGGACGACCGCACGCTGTGGGTCGCCGCCGGAGAGTGGCAGGATGACGGCGAGGATGACTGCAACCAATGAGGAGTCTGGGCCCAGCACGAGTATCCGACTAGGCCCGAACAACGCGTAAGCGAGTAGCGGGACGATGGTCGCGTACAGGCCATAGATGCCGGGGAGGCCTGAAGCTTGCGCGTAGGCGATGCCGACAGGCACCAGCATTGTGGTCAGCACCAGTCCGGCCATGATGTCGTGCCGCAACCAGGCTATTTGGTATCCGCGCAGCGTGTTGAGCCCCGGGATCCAGCGACCCCAACCGGCCTGATCGCCCGCCTTCACTCGCAGTGCAATCCGCCCCGATTCCGGGAGGGGGGGCGAAGAATTAGAATCGCTCATAAAGCCGTGGCCCCCCAGGTGAGCAGCACTGATGCGTTGAAGTAAGGGCAATCGCGCTTTGAATTGCTGAAAAAAGCATAGCTGCTCGCGCAGCGTACGCTTCAAAGGCTTCGGTGAACATCTTGCGCGGGCAATGGAGGTCAAGCGTTGAATCGAGTTGTTTTCGATCAGCGCGACGCTCGCGATGGACGCATAACATTAAGCGTTGAAATCAGAAAGGTGTGTTGCCCGAACGGTTAAGTAGAGCCTCTGACTTGTTGCTTTTTGAGTGGTTTAAAGGGGCAGGAATCAGACCATCAATTGAGTTCAAGCTGTCCGCTAAAGGCGGCCCGCCACCGCATTGGCTATGCTTCGTCGAGATATCACACCTCGACGATTTCCCACATGGCTGGGGGGCGCAAAAGCGTCAGTAGTGCCAGTCGCAAATGCGGCAAAGGAGCACTCGAAATGGCATCTAGAACAGGTCGATCCAAAGGCAAAGAGGTCAGCAGTGCCGCTGAAGCACCAGCCACTGACGCTGCACAAAAAAAGGCGACAAAGAAGGTACAGAAAAGCGACGTCGGTAAAGCCACTCCAAAGTAAACCTCATCTGCTCGCACTTCCGGAGCGGCTCAGGTGCGCGTGTTGAATGTCAGGCCTGACGGGCTGGACTTCCGAGACAGCATGTATGTCCCCACCTTGGTGGAGGTTCCGATACGAAGGGAACTCAGCGACTACCAGAAGGCAGGTGTACCGATTCTGGACCAAGGGCGTGAGGGCGCCTGTACCGGATACGGTCTTGCGACAGTTGCGCACTATCTCTTTCGTACCCGTAAGTACCAATCTGACCAGACTCAGGTGAGCCCACAGATGTTCTACGACCTGGCCCGTCGCTACGATGAGTGGGCCGGTGTGGACTACGAAGGTTCAAGTTGCCGTGGCGCAATGAAGGGTTGGTACAAGCACGGCGTTTGTACGGCAGCGCAATGGCAGTCCAAAAGCAAGGTGCCGGCGCTGACCGAAAAACTTGCGCAAGAGGCGGCATTACGTCCGCTGGGCGCATATTTCCGTGTCAATCATACGGATATCGTGGCCATGCACGCTGCAATCGCCGAGGTCGGCGTGTTGTATGCTAGCGCCACTGTACATGCCGGATGGAGCGAGGTCAGTGCTGACGGCTATATCCAGCCGTCATCGGATATCCTCGGTGGCCATGCCTTCGCGATCGTGGCGTATGACCAGGACGGCTTCTGGGTTCAGAACTCCTGGGGGGAGGCTTGGGGCCTCGGAGGGTTCGGTCGCGTGCGTTATGACGACTGGCTCACTAACGGGTTGGATGTCTGGGTAGCGCGGCTTGGCGCCCCCATCAACGTGACAGCGGTGGCGCGTATTGCCAGCCCGACAATCGGTACTGCGGCGGTGTCTTCCAGTGAGACGCTCAGGGAAATTCGGCCGCATGTCATCAGCATCGGCAATGATGGCGCGCTCGACCCTCGCGGCGACATTGGCACCACGCTCGGCAGTGTGCGCGAAATTCTCGACGTGGACTTTCCACGAATCACCGAGAAGTGGAACAAAAAGCGCATCGTCGTCTATGCCCACGGCGGGCTCGTCAGCCAGGCCAGCGCGATTGAAACGGTCGCGGGCTATCGACAGACCCTGCTTGATGCAGAGTGCTATCCACTGGCATTTATCTGGAAAACCGACTATTGGACCACCCTGAGCAACATGCTGGCTGACGCAGCCCGGCGCCGGCGCCCCGAAGGCGTCCTGGACGCAACAAAGGACTTCATGCTCGATCGTTTGGACGATGCTCTGGAACCCATTGCGCGCCTGCTGACTGGCAAATCCGAGTGGGATGAAATGAAGAAAAACGCGCTGCTTGCCACCGTTAGTGCCGAGGGTGGTGCACGGGTGGTAGCCGAGGGGCTCGCGGTGCTTGCGAAACAGGGCGTAGACATCCATCTGGTGGGACACAGTGCCGGGAGCATTTTCCTCGCGCCGCTGGTGCAATACCTAGTGTCAAAGGGTGCCATGAATAGTGGTCCGATGGCAGGTAGCAAGGTGGACGGACTTGGAGCAACGGTTGCCAGTTGTCACCTGTGGGCGCCAGCCTGCACTGTGAAGCTGTTCCAAGAGACGTACCTGGAACCCATCCGTGATAAGCGCATTGGGCAGTTCGGCCTGTTTACCCTGACGGACCAGGCCGAACGCGATGACAATTGCGCGCATGTCTACAACAAGTCTCTCCTCTACCTGGTGTCCGATGCCTTCGAGGATCAGGTCCGCATCCCACTCATTCGTCCCGATGGTGAGCCGATTTTGGGCATGGAGAGTTTCATTCGAAGCGATCCGGCACTCAGCGGGCTGTTCCAGTCGGGAGCAAACGCTGATTGGGTGCGTGCGCCCAATGACCTGCCAAAGGGTAATCAAAGTGCCTCCCAGGCGCGGCATCATGGCGACTTCGACAATGATGAGGCCACCGTCCGGGCCACACTGGCTCGCATACTGGGTCAGCGCCAAACGCCCCAGTCCATGGCTATTCCGCAATCAACTTCCGAGCTGGCGCAGCGCCGGCGGCAGGTGGACCGGGCCAGCACAATCGGACGCCGGTAGCTGTCCACAGGCCTCTTGTGCCAGCGCGATTTCAAGGTGTTGAGTCTGAGGATACGTCTGGGCGCGCTTCCACACATCAATCAACTCTTTGGCAGGGATGCCTCACTCCAGATGCGTTGAGTGCAGTGCGGAACCAATACTCACGCATCTGCATTTCAGGCCAGAGTGTTAAAAAATGTTATTTTAAAAAATAACTTCACATAATCAGATCATTGATAGATTATCTGACCAGCCTTTACGACAACCTGAAAACAAGACAAAACAGGATTGCCTCGATGTTCGACAAGGACCCTATTCACGCGTTGAGCGACAGCATCGCGGGCAACGCTTACGCCCTCAATGCCCTGAATAATCTCTACAACGTGGCCTGCCGTCTGCGCCTTACTGGCGCGGAATAAGCCGCTGTTTCCCTTTGGAGTACCCCATGAATAACAAAAATGTCGGTGTGGTTGGTTTGGGCGCGATGGGCCTGGGCATTGCTCGTTCGTTGTTGCGTAGCGGTTTCAATGTGCATGCCTGTGATGTGCGCGCTTCAGTGACGGAGCAGTTTGCCAGCGAGGGCGGCGTAGCCTGCTCTTCGCCATCTCACATGGCCGCTGAGTGTGACGTGATCATTACCGTTGTGGTGAACGCTGACCAGACCGAGGCAGTATTGTTTGGAGAAGGAGGGGCCGTGGCCGCGCTGCGTCCTGGCAGTCTGGTGATCGGCTGTGCCACCGTGGCGCCGACCTATGCCGTGGATTTGGGACAGCGCCTGACTGAGAAGGGCCTGCTGTATCTGGATGCACCGATCTCCGGTGGGGCGGCCAAGGCTGCTGCGGGTGAGATGACCATGATGACCTCGGGCCCGGCGGATGCCTATGCCAAGGCCGAAGCGATTCTTCAGGGCATGGCCGGCAAAGTCTATCGCCTGGGTGACGTTCATGGTTTGGGCTCGAAGGTCAAGATCATCAACCAGCTCCTTGCCGGGGTGCATATCGCGGCCTCTGCCGAAGCCATGGCGTTGGGCTTGCGTGAAGGGGTCGATGCCGACGCACTTTACGAAGTGATCACCCACAGCGCTGGCAACTCCTGGATGTTCGAAAACCGCGTGCCGCACATTCTCAAGGCCGACTACACGCCGTTGTCGGCGGTGGATATTTTCGTCAAGGACCTGGGCCTGGTGCTGGATACCGCGCGGGCCAGCAAATTCCCGCTGCCGCTGTCGGCCACTGCTCACCAGATGTTCATGCAGGCTTCCAGTGCGGGCTTTGGTCGTGAGGACGACTCGGCGGTGATCAAGATATTCCCGGGTATCGAGCTGCCGACAGCCAAGCCTGAGCCTGTTTGAGGAATGCACCATGAACACATTCACTGCACGGCCATTGCTGGGCTGTATCGCCGACGACTTCACGGGTGCCACGGACCTTGCCAACATGCTGGTACGCGGCGGTATGCGCACCGTACAAAGCATCGGTATTCCGAGTGCTGACGTCACTACCGGGCTAGACGCCGATGCGATCGTCATTGCCCTGAAATCACGCACCATTCCCGTCTCCGAAGCGGTCGAGCAATCCCTTGCGGCGCTGGCGTGGTTACGTGAGCAAGGCTGCGAGCAGATTTTCTTCAAGTACTGCTCGACGTTCGACTCCACCGCAGCCGGCAATATCGGCCAAGTCAGCGAAGCGCTGCTGGCCGCGCTGGACAGCGACTTTACCCTGGCCTGTCCGGCGTTCCCGGAAAATGGTCGGACCGTTTTTCGCGGTCATTTGTTTGTACAGGATCAGTTGCTCAGCGAGTCCGGCATGCAGCATCACCCGTTGACGCCGATGACCGATGCCAATCTGGTTCGGGTTCTGCAATCGCAGACCGGCCTGAATGTCGGCCTGTTGCGCTACGACACTGTCTCTCAAGGGGTCGACCAGGTGCGTGCGCGCATCGCCGAATTGCGGGCCCAAGGTATCGGCATGGCAATCGCCGATGCCTTGTCGGATAAGGATTTGTACACCCTGGGTGCCGCCTGCGCCGATCTGCCGTTGTTGACTGGCGGTTCGGGATTGGCGTTGGGCTTGCCCGAGAACTTCCGCCGCGCCGGCAAACTGCGTGACTTTGACGCCTCGAAGCTGCCGGCGGTGTTGGGCGGTGAAGTGGTATTGGCCGGTAGCGCCTCCGTGGCCACCAATGGTCAAGTGGCAGCCTGGCTCGAAGCCGGTCGGCCAGCCCTGCGGATTGACCCATTGGCTTTGGCAGCTGGCGAACCCGTAGTGTCCCAGGCATTGGCCTTCGCCCGGAACAACGAGCAGACGGTATTGATCTACGCCACCAGTTCGCCGGAAGAGGTCAAAGTGGTGCAGCACCAACTGGGTGTCGAGCAGTCTGGCAGTCTGGTTGAGAACAGTTTCGGTGAAATTGCGCAGGGTTTGCGCCAGAGTGGCGTGCGCCGCTTTGTGATCGCAGGGGGAGAAACCTCGGGTGCCGTGGTTCAGGCGCTGGGTGTGCAGTTGCTGCAGATAGGCGCGCAGATTGATCCGGGTGTGCCGGCGACTGTCAGCAACACGGATGAACCACTGGCCCTGGCACTCAAATCGGGCAACTTCGGCAGCCGGGATTTCTTCAGCAAAGCCTTGACGCAACTGGCGGGAGGCGCGCAATGAGCAAGGAAAACGCATTGCGCGAAGAAATCTGCGAGGTTGGCCGTAGCCTTTATCAGCGCGGTTACACCGTCGGCAGCGCAGGCAATATCAGCGCCCGCCTGGAGGATGGCTGGTTGATAACGCCGACGGATGCCTGTCTTGGGCGCCTCGATCCAGCGACCATCGCCAAGGTCAATCTGGCTGGCGAATGGGTGTCCGGAGACAAACCTTCAAAGACTCTCGCGCTGCATCGCCAGGTCTACGACCGCAACCCGGGCGTCGGTGGCGTGGTGCATACCCACTCCACCCATTTGGTGGCGTTGACGCTGGCGGGTGTCTGGCATCCAGACGACATTTTGCCGCCCTTGACGCCATATCAGGTCATGAAAGTCGGGCACATCCCCTTGATTGGCTACCAGCGACCGGGCTCGCCGAAAGTCGCAGAGCAGGTCGCGCAGTTGGCCAATAGCGTTCGTGGCGTAATGCTCGAAAGGCTGGGTCCTGTGCTCTGGGAGAGTTCGGTATCCCGCGCAAGCTATGCCCTGGAAGAGCTTGAGGAAACTGCCCGGCTCTGGTTGATGAGCAATCCCAAGCCTGATCCGCTGGACCGGGCTGCGCTGGATGAGCTGCGAGAGATTTTTGGTGTGCACTGGTAGAACGCAGATTTAACACGGTAGATCGATAAAGCAGGCCCTGTCCCGGGGACTCGCAACGAGCCTCGAGGGCTCCGGCTGGCCTGACAAAACAATAACAATAGGAAATCCAAGCATGACTAACCTTCACTGCGGCATTTTCAGATTCAGTGGCAGAACCGTTTCGTTCACCCGGCGTGGGGGGCTTCTGAAATGAGCCCGCTATTCCTGATGATGACCGCCGGACTAGGGATAGCGCTGTTGTTATTCCTTGTGCTCAAGTACAAGTTCCAACCCTTCGTGGCGTTGATGCTGGTGAGCATTCTGGTGGCGTTGGTGGCCGGAGTGAAGCCGGCCGATCTGGTCGCTACCATCGAAGGCGGTATGGGCAAGACCCTGGGCCATATCGCGATCATCATTGCCTTGGGCGCGATGATTGGGCGGATCATTGAGCTTTCCGGCGGTGCCGAGGCGTTGGCCAAGACCCTGATCACGCGCTTCGGTAATCGACGTACGCCCCTGGCGCTGACGGTTGCCGGGTTTATGGTCGGGGTGCCGGTGTTCTTTGAAGTCGGCGTAATCATCTTGATGCCACTGGCCTATGGCGTTGCCCGCACTGCGCGTAAACCGCTGCTGGTGTTTGCGCTGCCGATGTGTGCGGCCTTGCTGACCGTCCATGCCTTCCTGCCGCCACATCCAGGCGCAGTTGCCGCTGCCAGCCAGTTGGGCGCCGATTTGGGTCGGGTGCTGATGTTCGGCCTGCCAATGACTGCGCTGCTGTGCTACATCGGTTATCGCGTAGCGGGGCGCATGACCCGTCGGGTGTACCCAATGACCGATGATATTCGTGCCGAAGTGTATGGTCCGCATGTCACCAACGAGGATCTGGCTGCTTGGTCCAATGGCAACGGCAAGAGCATTGAACGCGCCGCTGTGGCCGCGTCCCACATGGGCCTTGAAGAATCCACCAACAGCATTGTTTCCAAACTGCCACCAGCTCCACCACCAGGTTTCGGTTTGATTGTCAGTCTGATCTTGCTGCCGATTATTTTGATTTTGCTGGGTACGCTATCGACTTCGTTGCTCCCGCCCGAGTCGACCCTGCGCGGGATCATGACTGTGCTTGGCGCGCCGCTGGTGGCGCTGCTGCTGGACACTTTGTTGTGTGCCTGGCTGCTGGGATCGCGTCGTGGCTGGAGCCGCACTCAGGTGTCCGACGTGATCGGCTCGGCGTTGCCCGGTGTAGCGATGGTGATCTTGATTGCCGGTGCTGGCGGTGTATTCGGCAAGGTGCTGGTGGATACCGGCATCGGCGCAGTGGTCTCCGATATGTTACGCACCACCGGTCTGCCGGTGCTCGCTCTGGGCTTTCTACTGACCATGCTGTTGCGCGCGGTCCAGGGGTCGACCACGGTGGCCCTGGTGACCACTGCTGGTATCATCAGCCCACTGATTGCGACCCTCAATCTGACCCCGAACCACATGGCTCTGCTGTGCCTGGCCATGGGCGGTGGCGGGTTGGCAATGTCCCATATCAATGATGCCGGCTACTGGATTTTCACCAAACTGGCTGGGTTGAGTGTGGCCGACGGCCTGCGTACCTGGACCGTATTGACCACATTGCTCGGTACGCTGGGTTTCTGCATTACCTTGCTGATCTGGCCTTTTGTCTAACCCTCTATCCAAGGAGCTACCATGCCTCGTTTTGCTGCCAACCTCAGTATGCTCTACCCGGAACATGAGTTTCTGGATCGCTTCGCCGCTGCAGCCGCCGATGGTTTCGAAGCGGTGGAGTATCTGTTTCCCTACGATTACAGCGCTCAGGAACTCAAGCAGCGCTTGAGCGACAACGGCCTGGTGCAGGCGCTGTTTAATGCGCCGCCCGGCGATTGGGGGGCCGGCGAGCGGGGCACGGTGTCGTTGCCGGGCCGTGAAAGCGAATTTCGCAGTGGTTTTGATCGGGCGCTGGAATACGCCGCGGTGCTGGGTAACTCACAAATTCATGTCATGGCTGGCCTGCTGCCCTCCGAGAATGACCGGGCTCGGCATCACGCCATTTACCTGGAAAACCTGGCCTACGCGACCGCCCAGGCGGTCAAAGTCGGGGTCACGGTGTTGCTGGAGCCCATTAACACCCGAGACATGCCACGCTTTTTCCTTAACCGACAGGATCAGGCGCAAGCCATCTGCAAGGAAGTGGGCGCCAGTAACCTGAAGGTTCAGTTCGACTGTTACCACTGCCAGATTGTCGAAGGCGATTTGGCCAGCAAATTGCGACGGGATTTTAACGGTATTGGCCATATCCAGATCGCGGGCGTGCCGGACCGGCACGAGCCGGATCTGGGAGAGGTTAACTATCCCTATCTGTTCGAGTTGATCGATAAGTTGGGCTATGACGGTTGGGTAGGGTGCGAATACAGGCCGCGCGGCAACACGTCAGTCGGTTTGCAGTGGCTGCGGGACTGGAACGCTCGCTAACGCGCAAAGCCTTACACGCTGTCATCAGAAGGCAGCAGCAGTTCAACCCCCTGTTTGCGGATGCTGTCGGCTGCGGCAGGGGTCAGCGCGTCGTCACTGATGACAATGTCGAACTGCTCGATCCCGGCAATTTTGTACATGCTGAACGTGCCGTACTTCGAGCTGCTGGCCACCAGCACCACTTGCGAGGCCGATTGCATCGCGACTTGCTTGACCTCGACCTTCAGCGCCGAAGGCGTTGTGAGGCCGCGACGAAGATCCCACGAACTGGTCGATATGAAGGCGATATCGGTGACGATCTGGCGCAACGTGGCCACCGCCAAACCGCCTACGCATGAATGGTTGGAATGATCCAGCTGTCCGCCGGTATGAATGACGGTGACATGGAGCGCATCCATCAACGCCAGGACAATCCCGAAGTCGTTGGTCACCACGGTCATGCCGGACAGCGCCTTGATAAAAGGTACGATTTCCAGAGTGCTGGTTCCGGCATCCAAGTAAATCGTCATGTCGGGGTGCAGTAACCGTGCGGCCAGTTTTGCCATCGCCTGCTTCTGCGGCAATTCGACGACCGCTTTGAGTTGATGGCTAGGCTCGCTGTGCAACTGGCTGGCGATCCGCACGCCACCCGTGACCGAGTAAGCACGTCCTTCCTGTTCGAGCAGCGCGATATCGCGGCGTATGGTCATGTGCGAACAGTCGAACATTTCCATCAATTGATGAACACTCAGCACCTGATGCTTGCGTAACTGCCGTAGCATGAGCTCACGGCGCTGCTCAGGGATCATCGGTGCGCCGCTTTCGGCGGCGATGTCCTTTTGACTAGACATTCGAGCTCCAGAATGAAGAAAACCGCAGAAAAGAAGCGCGGAGCAAATATAGTAGCGAATCTACAGGCAAGGAACGACACGTTTGACTTTCCGAGCGAATGCGCCGGGATGCCAGTCATTTAATGGGCTTTGAATAACTTACCGCCATCTGTCTTCGCCCGACAGTCTTCACTGGCGTGGGACGCTCTAAGGTAGAAGCATGAAGCACATCGTCACCGTTTTATCAGCGCTTGCTATCGCTGTCGGCCTCCTTGGTTGTATCAGCGCCCCGATCGCAATGACGCCACAGACTGAGCAGCGTTTGCACGCACAAGCCCCTGTCCGTTTTTTGCTGACCTTTGATGACGGGCCAAGTGCGTCCAGTTTTTTTAATCCGACGCTCTCCGTTCTCGACGATCTTGCCCACAATCCAGTGCAGCCGGGCATCAAGGCAGTATTTTTTGTGCAGACCCGTGCGGCACGGGCGGGCGGCAGTGAATTGGGCCGAAAAATCATGCACCGTGAATATGACGAAGGTCACGTGCTGGGCTTCCATACCGCTACGCCGGGGCATACCAATCATCGTTCTCTCAGCCCGGAAGAGCTGGAACAGTCGCTAACGGAAGGCAGTGCAGACATCGCTGCGATCACCGGTGCACCACCCGTGTTGGTGCGCCCGCCATTCTGGAACTACGATAAGCGCACCTTCGCCGCTTACCAGCAGCATGGCATGCATGTGTTGCTGACCGATCTGAGCGCGAATGACGGCAAGATATGGGGCTACAATTTCAGCCTGCGCAGACGGTCCAGCATGCTGAGGCAGTTGTCCGAAGTACGCGAGCGGATTGCAGCAGGTGAGTTGCCAGCGGTCGATGGCGCTATTCCGGTGGTAGTGACGTTTCACGACCTCAATCGCTACACCGCTCGGCACGCGCAGGAATACCTGCAGATACTGATCGACAGTGCGCGCGAGACGGGTCTGACAACCGCAGCCAAGCCTTTTTACGATGATCGATCAGCGTTGCAGCATGCCGTCATGGCGCGCACCGTCAGGGACAGTTCTGAGCCTGTTCAGTTGCCTGGGTTCTGGAGCTGGTTCTGGGACAGTAATTCGCATTAGTTTCAGGGGTTTATGACGGTTGAAAAACCTCGCACATGTGATCGGCGCCTAGCGCGCGAAATGGCTGCTTTATCAACTGATTGTCGAGAGCCCGAGAGAGCAGGGTATGGAATTATTTTCTGCCAGCGATTGACATGCTATTCGAACAAGTCCAGAATTGCGTCCATTCCTGATGTGGGAATGTAAAAAAACCTATAGATTTCAAAGGGTTGGAAGCTAGATTAGATTCAAGTTTTCAGCTCATGTGTGTATGCGTTCAATGTCAGCTGTATCGACGTTGTACGTTTGGGGCCGAGTAGCAAAATGGTTATGCTGCGGATTGCAAATCCGCCTACGCCGGTTCGATTCCGACCTCGGCCTCCATCATAAACAAGCTCCGTAGATCCATGATTTACGGAGCTTTTTTATTGGTTTCGCGCGCAATATTTTGTCGCATTGACGGGACCAGTAAACTTGCTTCACTGGGTAGGGATGTATATATTCCCTGCACATCGCGCTACCGCCCGAATGGCGAAATTGGTAGACGCAAGGGACTTAAAATCCCTCGTTCGTAAGGACGTGCCGGTTCGACCCCGGCTTCGGGC
>ERZ1463034.24-NODE-24-length-54966-cov-50.042123_pt1 | contig 54966 bp, 44 predicted proteins | sample MGYA00564480_ERZ1463034 | MGnify/ENA primary metagenome ERZ1463034 (study PRJEB39244, sample SAMEA3635122) | Helicobacter pylori | study: EMG produced TPA metagenomics assembly of PRJEB11511 data set (Assembly of a 5300-year-old Helicobacter pylori...
TTACGCATCCGCAAGGACATGCCGCAGATTCTTGAAAGCCTGGGCATCACGAAGGACAAGGAAGTGATCACCCATTGCCAGACCCACCATCGCTCCGGCTTCACCTATCTGGTGGCCAAGGCACTGGGTTATCCGCGCGTCAAAGGTTACGCCGGCTCGTGGGGCGAATGGGGTAACCACCCAGATACGCCTGTCGAAAAATGAGGCGATCCATCAGCCCGGGTCACCGCTGACCAGGGCCCGTATTGCAACCTCTTTTAACTGCAACTTTTTATAGATGCTTCGCTTTAGGAATTTTGATGAAACAGCGTTTGTTTATCCTCAGCCAGTACCTGATGCCACACCATTTGTTGTCTCGTCTGGCGGGCTGCGTTGCCGAGTGCAAGGTGCGCTGGTTCAAAAATGCCTTCACCGCCTGGTTCGCCCGGCGCTATCAGGTGGACATGACGCAAGCCTTGGTCGAAGACCTGACCGCTTATGAGCATTTCAACGCTTTCTTCACCCGCGCCCTGAAGCCTGGCGCACGACCGCTGGATGAAACGCCTGGCGCGATCCTCAGCCCTGCCGACGGCGCAGTCAGCCAATTGGGCCCAATCGATCATGGTCGAATTTTCCAGGCCAAGGGTCACAGCTTCAGCGTGCTGGAACTGCTGGGCGGTGATGCAAACCTGTCCGCACCGTTCATGGGTGGTGAATTCGCGACGATCTACTTGTCGCCAAAAGACTACCACCGGGTCCACATGCCGCTGGCCGGGACTTTGCGTGAAATGGTCTACGTGCCAGGACGCATTTTCTCGGTCAACCAGACCACAGCCGAAAACGTCCCTGAGCTGTTCGCCCGTAACGAACGCGTAGTTTGCCTGTTCGATACTGAGCGTGGCCCAATGGCCGTGGTGTTAGTGGGCGCGATGATCGTCGCCTCGATTGAAACAGTCTGGGCCGGTTTGGTTACACCGCCCAAACGCGAGCTGAAAACCGTACGCTATGACGAAGCTGCTCGCGCGCCGATTCATCTGGAGAAAGGCGCTGAGCTTGGACGCTTCAAACTGGGCTCCACCGCCATCGTGCTGTTCGGGCCAAATCAAGTAAAGTGGGCAGAACAGCTTGCCGCAGGCACTCCGGTGCAGATGGGGCAAGCCATAGGCCTGGCTGCCCAGGCGTGACGTCAAGTCACACCGCTCAACACCCTCAATCCGATAGACTGACGGGCGAGTATCGCCGCCCGTCGGCGGTACTCGATCATCAAAGGCTGCGACTGCACGCCTATGCTGCTAAAGTCGAATCTGGCAATGTTCAGATGAGCAGCCGCTCGAGCCATTGTGCTGTTGGAGTTTGTCGAGCAAATGAGTAATTCAAGTCTGGAGCTGTTGCTGCGTGTACCCACGCCAACGCAGTCGAGCCTGTCGTTCTGCGATGCCACTCCGCGCGACCTGAAACGCTGGATCTCAAGCCTGCCCAAAGCCAATCTCGGTGAAACCGCCCGCCTGCTCTACCAAGGTATGGGCGAGCTCAACCAGTTACTGACGCCCAGCGACAACCGCCTGCAATTGCTCGAACTCCTGCGCCCCGAGGTTTATTACGTCTGCAAGAACCTTGAGCGGCACTTCCTCAGTCAGGCGATTGTGCTCGACGAACGCCCGCGCAAAGTTGCGAACCTCTGCCAGGCCCTGCAAAACCACTTGGCCATTGGCTACAAACAGATCACCGCGCGCGTCTCGCCGAACCTGACTAAAGATAGAGCTTCGCTGCTGACCACCGCCATGCAGCGCGCTATGCACTGCCTCAATGGCTCTTTGATTCGCGCCAGTCAACTGTATTGCCCCGTACCAGAGGGCCTGTGGCTTGAGCTGCATCAGATTTATCTGATTGCGCGTCAGCATCAGTTAAATAACATCGCCGTGCCCGACAGCCTGGCGAGCCATACCCAGACGCTGAGCATCGAGCAAACGTATGGGGTGGCTTTGCTCTTGGGTTGTTCGCGCTGTAACCAGATGCGTCAGCTCAATATCGGCCGCTTGGCCGAAGTCCTCGGGTCCTGGAGTGCATTGATCAAGCTGCAATCGCCAGCGGAAGACTCCAGCCTGTTCGCTGTAGCACAGACCGTCGATGCGCCACCGCGTTACAAGTCACTGTTCCTTGATGAGCAACTGCCCGGTCTGCTGGGCATCAATCCACTGCCACTGGCGGCAGCCATCAAGGACTACCTGGACTTGCCCGAGGAGAAACGCGGGCAATCGCCGCTGCTAGTACCCCACGGCTTCACTCTGGATCTGTTGCAACACCTGGCGGCGGCCTGGGGCGACGTCTCCGAACGGACGTTTCAGCGCACGGCCGGCCAAGGCACCCTGACCTTGTGCCTTGGGATGAACGCCCTGCACTATTACCTGGGCGGACAGAAGTCGTTCAGCGAGATGCTCAAACTGCCCGCCGTCAGTCAGACTGCACAGTTCACGACGCAGTTCGCCAAAATCGCCTCCACCGATGCGTGGGCCACCACCTTCGACAGTGAGCGTGACGGCACATCGGACAGCATGCTGCCGTACGAGGAGATTCAGTATCAGCAGGCCGAAGTGGACGGTGGCGACCCGGTGTCCAACGCCCAGCAGACGTTCCCGACCCACGCCCTGAACGTTATCAACCACAGTCCGGGCGGCTACTGCCTGGCGTGGCCCAAAGACGTTCCGCCTCAGTTACAGGCAGGGGAAATGGTCGGCATTCAAGACGGTGCCGGTCAGGGCTGGAGTATCGCGGTCGTGCGCTGGATTCGTCAGGTTCGCGGTGGCGGCACGCAAATGGGTATTGAACTGGTTGCACCCTATGCTCAGCCATGCGGCCTGCAACTGGTACGCGTCAGCGAGCCAAGCAGCCAATACCTGCGGGCACTGCTGCTGCCTGAAGTGCGCGCAATCGACCAGCCAGCGACGTTATTGGCGCCGCGCCTGCCCTTTCAGGAAGGCAACAAGGTAAGGATCAACACCAACGGCGAAGAGCGTCGGGCCGGCCTGGGCAAGCGTCGTACCGGCACCGGCAGCTTCAATCAGTTCGAATACCAGACGATTGAGGCGCCACGCAAGAAAGGCATCGCCGGCGGCGCCGAAGATGCGACGTCCGGACAAGAGTTCGACTCGTTGTGGACGTCTTTGTAACAGGCGGCGCACCTGGTAGCACTTGGTAGGCAAGCCTGCTCCCCCAGTCAGACTGAGGGAGCAAAAACCTTATAAGCCCCGCCCATCCCGATCACGAAAACCGAGCAGGTATAGAATCCCGTCCAGCCCCAGCGTCGAGATCGCCTGTTTGGCCGACTGTTTGACCAGCGGTTTGGCTCGGAAAGCGACGCCAAGACCGGCAATCGCTAACATCGGCAAATCATTGGCCCCGTCACCGACGGCAATCGTCTGCTCAAGGCTCAGGCCTTCTTTGTGCGCCAACTCACGCAGCAGGTCGGCTTTGCGTCGAGCATCGACGATCGGCTCGATGGCCACGCCGGTAACCTTGCCATCGACCACTTCCAATTCATTGGCGAACACGTAGTCGATGCCCAACTTGGCTTGCAGCTGTTTGGCGAAATAAGTGAAACCACCCGACAGAATCGCAGTCTTGTAGCCCAATCTCTTGAGCTCGGCGAACAGGGTTTCAGCGCCCTCGGTCAGACGCAACGAAGCCCCTATTTCATCCAGCACACTGACGTCCAGGCCTTTAAGCAGCGCCAGTCGCTCTTTGAAACTGGCGCGAAAATCCAGTTCGCCACGCATGGCCCGCTCAGTAATTTCCGACACCCGCTCGCCGACACCGGCCGCCTTGGCCAGCTCGTCGATAACTTCAGCCTCGATCAGCGTCGAGTCCATGTCAAATACCGCCAGACGGCGGTTGCGCCGAAACAGCGAGTCCTGCTGGAACGCGATATCAACATTGAGTTCTTGCGCCACGCTGAGGAACTCGGCCTGCATCGCACCTGGATCGGCCGGCTCGCCGCGCACGGAAAACTCGATGCAACCCTTGCCTTTATCGGCTGGCGTATCGAGCGGCATGCGTCCCGACAGGCGATCAATCTGATCGATGTTCAGGCCATACTTGGCGGTAATGGAACTGACACGCTGCAATTGCTCGGCCGTGACCTTACGGGTGAGCAACGTCACGATATGCCGCGCCTTGCCCTGCCCGTTGACCCAGTGCGCGTAGTCCTCTTCGGAAACTGCCGTGAAGCGCACCTGCTGATCAAGCTTGTAAGCCGTGAACAGGATGTCTTTAAGCACCGAGGAGCCTTGTTCGGTTCCCGGAATCTCAACCAGGATGCCGAACGACAACGTGTCGTGGATCACCGCCTGACCAATATCGAGAATATTCACCCCACCCTGGGCAAGCACCCCGGTAATGGCCGCAGTGAGACCCGGACGGTCTTCACCAGTGATGTTTATCAGGACGATTTCGCGCAAGGCGCACCCCCGCAGTGGAAAAAAACCGCATTCTAACCACTTTCAGTGACCATCGGGCACAGCGAGCGCTTTGCCGCTCAAGGGTCGGTCGCTATACTGCCCGGCAACTTCACCAAAAGAACCGTGCTCAGTGAACCGGCCCACGCCAGTTAAAACCGATAATTTTTTCCTGCTGATCTTTCGGGCATTGCGCCATAGGCGTGTACCGCTTGCTTTGCGCATAGCCAGCCATAACGTGATTCTGGTCGCCTTGGCGTTGGTGATCTATGCCTGCGTGATGGGCCTGCAGTTCAAGCAGGCCATGCACGAACAGGCTGATGCCCTCGGCCAGGCCCTGACCACGCAAACCGCGACGTCCGCCACGGAACTGTTGGTGTCCAACGACATCCTCAGTCTCAACGTACTGTTGGGCAATCTGGTGAAGAACCCGCTAGTGGCCCACGCAGCCATCTACAGCGTGGATAACCGCATCCTTGCAGAAGCCGGTCAGCGCCCTAAAAACGGCCTGCTGGGTGAAGCCGAAGGCTTGTACGAGATCAAAATCACCTTCCAGGACGTGATCGCCGGGCATCTGCGCATCAGCCTGGACATGGCGCAATTCCAGCAGCCGATGACCATCAGCTTGCAAAGCATGGGCATCCTCAGCGGCATTCTGCTGGCATTGGCACTGGCGCTGAGCTTGCGTCTGGGTCGTTATATCTCGACGCCCCTGCTGCAATTGCGCGTGTGGCTGCGCGATATCGACGAGCACACACCCGCCACCGAGCGTCAGGATGAAATCGGCGACCTGGCCCGTCAACTGCACGCCTCGTTCGCGCCCGAACCGCCTGAACCTCAGCCCGTTCCGGAACCCGAATACGACGAACACGCTGGCAACGATCCGCACCTTGAAACCGAAGAGGACGACGAACCCGGGTTTACCGCGAACGACCTGCACGAACCTGGTTTCGATGAAGCACCTAAACCTCGCCTGCCAGCGCAAGCGCCGAGGCGCATCGTCGCGGAAGAAGATGAAGAGGACGAAGAAGACCCCTTCGCCGATCTGCGTGATCATTCCACCCCCGCACCCGTGGTCAAGCACGCTCCGATTGTCCCGAGCCAGCCGCAACACAGTGCGGTACTGGCCGTACAGCTTGGCGCCCAGGATCAACTGCGCCGTTTGCCCCGCGCTCGCCTGACCGATTTGCTGCAACGTTACCGTGACTGCCTGGATCAGGCGGCATCGCTGTATCAAAGCGAACTGCACACCCTGAACGATGGCAGCACGCTGATGCTGTTCCATAGCCAGGACAGTGGCGAGGATTACCTGACCAACGCAATTTGCTGTGGCGAGCTCCTGCGCGCCCTGGGCCATGCCTTGCAGATCGAGGTCGCCGACAGCGGCATCACTCTGCAATTGCAGTTAGGCCTGACCCTGAGTGACGGGCTGTTCGGTTTGAGTCAAATCGACCTGTTGCTGACCGAAACCGCCCAAGATGCACTTGCGCTGTCACAACACAGCCGGAACCTGCTGCTGGTGGAGCGCAAGATCAGTGATGATGTCCTGATCCGCCAACGCGCCCGTATCCGACCTATCGCCAGCCCGGAAGGCGCTTGCTGCGTCGAACGGCTGATGGAACCCTACCCATCCATGCTCGAACGCCAACTGGCGCGGATGCATGAGAGCCGGGGCAAGGTTTAGCGGATACCGCCATCGCGGATAAGCCTGCGCCAGCCTGAAGGTGTTGGTGAGTCACCGCCCAATAAAAAGCCCACATCGCTGTGGGCTTTTTATTGGGCGGTGGAGCCACTTCCTTAGAAGCGGAACACTTCCATATCCGTACGAATCGGTGAAGCCAAGGGAATCTTTGGTCTGCCCTGATCTTGCTCTTTATTAGTGCGAGTCTGAGCCGAAGGCTGCTTTTTAGGTTCGTCCGCAGGCTGGTTGGCCAGGGGTTTGACCGCAACGCTCAACTGATCGGCCAGACGCTGCAAAAGTACGCCCTGCGCTTTTACCTGTGCAGCAGAGGTCCCGACGTGGGGCTCTTCCAGGTGAATCAGTCGGCTATCGCGAACCTGGCCCCTGCGATCAAGCAAGCGCCACTGAGCATCGAGCACCGCTGGTTGGCTTACACCCGAATCAAGCCGGGTAATGGACAATAAGACCTGCACATCCGGTGTAAAACCAGCGACAGCCGGTGCCAGCACCACCCGCTGACTGTCCAGCTTCCAGGCCAGTCGGCGCAACAGTAGTTGATCGATGTCAGAAGACAGACTACCCGCCCAGCGACCATCGGCCGATGCCGTCAGGCTGCCATCCGGCTGCCGTTGCAACAGGGTTTCACGTTGAAGGTAATCGGCCACTGAAACCGGCCCCAACAAAACAGCCAGCCCTGCACTTTGTTTAGGTTGACCCGGCTCACCGGCGTCAAGCTGATATAACGAAGTCGGTTGTTGCATGCTGCAACCGGCAAGCCCAATTACGCCGGTCATTAATAAAACAAAAGGAAGGCGTAAAAAATTCATCATCCCATCCAGGTAGTCGCCACAAGGCACACCACAGCGTCAATACTCACAAAATACATGAAGGCACTCAGCCACGCTGGTGACTCAAGACGTCATATCATCCGTGAATATTGCTCATGACTCCAGCGATTATGCGTCGGCCATCATGGCCAAATGAAGACCGAGCGCTCTATTCCGGCATTACAGGCTACTTTCGACCAATAATGCATCCACACGCTGGAAGCCTCGGGGAAGCTTGTTACCGCGTCGACCGCGCTCCCCTTTGTAATGCTCGAGGTCATCAGCCTTCAACGACAGGGTGCGCTTGCCGGCTTGCAGCACCAATGTCGCGCCTTCCGGGACCACCGCCAGGTCGGTCACGTACTCTTCGCGGCTGGCCACACGCTCGCCCGGAATACCGATGATTTTGTTGCCCTTGCCTTTGCCCAGCTGCGGCAAATCACTGACTTTGAAAATCAACAAGCGTCCCTCAGTGGTCACTGCCGCAAGCCAGTTTTGCTCACGATCAGCCACTGGCCGCGGCAGAATCACCTTGGCGCCATTAGGCAGACTCAGCAACGCCTTGCCCGCCTTGTTCTTGGCTTGCAGGTCTTCACCTTTAACCACAAAGCCATAGCCTGCGTCGGAAGCGATGACGTACAGCGCGTCGTCGTCCGGCAACAGTACACATTCAAAGCTCGCACCCGGCGGCGGCGTGAGACGACCGCTCAACGGTTCACCCTGGCCACGGGCGGACGGCAAGGTATGTGCCGGCAGCGAGTAGCTGCGCCCCGTAGAGTCAATGAAAACCGCAAATTGGTTGGAGCGCCCGGCGGCCGAGGTCTTGAAGCTATCCCCGGCTTTGTAGGAAAGACCGGTGGCGTCGATATCGTGACCCTTGGCGCAACGCACCCAACCTTTATCCGACAGCACAACTGTGACCGGCTCGGTCGGCATCAGCTCGTTTTCCGACAACGCCTTGGCTTCAGTGCGGGACACAATAGGCGAGCGACGGTTGTCGCCATACGTTTCAGCGTCCGCGATCAGCTCAGTGCGCACCAGCTTACGCAACTTGGTTTCGCTGCCCAGCAGCGATTGCAGACGCGCCTGTTCCTTGCGCAACTCATCCTGCTCGGCCCGCAGCTTCATTTCTTCCAGGCGAGCCAGTTGACGCAAACGCGTGTCGAGGATGTAGTCAGCCTGAATTTCCGACAGCGCGAACCGCTCGATCAGCTCCGCTTTCGGGTGTTCTGCGGTGCGGATGATATGGATGACTTCATCCAGGTTCAGGTAAGCCGTTAGCAAACCGTCCAACAGGTGCAGGCGGCGCTCGACCTTGTCCAGACGGAATTGCAAACGTCGGCGCACGGTGCCGATACGGAACACCAGCCACTCGCTGAGCAACGCCTTGAGGTTCTTGAGTTGCGGCTTGCCATCGAGACCGATGATGTTGATGTTCACCCGGTAGCTGGATTCCAGCTCGGTGGTGGCGAACAGATGCTGCATCAACTCGTCGAGTTCGACCCGATTGGAACGCGGGATAATCACGATGCGGCAAGGATGCTCATGATCCGACTCGTCGCGTAAATCGGCGACCATCGGCAGCTTCTTGGCCTGCATCTGCGCAGCGATCTGCTCCAGCACTTTGGCGCCGGACACCTGATGCGGCAACGCAGTGACGACGATATCGCCGTCTTCGATGCGATACACCGCACGCATGCGCACCGAGCCTTTGCCGGTTTCGTACATTTTCAGCAGATCGGCGTGCGGGGTGATGATTTCCGCTTCGGTCGGATAATCCGGGCCCTTAATGTGCTCACACAGCTCTTCGATCGTGGCCTTGGGCTCATCGAGCAAATGCACGCAGGCAGAGGCGACTTCACGCAAGTTATGCGGCGGTACATCAGTGGCCATGCCCACGGCGATGCCGGTGGTGCCGTTGAGCAGAATATTCGGCAGGCGCGCCGGCAACACGGCCGGCTCGTCGAGGGTTCCGTCGAAGTTCGGTACCCAATCCGCCGTGCCCTGACCCAGTTCGCTGAGCAGCACTTCGGAATAGCGCGACAACCGGGCTTCGGTGTAACGCATGGCGGCGAAGGACTTCGGATCATCCGGCGCGCCCCAGTTACCCTGACCGTCGACCAGCGTGTAGCGATAGCTGAACGGCTGCGCCATCAGCACCATGGCTTCATAGCAGGCCGAGTCGCCATGGGGGTGGAATTTACCGAGAACGTCGCCGACGGTACGCGCCGACTTCTTGTGCTTGGAGTCGGCATCGAGCCCCAACTCGCTCATGGCGTAGATAATACGCCGCTGTACAGGCTTCAGGCCGTCGCCGATATGCGGCAGGGCACGGTCCATGATCACGTACATGGAGTAGTTGAGGTAGGCCTGTTCTGTGAAGTCAGCCAGTGATCGGCGTTCTACGCCATCCAGGCTGAGGTCAAGGGAATTGCTCATGCAAGCCTCATCATTTCGTGGTCTGGCGCAGCAGCATAGTGCCGCCGCGCTGGGTGAATTCAAGTTGTTTCATTGCGCTCATGCCCAGCAGTATCTGTTCGCCTTCCAGACCGGGCGCCACCAGGGCGCGTACGTCATGCAGGACGATATCGCCCACTTGCAGACGGTCGATCGTGGTGCGAAACCCCTCGCTCCGGCCATTGGCGGTATTGACCGTCACCGGCGTGCCGCGTTTGAGTCGCAATGTATCGGCTACCTTGCCGGGAATCGCAACGTCGGTGGCGCCGGTATCCAGTAAAAACTGCACCGTCTGGCCATTGATCTGACCACTGCTGACGAAATGGCCCTGGCCGTTGCTCAGCAGTTGCACTTCGATATAGCCATCACCGTGTTGCGAAGTTACCTCCGTATTGGGGTTTTCCTGGCGCGCCTCCCACTGCCCGAAAAAGCGTGTGGCCAGAAACAGCGCAGCACCCCACGCCAGAATCATCAGCACGCGGCCCGCACGCTTGCCGGGAAGTTGCTGACTCACGGCTTGGCGCTCCAACCACCCTCGGGTGCCGCGAAACGCCAGACTATCGGACGTTTCTCGCCATCGGCTCGGGCGCCAAAGTTATTGTCGACACCGATCCAGGCGCCTTCCGCGTCTATAACCAGCGCCTCGGCCAGTCCGTAAGGCTGCGAATAACGTCGCGACGGCACCAATGCATCATCGGCGAACGACCAGCAAAGCTCGACCTTCCCAGTGTCCAGATCGCGACGACAGACTCGATATGCGGCGCGTTCCAGGGTAAACAGCTTGCCGTTGAACAGCGAAATATCGGAAAAGTCTTTTGGCGCCTCGCGACTGTCCATTTGCGCCGGCATGGTTTGCTTGCCCGCCTCACTGAGGATCACGCAACCCCCTTTGCAGCTCCAGGCAGCCTGATCACGATGGACCACCAGCAACCCGCGCTTCTGCCGCTCGGCCGCCAGCCACAGCCGATCTCCGGCCGGATTGATCGCGATACCCTCGAAGATCGCATTGAAGTGCTGGAGCATTCCCTTGGCACGCGCCTGGCGGACCAGACTCGGCGGCAGCTTCAACCAACTCGGCGCGCCGGAAACAGGCACTTGCAGCACCGCCGCGTACCCCTCGCTGACCAGGTAACGATTCCCCGCCGCGTCGCACGTCACGCCTTCGAAATCCAGGGCGCCCCCACGAACCAGCGACGACGCCCCGACCATCGAACGCACACTCAACGCCAGACCACTGTCCGGCACGGTCGGCACGTCAATGGTATTCGCCTCGGCCTTCCACACCACCGAAGAGGTATCGAGCCTGTACAGCAAGGCATCATCGCGGTCCGATACTGTCCACAGCTCGCCATTGCAAGACGCCAGTCCCGACAGATTACCGCCCACCATGCCCTCGACCGCATGTTCGGACAGCATCTTCAGTTCAGCCAGCGGCGCTGCGAATACCGGTGAAGCGATCAGCCATAACGCGACGAACCAGCCTCTCATCAAGTGAGAACCTCGGCCAGATTGCCTTTTGATTCGAGCCAGGTCTTGCGGTCGCCCGCGCGTTTTTTTGCCAGCAACATATCCATCATTTCCGAGGTCGCCGCGTAATCGTCCAGGGTGAGCTGGACCAGGCGCCGGGTGTTCGGGTCCATGGTGGTTTCGCGAAGCTGGGGCGGGTTCATCTCACCCAGGCCTTTGAATCGGGTGACCTGTGGCTTACCGCGCTTTTTCTCCGCGATCAGACGATCAAGAATCCCGTCACGCTCCGACTCATCCAGCGCGTAGTAGATCTCTTTGCCCAGGTCGATCCGGTACAGCGGCGGCATTGCAACGTAGACGTGGCCCGCGTCCACCAGCGGGCGGAAATGCTGGACGAATAACGCACAAAGCAACGTTGCGATGTGCAGGCCGTCGGAGTCGGCGTCGGCGAGAATACAAATCTTGCCGTAACGCAGCTGGCTGATGTCGGCCACACCCGGGTCAACGCCGATGGCCACGGCGATGTTGTGCACTTCCTGGCTGGCGAGCACTTCACCGCCATCGACTTCCCAGGTATTAAGGATCTTGCCGCGCAACGGCAAGATCGCTTGAAACTCTTTGTCTCGCGCCTGTTTGGCCGAACCGCCAGCGGAGTCGCCTTCGACCAGAAACAGCTCGGAACGCATCGGGTCCTGTCCGGCGCAGTCGGCCAGCTTGCCAGGCAGCGCGGGGCCTTGAGTGACGCGTTTACGCTCAACCTTCTTGCTGGCCTTAAGGCGACGACCAGCGTTGTTGATCGCCAATTCCGCCAACTGCATACCGAGTTCGGAGTGCGTATTGAGCCACAGGCTAAATGCGTCCTTGACCACGCCAGAGACGAACGCCGCCGCTTCACGCGATGACAGCCGCTCTTTGGTCTGGCCGGAGAATTGCGGCTCCTGCATTTTCATCGACAGGACGAACGCGATCTTCTCCCAGACGTCTTCGGGCGCCAGTTTGACGCCACGCGGCAGCAGGTTGCGGAACTCGCAAAACTCGCGCATCGCGTCAAGTAAACCCTGGCGCAGGCCGTTGACGTGGGTCCCGCCCTGCTGGGTAGGAATCAGGTTGACGTAGCTTTCCTGAACGCTGTCGCCACCCTCGGGCAACCAGAGCAAAGCCCAATCGATGGCTTCTTTATTACCGGCGAAACTGCCGCAGAATGGTTCATCCGGTAGACGCAAAAACTCGCTGACCGAATCTTGCAGGTAAGAACGCAAGCCGTCTTCGAAATGCCACTCGATTTTCTCGCCGGTGGCTTTGTCTTCGAAGCTGACCAACAGCCCCGGGCACAATACCGCCTTGGCTTTGAGCACATGCTTGAGGCGGCTGACAGAGAATTTCGGCGTGTCGAAATATTTAGGGTCCGGAGCGAAGTACACGCTGGTCCCGGTATTGCGTTTACCAACCGTGCCGATAACCGCCAGTTCGCTGGCTTTGTAGCCGTCAGCGAAGGTCATTTCGTATTCGTTGCCGTCGCGTTTGACCCGGACCCGAACATGGTTCGAGAGCGCGTTCACCACGGAAATCCCCACGCCGTGCAGGCCGCCTGAGAACTGGTAGTTCTTGTTCGAGAACTTGCCGCCCGCGTGCAGTTTGGTCAGGATCAGCTCGACGCCAGACACACCCTCTTCCGGGTGAATGTCCACCGGCATACCGCGACCGTCATCGGACACTTCCAGCGAGTTGTCGGCGTGAAGAATGACCTGCACCGATTTCGCATGCCCGGCAAGGGCTTCATCGACGCTGTTGTCGATGACTTCCTGGGCGAGGTGGTTCGGCCGCGTGGTGTCGGTGTACATGCCCGGGCGTTTGCGTACCGGGTCGAGGCCCGAGAGGACTTCGATGGCGTCTGCGTTATAAGAGCTAGCGCTGGGATTGGCCATGGGGTCTCGTCATCAGTCGTTCGTGAAATTTCGGAATATCAGTCAATTGATTACAGGTGTTACAGCACAGAACGATCAATCGCCTGGAGCAGCGCCGGGGCAAAGCCTGCAAAACCCAGCAACGCCGGCAACTGCTCGGTAAAGCCCTGAAAGCTGTGATCGCCGCCAGGCTGAATGCGCAAGGCGCACGCTCGGTAATAGGACTGGGCACTGCGGTAGTCCAGGGTTTCATCACCTGTCTGCAACCACACCTGGAAGCGCAACGGATCCTGCGGGGCGGGCACTTCCAGTTCGGCGAGAGCCTGCACATGGTCGTGGGTCAACTCCCAGCTTTCACCGCTGTAAAGATTCTGTTGGGTACCGATATACCCGTCGAACAGCCGATGTGGCATGACTGCCGGGTTGATCAGCAGAGCCTTGAGGCCATGGCGCTCAGCCAAGTGAGTGGCATAGTAGCCGCCGAGGGAGCTGCCGACCAGCAGCGGTCGACCCAGCTCGGTGATCAATGCGTCGAGCTGAGCAATCGCCTGACGCGGGTGATGATGCAGCTCCGGCACCCGCAAATGCTCATCGAGGCCAAGCGTTTGCATCAAGGTCGACAACTGGCTGGCCTTCTTTGAGCGCGGCGAGCTGTTCAAACCATGGATATACAACAGTGTGGATGGTTCGCCGGTCACATTCCCTCCTGAAACTTTTGAGCGCAAGCAAAGACGCGCAGTTTACAGGGACTGCCGCCCGTTGACTCGCCTTCAGACATTTCCCACTCAAATCAGGACGGATCGCTCAATAACCTCGGCCACTGTAATCCACGTCAAAGGCCAGCCCCTCTACCCGCGACACACCGGTTTCAAGGCGGCCGTCTGCGTGCAGACGCAACCAGCGGTAGCCTGGCGCGGTGCTGTCGACCTTGAACTCGACACTGCCCGGTGCAAACTGAATGCAGGTGGACGGTGAGGCCAGCAGCCGTACGCCATTGCGCAGCTGGTCGTATTCCTGATGGACATGGCCCCAGAGTACAGCGCGCACCTGCGGGAATCGATCAAGCACGGCAAACAGCGCCTCGGGGTTACGCAGGCCGATGGGGTCCATCCAGGCACAACCGATGTTCACCGGATTGTGGTGCAGGCACACCAGATGGTGGCGATCAGGCTCTTCACTCAGGGACTGCGCCAACAGCTGCAATTGCTGATCCTGCAAATACCCCGGCACCGAACCAGGCACCGAAGAGTCCAGCAGGGTGATACGCCAATGGCCGAGATCGATGATCGGCGCGAGAAAATCGCTCTGCCGCGCAGCCTCGGTCATCGCCGGCACCTCATCGTGATTCCCGGGAAACCAACGCGCCGGTGCCTGAATCCGCCCACTGGCCTGACGAAACGCCTGGTAGGACTCAAGACTGCCGTCCTGGGACAAATCACCGCTGGCGATCAGCAGGTCGATCTGCGACTGCTCAGCCAGGACGCACTCAATCACCTTGTTCAGGCTTTCAAAGGTACTCATGCCCAGCAGCTTTTCGTCTGCATTGGCAAACAAATGGCTGTCGGTTAGCTGGACCAGCAGGACTGAAGAATCGGCGATAGGGCTGGGGGGGCTCGGCAAGGCCATCTCCTTGAGCGGGGTCTGCGACGATTATGGCGGCCGATGGTAGAGGCGGCAAACCTGTCCAACGATTCGGCTTACATTTGAGGGGATATCAAAATCTGCATTACATCGACTTATCTCTGACAGACAACCAGACATAGCGTGCAAGACTCTTTCCCTCACATGGAGGCCGAACAATGAGGGTAACGAGCGGACATAGCCAGCAAAGTTCATTCCAGATATGTCTACACGGCAACGCAGAACAAGACGCCGGCTATATTGAAATCTCCCCCATAACACTGAGATTTACCCATGCACGGATGCGCCCTGAATCGCCTTTGCCACTCCAACATCGATGTTCAACTCATGCGCTGGACGCTCGTGTTGATTTTTGCATTGTTTGGTTACACCAAATGGTTCCCTTACGAGGCACAATCGCTGATCCCGCTGATGTCTAACAGCGCGCTATTCTCATGGCTGTACCCGGCCTTTGGCGTGCAAGGCGCAAGCTATGCGCTGGGCGTGGCCGAATGGGCCATTGGCTTGGGATTGGTGGTCGGAGCCTGGATGCCAAGGGTTTCTGTCGTCGCAGCCGCGGCCTCCGTCGTCACGTTCCTCACTACCTTGACACTCATCATTTCTACACCAAGTGGATGGGAAGCATCTGCTGGCGGTTTCCCTGCCATGGGCAGCGCTACCTCTTTCCTTATTAAAGACGCTGTACTGTTGGCCGCATCATTTAGTCTGTTCAAGCATGATTTGATCGCCGTCCGCAGTGCCCCCACAAAACAGTAAGTCTGTAATGGATTCACGTCACTTCAGCGCGCGACAGGGGAAAACTCCCCGCGCGTAGCTGTTTAATAGAGCCCTTCCACAGCCGCCTTAGCGCACCACTTCAAACTCATGCCCGCACGCCAGGCAATGGCTCAGCCACTCCCCAAGAAACAGGTTGAGCTGGGCTTTTTCATCCGGCTGGTGCATGGCGGCATTGGGATAAGGGTAGATGCCGCGAAACCGGCGGGCATGTTCGGCGCCGATGACTTCGGCCATGCGGGCGTCGTGATAGACCTGCACTTCGAGCTTGGGCACCGGCAGCCACGGCAGGCTGTGTTCCTGACGCACTTGCAGGGTGGTGGTGTACGGACAATCGAGCAGCACTTCGACGGCCAGCACACCGAGCATTTGATCGCCCTGGGTGACGGCCACCCGACGCGAGCGTTGCTGGTTGCGCATGTCGGGGAGCAATCGCATCAAGCGCGCATAGTTGGCCTCGCAGGCCGCTTGCAGCCCGACAAGGTCAACACGGTAGCGCTCGCGCACAAGGTTCACGACCATTGCCCCCTGACTTCAGTACGGTTCAATGCCAGCCATTGCAATGCAATAAGAGTGGCCGCGTTGAAAATTCGTCCATCACGTACGGCCTGTAGCGCATCGTCCAGCGACCACACCGTCACGCGAATATCCTCGCCTTCCGCTTCCAGCCCGTGTAACCCTCCCGCCCCCTCGCTTTCGCAATGCCCCAAGTACAGGTGAACGTATTCACTGCTGCCACCCGGCGATGGAAAGTACTTGGTGATCGGCAACATCGCACTGAAAGTAAGTCCAGCTTCCTCTTCTGCCTCGCGGTGGGCAACCTCTTCTGGTTCCTCGTCCTTGTCGATCAGACCGGCCACCAGCTCAATCAACCACGGGTTATCGACCTTGCCCAGTGCACCGACTCGAAACTGCTCAATCAGGACCACCTCGTCGCGCTTGGCATCGTAGGGCAGCACGCACACCGCATCGTGACGAACAAACAACTCACGGCTGATTTCGTTGCTCATGCCGCCACCGAAAAGCTCGTGGCGCAGGTGCATGCGGTCGAGGCGGTAAAAACCCTTGAAGCAGTTTTCACGCTTCGTAATTGCCACCGCCACCGGGACGGATCTGGTCGTATCACTCATATAGTTCTCGCTACTGGCCCACGTCGACTTCGCGCCATCCTAGCGCGGTCTTTCACCGGATGCAGCCCTTTAAACCAGTCATTGGGGCAACCGGGGTAGACGGCCAGGTCGCAAACAACTTCTAATTAGCCTAGTGGCGAACTGATGGGGCTGCTTGCAGTCGAAACACGTCAACTCGCTTTTTTTGTTACTGCCAAGGATCAACATGTCAATTTTGAGGATCACTTCGCTCGCGTGCATCGCACTGATGCTGGGCGCCTGCCAGAGCCTGTTCCAGCCCGACATGCGTGCACCGCTTGAAGTCCGGCGTGATGCCTCGGAACAGATCAAGCCGGGCTGCACCGTGGCTGACTGCCCACTGGTGAACGTCGATACGGTGCATTTTCAGAGCGAGCCGACGCTCGACAGTCTTGTCGAGAAGTCCTTGCTGAAAATGACCCGTACCTCGCCGAACGCACCGTTGCCGGTGTCGCTCAAAGTCTATGAAGAACAATTCCTGCGTGAAGCGCAAAGCCACAACGGCAGCTATCTGCAAGCCAAGGTACGCGACCAGCATGACGGTCTGGTGATTGTCGAACTGTCCAGTTATCTGGACACCGGTGACGAACAGGGAACACCCGGTCGCGGATTCATCAACTACTCCCGTCAGCAACACAGAGCACTGACCCTGCAAGACATGCTTTTACCGGGCCAGGAAGAGGCATTCTGGCTGACAGCGCAGCAAGCCCACAAAGAATGGATGATCAACACCCGGTTCACTCAGGACCCCGCGTTCGTGAAGACGTGGCCGTTCCAGAAAACCCCTAACGTCGCCCTGACCTCTGGCGGAGTCATTCTAAAATACGAGGTGGCGACGATTGCCCCTTATGCCAACGGCCACATTGAGCTGAAGATGTCTTACCTTCAGCTCAATGGCATCCTCAAGCCGGAACTGTTCCCGCGCCGCGGTTGAATGTCTGACCCAGCAACAGTTGCAGCACGCCAGCCACAATCAGGGCTGGCAGTGTTGCACCCACGTCAGGGTACATGTTGGCCAGCAGGTGATAGGTGCTGACGCCACCCAGCCAGGCCAACAGCGTCATCCCGCGAAAGCCTACTGTTGCCATCTGGCTGCGGCGGCGACGCTGGATGAAGTGGTCCACCAACACCACACCGAACAACGGTGCGAACACCGAGCCGATCAGCAGCAGGAAGTTCTGGTACTGCGCCAGCGGTGCAAAGCAGGCGATCAGGGTGCAGATCACACTGATGGCCAATGCCAGATGCTCTACCTTCAAACGCAGCAGAATCCCGCTGGACACCGCCGCCGAGTGAATATCGGCGAACGCGTTTTCTGACTCGTCGAGCAGAATCAGCAACAGTGGAATACCCAGTCCGGCACCGGCCAACGCCAGCAGCAACGCATTGATTTCACCGCTCGGCGCGAACGCCAGGGTGTAGGCAACGCCCAGGCTCATCAGCCAGAAATTGCCGATAAAGAAGCCCAGCGCTGTGCCGCCAAAGACACTTTTGGCGCGTTTGCCGAACCGCGAGTAGTCGGCGATCAATGGCAGCCAGGACAACGGCATGGCAATGGCGATATCAAAACCCACGGCAAACGGCATCGAACCGTCACCGGCACGCGACCAGAGTGCGGACAAGTCGGTTTTGGTCAGCAGGTTCCAAGTCAACCACACACACGCAGCCAACAGTAGCCAGATGCCCCACTTGCGCAGTATCTGACGGACGAAAGTCAGCGGTCCGCTGACCGCCAGCAAGGTGGCCAGCGCGCCGAAGAACAACGTCCAGAGCAGAGGGTTAGCCCATAGACTGCCCTCGGCAAACGCACGCGCGCCCAGCAGACTGGCGGCGTCACGCATGATGATGATCTCGAAAGCGCCCCAACCCACCAATTGCAGCAGGTTCAGCACCGCTGGCAGCGACGCGCCACGGGTGCCAAGGCTGAGCTTGAGCGCGGCCATGGCCGAAAGCCCGGTATCGCTACCGATCACACCAACGGCGGCCAGCAGCAAAACGCCGACGAGGGTGCCAAGAAAAATCGCCAGCAGTGACCCTGACAAGCCCAGCCCCGGCGCCAGCAACGCGCCGGTTTGCAGGACCATCAGGCCAATGCCGAGGGAAAACCACAGGGAAAACAAATCACGACCGCCGAACACACGCTTGCCCGCAGGCACCGCGACGTCGGGGGAATAGGTATTGGTTGAAGGGTTCACGGGGTTATCTCAGAGGAGCAGATGATAGGGGTTAACCCTTTGTTTTTTTGGTGCCTTGCCTGACCTCTTCGCGGATGCGGGGTGTCAGACACCCCGCATTCAGGCCAAAAGACTTAAACTTTTTTGTACAGCTGACTGCCTTCCTGCTTGAAGCGCTCGGCCTGTTCTCGCAGGCCCTCCTGCACGGCCGCATCCACGGTTTCGATGTGCTGGTTGGCGGCGTATATCCGAACTTCCTGGGTAATTTTCATCGAGCAGAACTTCGGTCCGCACATGGAGCAGAAGTGCGCGACCTTGGCCGAGTCCTTCGGCAGGGTTTCGTCATGATACGAGCGTGCGGTATCAGGATCGAGGCCGAGGTTGAACTGGTCCTCCCAACGAAACTCGAAGCGCGCCTTGCTCAAGGCATTGTCGCGAATCTGCGCGCCAGGGTGCCCTTTGGCCAGGTCCGCCGCGTGGGCCGCGATTTTATAGGTAATGATCCCGGTCTTCACGTCATCCTTGTTCGGCAAGCCCAAATGTTCTTTAGGCGTGACGTAGCAGAGCATGGCGCAACCGAACCAGCCGATCATGGCCGCACCGATGCCCGAGGTGATGTGGTCGTAACCCGGTGCGATGTCGGTGGTCAACGGCCCGAGGGTGTAGAACGGCGCCTCGTCACAGCATTCCAGCTGCTTGTCCATGTTCTCTTTGATCAGCTGCATCGGGACATGGCCCGGGCCTTCGATCATGGTCTGCACGTCATGCTTCCAGGCAATCTTGGTCAGCTCGCCGAGGGTTTCCAGCTCGCCGAATTGCGCCGCATCGTTGGCATCGGCAATCGAGCCCGGACGCAGGCCGTCGCCCAGCGAGAAGCTGACGTCGTAGGCCTTCATGATTTCGCAAATGTCTTCGAAATGGGTGTACAGGAAGTTTTCCTGGTGATGCGCAAGGCACCACTTGGCCATGATCGAACCACCACGGCTCACAATCCCGGTCACGCGTTTGGCGGTCAGCGGTACATACCGCAACAGCACGCCAGCGTGAATGGTGAAGTAGTCGACGCCCTGCTCGGCTTGCTCGATCAAGGTGTCGCGGAACAGCTCCCAGGTCAGGTCCTCAGCCGCGCCGTCGACTTTTTCCAGCGCCTGATAAATCGGCACGGTGCCGATCGGGACCGGCGAATTACGGATGATCCATTCGCGGGTTTCGTGAATGTGTTTGCCGGTGGACAGGTCCATGACAGTGTCAGAACCCCAGCGGATGCCCCAGGTCAGTTTGGCGACTTCTTCTTCGATGGAAGAACCCAGCGCGCTGTTGCCGATGTTGCCGTTGATCTTCACCAGGAAGTTACGGCCGATGATCATCGGTTCCAGTTCAACGTGGTTGATGTTGGCCGGAATGATCGCGCGACCGCGGGCGATTTCGTCACGGACGAATTCAGCGGTGATTTCTTTCGGGACACTGGCGCCGAAGCTGTGACCCGCGTGCTGCGGAGTCAGCAGACCGGCGGCGCGGGCTTCCTGAAGTTTCATGTTTTCGCGGATGGCGACGTATTCCATCTCGGCGGTGATGATGCCCTGACGCGCATAGTGCATCTGGCTTACGTTGGCGCCGGCCTTGGCCCGGCGCGGGTTGCGCACATGGGCGAAGCGCAGGGCTGTCAGTTCGGCATCGCTCAGACGTTCCTGGCCAAAGTTGGAGCTCAGCCCCGCCAGGCGCTCGGTGTCGTTACGCGACTCAATCCACGGCGAACGGATGTCTGCCAGGCCTTTGCGCACGTCGATGATCACGTTGGGATCGGTGTAAGGGCCCGAGGTGTCATAAATAACCACTGGCGCGTTGATCTCGCCGCCAAAGTCGGTGGGCGTCACATCCAGAGTCACTTCACGCATCGGCACAAGAATGTCCGGGCGCGAACCCTGAACATAGATTTTTTGCGAGCGGGTAAAGGGCTGCACTGACCCCGAGTCGACCTTGGCCGAATCGCTCAAATTGGTGGCGTCTTTTAGTTTTTTACTCATCACGGGCACTCCAGGCATCATCCAGCGGCGGATTAATTGTCGGAGCAAACCTGAATGACACGGACGCACCAAGGCTGGCGCTGAGTATAGAAAGGAGGCGTACTGTTCATTTATTGAACAATCGACCCCGGACGACACTCAAGAGGACTCGCCGGGAGACGAGAAATCTTGTTCCCTACGCAGGCGTTAACCTGATCAGGTTCAACGGGATCCGGATTAACCGATCTCAGCCTCATAGCAAGGCACCCCGACAAGAACCCGACCAGTCTAGTGCAAGATATGGACAGAACGCCAACTTCCTCTTATATCGTTCGATAAATGGCGGATATACAGGATTGTTGTGAGCAACCCCGAGAACTACACTCGCTGCGTTGCGGATCGTGCCCCGTAGCAGCGATCTTCACATCCTCATTGCACTATCAACTCTAGGGAACGTCTCATGCTGCGCAAACTTTCACTGGCGCTTGCCGTGTCTTGTGCTTCCAACGGAATGGCCTGGGCAGCAGACGCGCCCATACCGACCAAGACCGGCCTGGTCAACGTGTACCAGGATGCCGTGAATAACAACGCAGACCTGGCTGCCGCTATCGCTGATTACTCGGCCCGCAAGGAAATCGTGCCCCAGGCTCGCGCCGGTCTGCTGCCTAACCTGTCTGCAGGCGCGGGTGTCAGCAATACCCGCACTCAAATGGATCAGCCCTCAATGACCGCTACCCGTAGCGGCACGGCCTATCAAGCAACATTGAGCCAGCCCATCTTCCGCGCGGATCGCTGGTTCCAGTTACAGGCCGCCAAGGCCGTCAACGAGCAGGCGGCGCTGGAGCTTTCCGCGACCGAGCAGAACCTCATTTTGCAGAGTGCGCAAGACTACTTCGAGGTCCTGCGCGCCCAGGACACCCTGGCCTCGACCAAGGCTGAAGAAGCCGCGTTCAAGCGCCAACTGGATCAAGCCAACGAGCGCTTTGACGTTGGCCTGTCGGACAAGACCGACGTACTGCAATCCCAAGCCAGTTACGACACAGCGCGCGCCAACCGAATCGCCGCCAAGCGTCGGGTAGACGATGCGTTCGAGGCGCTGGTGACCTTGACCAACCGCGACTACAACGCCATCGAAGGCATCGTCCACACCCTGCCCGTGTTGGCGCCAACGCCCAACGATGCCAAAGCCTGGGTCGACACCGCGTCGCAACAGAACCTGAACCTGCTTGCCAGTAACTACGCGGTGAGCGCCGCTGAAGAAACCCTGCGCCAACGCAAAGCCGGGCATGCGCCGACTCTCGATGCGGTCGCTTCGTACAAGCGCGGGGATAACGACGCGCTGGGTTTCAGCAACCCCAACTTCACGGGTCAGAATTATGGCGGCAACGTCGAACAACGCAGCGTTGGCGTTGAGTTGAACATTCCGATCTACAGTGGTGGCTTGACCAGTTCACAAGTGCGTGAAGCCTATGCACGCCTGAGCCAGATCGAGCAGCGCCGCGAAGCCTTGCGTCGTCAGGTCGTGGAAAATACCCGCAACCTGCACCGCGCCGTGAACACCGATGTCGAACAGGTTCAGGCACGCAAACAATCGATCATTTCCAACCAAAGTGCACTGGAAGCGACCGAAGTCGGTTATCAGGTCGGGACGCGCAATATCGTCGATGTGCTCGACGCCCAGCGCCAGCTGTACAACTCGGTGCGTTTATACAACAACACGCGCTATGACTACCTCATCGACAACCTGCGCTTGAAGCAGGCGGCGGGCACGCTGAGCCCGGCTGACTTGCAGGGGTTGTCGCGCTACCTCAAAGCCGACTACAACCCGGACAAAGACTTCCTGCCACCAGACCTGGCGAAGGCGGCACAGAAAAACCTGGAGAAGCCTTTGGAGTATTGACGGCCTTCCCCACAGAGGCTTGCGACGGCCTTACAGCTTCGCCACCCGCGCCAACATTGCCAGTAACCGCTGCAAAGCGCCCTGATTGGCACGCATCACTGTCAGGCCGGCATCGGCCATGATGCGCGCCAACTGCGGCTGATCGAACAGGCGCTGCACCGCGACCGCCAGCCCCGCCACATCACTCACTTCTTCCAACGCGCCAGCCTGACGCAGCAGCGCAGCGATTTCCAGAAAGTTGAACAGGTGCGGGCCGCTCAAGACCGGCTTGGCCAATGCCGCAGGTTCCAGCAGGTTGTGCCCGCCATTGGGCACCAGGCTGCCGCCGACAAACGCGCAATCGGCCAACGCGTACAGAAACAGCAGTTCACCCATGGTGTCACCCAGCAACACCGACGTGGTTGACGTCACCGCTTGCGCCGTCGAGCGACGAACCGTCTCGAAGCCTTGCTGCTGGCATAAATCGTAAACGCTGTTGAAGCGCTCGGGGTGACGCGGGACCAGGATCAGCAACGCATCGGGATGGCGGAGGAGCAACTGACGGTGCGCCGCCAACACGGTTTCATCTTCGCCGGCGTGGGTACTGGCCGCGATCCATGTCGGGCGCTGGCGCGTGTGCCATTGCTCACGCAGCTCAGCGGCGCGCATCAACAGCTGCGGGTCGATGCTCAAGTCGAACTTGATCGAACCTGTCACTTCTACGCAATCGCGCCGCGCCCCCAGATCGAGAAAGCGTTGGGCCTCGGTTTCGGTCTGCACGGCGAATCCGCTCATTTCGGCAAGCATCGGTCGGGTCAGCTTGGTGAAACGCCCATAACCGCGTGCCGAGCGCTCTGACAGTCGGGCGTTGGCCAGGACTACCGGGATACCGCGCCTGGCGCATTGGTGAATGTGGTTGGGCCACAGTTCGGTTTCCATGATGACCCCGAGCCGAGGCGCGACATGATCGAGAAAACGTCCGGCTGCCCAAGGCAAATCGTAGGGTAGATAACAATGCTGAATGCGCGGCTCGTCAGCGAACAGCGCCTTGATCCGCTCCGAACCGGTCGGCGTCATGCAGGTCACAGTGATCGGTAACTGTGGATAACGCGTCAGCAAGGCGCGAATCATCGGCGCCGCTGCGATGCTTTCACCCACCGACACTGCATGCACCCAAATGCCGCCGCGCTGCATGGGCGGCAGACCGAACGAAAACCGCTCGCTGACTCGCTGCGCGTACGCCGGGGCTTTGCGCGCCCGCAACCACAGGCGCAGCGCGACAAGAGGTAAACCGAGATGAAACAGCAGGGTATAAAGAGTTCTATTCATGGCGGCGGAGTTTATCAGCCAATCGCCTGCAAATGCCGGGCAAAGCATTCGGCCAGCCACCGGGCCGCCGGACCAAGTGGTTCGTCACGGCGCCAGACCATCTCCACCACCAGGGCCGGCGGGGTCCAGTCGCTGATCAGCTCGACCATCTGATGCTGGTAAGCCGGGTACTGCACCACATGCCGGGGCAACCAGGCCCAGCCGAGGCCACGCATGAGCAATTCAGCCATCACGTAAAAGCTGTCGGCACGCCAGACCTGTGCACTGATGGGTTCGCCACCGGGATAGCCGCTTTGCTGAGGCGCGATCAATAGCTGCCGATGGCGCCCCAACTGCTGACGACTGACCCGTGACGCGTTGACCAATGGATGCCCCACTGCACAGACCGTGACCATTTCGACGCTGCCCAGCACCCGGCGTTCCAGAGCTTCGGGCATCTGCTCATGATGAAACAGCAGCCCGAGATCGGCGCGGCGCTCCACCAGTTTGCGCGCCACATCACCTTGGGCGCCGCTGGCCAGTTGCACCTCCAGACCGGGAAACTGTTCAGCCAGCGCCTCCAGGCTGTCCAGCACCGGTTGATAAGGCATGGCTTCGTCATGCGCCAGTCGCAAGCGGGCCTCTTCGCCACGCATCAAGGCCAGTGCCCGACCGTCCAGACGCTCACACTGGCGCAACAGCTCTCGCGCTTCTTCGAGCAACGCACTACCGGCTTCGGTCAAGCGTGGCTGACGGCCACTGCTGCGGTCGAACAGGCTGACTCCCAGATCAGCCTCCAACAGCGCGATACCACTGCTGACCGCCGATTGTGCGCGCTGCAGATCACGCGCCACGGCCGAAAACGAGCGCTGTTCGGCTACGCTGACGAATAAACGAATTTGCTCGAGGTTCCATTGCAAAGCACACCAACCTATCGCTCAGAAAGATAGGTAATGACTTTACCCCATCCAAGCAATCTCTAGAATGCGTGGCTAATGAAGAGGAATCCCGTCATGACCGCCTACTACTATCTGGCCATCGCCATCTGCGCAGAAGTTATCGCTACCGTCTCGATGAAAGCGGTCAAAGGCATCAGCACGCCACTGCCATTGCTGCTGGTGATCGTGGGTTACGCCATTGCGTTCTGGATGCTGACGCTGGTAGTGCGCAGCATTCCGGTGGGGGTCGCGTATGCGGTCTGGGCGGGCATGGGCATCGTCATGGTAAGCATCGCCGCGCTGTTCATTTACGGGCAGAAACTCGACGTGCCCGCGATGCTTGGCATGGGCCTGATCGTCCTCGGCGTGGTGGTGATTCAACTGTTCTCGAAAACCGCCGGGCATTGAAAACGCGATCCCCTATAATGGCGACATCCGTTTAGCCACCGAGGTCGCTCATGCCATCTGCGCTCACTCCATCCCCTATGACCACTGACGTCCTGATCGTCGGCGCCGGTGTTGCCGGTCTTTGGCTCAATGCGCGCCTGCGCCGTCAAGGGTTCTCGACCGTTTTGGTGGAAAGCGCCAGCCTCGGCGGCGGGCAAAGTACAAAGTCTCAGGGGATCATCCACGGCGGCGCCAAATATGCGCTGCACGGCGCACTGAGCGGTGCTTCCGAAGCGATTGCCGACATGCCGCGTCGCTGGCGTGATGCGCTCGCGGGCAAAGGCGAGCTGGACCTGTCTGGCGTACGCTTGCTGTCCGAAGCGCATTACTTATGGTCACCCGGCACCCTCGCCGGCAACCTCACCAGTTTTTTCGCCAGCAAGGCCGTACGCGGCAGGGTCGATCACGTCACCGGCAATGACCTGCCTCCGGCGCTGCAGAATCCCGGGTTCAAGGGCAAGGTCTATCGACTGGCCGAACTGGTGATCGACGTGCCCAGTCTGGTCGAGCGTCTCGCCGAACTGTCCGGCGACAGCCTGCTGGCGGGCACAAAAATCGAACCCCTGTTCGAAGGTGAAGATCTGATCGGCCTGCGGGTCGATGGCCGCGAGATCCTCGCCCAGCGTGTGGTTTTGAGCGCGGGCGCGGGTAACGCCGAGCTGCTGAAGTCCATGGGGCTGTCCCATCCCCCTATGCAACGCCGCCCGCTGCATATGGTGTTGGTCAAAGGACCGACCTTGAAGCCCTTGTATGCCCATTGCCTGGGCGGCGGGCCGAAACCTCGGGTCACCGTCACCACCCACCCCGCAGCCGATGGCCAATGGGTCTGGTACCTGGGAGGGGATCTGGCCGAAGCTGAGGGCGTCGCCCGCGAACCCGAGGCTCAGATCGCTGCGGCCAAAAAAGAACTTGGCAACTTGCTGCCGTGGGTCGACCTCAGCCAGGCGCAATGGGCGACCTTGCGTATTGATCGGGCCGAACCGGCGCAGTCCGGCCTGGTGCGCCCGGACAACGCCTATCTTTCCGTGCAACAACGCCTGATGGTGGGCTGGCCGACCAAGCTGGCGCTGGCCCCTGACTTTGCTGATCGGGTATTGGCCGCACTGGCCCGCGACGGTGTCCATCCGACACCGCAGTCGCCAGCCGTCGGCCTGCCGAAACCGCCCATGGCCCAACCGATTTGGGATCAACTGCTGCCATGAAAACCCTGCATGAACTGCACCGCCCGCTCGGCAGTACCGGTCTGCGTGTTTCGCCACTGGGACTGGGCACCGTCAAGCTCGGCCGTGATCAAGGGGTCAAATACCCCAACGGTTTCACGATCCCCGATGATCGAGAAGCACAGATGCTGCTCAAGCTGGCTCGCGATCTGGGCATCAACCTGATCGACACGGCCCCCGCCTACGGCACCAGCGAAGAGCGCCTGGGCCCATTGCTGCGAGGGCAGCGTCAAGAATGGGTGATTGTCAGCAAAGTCGGCGAGGAGTTCGAGGGCGGCCAATCGCGCCACGACTTCAGTGCCGAACACACGCGGCTGTCGGTGGAGCGCAGCCTCAAGCGCCTTGAGACTGACTTCATCGACCTAGTGCTGGTCCATTCCGACGGCAATGATTTGGCCGTGCTCAACGATTCCGGTGTGTATCAAGCACTGGCCGAACTCAAGCAGCAAGGCAAGATTCGCGGCTACGGTTTTTCCGGAAAAACTGTCGAAGGCGGCCTGCTGGCGTTGCGCGAAGGCGATTGCGCGATGGTCACCTACAATCTCAACGAACAAAGTGAAAAGCCGGTACTGGACTACGCCGCCAGCCATGGCAAAGCCATCCTGGTGAAGAAGGCGCTGGCCAGCGGTCATGTGTGCCTGAGCCCCGGCGTGGACCCGGTGCAGGCCAGCTTCGAGTTGCTGTTTGCCCATCCGGGTGTCGCCAGTGCTATTGTCGGGACTATTAATCCGCTGCACCTGGCCCATAACGTGGCGACTGCCGCCGCCGTGATTCGCCGTCAAACCTGATTCAGGCGGCGGCCGACCCCAACGCAAGAAGGAGCCGACATGCCGCGAACGTTGATTCGAAAAAACCCCAACAACTTTAAAACCCTGCCGCTCGCTGTCGAAGCCACTCCCGAAGGCCTGAATTACCAGAGCATCGGGATGCCGTTGAATTTCGCCCAGACCCTGCAACGTCGACGCAAGATCGAAGTGGCCGATGTGGAACGCTTTTCTGTGGAGCTGGCCAACCTCGGGGTGTCGGTGCGCTTGACCCTGAACTGGCAGAACCGCGATTACTGGGTGCTGGTCAGACAGCGTCGGCGAGACCGTGGCGATGTCGTACTGAAATTGATTTCCGGCTACGTGCCCGCGCACGAATTGAATCTGCCACTGCACACCGCCATTCAGGAAGTCGCTGAAGAGTGCTTGATCGAAACCCCGCAAGGCTGGCTGAGCGGACGCTTCAATGACACCTGGCTGCCTGCGCCCTATGCCTCGGCGCTGCATTACCGCGAAGCCCTGCCTTTTCGTTTAAGCCCGCTGTCCGGTGCTGCCAGACCCGTGCGCTGCGGGAGCATGCCCCTGATTGAGCGCCCGCGTGCTTACGTGCACCTGCCGACGTCGTCTCTGCAGCTGATTTACGACATGCGTCTGGAAGTGCCCAAAGAAGCGCGGCCAATGAGCCTGTTTCACGTTGATGAGAGCCTGGAAAACGATCAGTTGGTGGCACGACTCAACCGCAGCCGCCCCGACCTGTACCTGATGCCCCTGGAAAATGGCTTGCCCAAACCCGAGCTGTACACCCTCAAGCGCGACAAGCTGCAACCGGCCAGCACCCGCGGCCTGTACCTGGCCGAAAGTTTTGCACCGCAGGAAGGTTGGGTTGTGCGTGATGAGCGGATTCGCTGGAAGGATTGGCTCCGGCAACAGGGTTTGACCCCAGCGCCAAAGAAGACCGGCCTCAAGCGCCTGACGAGCAAAGCCCGGCAATTGATCGACCTTGCCCGAAGCACCCTGAGCAAGTGATCCCACAGATTGGCGTCTCACCTGTAGGAGTTGCCGAAGGCTGCGGAGCAGTCGCAGTGCGGGAGCAATCGGAACGCGCAGTCTTATTCGCGATGGAGGCGTCAGCACGGCTGACGCCTCCCCCCATCACTGCCTGCGAATTTTCTCGACGATAGCGGTGGTCGAACTATTGGCAACCAGCCCCAACACCTTCACCTTGCCACCATAGGCTTCAACGATTTCAGCACCGACCACTTGATCGATGCCGTAATCCCCGCCCTTGACCAACACGTCAGGCTTGACGTGGGACAGGAGGTTTTCCGGGGTGTCCTCAGGAAAGCTGATCACCCAATCCACAGCGCCCAATCCCGCCAGCACAGCCATGCGTCGGTCGACACTATTAATCGGCCGTCCAGGCCCTTTCAGGCGGCTGACAGACGAATCATCATTGACCGCAACGATCAGCCGATCGCCTTGCGCGCGCGCCTGCTCCAGGTAGGTCACATGCCCGGCATGGAGAATATCGAAACAGCCGTTGGTGAAGACGATCGATTCTTTGTGCGCACGCGCATCGTCGATTGCCAGGAGCAATTGATCGAGGCTCAACACCCCACGCTCCGAGCCTTCTTCACGCTGGATCGCACGACGCAACTCCGGCGCGCTGATAGCGGCTGTACCCAGCTTGCCGACCACGATGCCGGCGGCCAGATTGGCCAGCGCAACGGCGTGCGGCAGCTCTTCACCGGCAGCAATCGCCGCCGCCAAGGTAGAAATAACGGTATCGCCCGCACCCGTGACGTCAAACACTTCACGAGCACGCGCCGGCAAATGAAGGGCCGGACAGTCAGGACGCAACAGGGTCATGCCGTGTTCGCCACGGGTCACCAGCAATGCACCCAGCTCCAGCTCACTCATCAACTTCGCGCCCTTGGCGACCAGTTCAGCCTCATCGGAGCAATGGCCGACAATGACTTCGAATTCACTGAGGTTCGGCGTAAGCACGCTGACGCCGCGGTAGATCGCAAAATCCTTACCTTTAGGGTCAGCAAGGACAGGGATACCCCGAGCACGCGCAGCCTGAATCAATACTTGATGGTTTTTCAGCGCGCCTTTGCCGTAATCGGACAGCACCAGCACTTTGATGCCGTCGAGCATGTCTTCGACATCTGCGCTCAGCGCCAAGGCATCGGTGGCAAACGGTTCTTCGAAGTCGATACGCAGCAACTGCTGGTGACGACTCATGACCCGCAGTTTAACGATGGTCGGTTGATGGGCGATGCGCTGAAAACGTGCGGTCACACCCGCCGCTTTCAGGCTATTGGCCAGACTTTCGGCCGCCTCATCTTCCCCGGTTACACCCACCAGCGAGGCTGGCGCACCCAGGGCTGCAATATTCAAGGCAACGTTGGCAGCACCGCCTGGGCGATCCTCTATCTGCTCGACCTTGACCACCGGCACCGGTGCCTCCGGTGAAATCCGTGAGGTACCGCCATGCCAATAACGGTCGAGCATGACATCGCCAACTACCAAGACAGGCGCTTGATCGAAACGCGGCATGGACAACTTCATGGGCAACCCAAATACAAAATGAACAGGGGCGCGATATTAACACAGGGTGAACAGCCCCTAGGTCGACTGTATCGAAGGGGTTGCCACTCCCGGCGCAAAGGTGAGGTCGCCGAGACAATCACCACCAAGCCAGCATCTACCATTAGGCGAGCAAAGTGCGCCATTCGGCGGATATTTTCCGTTCGCGATTTGGCACACACACCCAAATCACTGCTCAGGCCACTGCGCACGTTATCGCCATCGAGCACAAAGGTATGCACACCCTGCTCGTTGAGCCGTATCTCCAAGGCATTGCATAATCACCTTGGCAAACCTGACGAACCGACCTGCATGTGCGCACAAAGCGAACGTCGCGCAGGCCTTTAGCCAAAGACCCCATAACGCAACCGTGCGGCCAAGCGACTGACCCACTGTCGAGTCTTAAGCTTCGGTTTTCGAACCACCTGCTCAATATCACTCATTACCATCAAGCTCTGTCGAGCCAGGATTGGCTGCACGATAAAAGCCCGAGTCGTGGACAACAGCATTTCCGAGTAATACCAGTCCAGTGGCAGGCCAGAAACGGGAGCCTCCTGCAAAATTCTGTCATAAAGCTCAGCCCTGACCACATAGGCATGCGCCAGGCGCACGCGAGTCACGGCCGTCAAGTTAGGTGAGACTTTGCGGGCCTGGCCGCCCTTCTTCAGGGTGCCCCCCAAATAGAGCAGGGTCCAATCACGCCCCTGCAATTGGGCCTGTACGCGCCGCAGAACCGCCGGAGTAAAGGTTTCAAACTCACAGTCATCCTCAAGCACCAGCACGTAAGGCCAACCGCTAGCTCTCGCCTTGGCGATCACCGCCAAATGGCTGCGCATGCACGCCCAAGTGGCCAGCAGCTTATGCTCTGACTTATCACTCGGCCCGTCAGTACGCAAAAGGAACTCGCGTAGCGACTGCGAAGGCTGGTCATCGCCAAGCTCATGCAGAGAGACCGCAGAAAAGCGCTCGGCCTCCAAGCCCAAACCCTGTAAGTGGTTCTGCAGCCGTGACCAGCGATCATTTCGGCTGTCGAGATTGATGACGCAAGCGTGCTCAAACGGCCAAATTATGCTTTTCATACCACCGCGACTCACACCCTTCATCCGAATGAATTTACTCACATTGGCGACTAAACCGTGCCATCAAGCACTTGGCTAGGCACAGGCTTGGCGTTCAATAGGTCAACCAACAGGTTGACGGTTCTGTCCAGCGCCCCAGCCCCATTAACCAAATGAAACTCGGCAAAACGCTCAGCCTCTTCAAGGCACTGCCGATAGTGCGTCTGAATCCAAACAATACGCTCCGACAATGCCGCAACCGTGGCCACTCGACGGCCCAGAAAACGCTCCTGGGAAAAAATATCGTGATGTTCACTGGCATTGACATAAATAATCGGTCGTCGTGCCAGTGCGGCCTCAATGACAGCGTTGGACATGATATTGATCACGATAGAGGCCTTATCCAATGCGGCCGCCAAACTGCACTCAGGGGGCAACACCTGAACATGGGGCAAGTCCAGCGCCGCTTTCTGCCAGAACGGTATCTGACTGCGAGGGTGCGCCTTGATCAACACTTGGAACTCCGGATGTTGAGACACCCATTCGTAAAGTAAGGCATAGGTTCTCTGGTAACCCGGTTCCTTCTCTTTATCCGGCCCCACACCGAGTACCAACAGGACTCGACGCTCGGGCGTCGCCGGCAGCAAATCGTAAGACAGGTCAATCATGTGCGAACCCGACAACACGGCGTTGGAGTTGCCAAACCGTAGCGGCCGTGACTGCAGAGCCTCCAGAGAACTGTGACCGAACATAAAATAGTAGTCGTAGTCATTCATACTCAGACGGCTGGATGACTCGACCGTCGTGGCGTGCGCCAGATGCACCAACAAACATTGCCGCTGGTTCAATGCCAAACGCAAAAACGGCGCATACAGGCTGCCATTACGGTCATTGAGCAAAATTCTCGGCTGGTGATGTGCAACCAGCCACTCCGCATAAGCGGCATAGCCAAAATAGCGCAACGGCACAGCTTGCGGTGGACGCTTGAGCAGGCGCCGCGCGAGGATTGTCGGCTGGTCTTGCAGAGCGGTTTCAACCAAAAGGTAGTGATGATCGCGTAAAGCGGTGATCAACAGTTTCTTGCGCTGAAAAGCAATGACCTTGGTGGCTGATTGCAGCAACAGAAAATCACAGGGCTCAGCCACGACTTCAGCACTCAACCTGGCCTGCGCTCTCCAGCCAAATAGACAGTCACTCAGGGCGTCGCGCGCAAATCGAAGCACGCTGCCAAGCCAGCTATGGCGCTCACGCAACAACCGCCAGCGATAACGATCCATGGCTCGAGCTTTATCCGCCCACGAACTATTGGATATCTCGTCAGTCATAGAGAGACAGGCCCAAGACAGAGAGGCAGGGAGGCTCCGTCCCGCAGGCTAACTGATGAGCGAATACTGGCCGACACGGCGCCCCCAAAACAGTCGATTAGATAAGATGGCGATAACATCAGCGCCCCGGCTGAGAATGCGTCGATGACGAGGCGGCGATAAAGGCTTACGCGGGAGACATGATGGGAAGATGGAAAAGACCATCAACAACAACGACAACTATCATCCCCCTCCCTAAACACCGCTACGGTTTAAAAATAAATCGCCCATCTTCCGTGGGAGCTGTTGCTGTTTCAGCACGACACCCTCGAAGCCCTTAGGCACCTAACGGTCCAATGATACCCAAGAGCCTCACTAAAATCCTGCCTACGTGCTACGAATCAGCGCCAGTCTTTAGTCGACAATGCCGCAAGGAGCGCTTTTTGCCAATAGACGTATTCGTCGACGTGGACCAACTGGTGGCTGGAGACAATACCAAGCGTACTCACTGTCCGTATGTAGAGTTGATCAAGATCGCAAGCTTCACGATACAAAACACATGATTCACTCTACATCGCAGGACAATGCGCCAGAGGGCGGGAGCCCACCCTCTGGTCAAGCGTCAGGCTATCCCGGAGGTCGTCGGCTCATCCAAACCCATTGAGTTCAGCCTGGCATAGTAGCCATTCTGGGCCAGCAACTGGGCGTGAGTGCCTCGCTCGACAATCTGTCCTTTGTCCATGACCAAAATCAGGTCGGCTTTCTCAATGGTCGAAAGGCGGTGAGCAATGACCAGCGTGGTGCGTCCCTTCATCGCCTGATCCAGTGCGGCCTGAATATGCCGTTCAGACTCGGTATCCAAAGCAGATGTTGCTTCATCAAGAATCAGCAACGGAGCATTTTTCAACAGTGCCCGAGCAATCGCCAAACGCTGACGCTGCCCACCCGACAACAAGACACCGTTCTCGCCCACCAAGGTGTCCAGGCCTTTAGGCAACTGCTCGATAAAATCCTTGGCATAGGCATCTTCCGCAGCTTTCTCGATGGCCGCACGCGGCGCGCCTGCTAAATCGCCATACGCAATGTTGTTAGCCACGGTATCGCTGAACAGCGTGACGTGTTGGGTGACCTGGGCGATGTGCCGACGTAGATTGAGCAAGCGGTAATGCTCAACCTCAATACCGTCCAATAGGATTTGACCGTCCGTATGGTGATAAAAGCGCGGAATCAAGCTGGCCAGCGTCGACTTCCCGCTGCCAGAACGCCCTACCAGCGCCACGACCTGTCCCGGTTCAACGGTAAAGGAAATATTATCCAGGACCAGACGATCAGTTCCCGGATAGGTAAAACTCAGATTCCGCACCTCCAACCGCCCTGTCAGCGAACTGCGTTCAAGGGTACCGCCGTCCATTTCAGGCTCGACATCCAACTGTTCGAAAATGCTCTCAGCACCCGCAACGCCCTTCTGGATGGTTGAACTGACCTCAGACAATTGACGAATCGGCTTGGGTAAAAAACCCGCCAGGGTGATGTAGGCAATCATATCGCCCGCAGAAGCATCACCACGCAGGTACAGCACCAGGAACATCAAGACCGCCATGGCCGTGTAAATCACCAACTGCAACATCGGGGTGTAAATAGCCCCGGTGCGAGTCATGCGTAATTGCCGGTTGGTATTGCTTTCGCTCGCGTTGAGAAACCGCTGTTTCTCGTAGGCCTCGCCGCCAAAGCTGCGGACCACGCGATAACCCTGGATAGTTTCAGACGCCACATGGGTGACGTCGCCCATCGCGGCCTGTATTTTCTTGCTTTGCTTGCGAAACTTTTTACTGGCCGTACCGACCATGAATGCAATCATTGGAAGAATGGCAATCATCACCAGCGTCAAACGCCAGTTCATAAAAAGCAGCGAGGCAAACAGGAAGACAACGCTCATTCCCTCACGGATTACGACCTTGATCGCATCCGTTGCCGCCCCGGTGACCATGGTGACGTTAAAGGTGATACGCGAGATCAGATGCCCCGAGTTATTCTGGTCGAAATAACGATTCGGCAAGACCAGCAAGTTATTGAACAACTCCATTCGCAGGTCATGGACCAGCCCTAGCGATACCTTTGCCAGAAAGTAGTTACCCAGATAGGATCCCAACCCCTGCCAGGCCGCGATCAGGACAATCAACAATGGCACAGCCTGCAGCAGCTGCAAATCGCGCAGGTAAGGAACACTGGGGAACAACACGGCTTCCGGGTTGGACAGACCATCAACAAAGTACTTTAGGATGTACCCCAGCATTGGCTGCGTCGAAGCAAAAATCACAAACCCGACAATGCTAATCAGAAAAATCCCGGCATAGGGTCGGACGTAGCCGAGCAAGCGGAAGTAGATCTTCATGCTCGAAGGGCTACCGGAGGGACTGGATTCGGTCATATCACGCGGCGGTAATTGAAAAAGGAGGCTGACTTTAGCACAGCTTCTCTGATGTACTGGCAGCGGTTTAGAATACAAGCCTGCTCAGCCCACGCAACAACATCAAATTGCCATCAACTTATGATAGCTAATCACCTTCTGGAGCGAGCTTCTCGTATGCACTACAGCGGTCTGCGTCATGCCTCCAATCGAGCCTTCGAGTTTATTTGCCTGTGGATCATTCCCATCGGCTTTTTCCTATTGCTATGCGACCTGTTTTTTCTTCCCGGACGTCCGCAGCATCACAAGCTTTATTACGCACTGTTCAGCATTCCAACGCTGATCGCCATTTGCCTGCGCCCCCGAGAACTGCGTGACCTGCTACACGAGCCTCTCATTTTGAGCTTTCTGGCCTTTTTAGCCTGGTCACTGATCAGCCTATTCTGGAGCCCCCTCGACGAAAGCATCGGAGGACTGATAAAGCCGCCACTGCACACGCTCATGCTGTTCATCGGCTGCGTATTACTGGTGCGCTACCGTAGCGAATACCTGCAACCCTTGTTTTTTGGGGCCGCCGTGGTTGCGCTGATTGCCTCACTCTTCAATTTGTATGCGTTCGCCAAAGCCTACTCTCCCGACCTACGGATGATCGGAGCCGGCGCTTTCGACAATCCACTGCTGAGTTCCCACGTCTTTGGCTTTTTCTGCATTTATTGGCTGAGCCTGAGCATGACCTGTAAGCGACGAGCGGTACTTTGGCTAAGCATTCCCGCATTGATCGTAATGTTCACGGCGGTGATGGCGACGGGCTCCCGAACTCCGCTGGTCGCATTGGCCCTTGCAACACTGTGGCTCTGCTTTGTCTGCTGGAATCGCCGCTCCTTATTCGTACTGATCGGCACGGCCATCTGTGCTGCCATTGTGGTGTTTGAGTTCTCTGGGATTATTACCGCTCGGGGAGGGTCCTATCGTTTCGAATTATGGAAACTGGCCCTCGAACAGATTGCCCATCACCCCTGGATAGGCAAAGGTCTAAACGCGTCACTGAGCCTTGATGTCGGGGTCGGCTATCTTCTGGAAGAACCCCACAGTTTTGCACTTGGCGTCCTCTACTATGTCGGCATCATTGGCTTCATACCCTGGCTGTTCATGCAGGCATGGGCACTGCTGAGCGCTTGGCGGCAACGGGCGCACCCATTGTTTATCATCGCCTCCACATGGCTGGTTTTCGGTATGGGTGCAGGGCTGACAGAAGGTGGCGGCATTTTGAGTCGCCCTAAAGAACACTGGTACCTGTTGGTTATCCCGCTGGCCCTGATTGCCGCCCTTAACATCAGCCGGCGTAGCGGCCGACTCCCAGGCATACACGTCGAGCCTCTAACCACCAGCGCTATGACGCAATTGGCAGACGGCGCTCATGTCGTCGAGAAGGATGGGCTGGGACCCAAAGTATTACGGCTCAGCAACGGCCACTTCCTAAAACTGTTCCGCCCTCGGCGCTGGTACACATCGGGGCACTTCACCCCCTACTCTGAACGCTTCGCTTCGAACAGTGAGCACCTGCGCAGCCTGGATATCCCAAGCCCGGACATCCTCAAGTTGTATCAACTGGATGATGGAAGCAGTGCCGTACTCTACCAACCGCTGTCAGGCCAAACCCTGCGCCAAATTCTGCAGTCGACGGGCGCGCCTGCCGTTCGCGAGGCATTGGTCGAGCGCTTTGGCAAATTTCTGGCTCAACTGCATGACCGAGGCATCTACTTTCGCTCGGTTCACCTGGGCAATGTCCTGCTGCTCGACACCGGCGAGTTTGGCTTAATCGACCTGGCCGACATGCGAATCCTGCCCTCGCCGCTCAATTTGTCGCTACGCCAGCGAAATCTACGGCATATACAGCGTTACCCCGAAGACAGGCGCTGGCTGTTTGAAGAGCAATTACAGGCTCTACTCCAAGGGTACGGTAAAGTGGCGCCGAAACGAGCAGTGGATAACATGCACAAACATGTGCTGGCTTTTGCAGTAAAGGCGGGGTGAATCGACACGGCCAGCGTAAATAGAGGGGGCAGCGCGGTCGACGCTCTCGGGTATACGTCAGGAAATCATCCATATCAGAACTGCAGAGCTTACTCAAAACGCTCTGCAACTCAACCTCTGGCCAGTCGTGGACCTGAGGCAAACCGCAGCTACCACGACCGATGTGATAGCCGGGATAGCGCTCTCTGAAACGAGCCGTGCCACGTTCTGTTTTTGGTAACTTTCGGATTTCAGGACGCGCCATGCGCTTGTTCAAAAACCGCTGAATCCAACCCGTAAGAATACTCGCTCAGTTTTTTTCCAAGCGCGAAAAGTACAAACGCCCTAGTGCGCGCCAGGTTTTGCCCGTCCAAGCCTTGAAGGGCAACTGCGCCAAAAGCTCACGAGCCAGTGGGCGGTCACGATTGGATGTTTTCAGGAACATGGAGTTGAGGAATTTGTAACGCACTTCCTCATAACGCGGATGGTCACTGAATAGCGCATACGAGCGCAGAATGTTATCAATCATGAATCGGTGGTTTTTATACGAGTTGGTAGCGTGCTTACGATAGCGCGCCATCAATACACTCAGGCCATCGATAAAATACCCGGCGTGGGTGATTTTCAATTCAATCAACAGGTCTTCCAAACGAATATCAGGGTCGAAACCGCCGACTTTTTCCAGCGCTTCACGCCGGATCAATAACGTAGGGGCTGGTGGATAGGGCTTTCGCTCCAAGAACATATCATCGAAATCAAGGCGACGAAATGGCACCTCCCGGCGCTGACGCTTCTCGGGAAACAGGTTGCCCTCAGCATCAATCAATTCGATATTGCCCGCGCAAATACCGACTTCCGGCTTGTCCTGCATGTATGCCACTTGAGTCGCAATACGCTCCGGCAACATGATGTCATCCGACCCGAAAGGGGCGATCAAGCTGCCGGTTGAACGCGCGATAGCGTCATTGAGGGTATGGGTCAAACCCTGGTTTTGCTGGACCCTAAAATCAAAACCATAGCGGGTTTGCAGGCGGCGAATACGCTCGACACTGTCATCCTTAGAACCATCATCGATGACCAGCAACTCAATATGCGGGTACGTCTGGTTCAGGACGCTCAGGATGCTTTGTTCGATATAGGGGCCATGGTTATAGGAGGCGATAATCACCGTCACCCGTGGTTGATCGCCTGTCACAAACCCCCCTTCTGCGCCAGGCCCAGACCTGTCTCAATCAACGCCAGATACTCCTGACGAAATACATCGATATCGTGCTGAGCCAGCAAATAACGATAGGCTTGCTCACCCTTAGCCTGAAGCACTTCATCCGAGAGGCTCAAGTACTCATCCAGGGCCGCCTTAAGCGCGGGAACATTAGCCGGCTCTACGGCAAGCCCACCGGCACCGTGAATGAGCGGGAGCATGGCTGGAACACTGGAAGCAATAACCGGCAGATGCCCGCTCATGCCTTCAAGCAGCGCCAACCCCAAGCCCTCAGCCAGGGAGGGCATGGTCCAAATATCGAAAGCCCTGACGTACTGCAGTGCATTTTCGCGAAAACCCAGTAAATGAGCGCGGCCGATCAGCCCCAATTGTTCAATTTCACAACGCAGTCGCGACTCCTCACGCCCCGCTCCGATGATTGCCAATTGAGCATTCGGGTACTTGTCTTTCAGAGCGGCAAAAGCCTGCAAGAGGTACGTGTGCCCCTTGACCGGCACCAGCCTCCCCAATGCGCCAACCAGCCGTACGGAGGGATCAAGCCCCAGCAACTGCCGAGCCTGCTCACGAGCGTACTGCAGGCCTTCAGCTTGCTCAATGTCGATAGCATTGGTGATGGCGTAGGTATTCTCATCGGTAAAGCCACAGTCGCAGTCAATCAGGTACTGCTTGACTGCCGGGGAGACGCCGACAAACCGCCAGTGCTTATCAATCCGGCCCTGAGCTTGGCGCCGGCGATAAAATCGATCGTACTCGCCAAACCCATGGGAAATGCCGATACACAAAGGGATCTTCAGCCAACGATTAAGCTGGAGCATCATATTGACCGGTTTGAAGCGATTACAGATCACCACATCGAACTGTTCTTTGCGGCAAAACCAAAAAAGCCGCCACATAGCGCGCAGGCGCAAGCCCTTGAGCGATTTTTCGGGAAACTCAAAATACACTGAGCGGTCAGCGCGACTCACCGCGCCTCCAGAGTCCGGCTTGCCACGCATAAACGCCGCCGTCACGTCATAGCGATCTGCGGGCAGAGCTTTGACAATCTGTTCCGCCAAATCAGCGAAATCGTAAGCCTTAACGTTGTAATCCGGCTGCAACTGCAGCACTTTTAAGCGCTGACTCATACCGCTCCCCGCTGAAAGCCTGACGCATCAATAACCCAAGCCGACTGCGCCGCCAAGTGTTTTACCGTTTCAGGGTCGGGCGCTGGCAAACTCGACCACTCATGCCGCTTCCAAAACATAAAATGAAAATACGGGAAAGGTCGACTCCCATCCTGCTCATTGGTCAACTGCCCCTTGTGCCATAGCCAGCGAGAGGGGAAACCATGAGAGCCATCATGCCACTTGATGCAGCTGCCCGGTGTACTGAATGCTTCTGTAAATTCACTGCGTCGCCGCCACGGATTAAATTTCCCCACCAGATTGAACAGCGGCCTCGGGAAATTTTTACGCCACAGAAAAATACGACTGAATGCACCTTCATCCAAAGCATGCTGCTGTTGATCGGCAAAACGCTTACGCCAGTTTTTAATCCGCATGAATAGTTCACGGCTGCGCACTGAGTTGCGCATCAAACACAAATGCCCGGCCACACGCCGTTCATGGGTCGAAAACAGGTCGTAGCGAGCCAAACGCTCTCGCGCAAAGCAGCGCCGCAGATCACCGTAGACTAGATCAGTATCGCCGAATGCCCAAAAGTCGTAACCGTCAAGGCGATCGGCATGAATAAAACCCAAGGCTGGTTTGATATCGCACAATTTATAAGCTGCTACGGGCGAGAAGTGAATACCCAAACGATCCGAGACCAACTGGCAATAGCTCTTAAAATCAATGATTTCAACCCTGACATTATCTGGAAGGTTCTCTGGAATACCGCAATCACTAAACAGTAGCCAGTCGATATCTGCGTTATGCCGACAGCTTTCAAGAAAGAAAGGCATCCAGAACGGCCAACGGCCAAAGTAAGGAATGATAAAAAGAATCCGCGGATTTGGCTTGCTCACAAAATACTCACTGTACATTGTTTTTATTTAGGCCATGTTCCGCCCTAGGCTGCTTCATTATTTGCGTGGCAGAAACCAGAACAACTCGTGACGTCTGACCGCTTTGCGAAAAAACTCATTCTCCCCGTAGGGTGACGATGCCCTGCCGACCAATAGCCGTTGTATCAAACGTCGTAGTCGTCGCTTGAAAGGCACGGCCGTTTGCAGATCATGCATCATTCCCAGCGCCATCGCCTTGTCCCGCTGCTGCTCCAGTGTCAGAGAGTAAACACAAGGCTGCAAAACCTGATCTGGATCGAACGCAGGCGCAAGCGCAATACCGGCTCCCGAATCCCCCATTGGCCAGCGATCATTGTCATGGAGGTGGTTGGCATAACCGAGCAATGCCTGCGGCTGCCACTCCAACCCTTTTAACGCTTCCAGAACCGCAGCCTGGGCACAAATATGGTCAGGGTGCGGGTCCAGTGTCGGATGGGGCATCACAATCACCTGCGGCCGGGCCCGGATAAGGAGCGCTCGCAAATCCGCCAGCAGGTTATTCCAAGTCGGAGCACCATCTGTGTCGCCGGGCAACACAAACGCGTTGAACTGGCGAAACAAGCGGGTATCACTCAACGCTGCTTCGCGTGAACCAACAGGCTTATCGGGTGCCGCTTGCATCGCGGGAAGCTGTAGGCAGAAATACCCGAGCTGCACACAATGTTCCTGCGGCACGCCAGCCCAACGCGGCACCGCAATACTGTCCCAAGCCCGCAAGCGGCCCTTGATTCGAGCCGCTTCAACAGGGTCGAGTCCCATTTTCTGGTAATGCTGCGCTTCAATTTCACCTGCCGTCAGGGTCACGATCCAAGCCTCATCAGCCTGACTGTACAAACCAAACGCTGCCAATTCGGCATCATCAGCATGGGGAGCAATCACCATGACCCGCTGACGCCTGTAATCCGGATACTGAAAAGACCACAACTTCGGCGGCCCCTTCAGGCGACAGAAACGGCCTCGCAAGCGCACCTCACCACGCGCCAAGGGTTGTGCAACCGTACTGAGGTTCAGATAACGCAAGCCGTTGACCCCGCGCTCAAATGTCTGACGGTCCTGTTGATCACCATCGAGCACCATCACCACAGGATCAAAGAAACGCCCCAGCCACGTACTCTTGACCTGCAACGCCAGCACCAGCGTTTGATCGGCGGCGGGATCCAGCGGCGTGTCCATCAACAAGTGCTGTCCCTCAAGGCGAACCTCAAGCACACGACTGTCCGATGGGAAGGTGTACTGATAATCATCCTTGGGCGAATAGAACAGATGGTCGGCGAACCAAGCCTCATGGGCAATCCACACCAGCACACCGAGCAGGAGCGGCAACCACCAGGCAACCAGGACCCCAAGGGCCCCTAACAGCACAAGCCCCACCAATAAAACAATGCGTTTATGCCGCCGATGACGCTTGAGCAACTGCTGCTTTCGACTGACGTCCTGACTCATACCTTGAATACCGGCACAGGGTTGCACCAACGCTCTTTATATTCTCGATCCGCTCGACCAAACGAAAAGCGCAAGGGCTTCCCCAAGGTCCTGGCATGCTCCCAGGCACTTTGGGTATTAAGAAAGCTCAACACGCTCCCCGGACTGAACTCACGTGTCTCGGGGTCTACGCCGCCGTTGATGTACTCCACACTGACCCACTGCGGCGCCTCAACCCTATACACCAGTTGAATGGCGATAGGAGCATCATTGAGGAAAATAACCGACCCGATCAGCAGTTCGCGCAATAGCTCGACGACCTCGGCCATGCGCTCGGCACCCGTCGCAGGGAAGCCCCAGCGCCGCTGAAACAGGTCGCAGTAAATCGCCGCCAACTCCCGACTGCCAAACTCGCTGACGGGCCGCACCACACCGCCTGCCTCCTCCAGCAACCGTAACTCGCGTCGCTGGTTATAGCGAAACTTCTTCGATAACGTTTCAGGGGTACGCGCCATCGCCAACTGTTCAGCCTGCGGTTGCAGAGTGGTGATCTGCCCGTCATGCAATGACGACAAATAACGGCCACGGTGGCGCAAAGCAACCTGTGCATCCGCCGCCACAGGCAAAATCAACTCGGCATTACCCAGGTCGAACAGGCCTTTCTTGCCACAACGCTTAAGCACATCCTTGGACAGCGCCAAATCGCGGCCCCAAGTCGCAATAGATGCCTTCAACTCACCCTTTTGCTCCCAGGCCAGGTACCGAACCGGAATCTGCGCCAGGTGCGCCAAGCGCTCGACCACCAACGGATGAGTCGCCACACTGCCGCCAAACTGCTGCCAGGCGGCGGCATAGGTACACGCATCAACTGCCGACCAACCGCGCTCACGCCAGCCTTGAAATCGGTTGAGCATCAAACCTCCGCAGTCAGGTCAGTCACCTGTGGCAAACGCCAGAATGCGTCACGTACCGCCTGGTCAGAGAAACGCTCACGAAGGCGCTCAAGCATCAAACGAGCACAGTCCTGACGCTGTTCATCATTAAGCGCGGCAAGGTGTTCAAGCCCTTGGGCCAACTGCTCGGCACTACCTTGCGCAAACAAAATACCCACGCCCTCGACCACTTCCTTGGCCCCGCCACACGCCGTAGCCAACAGAGGGACACCGGCAGCCATGGCTTCGAGCAGTACCATGCCGAACGGCTCATGATCAGAACTCAAAGCAAAGACATCAAACGCACGAAAATAACGGCGCGCCTCTGGGATCTGCCCCAGAAACAGAACTCGATCACTTACCCCAAGTTCCTCTGCCAGTTGTTTAAGCGCCTGCTCAAGACGACCGACACCCACAATCACTAAATAGCTGTTTTTTGGCAAAGAGGGCAAGGCCGTAGCAAACCCTCGCAGTAGAGTGGCCTGGTCCTTATCGGGATGAAGTCGGCCCACGTTACCGACAATCCAGCCATCGGCAGGCAGACCCAGCACATCACGCGACTGGGCTTTGGATAATTGACTGGCTTGCAGCGCATCGATATCAACACGGTTGTACAACGTACGAATACGCCCGTTCGGCCATGTCGGCAGGCATTGGCGCATGTCATCACGCACCGCATCGGAAACGCCAAGCAGGCTCAAACGTTTGCGCAACAGGTGCGCGAACAGCTTGCGACTGCGGCGCGCATAATCACCAAACGCATGATGTACGCCGATCACCGGCAAAGTGGTGGCCAGCAACGCGACGTAAATAGGCTTGAAACGATGGGCAATACAGAAACTGAAGTTTCGGGACCGGGCGATTTTGCGCAAGTCGCATATCGCCCCCAGTTTCAGCCCCCGGATGGCTTTGGAACTGTACTCCATGAACAGCACTTCGTCCGAAGCACAGTCGGCAGCGACATCGGCATCGGCCACGCCTGTCAGAAAGACCGTGGTCACCCGATACCCCGTTCCCGCAAACAGGCTGGCGTATTGCCGGGCGCAGTCGAGAAACGGCCCGTCATAGCCGTGACAAAACTGCAGCACATGGCGTTCAGCCGAAAGTGTCATAAGCATCCACGCCGTCTTTGAGCACCAGGATATCTTCCATGATCAAGTACTCCAGATCGGAGCCAAAGAACATATTCAAGGCGTCCGTCGGCGAGCAGATCATCGGTTCGCCACGACGGTTGAGCGAGGTGTTCAACGACACGCCGTTGCCGGTCAGTTCTTCCAGCGCCTTCATCATGTCGTAGTAGCGCGGGTTGTATTTGCGCTCCAGCACCTGTGCGCGGGAGGTTCCATCTTCATGGACCACTTCCGGCACACGGCTCTTCCACTCGTCCGACACTTCAAAGGTGAAGGTCATAAAAGGAGCCGGGTGATCGACCTTGATCATCTGTGGGCCAACGGTATCGAGCATCGACGGGCAGAAAGGCCTCCAGCGTTCACGGAACTTGATTTGCTCGTTGATACGGTTGGCCACGCCAGCAATGCTCGGGCAACCAATGATCGAACGACCGCCCAAGGCTCGCGGACCGAATTCCATCCGACCCTGGAACCAGGCGACTGGGTTACCTTCGACCATGATTTTGGCGATGCGCTGTGGAGTGTTGTCGATCTTGCGCCAGACCGGTTTGCTCGGGTGGCGAGCGCAAGCGGCGATCACGTCTTCGTTGCTGTACGACGGGCCGAGATAGACGTGTTCCATCTTCTCCACGGGTACCCCGCGCGCGTGAGACACATAAGCCGCAGCGCCCACAGCGGTCCCGGCATCGCCGGAGGCAGGTTGCACAAACAGCTCTTTGACTTCCGGACGTGCGATGATCTTCTGGTTCAGTTTGACGTTCAGTGCACAACCGCCTGCGAAGGCCAGCTTGCCGGTCTCCTTGAGGATATCGCCCAGGTAGAAGTCCATCATTTGCAGCGACAGTTTCTCGAACAGCGCTTGCATACTTGCGGCGTAGTGGATGTAGGGCTCGTCCGCTATGTCGCCTTCGCGCTTGGGACCCAGCCACTCGATGAGCTTAGGCGAGAAGTAGAAACCTTTGCCCTTCTCTTTATAGCGACGCAGGCCGATCACGTTGGCGTAGTCGGTGTTGATGACCAACTCACCATTTTCGAACGTCGCCAGACGTGAGAAATCGTATTTGCTGGCATCGCCATACGGCGCCATGCCCATGACCTTGAATTCACCGTCGAGCATTTCGAAGCCGAGGAATTCGGTGATCGCGCCGTATAGGCCGCCGAGGGAGTCCGGGTCGAAGAACTCTTTGATCTTGTGGATCTTGCCGTTTTCGCCATAGCCGAAGAACGTCGTGGCGTACTCACCCTTGCCATCGATGCCCATGATCGCGGTTTTCTCTTGAAAACCGGAGCAGTGGTAAGCGCTAGAGGCGTGGGCCAAGTGGTGTTCGACAGGCTCGATCTTGATTTTCTTCGGATCGAAGCCCAACTGCTCCAGGCAGAAGACGATTTTGTTGCGATAGCGTTTGTAGCGGCGGTTGCCCATCAGCAGCGCATCAAGGGCGCGATCAGGTGCGTACCAGTAGCGCTTGGCATAGTGCCAACGCGCCTTGCCGAACAGGCTGATAGGGGCGAAAGGAATCGCCACCACGTCAACGTCCGAAGGCTTGATACCCGCTTGCTCCAGACAGAACTTCGCCGACTCGTAGGGCATGCGGTTCTTTGCGTGCTTATCGCGAACGAAGCGCTCTTCTTCAGCGGCCGCAATTAGCTTGCCGTCGATATACAGGGCTGCGGAAGGATCATGGCTAAGGGCGCCGGACAGGCCAAGAATCGTCAATGCCACAGGGGTCTAGCCTCTTTAGTCTGCATGCAGGCGGTAGGCGCCTGAGAAAAATGTGCTCTCGCAAAAGGCGCGAGGAACAGCTAAAGGGCGGGATTATAGCGCAATGAGGCTACGTGTGGTCGGGTGGCTCACAGCACACGGTCAAGGATGATCATGGACCTGTCAGCGCGGGCAGAAGGGGCCGCCAGACACCTGACCCGCGCAGACTACGTTGCGGCTCAAGCCCCGGCGAACAAAAGAGGCACGCACTTATTCGGCGATTTTGGGCAAGCGCTGTTCCAGTGACTGACGCAGCACACTGTCGGCAGGCCAGTTACGCATAAACCGTGCACGGTCTCGCTCGAACGCCTTGGCGAAGGATGCAGCTGAAGTGTGCTGGCACATCGCATCAAGGTCGATCAGCGTCCAGCGATCCTGATGCCAGAACACGTTGTGCCCTTTCAGATCGCCATGGCTGATGCGTTCGCGCAACAACTGGCCGAACAACTGATCCAGCGCCTGCAACTCAACTTCCGGCGCATTGCCTGTCGCTACATAAGGCGCGAACCGCTCAATGATGTCCGGCCCCGGCAAGAACTCGGTCACCAGGTAAGCCTTGCGCCGCAGCCAGAAGAATCGCTGCTCCAGCAACGCCAGTGGTTTGGGCGTCGCGATACCGAGGAACGCCAGCCGATTGCCTTCACGCCAGGAGTGCCAAGCGCGACTCGGACGCCAGAAACGCTTGAGCCAATGAGCAAAACTCTTGATGTTGTAGCGTTTGATCACCAGTGATCGACCCGCCACATCCACACGCCCGACGCTGGCCGCGCCACCAGTCTTGTAAAGATGACCGTGATCAAGCAACTGGTCGGCCTGGGCCAGTACCGGCGTCATCGCGGCCTCTTCTTCGCGCCGAATTGCGCGCAGGCCAAAGGCGCTGTCTTTGACGCTGAACAGACTGCAATCGCGGCCGACCTTGCTGAGGAAGTCCTTCAGGCGCCAAACGCGAACCTTATCGATCTGTTTTTGCAGCGCCTCCATTGGCAAACCATGTTCGCCGTTGCTCAACAGGTAATGCACCAGCAATTCTTCAGTAAATGGCTCGAGGGTCTTGGGCAACTGGGCGAAAAATACCCCGAGATTTTCCAGAACCCGTGTTCGCGACAACGGCTTGCCAGCCTGTTCTGCGCAAATCCCGGCACCGTCAATCAAATACAACTGACCGTTGTGACGCAGCAGGTTGTCCAGGTGCAGGTCTTCCTGCCAAAGCCCTTTGCTGTGCAGGCGGGCGATGGCTGAAAGCGCATCACCCAGCACCGCGTGCTGCTCTTGAGCCAAGACTGGCAAGCTTTCAACTTCAGCCCAGGCTTCACCGAGGCTATGTGCGTGCTCCAGATACTCGAACAATAACCAACCACCCTCGCCATTTTGCAAGCCATCGGCCAGCAGCAACGGTGTGGTCATGCCTTGCTCGGCAAGCAGTCGAGCGCCCGCCAGCTCGCGCTGAAAATGTCGCGCGGCTTTGGGTCCGACCAACAACTTTGCCAATACCACACGTCCACGCCAGATACCGGCGCCGACATAGCGTTGCCCCGGCAACACCCGCAGCAAGGTCAACAGTTGCAACTCGGCCGGGCCTGCAGCATCAGACAGTGCCAGGTTTATCGGCAGCGCAGGCGTACGCCCAGCGGATTTGAGTTCAGACAAACGCATCAGAGAACCTCTTTATGACTGCGGCGTTTGACCAGTCGTCGCCACCACGTATTGACCACCGTACTGGTGGCTGGCGCTTGCAGGTACGTTGCCAAAAAGTCACGCACCTCGGTTTCATTCCAAATCGGCGCTTGGCGCAGCAACGACTCAAGGTCTCTGATACGGTCACGCCAACCGAACAGTGCGGGCCGCGTTTTCTCCAGACCTATTAACTGCGCCTGATACGCATCAGATCGCGAACGCAGGAAGACATGCCTGGGGCAGAAGCAGCCGTGAACCTGCCCGGCAGAATGCAGTGTGCGCGCCAACTGCCCACAGGACCGAAGGATCGCCAGATGCTGGTGGGGATTGAGCGTCGACCACTGCTGCAACAGAGCGTCCAGATCGACCCAACCGTCCAGCGCCCGCGTCATCAGAATCGCCCGACGCTCGCCTTTTACTTTGCGCTCGCCGTAGAACACCGCATACAACGAGGGAATGCCCAATGACTGGTAGCGGTTGATCATGCGAAATTCACGAGCAAACGAGGGCTCGCCTAACGGTCGATACGCGCTTCGGACCAGGTAGTTGCTCTGGCGCTTCAGGTAAAAGCCGGACGCTTCCAGCTCCAGGCTATCCACGCGGCTCCAGCCGGAGCCCAGGGTGCCAGGCTCGCCGACGATGTCTCGTGGCATGTCCCACAAGGCATCGAAATCAGCCAGGCCATGGCGATCAAGCAACCCCCGATCAGTTGCCGCAATGAAGTCACTCATCCGCGCGCCTCGAAAAAACCGAGTATAAAGCAGATGCTTTTTTGTCCAGCCGGCTCAACTTACAGCCCCCCCATCAGAGCGCATCCCCGTAGCGTACTTTGCGTGCGTACAGCTTGTTGGCCTTGCTTTCCAGCCAACGGAGCAACGCGGCTTCCTCTGCCAGGATCTGCCTCAACGGCTGCTGGAAGTAGCCGCGCAGGAAGCGCAATTTGTCTCGCTGGGTCAGGCCAATATCCAGCGCCGAAAAATACAGCGCGGCCAAGTCCTTGTTACGCCATCGCATGCTAATCGTCTTGCGTGTCTGAGCGCGGTGCAGGTCGATCAACGACAGTTTGAAGTCATCGGCCGTCACCGGCTTGTCGGTATGCAACAGAAAGTGACAGATGTAGCAGTCACGATGATTGACCCCGGCGCGGTGCATCATGCCGGTCATGCGCGCGACCTCGGCGATCAATGCGCGCTTGAGCCTTGGCTGCGGCGGTTGCTGACGCCAATGGATGCTGAAATCTTCCAGGCTGACGGTCGGCGCCAATTCTTCGGTGACGATGAATGAGTGCTGCGCGGCCGGATTGCTGCCGCGCTCGCCATAGGCAACGGCGGTCATGGTGGGCACACCGATTTCATGCAGGCGATTGATCGCCTTCCACTCCTGACCGGCGCCCAGTACTGGCAATTTGGCGGTCATCAGGTTTTTGACCACTTCGCCCCAGCCGATACCCCGGTGAATCTTGACGAAATACCCGCGCCCCTCGACCTCAGTGCGCAATGTGCGCCGACCTTCGAGTTCGCGATAAACCTGACCGTCCAAACGCTCGACTTCGGCGAACGCATCGCGCCCATCCCAGAGGCTTTTGAACGGCTCAGCAAGGATCAATTTCATCCGTGGTGCTCCGCCAGAATCACATCGGCCGCATGCTGCGGCATGCTATAGAGGTCCGCCGTATCGGCGAAGGCCAGGCCATGACGGCTCCAGGCCGTGCGTGCAGCGTCATCCTTGAGCATGGTTGCCAGGTAGTCGTTGAGTTGCGCCTGCTCGAAAGGCTCGTCCAGCACCCGGCCGCAATCGGCTTCGGCGATGTAATGCGCATAACCGCACACTGCACTGACCAGCACCGGTAAGCCAGCCACCAGCGCTTCAAGCAGAACCGTGCCGGTGTTTTCGTTGTAGGCAGGGTGAATCAACAAGTCAGCACCCAGCAGAAAACGCGGAATATCGCTACGCCCCTTGAGGAACTGCACATGTTCGCCCAGCCCCAGCGTGGCGCTTTGCAGCTGGAATACCTTGGGGTCGTCCTGGCCAATCACAAACAACCGGGTGCGCTTCTTCAGCGCTGACGGCAAGCCGGCCAGCGCTTTCAGACTGCGATCAACACCTTTGGTCTTGAACCCGGAGCCAATCTGCACCACCAGCAAGTCGTCGTCCGCGAGGCCAAACTCGCGCCGGAACTCGGCGCGAATCTGCGGCGCATCGGCCGGTGCACGGCGATCCAGGGCAATGCCCGGCGGTAACAGGTGGAAGCGTTCCAGCGGCGTGTCGTAGTGCTTGATAAACAACGGTTGCTGCACTTCGGAAATCATCAACACTTCGGTTTTCGCATCTTTGGCGAACACCGCTCGCTCATACTCGGCGAAGTGACGATAGCGTCCCCAGCGACGGTATAACGCGTTACGCAGGTTTTGCGCCTTGTCTTCAAAGCACCCATCAGCAGCGTAGTACACGTCCAGACCGGGCATTTTATTGAAGCCGATCAGACGGTCCACCGGACGCTTGGCCAGATCCGCTTCCATCCACGCGCTGAGCTTTTCGTTACGGCGATGGTTGAACATTGCCTTGACCGGCGCCACCAGCACTTCAAAGCCGGGCGGCACGTCGCCTTCCCAAATCAAGGTGTAGACGCGGATTTGATGCCCGCGCTGCTGGCATTCCAGGGCAATACGCATGAAGTCGCGTTGCAGGCCGCCGAACGGGAAATATTTATAAAGCACAAAAGCCAGTTGCATCAGCTTGGTTCCTTTGCCAGCAACAGCGCGCCCAATTGGCTCGCTACTCGCTCGGGATTCAAGCGAGTGAAGCACAATGGCCACTCGCGTTTTAGATCGAACCGACGCTGATCTTCAGCGGTCGGGCGATAGGTGCATTTCTTTTGCAGGCACGGGGCACATGGAAAGTCGCTGGCAATGTGCACTTGCGACTTACCATATGCACCCGTCAGGCCAGGGTTGGTCGGGCCGAACAGCGACAGAGTTGGCACGTCCAGCGCGGCAGCCAAATGACCGAGACCGGTGTCCACCGCGACACACGCTTGAGCGCCAGCCAATACTTTGGCAACACCCGCCAAATTCAGCTTGGGCAGCACCACCGCATTATCCAGGCCGTCGGCAATGCGCTCGGCACGTGCCAGCTCGGCCGGGTTACCCCACGGCAGGCGCACCTGAAGACCGCGTGCGCCCATCAACTCAGCCAATTGCCGCCAATAGAGCTCCGGCCAGTGTTTGGTCGTCCACGTGGTGCCGTGCAGAAACAGGACAAAAGGCTCACTGTCGGGCGCGTCCAGCAGACGCGTGCGATCCAGACCGTAATCGCCCAGACCGTCAGGCACTTGATAGCCCAGCGCTTGAGCGAACAACTGGCGTAAGCGCTCCACCGCATGTTGCCCGCGCGCCACTGGATACGGTCGGTCATAAAAACGACTGGCCAACGGCTCACGCGCCGATTGCCGATCAAGGCCCACCACCGGCGCGTTGACGTAACGCGTCAGCAACGCACTTTTCAGCAGCCCTTGAGCATCAATGACCAAGTCGTAGTCAGTCTCGCTCAAGCGCTGCTTAAAGCGCCGCCACTCGCCATTCTTGAGGGTTTGCCAGAGGTTCTTGCGCCAGCGCCGGATGGCCACCGGGATCACCCCGGCCACCGCCGGATGCCAGGTCGGGATCTCGGCGAAGCCTTCTTCGACCACCCAGTCGAATTGAATACCAGGCAACGCCCGCGCAGCATCGGTCAACGCTGGCAGCGTGTGAATCACATCCCCCAGCGAAGAAGTTTTGATCAACAGTACCCGCAACTCAGATAACCTCGACCGGTGTGCCGCCCAGACGCTCCAGCGCCTCGACCACAGGTGTTGGCTCCAGCTGACGCATGCAGTTGTAATGACCAAAGCGACAGGTACGGTCGAAACACGGGCTGCATTCGATGCCCAACCGGACGATTTCGACCTTGTCGGCCAACGGTGGGGTGAAGCCCGGAGATGTCGAGCCGTACACCGCCACCAGCGGGCGATTGAGCGCCGCGGCGACGTGCATCAAGCCCGAGTCATTGGACACCACTGCGTCAGCGCAGGACATCAGGTCAATCGCTTCGGCCAGCGACGTGTCGCCGCTGAGGTTGACGGCCTCTTCGCGCAAGCCGGGGATCAATCGATCACGAATGCTCTCGCCCACCGCATGATCATTTTTCGAACCAAACAACCAGACCTGCCAGCCTTGGCGAATTCGGGTTTCAGCGACCTTGGCGTAATGTTCAGCGGGCCAGCGCTTGGACTCGCCGAACTCGGCGCCAGGACACAGCGCCAGCACCGGGCGATCAAGGGTCAAACCGAACTTGCTCAGCGCGGCATCGCGGGTGGCGGCATCGATTCGCAGGCTCGGCCGTGGATACGGCTGAGGCAGCTCGACGCCCGCGTCATAGGCCAATGCCATGAAACGTTCGATCATCAGCGGGTAACGCTGCTTGTCCAAGGTGCGCACATCGTTGAGCAGGCCGTAACGGAACTCGCCACGCCAGCCGGTGCGTTTCGGAATGCCCGCAAAAAACGGCACCAGCGCCGACTTCAGCGAGTTGGGTAACAGAATCGCCTGGTCATACTGGCCAGCCAGCGACTTGCCTATCCTGCGGCGGGTTGCCAGTTCGAGCGCGCCGTGGCCGAGCGGAAAGCTCAAGGCCTTGCGAACTTCGGGCATGCGCTCAAGAATCGGCCGGCTCCACTCAGGGGCCAACACATCGATTTCGCACTCGGGATGACGCTGTTTCAGGCACTGGAACAGCGTTTGCGCCATCACCATGTCACCGACCCAGCTTGGCCCAACGATTAGAATTCTCATGCTTAATCCAAAAACCACCAGAAACGAGCAGGGAGGCTTATCAAATTGCGCGACCTTGCCACACAACCTGACGCCTCCCTGTCATAGCGTTATAAATCCTGCGCAACACGACGGTTAAGGCCGCGAGCGCTCGCCGGATGCCATTGATTCACACCCTTAACTCAAACCTAACTCAGACCAGATCCGTAGCACTTCGCGCCGTTGGGCGTGAAATTGATCGCCGCCGATCACCCCGGCCTCTTTCTGCAAAGCCTGCCGGTGAGCCGCTGCACGATAGGCCTTATAAGCCTCGCGTAACAGGTGGGCATCTGTGTCGGGAACCAACCCGGCCTGTTCCAGACCTTCCAGAATACGGATGTTATCGGTATAACGCAGCAGTGCCGGATGCTCCCAGGACCACGCCAAGGCGGCGTATTGCACCATAAATTCGATATCGACGATACCACCGGCGTCCTGCTTGAGATCGAACGGCGCCGTGGCTTCGAAGGCATTCGCGGCCGTTCCGGCGGCCGTCGACTTGCTGCCCAGATTGTCCCGCATCTTGGCGCGCATCTCGCTCACTTCCAGTCGCAGCGCAGGCAAATCACGCTTGCGACCCAGCACCGAGGCCCGTACTTTTTCGAAAGCGGCACCTACCTCTTGGCTGCCCACCAACACCCGCGCACGCACCAGCGCCTGATGCTCCCAGGTCCAGGCTTCGTTTTCCTGATAGCGGCTGAAGGCGCCCAATGAACTGACCAGCAGCCCCGACGCGCCAGACGGACGCAGGCGCATATCGACCTCGTACAACTGACCGGAGTTGGTCTGGGTGGTCAGCAAATGGATGATCCGCTGGCCCAGTCGGGTGAAAAACTGCGCGCCATCTATAGGCTTGGCACCGTCGGTTTCAGCCTGCGGATCGCCGTCATGAATGAACACCAAGTCCAGGTCCGAACCGTGACCGAGCTCGATCCCCCCGACTTTGCCGTACCCGACAATGATGAAACCGGGATCGCACAGGGTGCCATCCGGGCGCGACGGCGTGCCGTGCCTGGCGACCGTGTGGCGCCAGGCCAAGGCCAACACCTGCTCCAGAATCGCTTCAGCCAGCCAGGTCAGGTAATCGCTGACTTTCATCAGGGGCAAGCTGCCGGTTATTTCCGAGGCCGCCACACGCAGCCGGTGGGCCAGCTTGAAGTGTCGCAGGGCCTCCATCTGTTGTTCGAGGTCATCTTCGGGAATCCGGGTCAACCGCTCGCGCAGTTCCGCTGCCAGTTCCGGGGCCAACGGCGGGCTGAACAGACGGCCTTCGTTGAGCAATTCATCGAGCAACAGCGGGAAGCGTGCGATTTGCTCGGCGATCCACGGGCTGGCCGCACACAGCGTCAGTAAACGACGCAGGGCATTGGGGTTTTCCGTGAGGAGCACCAGATAGGCGGAGCGTCGAGCGACCGCTTCGACCAGTGGTAACACGCGTTCCAATACCAAGTCGGGATTTTCATGCTCCACCGTCTGCGCCATCAGCCGTGGAATAAAGGCGTCCAGACGTTCGCGACTCAGGCGCTGCATGGAGCGTAGTTGCGGACTGCCGCGCAGGCCTGACAATTGTCTCAGCGCCTTGGCGGCATCGGTAAATCCGCCTTCCTGCAACTGGCGGCAGGCGGCGTCTTCGTCCTGGGATTCTTCCCACAGCGGCAACCATTCACCGCCGACCACCATTTGGCTTTCTTCACCCTGCTCTTCATCGGGATCAGCGATCACTTGGCGGAAATGCCAATCCACGCGACCACGCCAGTGCATCAACCGTTCGTGGAAACTCGTCCAGTCGGCAAAGCCCAGCATGAAGGCGATGCGCGCCTGATCTTCCGGGCTGTCCGGGAGCATCTGGGTCTGGCGATCGGCGATGGCCTGGATCGCGTGCTCGGTGTATCGCAAAAACTCATAGGCATCGCGCAGCTCACTAATCACCGCAGGCGGCAGATACCCCTGACCTTCCAGGGTGTTCAGCACTTTAAGCAGTGGGCGTTGTTGTAGGCTCAGGTCTCGACCGCCGTGAATCAACTGGAACGCCTGGGCGATGAACTCCACTTCGCGAATTCCGCCTGCGCCAAGCTTTATGTTCTCGGCCATGCCTTTGCGCCGGACTTCCTGCTGAATCAGCTGCTTCATGGTGCGCAGCGCTTCAATCGCAGAGAAGTCCAGATAACGCCGGTAGACGAACGGCCGCAGCATGTCGAGCAACTGCGCGCCAGCGACTTGATCGCCGCCCACCACCCGCGCCTTGATCATCGCGTAGCGTTCCCAGTCACGACCCTGATCCTGGTAATACTGCTCCAGCGCGTTAAAACTGAGCACCAGCGCACCAGACGAGCCATAAGGCCGCAAGCGCATATCCACGCGGAACACGAAACCATCGACGGTGATCGGGTCCAGCGCCTTGATCAGCCGTTGCCCCAGGCGAATGAAGAATTCCTGATTGTCCAGAGGGCGCTTGACCCCTTGGGTTTCGCCACCTTCGGGGTAACCGAAGATCAGATCGATGTCCGACGACAAGTTGAGTTCGACCGCCCCCAGTTTGCCCATCCCAAGGATGACCATCTGCTGCGGCTCACCGCTGCGACGCCCGGTCGGCACACCGAACTGCTGACAATGGCGCTGATACAGCCATTGATAGGCCAGATCGATGCAGGCGTCGGCCATGTCCGACAGGTCGCGGCAGGTTTCAACCAGATCGGCCTGACGGGTCAGATCACGCCAGACGATGCGCACCTGATGTCGGGTGCGCTGGCGGCGCAGATGGCGGCCCAACTCATCCTCGGTGCTGGCGAGTTGCACGGCGGCGTCAAGCTGCTCGCGCATCTCGCCCACGGCAAAACTGCGCTCCAACTGGCCGGACGCGGCAAGGTCGAGGAGCATTTGCGGGTCGCGACACACCTGATCGGCGACAAAGTCACTGGCCGCGCACACGCGTTCGAAAGCGGCGCGGCGCGCATCGGGCCACGTATCAAGCGTGACAAGGATATCGTCGGAAAGGGAGGCCACGGCGGTGCCCCACGACTGATGCGCACGCGTGACAAACGGCTGCAGGATGGCTGGCAGATCGGCCAGCAAAGGGAGGCTCATGGTCTATCCTTTATCGGCGTACGGAGGGCCGGTTGTCGTGACAACAAGAAATACGTAGTGAGGCGGATCGTCGAACAAAGGTTATAAATAGCTGAAAAATCATATTTCTTGGCAGCCAACATCAAGTCTTTCCCCGTCCGAGTTCACGTTACACCTACATTAACGATTTATCTCACAACACAACAGGAGCCCATAAGTCGCTCTTCTGTAGTTTTACTACTGAGGCACCTACTCGAAAGGCTGAAATGGCCGACGATTTGTAGTAAAACTACACAACGCCGGTACAACCCCCGGTAATCCAAGAATTTATGTCGTCTGCCCACAAGGCCAGTCGCAAACTCAGGCAACCGATTCTGGAAGCCTTTCCGCCCTGGAGCAAGCCATGCAAGACCTCGATCCCGTCGAAACCCAGG
>ERZ1463034.25-NODE-25-length-52786-cov-40.088752_pt1 | contig 52786 bp, 48 predicted proteins | sample MGYA00564480_ERZ1463034 | MGnify/ENA primary metagenome ERZ1463034 (study PRJEB39244, sample SAMEA3635122) | Helicobacter pylori | study: EMG produced TPA metagenomics assembly of PRJEB11511 data set (Assembly of a 5300-year-old Helicobacter pylori...
GTGTGTTGTTATCGGTGGTGGTGCACCAGATTGCGTAATTGCATGGACTTGACCACCCATTTGCATTGCCACTGATCAGTCAATTGCATTCGTGCTGACCCACCGTTTGCATTCGACTTGACCAGCAGGCGACGTAGTGACGACTGGCAGAGAACGGCCATTTTCTGCCGGTTGCGAAGGCAGAAATCGGCCAATTGCCGTTACTCGGAGTCGACATTCCACCTGAATAGAGCGTTGACCACGAACCTGAAGATCCCCACTCCTACGCGGCTTTCGTGCGGTTCCCTCGTTGGTGATAAAGTCTCGCCAAATCTTAACGAGGGAACGACATGAAATTGTTCGTAGGAGCTTTGGCGGTGCTGATGTTGGCGGGATGTGCTGACTCTGGCCCAATAAAAGTTGGCCCAGACACCTACACGATTTCAACGCGCGTTCCTTTCGGTGGTCCTGCCTCCGCGAAAGGGCAAGCTTTGAAGGAGGCAAACGCGTTTTGTGTGTCCCAGGGAAGGGAAATCCTCCTCGACCATATGCAGGCGAGCGAATGCGCGCTACACGGAGGCTGTGGGGAAGCAGAGATATTTTTCTTTTGCCTAGCCTCGGGTGATCCGCAGCTGAAACGTCAAAAATACAGCCCCGACCCGACTCAGAAGATCGAAATTGATCAGCGGTAGACAGCTCCTGTAGTAGGCTCGGTTGAGAGCCGCGGCAACCTAGTGTCTCGGAAATCCTGACACGAAAAAGCCCAGACTAGTGCTGGGCTTCGTTGTTTCTGGGGTTATGCGGCCAGGGTCGTCATCTCTTGCGCGATGCTTCCAGGTAGCGTGACGAATGACATCTTTCGATTACTGCCTGTCGCCACCCGCAGCAATGGGTCGCCTGCGGCCTCCCACGACGGCCAGAAGCGGCCTGTCGCAACAGATCGACAACCTGACTGACAATCTGTTGCAGTGATGGTCACGGGGAACGGGTCAAACCTTCGCCCCGCCCGTCGCTACTCGCTTGGATATTCGACATAAGCGATGACCTTACCAAAGGGCGCACTGGCCATACCGATAGGCATGCTCAACGTTGGGTGCCCTGGTACCTGAGTATTGATCACCGAAACTTGCTCTCCTGGGGCGGAGTTGTCGGCGGCAACCATCAACAAGTAGGCACCATCAGCCGGCGCAACGCCGGTCCAAACGATCGCCAGGGCGTTGGTACCGGTCAGGTTGTCAGCCACGACATTACCTTGCATATCGAGCACCAGCGCCTTGGGTTTCAGTGCGCTCTTTGCCAACCCCATGCACATGTTGTTGCACATCGAGATGACATTGATCTTGTAGCGTTGGCCCTTGCGTAACGAGAACTCGAACAGTCGATAGTTACTTTTTTCTGCACCTGAAGCGATACGGGGATCCGTTGCGCTGATTTCCCAGCGGGTGGGAAACAGACCACGATTGACCGGCAACGGCACCGCCTGTGAGAGGCGGACCGCCTCCTGGAAAGAGTGAGCAATGGGGGTACCGCTCGCCTGGACCTGGTCGGTGTACTGCTGCCCAGAATTGTTCGAACAGCCGACCAGCAGTAGAGCTGCCACCAAGGGAAGTGTGTATTTAAGCATCGCGAATCGTCCACGGAGTTCTGTTGAATTTGAATTCCGCGCTTTTATGTGAAATCTGCGAGAATTTGGTCAGCCAAACAATTTTGGTAAATAGACCTCATTGCTTTCCCTGCTCGTCATCTTAGCTGAAGTGGCGCAGGCTAGCCTTCAAGCCTGGGCAATAGGCCATCATAATGGTTATTTTAGGCTTTTTCCAATGAATGGAGTCTGGCCTTGATCGAGAGAAGAGTACGGATGTTCTCTAGGGCTGGGGCTGTCATCGAGTAGCGATCAGGTGTAATTGGTGAGGAGCGCCTTGTATTTCCCGCTATAGATTACGCCATCCAGCGATGGCCTGGTCGGTCAGAACTGAATCGCCCCGGTTTCGTAGACACCCGAAGGCCGCTTGGGGTCGTTTTCAGCCGGTCACGACAGGCAGAAAACGACCCACTCCGGCCAGTCATGACAGGCAGAAGTCGGCCGATTCTGTTGAAAAAGTCGGCCTTAGTTTCCATTGAAAAAAGTAAGCGCCTGAGATTGAAATCCAGAATTTTCGCGGAAGCATTCGGACTGAGATTTCACGTAGCAGCGTGCTAGAAGGAGCTTTCACCGATCAATTTTTCGGCAGTTTGAAAAAACCGACTTTTTCAACAGAATCGGCCGGTTGCAGTCCTTCAGTCCTTGACTGAAGCACTCCCCCTGAGTGGCACCCGCTGACACCCATCAACTGCAAAAACTGGTCAGCGCGAATGCAAACGACTGGTCAGTGGCGATGCAATTAGGTGGTCAAGTGGGATGCAATTACGCATCAGATAAACCGCCTTCGCGAACAAGTTCGCTGCCTGGATTTTGTCTGAATTGACTGCCGAATTACGGCAAGGCCCCTTCTCCCGAAGGCTGGAGCAAGGGAAGTCCGAACCTAAGCGAGGATCCGTATAGGAGGGGCAAAGCGTTAATGAGATGGTCAGCCCAGCACGAGCCCCCGGTAAACCTAAACTTACCGGGGTTCTCACTTTCTCGAAGGCGCCGTATCACGCCCCCCTCATTACGATCAAACCCGAGAAGCGAACAGCGCTTGATGTTCGCGGCATTGCTCGGCCGATAACATGAACACGCCATGCCCTCCCCGCTCAAACTCCAGCCAGGCGAAGTCGACTTCCGGGTACAGCGCCTCGACATGGATCTGGCTGTTGCCGACTTCGACGATCAGCAAGCCCTTCTCGGTCAAATGTTCCGCAGCCTGACTGAGCATGCGCCGCACTAGGTTCAGACCGTCATCGCCACAGGCCAGCGCCAACTCCGGCTCATGTTGATATTCATCCGGCATGTCGGCGAAATCTTCGGCATCGACATAAGGCGGGTTGGAGACGATCAGGTCGAATCGCTGCCCCGGCAAACCGTCGAAACCATCACCCTGCACGGTGTAGACGCGCTCATCCACGCCGTGACGCTCGATGTTCTGATTCGCCACTTCCAGCGCTTCGAAAGAAAGGTCGGCCAACACCACTTCAGCGTTGGGGAACTCGAACGCACAGGCAATGCCGATACAACCGGAGCCCGTGCACAGGTCGAGAATGCGTGCTGGGTCTACTGGCAACCACGGCTCAAAACGTTTTTCGATCAGCTCGCCAATCGGTGAACGAGGGATCAGAACCCTTTCGTCCACGATGAACGACAGGCTACAGAACCACGCCTCCCCCAGCAGGTAAGCGGTTGGGATGCGCTCGTCAATGCGGCGTTTGAGCAAGCGTTGCAGATTAACCAGCTCGTCGTCTTCCAGACGGCAATCCAGGTAGCTGTCGGCAATTTCCCACGGCAGATGCACCGCGCCCAGCACCAACTGACGGGCTTCGTCCCAGGCATTGTCGGTGCCGTGACCAAAAAACAGATCTTCCCCATGGAAACGGCTGACGGCCCAACGGATATGGTCGCGCAGGGTGCGCAGGCGGGAAGTGATCACGGGGGCATGCTCCTTGAAAAAACGACGGACGATTCTATCAGCCATGGTCTGAACAAACGATGCCCAAAAGATGATTGATCACCCCCTCGACAGCAGACAACCTGCGATGACTTCGTAGCCACGAAGCAGGCAAAATGACATGAATCGCAAACAGTCCGATGGCTTGCAGCCCAGTAACCACGCCACTTCCAATCGTTGCCATTCACAGAACCGCTCAGCCAGAGGACAATGTGACAAAAGCGCCACCGACAGGAGCCCCAGATGTCCGACCCAAAAACGATGTTTCAACTCAGTGGCCGTGGTTACGCACCGGCTAATCTGAGCAATGCCAGCCTGATCATTATCGATGCGCAGAAGGAGTACGTCAGTGGTCCGCTGGCGCTGACAGGCATTGATGAGGCCGTGGCCAATATCTGCCAATTGGTGGACGCTGCCCGGGCAGCGGGTCGACCTATCGTGCATGTGCGCCATCTTGGCACCGTGGGCGGTTTATTCGATCCGCAAGGTGAGCGCGGCAAGTTCCTTCCCCAGCTATTGCCTCAAGGCGAAGAGCCGGTCATCGAGAAGCTCCTGCCAAACGCATTCCACGGCACTGGCCTGCACGATCTGTTGCAACGCTTGGGGCCTCTGGACCTGATCGTGTGTGGCTTCATGAGCCATTCAAGCATCAGCACCACCGTACGCGCAGCCAAAGACTACGGTTATCGCTGCACGTTGGTGGACGACGCCTGCGCAACCCGAGACTTGCCCAGCAAGCAGGGCGTGATCAGCGCCAAGATAGTTCATCAGACCGAGATGGCGATCATGGCGGACAACTTCGCAACGCTTGCACTGACCCGGGATTTGATCTGAGTCAGGCTTGATCCATCAGGATGCTGACCCGGCCTCATCGCTTTGGCAGCTCCTGAAAAACGGCTGGGTTACCTCTGCCAAAGAGACGAATTGGATGTAACCGCCCATCCATTAATCATCCCCACAGCCCTTGATTTCCGCCAAAACGGGAACCACCAGGTTATATCCTGGTCAGAGCGCCGATACCCTGAGAGGAAATCGGAATGAAGATATCCGATGGTTTCGATGCTCGTCGCTTGCGCCCAAAAGGCCCAAGCAACTGGCGGATGCGCTTCGGCGCCGCATTTGCAGCACTGTTGGCCACCTGTGGCGTTTTACTGGTGATGGCCGGTATTGCCAGCTTGATCGGTCACCCGCCAGCACTGGGCGAGCTCAATGCCAGCGCGGGCGGAGCGAGTCTCGTGGTGGCGATCGGGTTGTTCCTGCTGTATCTCGGTGTCTCGATATGGCGTCGCTGCCGTCGTCGTCTGCGCCGGCCCAGCGAGCTGAACATGGCACCGCATCTGATGAAAAAGCACGACTGAGGCTGACAAACCCTCTTCGTATCGCTCACTGGAAACACAACCGGGCACAGCGATAACGTTTTAGTCACGCCTGGCAAGGCGTGACGCAGGTAAACTAGCCGTCCTGCGCGGAGGCTTAAATGCAAGACGACGATTTTTCCCTGTTTAAAAACGAGATCCGCGGCGTAAAGCCGATCAAGCACGATCACGCAGACGTCGGCAAACCCAAAGCCGACCGTAAGCACCTGGCCAAACTGCGTCAGGCTGCTACTGTGCGCACTGACTCGGTGATCGTTGATGGCCTGTCCGACCAATTCGTCATCGACGTTGGCCCGGAGGACGTATTGAGCTGGGCTCGTGATGGCGTCCAGGAAGGCCAGATGCGCAAGCTTAAACTCGGGCAGATCAGCTTCGAGGGGGGCTTGGACCTGCACGGCATGAGCGTCGAAGTAGCGCGGGAAACACTCTGGGAGTTTTTGGCCGAAGCGACCAAGCTGGAAGTTCGTTGCGTGCGCGTGACCCATGGCAAGGCGGTGCGCCTGGATGGCAAACGCCCGATGATCAAAAGCCACGTCAACACATGGCTGCGCCAGCATTCACAAGTGCTGGGCTTTGCCTCTTGCCTGGCAAAACACGGCGGCGCGGGCGCCGTTTACGTCATGCTCAAACGAACAATGATGGAAGGCCGCGACGAGTAACTCCTTAAGTCGCAGCCTTAATGATTGCGGACCGTCAGGCTGCTTGGGTGTCACAGCCTGACTGGATCAGATCCGATTCGATCAACGCCGGCCACCCTCATAGTAACGGTGACCATGCCCATAACCGTCATGCCAAGGTCCAAAGAAACAGCCCGACATGGACGACAATACCACCACCACAATCGCCATTTTCACTACTCGACTCACCATACATTCGCTCTCTTCACGACAGGTATTTATTACCTGATACTTCAGACATCAACGGCTTTCGTATCGCCAACCGATGACTGTAAAGGTTAGGTAAATGCCTGGTGATTGATCGCGATTTTAAACTTCCCCCGTGGCCTCGGCCAGTGTCGCCAAGACTTCCTCCATATGATTGATGGAGTCGCGTAAATCTTCAAAAGCGCGCTCAAGCGCATGATGGCTATTGGCAGGATTGTTGCCCGGCAAAAGTTTGGAGCTGACGTCTTCTTCCGCCTTTAGCTGATGAATGCTCGCGCGTAGCGTCTCTAACTCCAGTGCAATACGACGAAGATGCTCTCGCCTTATCTCGCTCATGAACGTGCTCCTTTCAACAGCGTGGGGCCAGGCGAACGAGAAGAGCATCGCCTGGCCCCGAGCATCAACCAATCGTTAGCTTATCTTCAACTTTGTAAACACCGGGGACAGACCATGCCGCCCGCTCAGCTGCCTGACGTTCGAGCCAGAGGTGAACCTTACCTTCGAGTTTCACGGTGCCACCAGTGACTTTGACATGAATACCGTGAGCCTCAAGGGCAGCATTGCGCTTCAGCGCATCTTCGATCCTGCGTTGAACGTCTGCAGCATTCACCCGTGGTTTAAGCGTGAGCAGGTTAGTGACGCCCTTGACACCGGACAGTTTGCGCACTGCACGTTCAGTGGCTTCTTTCTGGAATTGCCAGTCCACTTCGCCTTCCAGCGTTACCCAGCCAGCCTGAACCCTGACCTTGATTCGATCATCCGGAACTTCAGTGTTCCAACTGATGACATCCAGTGTCCTGGAGGCAATGGTGTCGTCCGCGACGACGAAGTCACTCGGAAAGCGCACTTCGATTTCCTCGGCAATGGCTCGAACACCCTTGACGCTCTTCACGGCACGCTCCGCCGCGATTTTTTGCGCATAGTTAGTGACATGACCTGTCAGTGTGACGACGCCCTTATCTACAGCTACACCGATGTGGACCGCATCAATGTTCGGCTGGAATTCAAGCTCATCCAAAATATCCTGGCGTAGACTTAAATCGTTCATGGCGGATCCTCGCGTTCTTTATGGACTCATTGATTTCTCGCATCTGACAGCGAGCTTCCCACTGCTATTATGGTTTTACCCCCCGAGGCTGGAGCGGTATTGAGTTTTATCAACAATCCATCCTGTGCCTGACAGACCGACGCGCAAGGGCGCCAGCCGTCCGTGTCCAAAGCAGACTGACGGCACTGTCTTCCATCCCGCCAGGATTGACTGAATATTTTTGCAGTGACACTGAAGGAGGATTCCACATGGCCAAAATCAAAGCGCTGGCGGGTGATTTTCTTCAAGGTGATGGCGAGTACAGTTCCGGTTCAATTACGCTCACGACACCCCTTTACCCCTGGCCCGGCATCAAGATTTCGGTTTCTACGATAAAAAATCTGGAGGTAGCCAGCGAAGCGTCAACTAAAAAAACCGCAGACGCTATCGGCTTTGGATTGACCGGCGGGTTGGTGTTGGGGCCTGTAGGCGCCGCAGCAGGTTTCATGCTGGCCAGTGAGGAAAAGGAAGTGACGTTTTTGGCAACGTTAAAAGATGGCAGAAAGCTTCTGGCGGCAACCGACGACTGCACCTACCGGCAAATAGCGCAGGATGTCGGCAAGCCGCGTTTCTTCACAGCCACGACCAGGCAGTGACACTGTCGAGACGTTGTTATGACGCTCCATCCAGATCGTTAGCCACCCAGCAAGACTGATTACCCTAACAACCGAGCCCGGCCCGACGCCGGGCTCTTTGCCGTCGGCGTTCAGATCGCGTCGACCGTGCAACTGCTGTCACACCTACGCTACCATGTGCCTCATTGGCGGGCATGGACCCTGCATTCATCGCCAATCAGCTCGGCCATAGCGTGCAAATGTTACTATCCACGTACGCCCGATGGATAAACGCCAGCACCGACTGGCGCCAACTCGAAAAGCTCGAAACAAGCCTGATTGGCACACATCTGGTACAGACAGAAAATGTACCGCCCTGAAACCCGTACGGAAAAATAGCCCTGTGACACTGGAACAGAATTACACCGCGATACTGGGTCAGCTCGGCGAGGACGTGTCCCGCGAAGGTTTGATCGACACACCAAAACGTGCTGCAAAAGCCATGCAGTATCTATGTCGAGGCTACGAACAAAGTCTCGAAGAAGTCACCAACGGTGCCCTCTTCAGCTCCGACAACAGTGAGATGGTCATGGTAAAGGACATCGAGTTGTACTCGTTGTGCGAACACCACTTGCTGCCATTTATCGGCAGGGCTCATGTCGCTTACATCCCGAACGGTAAAGTGCTCGGTCTGTCGAAAGTCGCGCGAATCGTCGACATGTATGCCCGCCGCCTGCAAATCCAGGAAAACCTCAGCCGCCAGATCGCCGATGCGATTCAGCAAGTGACCGGTGCTTTGGGTGTCGCAGTCGTCATTGAAGCCAAGCACATGTGCATGATGATGCGCGGCGTCGAGAAACAGAACTCATCGATGATCACCTCGGTGATGCTCGGTGAATTTCGCGAAAACGCGGCGACCCGCAGTGAATTTCTCAGCTTGATCAAGTGATTCGCTGTGCAGGGGCCGTCCAGATTTCTTGTCTGCGGCTCCTGAGTAATCTCACCTTCGTTTCATCCCCCTACTGCGAGGCGTCACCGTGTTCATCAAGGCATTAAGGGTTGGTTTGGGCCAACTCATCATTTTTATCGATTTCCTGACCCGTCCGGGCAAGAAAAAGCGCACGCCTGCAGCTCAAGTCGCTGTCGATCTGTCGGCGCAGGACCTGACCTTGTATCAGTTCAACGCCTGTCCGTTCTGCGTAAAGACCCGTCGCACCTTGCGCCGCCTGAACGTTCCCGTGGCCTTGCGTGATGCGAAAAACAACGAAGTCGATCGTCAGACCCTGCTCACCGAAGGCGGCAAGATCAAAGTACCGTGCCTGCGCATCGTAGAAGGTGGCAAGACCGTATGGATGTATGAATCCAAGGTCATCATCGACTACTTGCAGCAGCGCTTCGCGGCGGTCTGAAGCTGGAGCCTTCGCAGACAAGCCTGCGGAGGCTTATTTCGGGCAACCTTCAGCCCGACAGGCCACGTAGGCTTTCAACTGCTCCACTCGCAACTGGGTATGCGCTGCCAGACACTGCGACTGAAGCAACGGCCAGATCGAACCAGAGTCCTCTCGCTTGCCCACTTGGTACACACAATCGGCATCACGAAACGCAACCCACTTACGCTGCGCGTCCTTGAACGCCTGCTTTTGCGTCGGCATGTTCAAGTAAGCCATTTGCGCCTGGTATTGGGTGTTCAAGTCCGCATCAAGCCTGGACAGGTCATTGCCAGCACACGCGTTCATGGCTGCCTGATTCGCATTGCAGTCGTCAGCCAAAGCGACTTGCACACTTGTCCATCCAAGCCCCATCACTATGGCGGCCGCTATCAAATAACGCATAGTCAATACTCCTTTTTCCAGAAATAACGTTCAGCCCGAGCCATGAGTAATTGCATTCACTTGACCAGTCATTTGCATTCGACCTGACCTCTTTGGGTTGAGCAGATTGGCCCTATCCCTCGCAATGTCATTTTTTACTGCTCTTCCAGCAATCTAGCTCAGCGATGGTTTGCCTTTAGGTATACGAAGGAGCAGCGCCGAAACCAGAAACCCGAGCATTCCTACGCTGCCCAGCGTCAACCAGGTTTCGACGGGGGTTCGATTCAATATGAGCCAACTCCCCGCGAAATAACCGGCAGCACCTCCGAGTGCACCCACCGCGCTCAACACACCGAAAAATGTGCCTTGACTACCTTCTGTTGCCAACGATGCGGTCATGGTTTCAAGTGTGGGTAACAGAATTGTTTCGATTAGCGTATAGGCCACGATAAACAACAAGAACCATTCGATGCCACGCAACATTGCTACGCTGGCAAACGCGACCCCTGCGGCCAGATAGGCCCCGGTTGTCAGCGATGCAGGATCCATCCTCACCAACCATCGCCTTATAGCCACGATAAAGGTCAATCCGACCACGCCGTTAACCACGTAGACCGCAGAAGCTGCATATGGCCCTGCTATCTGGCCCGCATACATCGGGAACGCCACGTAAAGCTGCGGAAACAGAAAAAACCATGGCAGCGATATGGCGATCAGCCGCCATAACCCGCGGTGTGTGGCTGCTACCTTCAGGCTCATTAGGGCGGGCTGCCTTTTGAAGATAGTTGATGACCCAAACTTTTCCCGAAATGCAACCGTGCTGAGGCTAATGAACAATATCGCGCTTACTGCAAAGGCAGCACGGACATCGGCTAGACCCGCAAGACCTCCAATAATTGGCCCAACGGCCGCTCCGGTATTTAGCATCTGGTTATTGGCCGCGAACAGGGCAGATAGGCATGTCTTTGGTTGACGACCAAACACTCCGTAAACGCCACCCTCGTAGCAAGCGACGCCAGTACCAGCGATCATCGCAAAGCATACCCAAGCCATCACACCGTCACAAAATCCAAATCCGAGAAATCCCACCCCCCTCAAAAAAAGCCCTAGGGTGATGATCATGTGCGAGCCAAAACGATCGGCTATGGCGCCGGCAACTAGCGGCAACGCCTGCGCGGAGAGCAAATTGGCCGACATAACAGAAGCCAGTGCTGCCGCACCGAAATGGAGGTTGGCTGACATGTACAACGCCAATAGCGGAACCGTCATAAAATGCGAGGCATTCATTAAGCCCTGCATCCAGAGCAATCTCCGGATCTCGCGGGACCAAACCGGTCGTGCACAATCGTCTTCCCTGATCATGTTGCGCCACCGTAACCAGCAATGATATTTTGATGGTTACCCATATCAGTAGCTTTTGCAACCAGAGGGTGCGATGCAAACTCACAATCAAGCTGCGCCAGGCGACCTCGAAAGCGTACGGCGTTTTATTAATACCTGGTCGATCCCTAACCAGACGCGCATCGAGGCGGATATCCTGCCGCTGCTGGCAAGCGATTCTGATGCATGGCAGAGCGATCTCTCGCTCTATCCACGTCAACCTAGCGATAGCCTGGACAAACTGCTCGTATTGCGCTCGGATCTGCGGAAGTCGTGCGAAAGTCCAGACGCCAACACCGAGCAGTTGAACGCGTGGTTCAATCGTGTCGCCCTGTCGGTGCATGTCGAGTCGGTGGGAGGAGTGACGACGCTGAGCGTGATATCTGCAGAAGCAACTTATGTCGGCCATATTCTTGCGGCCGTGGCGAATGCGATTGCATCAGGTGCATGGTCGCGGCTGAAAACGTGTGGAGATTGCCAGTGGGCTTTCTACGATCACACCCGCAATGGCAGCAAACGCTGGTGCGGCATGACTAAGGGCGGGCCGAATGGCCGGGCTTGCGGGACTATTGCAAAGGTGAGCGCCTTCCGGTCACGCGCAGCGGCCAAAGCAAATGTGGATGTGTCTTGAGACTGTGGCTCTCTTCTACTCTTTATGCCCGGCATCTGGCTCGCTCATGATGATGGCCTCCGAAAACAAAACACCCTGCGAAAGCGTAGCCCTCGCAGGGTGTTGGGGGTGACCATCTCTTTAAACCGGTCGCTCGTTGCAGACCGGTTTATTTGTCTTCAACCTGGGTTCAGGTTAATCCAGCATCCCTATATAGCCCGGTTGCTCGGCCACTCGGCCCAGCCATTGCTGGATTGCCGGGTACGGGGCAAGGTCAAATCCGCCCTGGTAAGCGACGTGGGTGTAGGCGTAAAGCGCGATGTCGGCGATGGAGAAGGTTTCTCCTACCAGGAACGGCGTGCGCTTGAGTTGCTGCTCCATGACTGCGAGCGCTCGGTAGCCAGCTTTTTGCATGGCGTGATATTCCGCGAGGCGCTCTTCCGGTAGCCCGAGGTAAAACTGGATGAAGCGAGCCACCGCGATGCAAGGCTCATGGCTGTACTGTTCAAAAAACTGCCACTGCAAGACTTGCGTGCGCAAGCGCGGCTCGCTGGGCAGATAGGCGCTGCCGTCGGCCAGGAAGTTGAGAATCGCGTTGGATTCCCACAGGCAAGTGCCATCCTCAAGCTCCAGGACCGGGACCTTGCCGTTGGGATTCTTCGCCAAAAACTCGGGGGTCTGGGTTTCACCGTTAAGGATGTCCACTGCCACCCATTGGTACTTGATGCCCAACAGGTTGAGCATCAATTTGATCTTGTAACAATTGCCTGAATTGTAGTCGCCGTAAACTGTGTACATCACCCTTCTCCCTTGCTGCGTATTCATGAATGCATCACGCCGCTTCAGCGACCTGTGCCTGGCGAACCACTGCGGCCAGCCGCTTGAGACCCTCACCCAGACGCTGGGGGTCGATATGACTGAAGTTCAATCGCAGATAACCGGGGTTGGCGTCCGGATCGGCGAAAAACGGCTCACCCGGCATAAACGCCACATCTAGGGCCAGCGCTGGTTTGAGCAGGGAACGGGTGTCCAAAGGCGTTTTAAGGGTCAACCAGAAAAACAAGCCGCCCTGCGGGTTATTCCAATCGGCCAGATCGCTGAAGTGCTCTTGCAGGGCGGCCTCGAAAGCGTCACGACGCACACGATAGAAGTCGCGTAATTCCGCCAAATGGTTGCGGTAATGCTCGGTACCCATCCATTGCAGAGCCTGCCACTGCCCCATCCGGTTGGTGTGCAGATCGGCCGATTGTTTCAGGCGCAGCAAGTGCGGAAAAAGGTCCGGCGTCGCGATCAGGTAACCCACGCGCAGCCCAGGCAGCAGGGTTTTGGACATCGTGCCGGTGTAGATCCAACTGGCCTTTTTCAAGCGGCTGACGATAGGGGTCGCGCTGCCACCGTCGAAATTCAATTCGCGATAAGGTTCGTCTTCGATCAGGGTGACATCGAATTCATCAAGCAGGGCCGCCACGGCATCGCGATGGGATTCACTGTAGCGTACCGCTGACGGGTTCTGGAAGGTCGGAATCAGGTAAGCGAACGCAGGCTTGTGCTGCTCAAGACGCTGGCGCATAGCGATCAGGTCCGGGCCATCGGCCTGCAAGGGCACGGTGATGCAATCGGCACCGAACAGCTGAAAAATCTGCAGCGCGGCCAGGTAGGTTGGTGCTTCGAGGAGGATCTCGGTGCCCTTGTCGATATACAGCTTGGCCGCCAGGTCGAGGGTCTGCTGCGAGCCGCTGACAATCAGCACCTGGCTGGCTTCACACGGCACGCCCAAGGCGCGGGCTTCAGCGGCCAGCGCTTCGCGTAAAGCAGGCTCGCCCTCGCTCATGCCGTACTGCCCCATGGCCAGTGGCATGTCAGCCCATTCAACGCGTGGCAGCATTGCTTCTGCGGGTAGCCCGCCAGCGAACGACATCACTTCCGGACGCTGGGCTGCGGCCAGAATTTCACGAATCAAAGAACTTTTAAGGCGTGAGACTCGTTCGGAGAAAGCCATGGAGGTCACCCGTAGCGAAGTTAAATAGAAATACGTCAAACTGCTTGACCGAAATTACGATACCGGGCCTAGATACGTCAATATGATTGACCTTAAAAATAAAATAACTCAGCAGTCGGCGATGGAAGCCTTTTTTTTCGGCTACCAGGCGTTCACCGCCAAAGCCGACGAAATGCTCGCGCAACGCGGCCTCAGTCGCGTGCACCAACGCATCGTGTTTTTTATCGCCCGCTATCCAGGTTTGAGCGTGAAAGAGTTGCTGACGGTGCTCGGTGTCAGCAAGCAGGCACTCAATACGCCCTTGCGCCAATTGATCGACATGAACCTGGTGCACAGCGTCGCGCCTGACGTCGACAAGCGCAAACGCTTGCTGGGCCTGACGGAAGAAGGCATTGCATTCGAGCAGGCCCTGCGTCACGAACAAGTGGATCTGCTGCAACGGGTGTTTGCCGAAGCGGGCGAAGCGGCGGTTGATGGTTGGCTGGCCGTGAACAAAGCACTGGGGCAAGCCCGCCAGACAGGGGTGATAATCCCTGCCGAGTCTCTAGCATCCGAGTGATACAGCTGACGCATTCGACGCTATCAATTGCGACTGTACGGCTAATTGTGACGATTGCTGTATTGCAACAGCGGGTGGCGACTGCGTTTAGGCTTGTGGCTTGACTGGACACCGTTAAGGAAAACCCACATGACCGACGCCATCACTCCTACCCGCCTTCGGCCATTGGCCGACAGCTCGCCTGCTGCCGTGGTCGCGGGCTTTATTGCGATGATGACTGGCTGCACCAGTTCATTGGTCCTGATGTTCCAGGCAGGGCAAGCCGCTGGGTTGACCAGCGCACAGATTTCTTCCTGGATCTGGGCCCTGTTCATCGGCATGGCGATTTGCAGCATTGGCCTGTCTCTGCGCTACCGCGCCCCCATCACCGTTGCTTGGTCGACGCCAGGTGCAGCGCTGCTGGTGACCAGCCTGGGCGGTGTGTCGTACGGCGAAGCCATCGGGGCCTTCATCACCTGCGCCATACTGGTCACCCTGTGCGGCGTTACCGGCAGTTTCGAGCGACTGGTCAAGCGTATACCTGCGTCACTCGCAGCGGCGTTGCTGGCGGGGATTTTGTTCAAGATCGGCAGTGAAATATTCGTCGCCGCGCAACACCGTACCGGCTTGGTGCTGTGCATGTTTTTCAGTTATCTGCTGATCAAGCGCATATCACCGCGCTACGCAGTCCTCGCAGCGCTGATTGCCGGCACGGTGATATCAGGCCTACTGGGATTGCTTGATTTCAGTGGCTTTACGCTGGAAGTGGCAACACCGGTGTGGACCACTCCCTCGTTCTCGCTGGCCGCGACCATCAGCATCGGGATTCCGCTGTTCGTGGTGGCGATGACCTCGCAGAACATGCCCGGCATCGCTGTTCTACGCGCCGATGGCTACACCGTACCGGCCTCCCCGTTGATCTCGGTCACCGGCATTGCATCGTTGCTACTGGCGCCGTTTGGCTCGCATGGCATCAACCTGGCCGCGATCAGCGCTGCCATCTGCACCGGCCCGCATGCCCATGAAAACCGTGACAAGCGCTACACCGCAGCGGTCTGGTGCGGAGTTTTTTATGCCATCGCGGGCATCTTTGGCGCGACCGTGGCCGCGTTGTTTGCGGCCTTGCCTAAAGAGTTGGTGTTATCGATTGCCGCGCTGGCCCTGTTTGGTTCGATCATGAATGGCCTGACCGTCGCCATGAACGAACCCAAGGAGCGTGAGGCAGCGCTGATCACCTTTATGGTCACCGCGTCAGGCCTGACACTGTTCTCCATCGGTTCGGCATTCTGGGGGATTGTGGCCGGGGTGCTGACGTTGATGATCTTGAATAGCCGTAAGGGCTGATGCGGGAAGTCAGCTGTTCCGTATCAAGCCCTTCGCTTATTTAAAGCCGGAAGTGCCCGACCATCCCCTTGAGCTCAGTCCCCAATTGCGCCAGCTCGATACTCGACGCAGCATTCCCCCGCATCGCGAGGGCTGATTGATCGGCGCTGGCACGGATGCTGGTGACGCTGCGATTGATCTCTTCAGCGACCGAGCTTTGCTGCTCGGCAGCGGCGGCGATCTGCTGGTTCATTTGCTGGATCAGGGACACCGCTACGGCGATGCTGCCCAGCGCGCTTTCGGTCTGCAATGCATCGCTGACGGCCATTTTCACCAATTCGCCGCTGTTTTTAATCTGCGCCACGGACGACTGCGCCCCGCTCTGCAGGCTGCCTACCAGTCGTTCGATTTCTTCAGTTGATTGCTGAGTCCGTTTGGCCAGCGCGCGCACCTCATCGGCGACCACCGCAAAACCCCGTCCCTGCTCCCCGGCCCGCGCGGCCTCGATGGCGGCGTTCAGCGCAAGCAGGTTGGTTTGCTCGGCGACGCTCTTGATCACCCCCAGGACTTTGCCAATGTTCTGGATCTCGGCACTGAGGTTCTCGATACTCTGGCTGGCGGAGGTGGCGGAACTGGCAAGCGCTTCGATTCGTTGCATGCTCTGGCGAACGACCTGCTGACCGCTTTCGACTTTGTCGTCGGCAGTCTGTGCGGCCTGTGCGGCCTCCTCAGCATTGCGTGCCACGTCATGCACCGTCGCCGTCATCTGATTCATGGCCGTGGCGACCTGCTCGGTTTCTTCCCGCTGGCTACTGACTTCCAGGTTAGTCTGTTCGGTGACCGCCGACAGCGAATGAGCCGACGTCGCCAATTGCTCGATACCGGCTTGCAGGCCGCTGACAATGCTGCTCAGTCCCGCGCCCATCTGCTGCATGGCCAGCATCAACTGGCCGATTTCATCGCGGCGTTTGACCTCGACCGTGGCGCTCAAATCGCCGGACGCTATCTGCTGGGCGACGCGGATCACGCTACGCAACGGTGCCACGATCAGGCGAGTAATGCCCCAGGCGGCGATCAGACCGACCAATAACGCCAGCATCGAGGAACCGATAATCAGCAGCGAGCTGGCTTTGAGCTCAGCCTGCATCGCCTGGTCTTCGGCGCTATAAGCCTCATTGACCCGCTGCACGACCTGTTTGGCATTGTCGGCAAGTTGCTGAGAAACCTGCGCTTCGTTGGCAAGCAAACCGGTGTATTCGGCGAGTTTCTCGGTGAAGTTGCCAATGTGGGTGCTGACTTCGCCCAGCACGGTCAGGTAACCCGAGTCCTTGACCACGCCTTTGAGCTGCTCGGCCAACGCAAGTGCCTGGTCAGCCTGTTCGATCTTGCCTTCTTTGCGGGGCTCACCCGAGCCTGTTTTACGGCTCTGGTCCAGACGCACCCGCGCTTCATCCATCGCCTGCAACATCAACCGTGACACCTGGCTGACCTGATTGGCTTGCGCAATGAACTCAGCACCTTGCTGACCCTGGGAGTCCTTCAGCGCGTAGGTGCCATCATCGGCCAGCCCGGCTTGCAATACATCCAGATTATTAGCAACGCTGGACACCGACCAACTGGCCATCTCCAGAGAAAGGTCCTTGCTCTGGCTGATCTCGACAAATTGATCGAAGGATTTGCGGTAAGCCGTGAGCGCGGTTTGCACCTGGCTCATCATGGTCTGGTTGGCGTCCGACTCGCCCTTGAGCTGCTCCGCCAGGGCCTGCAACGCGTCCACGCCCGCGCGCAAATCATCCGCCACTTTCGGGTCGCTGTGCAGGGCGTAATCCTGCTCCTGCAAGCGCACCTTGAGCAGGCCGCTATTGAGGGTCGACATTTGCTTGAGGCCATTGAAGCGCAGGCTGATGCTCTGCAGCGACCAAACGCCAATGGCAGCGACCAAGGCGGTCAGCAGCAGTACGAGGATGAAACCCACCCCCAGTTTTTTCGCCATCCCGAGGTTGGCAAAGCGTGCTTGCACGGCCGAAATCATAGCGCTCAATCCCCGTTCGAATACCAGAAGGCGTTCAGGCTATTCATTAAGCCGTCCTGGAATCATGCAGATTCGCAACGGACCCGATTCAGCACAAGCCTTTGGCGCCTGGATAATGGCAAAAAGCTACGTGCAAGTCGTTTTCAGAACGCTTAGTGTCGGCTGGCACGTGAACTTTATCGGCTGATCGTCACCCTTCGGTAAAGTACTCACCCAACGGCAACGATTTTCGACTTCACACCGCGCCTTTTTAACGGCAGGCAGCTGCCACCAGCAAGGTGCCAGCATCAGCGTCGAGGATGGCCTGCGTGCCCAACGGCACCGCAATGTTGGGGTCACCGTGACCGATGGGCAGCCCACCCAGCAGCGGAATGCCGAGATCGCCCAGACGTTCGTTGAGCACGTCCGCCAGACTGATCTGCCCTGCCGCGCCTGCGGGCTCGCTGAACTGCCCCACCGCCACGCCCGCCAAGCGCTGCAGGATGCCGCAATTGCGCAGGTGCGTGAGCATTCGATCGACACGGTACGCGGCTTCGGCCACGTCCTCGATCAGCAGGATCGCGCCGTTCAGGTCGGGCATAAATGGCGTGCCAATGGAGGTACTGAGCATGCTCAGGTTTCCGCCCAACAGAATCCCTTGGGCAACACCCGTGCTGCGCACACTCACCGTCGCTTCTGCGGGGTCGGCCCTGATCAGCACCGGTTCGGCGCTCATCAACGCGTGTTTTACGCTGCTATTCGTCAGGCCGCCCCGCTCAAGCTGCGCGGCCACCGGACCGTGGATACTGGCCAACCGTGCGTTGCGCCAGAGCGCTGCATGCAAGGCCGTGATATCGGAAAATCCCAGCACCAGCTTGGGGTCTCGCCTTACTGCATCAAAGTCCAGGTGTTCAATAATGCGCTGCACACCATAACCACCGCGGTTGCAGATGACCGCACGGATCTCGGGATCGGCCAACGCGTCGTTCAGGTCCGCAGCACGATGCTCATCCCTGCCCGCATGAAACGAGTTTTTATCCAGCGCATGGGGATAGATACGTGGTCGCAGCCCCCAATCGCTGAGCACCTTGACCGCGACCTCGACGCGCGCCTGAGCCACGGGCCCGGCAGGCGACACCAGCGCGACCGCATCTCCTACTCGAAGCCGTTGCGGGTGCAGTGTCGGTAAACCGCTGTGTTCTTGAGTGTGATAAAAATCCATCGTTACTCGCCGCCCCCTGGTTTTGATAAAACAGTTAACCACAAATCGAACCGCCGTTTCTTGTCACCCAAAACCCAAGGCATGAACTCACTGCCCTCGTTGAGGTATGCTCAGCGGCGTCCGATACAGCGCTAGGTTGCTTAGGTAGCGCTCCTATTTCATCGACCCATAAAGAACGTTCATGAACATTAAAATCCCGGCTTCCATCATCGCGCTTGATCAAATTCTGCCTCAGGAACCGTTGCTGATGATGGGCGCGGGCCCCGTACCGCTGCCGCACAAAGTGGCCTATGCGAACTCCATCGTCATCAATCACCTGGGCGATGTGATGAACCAGGTGATCGACCAGGTCAAGGACATGGGCGCCTACGTCTTTCAGACCGCATCCAAGCATGTATTGGGTGTAGCCGGTCCCGGTTCAGCGGCGATGGAAATGGCGATCTGCAACCTTGTGACCCCAGACAGCAAGGTCCTGTCGATCTGCAACGGTTACTTCAGTCGTCGTATGGCCGAGATGGCGTCGCGTGTCGGCGGTGCAGTCACCATTATGGAGGTCCCGGACAATCAGGCGGCCGACCCCGATATCGTTGAGCACTACTTGAAACAGGGTAATTTCCGCACCCTGACTATTGTTCAGGGCGAGACCTCGAATACCGTTTATAACCGCCATCTGGAAACGATTTCGCGACTGGCGCATTCCTATGACTGCGCAGTGATTGTCGATGCGGTTTGCACCTTGAGCACCATGCCGTTCGACATGGATGAGTGGCAAGTCGACGCGGTCATCACCGGCGGACAAAAAGGCTTATCGTCCATTCCCGGCGTTTCGCTGCTGGCCTTTTCCGATTACGCATGGGCACGAATCGAGGCGCGCAAACAACCTATCGCCCACTGGTGCCTGGACGCACTGTTGGCAGACAAGTTCTGGAACCAGCGCTCCTATCACTACACCGCACCGGTCTCCGGCATTCTGGCGCTGCATGAAGCGTTGCACTTGGTGTGCGAAGAAACCCTGCCGCGTCGATTCCACCGGCATGAGCTGTGCTCAAAAGCCCTGCAAAGAGGGATGGAAGCCATGGGCCTGGAACTTCTGGTCCCGGAAGAAGTGCGCCTCAACTCGGTGATCGGCATCAACGTTCCCAAAGGTGTATCCGCTGACCTGGTCAGAAGCCATATGACAGCCGTACACAGGGTCGAAATCTCCGGTTCGTTCGGCCTCAATATCGTGCGTATCGGTCAGATGGGTGAGCAAAGCCGCGTGCACAACCTGTTCCGCACCTTGCACGCTCTGGGGTCGAGCATGCGCCATGCCGGCGCTTCTCTGGACCTGCCAACCGGAATCTCCGAACTGGAACGGTATGTGTCTCGTGATACAGCCTCGGCCGCTGCCAGCTAAAGTCCCATCAAAGGCGCATGCGACACCAGCCGCTTGGTGTCGCATGCGCCCGTGGTGAAAACGTTTGTGTTCGTGCTGTGGCGACTCAACTGAGTTTGTCCGTCGGCCCGCGTTCGTTACCCGGCTGAAAGCGAGTGACGCTTTTGCGCAACCATTGCAGGAAACCGTTCTGGCCCACATCCAAGGGCTTATGCTGAATCATCGTCGCCCGAGCCTGCGCGCGGAAGCGTACCAACCCTGCCAGAGCCCCACGCAATTCACCGTGTTCTTCCAGCCAAGGCTCAACGTCTTTGCTTTCGATGCGATAGACCATGCAGTCGGTCATCGCACTGAAACGAGCGAGGCTGGCCGACTGGTCGACAATACCGGTTTCGCCAATCAGTTCGCCCGGCCCCATGCGCCCGACCTCAAGCCAGCCATCAGGCCGTTCAACAGCCGCCGTCACCACCCCAGACTCAATGATCAACAGCGCATCGGGAACGACACCTTGAGCGAGAATCACCGCGCCAACAGGGTACGAGCGCAAGTGCATGTGACGCTCGAGTTCGGCACGGTCTTCATCGCTGAGCATGCGCAGCACCCCTACCGTGTTGAGTACTGCTGACTGCCGCGTCGCAGGCTTGATCTGATCCTGACGCAGGGTTTCGGACGCCGCCAGCTGGCGATAGATCAAGTCATAGAGCTGGTTACTCACCGCGCTACAACGGTCCCTGGATTTGATGTAGCCGGTGATCTCATACTGCACGGAGCGTAAACCGGAGGCTTTGACCACGGCCCCGGCTTTGGGTTTTGCCAGCAGCTCACGGCAGCCCTGCAAGGCTTTCTCCAGCGAGTCCAGCACCAGGCTGGGACGCAAGCGTACTGGCAGCTCGACGGTCAGGGTCACGGAATGAAAGTGATCGGGGCGGCTGAAATTGACGATCCGGGTCTTGGCCGCCATCGCGTTGGGAATCACCGCCATGCTGCCTTCGGACGTCAGCAGATGGGTTGAGCGCCAATCAATTTCGATCACCTTACCTTCTATGTCGTCGACGCGAATCCAGTCATCGACCCTAAAGGGCTTGGTTGCGTTGAGCACGATCCCTGAAAATACGTCGCCCAGCGTGCTCTGCACTGCCAGACCTAGGATGATCGCCACCGCGCCCGACGTCGCCAGCAAGCCTTTGACTGGCAAATCGAGGATGTACGCGGCGGCAGCGACGACGGCGACCAGAAAGATGATCGCGCCCATCAGGTCTTGGAGCAAATGCCCCTTGCCACCGATCCGCGGTTCCAGAATCACCACCGCCAATACGGTCAGGGTTCGTGCGCCGTACAACCACCAGACAATAGCCAGTACGGTCGCCAGCGTGTGGCGCGGTGGCAGGACCGCATCGGGCACCGGAAACAGAGGGCTCAACCCGGCATCCAGCAATGCCATGCTGAACAACAGAAACAGGCCCAGCCGCACCGCCATCTTCCAGCGCACATGCCGTGGATCAACCCACTGCCAAAGGGTCAGGTCGATAATGATCAGCACCAAGGCACTGACCAGTGGGTAGGCAAACCACATGAAATCCATCGACTCACTCCTGACACATAGACCACTACAGGAGGCGAGCTTAGCCGATCGGTGTGTGCAGGGTAAGCACGTACTGCAGGCGCTGGCGGGCCTTAAATCGCGGTCACCCCGCCGTCCACCGCCAGCGCGTGGCCGGTGGTGAAGCTGGCGCCATCGCTGCACAGATAAAGCACGGCGCTGGCGATTTCTTCGACGGTGCCGACACGACCGACTGGGTGCATGACGGCCACGTATTCGGCTTTTTTCGGGTCGGTTTCATAGGCGCGACGGTACATGTCGGTGTCGATCACTGCAGGACAGACGGCGTTGACGCGAATTTTCTTCTTCGCATATTCAATCGCGGCTGATTTGGTCAGACCGATCACGGCATGCTTCGACGCACTGTAGATACTCATCTTTGGTGCAGCGCCAAGGCCAGCCACTGATGCGGTGTTGACGATGGCCCCACCGCCTTGGGCGAGCATCAGCGGCAATTGGTACTTCATGCACAACCAGACGCCTTTGACGTTGACGCCCATGATTGCATCGAACTCGGCTTCGCTGCCCTCGGCCAAGCGACCCTTTTCGATCTCGATGCCAGCATTATTGAAGGCATAGTCGACGCGGCCATACGTGCTCACTGCCTGCTCCATCAACTGGCGCACTTCAGCTTCCTTCGTGACGTTGCAGCGCACAAACACTGCATCGCCGCCCGCTGCACGAATCAATTCAACTGTGCCTTCCCCGCCTTCACTGTCCAGGTCTGCCACCACCACTTTCAGGCCCTGCTCAGCGAAGGCCAATGCGGTCGCGCGACCAATACCCGCAGCAGCGCCCGTGACCAAAGCCACCTGACCGGAAAAAGTCATGCTCATGTAATTGTCCCCTGACGGTTGAATAGTGATGCAGTCTAGCCATCCCCCACAGGCGTACGTCAGCACTATCAGAGACCCGGTTATGCACGTATGCGCCAGAGTGATTAAGCCCGTGGGGGCTCATCACCCAACTGGATCAGCCTGCATTCGCCAGACGGACAAACCTTGCCGGAACGGCGGCCAACGACTATCACGTAGGCTTGTTCTCCCTCCTTCCTGTCTAAAAGAGTGCCTGCCATGACTGCCCAGACCAACCGTCAATTCCTGCTCGCCAAGCGCCCTTCAGGGGCCGCGAGCCGCGACGACTTTACCTTCCAGCAAGTGCCTGTCGGCGAAGTGGCGGCAGGTCAGGTTATGGTCGAGAACGAATACCTGTCGCTGGACCCGGCCATGCGCGGCTGGATGAACGAAGGCAAGTCCTACATTGCGCCCGTCAATCTGGGTGACGTGATGCGCGCGTTGGGTGTAGGCAAAGTCATCGCCTCACAGGTCCCTGAATTTGCCGTTGGTGATTACGTGCAGGGCGCACTGGGGGTGCAGGACTATTTTCTCGGTGAGCCCAAGGGCTTCTACAAAGTCGACCCGAAACTGGCACCACTGCCGCGTTATCTGTCCGCACTGGGCATGACCGGCATGACCGCTTATTTTGCCCTGCTGGACGTCGGCGCGCCGAAAGCCGGTGAGACTGTGGTGATTTCCGGGGCCGCAGGTGCAGTGGGCAGCGTTGCCGGGCAGATCGCCAAAATCAAAGGCTGCCGCGTAATCGGCATCGCCGGGGGCAAAGAAAAATGCCAGTCGCTGATTGATGAACTGGGTTTCGACGGCGCCATCGACTACAAGAATGAAGACGTCCACGCGGGCCTCAAACGTGAATGTCCGAAAGGCGTTGACGTGTATTTCGACAACGTCGGTGGCGATATCCTCGACGCCGTTCTTTCCCGCCTGGCGCCCAAAGCACGGGTGATCATCTGTGGCGCCATCAGCCAGTACAACAACAAGGAAGCGGTCAAAGGCCCGACCAACTACCTGTCATTGTTGGTGAACCGTGCGCGCATGGAAGGCTTCGTGGTCATGGACTACGCCCCCAAATTCGCCGCAGCCGGTCAGGAAATCGCCGGCTGGCTCGCTTCAGGCAAACTCAAAAGCAAGGAAGACATCGTCGAGGGTCTGGAGACTTTCCCCGAAACCCTGATGAAGCTGTTCAAGGGTGAAAACTTCGGGAAACTGGTGTTAAAGGTGTGATCGGAGGCGCCTGAACCGACGCCTCGCGAATAGCTTTTACGCCAACTCAGCCACGACCGCTGCCAGCGCTTTTGCCGGGTCGGCGGCCTGGCTGATGGGACGGCCGATGACCAGATAGTCGGAGCCGGCGTCCAGCGCCTGACGCGGTGTCAGGATGCGGCGTTGATCGTCCTGGGCGCTGCCTGCCGGACGAATGCCAGGGGTGACCAGTTTCAACGACGGATGGGCGGTCTTCAGGGCACGGGCTTCGAGTGCCGAGCACACCAGACCGTCCATACCGGCTTTTTCCGCCAACGCAGCCAGGCGCAGCACCTGCACCTGCGGTTCGACGTCCAGACCAATAGCCGCCAGATCTTCACGTTCCATGCTGGTCAGCACAGTGACCCCTATGAGCAACGGTTTTGGCCCGCTACGCTGATCAAGCACTTCACGGCAGGCTGCCATCATGCGCAAACCGCCGGAGCAATGGACATTGACCATCCACACGCCCATTTCCGCAGCGGCCTTTACCGCCATCGCCGTGGTGTTGGGGATGTCGTGGAATTTCAGGTCAAGAAACACCTCGAAGCCCTTGTTGCGCAGGGTTTCGACGATGTCCGACGCACAGCTGGTAAACAATTCCTTACCGACTTTGACCCGGCACAGCTTCGGGTCCAACTGATCGGCCAGTTTCAACGCGGCGTCGCGGTTAGGGAAATCCAGGGCGACGATGATAGGAGTCTGGCAGGCGGACATGAGTAGGCTCTCAGGCAAGTCGAAATCGGCGCGTATTGTAGCCGAACCGACCCATTTTCGGGACCCAGTGATCGATAATTGATCCAGATCGCGCGCCCAGCCCTAAACAAACAGCATGCCGCTAACAAACCGGGCACAGGGCGCCTAGAATTGAACCACTGGCAATATAGATTGCTCAAAGTGATATCACTTCAAGGAGAGCCCTATGCCCTGGTATGCCTGGTTAATTCTGATAGTTGCAATTGGCTCGATCGTTGGCGGTCTGTTGATGTTGCGCGATACCGCTACAAAGGTTGATTTGACCGATGAGCAACTCAAGCGCGTTCATGAACGCAACGCCGAGATGGATGCCAAAGACGCGAAGGACCGTTGACCCACGTGATTGTTTTCGCGGGTTTGCCTGCGAAAACAATGCGTCTCCTGTCTGATAGCGGGATTAGTGCGTTCCATACGCAGTCATCGAGTGATTGTTCTGTAGCGATGTGACCGCGATTCGATACGGCTGAAAAATCCTGAACATCTGCCCGTTATCACGAAGTTGCTGCAATAACTGGCTGAACTGCTCCCCCGTAATAGGTGCCTGCGGACGCAGCAAGGCGTAATGCCGATAAATCTGATCGACCCGCTCGGACACCAAAAACTGGCGGGCTTCATCATGATTACGCGCCATGAAATCGCTCAGGTACGAGCGCGTCACCAGAGCAATGTCAGCCCGTTCGCGCAGCACCATCAGCAAGTTGCTGTCATGGGAATACGTCAGCGTTGCGTTGTAGTGTTCGGCCAGGAATTTGGGTTCGGCATTGAAGTGGGCAAACGCATAGTGATAGCCACTGAACAAGGCCAGACGCTTGCCCTGCAAGTCATCGAAGTAGTTTTGTGTGCGCCCTTCTTCGCGCTTGGCGACGAAGATTTCAGCGTCTTCAAGGCCCATGTCGACATTGACGTGGGCAATATTCTTCCAGCCCCAATCCGGATTTTCGAAGATAGCCATGTCGAACCGGCCGTCCTGAAAATCACGAAAGCGACGTGGAATGGAGGTCGGCACGAGCAAAAACTGAAAGTCGCTTTGCGCCGCATTCAAGGCAATGACCAACTGCGGCAACAAACCGGTGTCTTCGCCTTTTTCGGGGTGAACAGTGTAAGGCGGAAAATGCGCCGCACCGATACGCACCAGCTGCACGGCACATGCCTCACTAGCCCATAACGTACTGATAGCCAAGAACAAAATTCGGTAAGCCGTCCGCAAAGGCAAAGACATCGACACAGCACACCTCAGGTAACCGGATGTGGATAAGCTATGCGTTTTCGGCCTTTTAGACAATATCAAAGTGATGTCAGTTCGAACGTGCCGGCAGGCTTCAACGTTATTTTAAAACCATGATCAGTGCTTCATCCGCCAACTGATCGAGGGTCATGCTGCCTTCAGCGCGAAACCAGGTCGTGGTCCACGACAAGGCGCCCGTTAGAAAACGCCGCGTGATAAATACATCGCCCTTGATATAGCCGGCCTCTTTTGCCTCTCCCAATACTTGCAGCCAGAGCTGCTCGTAGAGGTCGCGCAAGGCCAGTACGTGAACCTGTCCTTCTTCCGACAACGATCTCCATTCGTAGACCAGTACTGCCATGGCCTCGCCACTGCCACCCATAATCGATTGCAGCTCACAGCGAATCAGCGCTAGCACCCGCTCGCGCACAGTGTCCGCGTCGGCGAGCGCCGCGTGCATCAAAGCGGTGTTATAGCGGATGGTCTCTTCCATCACTGAGCGCAGGATTTCGTCCTTGCTTTTGAAGTGATGAAAGATACTTCCGGACTGAATGCCCACCGCGCCAGCCAAGTCCCGCACGGTGGTGCGTTCGTAGCCTTTGTTGCGAAACAGGTGAGCGGCCACCTGCAGTAGTTTGCCGCGAGCGCTGTCGGGATCGGTGATCTGCCCACCGTCCACCAACTCGCGCATCACCTTCAAAGCTTTTTGCTCGTCCACGGTGAGGTTCCTTTTGGAAGTTGGCATATGGCGCGCGCAATTTATGCCTGTGCGGCACACCAAGCAAGCGCTCGGGCGCCACGCAAAGCAATTATTTTAAACGAGGGCTTTCAAAACCAAGCGCTTGCTTGGTAGTCTCTGATGCACAGTCAATCGCCTACGAGGTCTGTCATGTCCAAAACCGTGCGCATCGGTTGCGCCAGCGCATTCTGGGGGGATACCTGCACGGCGGCCGCGCAACTGGTGGACGGCGGCGGACTGGACTATCTGGTGTTCGACTACCTGGCCGAGATCACCATGTCGCTGCTGGCCGGGGCCAGGATGAAAAATCCGGACGCGGGTTTCGCCACCGACTTCGTTGAAGTGCTCGCTCCACTGCTGCCAAAAATCGCTGAGCAGAAGATCAGGATCATCAGCAACGCGGGCGGGGTCAATCCCCTCGCCTGTGCCGCGGCCTTGCAAGCGGCCTGTCTGCACGCGGGGGTCAACCTGAAGATCGCTGTCCTGCTCGGCGATAATTTGCAGCCGCAGTTCAAGCACTTGAGCAGCGCGGGCGTTCACGAAATGTTCACTGGCGCGCCCCTGCCGCCGATGTGCGTGTCCATCAATGCGTATCTCGGTGCACCCGGCATTGTCGAAGCGCTGCGACTGGGCGCTGATATCGTCATCACCGGCAGAGTGGTCGACAGCGCAGTGGTCAGTGCAGCGCTGGTTCACGAGTTCGGCTGGTCCTGGCAAGATCACGACAAACTGGCCCAAGCCGCCCTCGCCGGCCACATCATCGAGTGCGGCGCACAGTGCACCGGCGGCAACTTCACTGATTGGCAGGACGTGCCAGACTACGAACATATCGGCTTTCCGATCATTGAAGTCAGGGCTGACAGCCACTTCATTGTCAGTAAACCTGCCGGCTCCGGGGGGTTGATCTCACCGTTGAGCGTCGGCGAACAGTTGCTCTACGAAATCGGCGACCCCCGGGCCTACCTGTTGCCTGATGTGGTATGCGACTTCACCCACGTCCGACTCAAGCAAGTAGGCGACAACCAGGTCAGCGTCGAGGGTGCTCGCGGCTTCGCGCCCAGCGGCCAATACAAGGTCAGCGCAACGTACCCGGACGGTTTCCGCTGCACTGCCAGTTGCCTGATCGCCGGAATCGACGCGGTAAAAAAAGCCGAGCGCGTCGGCCAGGCGATTATCAACAAAACCAAAGAGTTGTTCAGCCAGCGCGGCTGGCCACCCTACAGCGAAGTGAACATCGAACTGCTGGGCAGCGAAGCCACCTACGGCCCCCACGGCCAACGGCACGACACTCGCGAAGTGGTGATCAAACTGGCGGTGCGTCACCCCGAAAAACAAGCGTTGATCCTGTTCTCCCGCGAGATCGCACAGGCCGCCACAGGCATGGCGCCGGGGCTCACAGGCATCGTTGGCGGTCGGCCCACGGTCTATCCGGTCATTCGCCTGTTCTCATTCCTGATCGACAAGTCCGCCTGCCGCCTGGAAATCGACATCGACGGCCAGCGCAGTCTTTTCGAGCTGCCGCCCCAGCAGAGGTTCGACCCAAGCGCACTGCCCCTGGACCTGCAACCACCACAACCTCATGGGCGTGCCGATGCCAGTGTTCCCTTGGTGAAACTGGCGGTGGCGCGCTCCGGTGACAAAGGCAACCACAGTAATATCGGGGTCATGGCGCGACGCCCGGAGTTCCTGCCGTGGATCGCCGAAACCCTGAGCAGCGCAGTGGTCGTGGACTGGATGAGCCATGTCCTCGACCCGATTCATGGTCGGGTCGAGCGCTGGTATCTCCCCGGCAGCCACAGCCTGAATTTCCTCCTGGAAAACGCCCTCGGCGGTGGCGGAGTCGCCAGCCTGCGTATCGACCCACAGGGCAAAGCGTTCGCTCAGCAACTGCTGGAAATCCAGATCCCGGTGCCGCAAAGCATTGCCGATCAGGTCAATGGCCAGCAACGCCCGTAAACCGATCCGAACTCAAAATAAGAAGGGGTGATACATGGCATACGATTCGGTCTTCAGACCCGACTTGTTCCGCGGGCAGACTCATATCGTCACCGGTGGTGGCAGCGGTATCGGCCGTTGCACCGCCCATGAGTTGGCAGCCCTTGGCGCCCATGTGGTGTTGGTCGGGCGCAAGCAGGCGAAACTCGAGCAGGTGAGCGCCGAGATCACCGAAGACGGAGGCCAGGTCAGTTGGCAGGTGTGCGACATCCGCGAAGAAGATCGGGTCAAGGCGCTGATCACTCAGGTGGTTGCCGAGCACGGGCCGATTCATGGGCTGGTCAACAACGCCGGCGGCCAATACCCCGCCCCACTGGCCTCGATCAATCAGAAGGGTTTCGAAACCGTGATGCGCACCAATCTGGTCGGTGGTTTCCTGATGGCGCGCGAGGTATTCAATCAATCCATGAGCCGGCACGGTGGCGCCATCGTCAACATGCTCGCCGACATGTGGGGCGGAATGCCCGGCATGGGCCATTCCGGTGCCGCCCGTTCAGGCATGGAAAACCTCACCAAAACCGCTGCGGTTGAATGGGCTTATGCAGGAGTCCGCGTCAACGCCGTGGCCCCAGGGTGGATAGCATCCAGCGGCATGGATACGTATGAAGGTGCGTTCAAGGCAGTAATTCCCACCTTGCGCGAGCATGTACCGCTCAAGCGCATTGGCACCGAATCCGAGGTCAGCGCGGCGATTGTTTTTTTGCTCAGCCCCGGGGCGGCGTTCATCAGCGGCAGCACCCTGCGCATTGATGGTGCCGCCAGCCTTGGCAGTCGCGCCTGGCCATTGCACAAGGCGCAGAACAGCGAGTCGTATAACGGCTTTCATCGCGCCTATCTGCCCGATGTCTTGAAGGACAAGGAGTAGCGCATGCCGATGATTGAATCGCAGCTCGATTGCCACAGCACGAGCTTTGCTCAGAACCGCGAGGCCATGCTGGCGAGTATCGCGCAGGTGCGACAACTTGAACGGGTGCTGTTGGACAAAGCCCTTGAAGCCAAGCCCAAGTTCGACAAGCGAGGCCAGCTGTTGCCCCGCGAACGCCTGAACCTGTTGCTTGATCCCGGCGCGCCGTTTCTCGAACTGGCTTCACTCGCTGGCTACAAACTGCATGACGACAAGGACGGCAGTCAGGCCGGTGGCGGGCTGATTGCCGGCATCGGCTATGTGTCCGGGGTGCGTGTGCTGGTGGTCGCCAATAACAGCGCTATCCGGGGGGGCACTATTTCCCCCAGCGGCCTGAAAAAATCCCTGCGCCTGCAACAGATCGCCATGGAAAACAAACTGCCGGTGGTGACCCTGGCCGAAAGCGGCGGCGCCAATCTCAACTATGCGGCGGAGATTTTCGTCGAGGGTGCGCGAGGGTTTGCCAATCAGGCGCGGATGTCGGCCATGGGCTTGCCGCAAATCACCGTGGTGCACGGCTCCTCCACGGCTGGCGGCGCTTATCAGCCAGGACTGTCGGATTACGTGGTGGTGGTGCGCGGCAAGGCCAAACTGTTTCTCGCCGGTCCGCCGTTGCTCAAGGCGGCGACCGGAGAAATTGCGACTGATGAAGAGCTGGGCGGTGCAGAGATGCACGCGCAAATTGCCGGCACCGCAGAGTACTTGGCGGAAAACGACGCCGATGGCCTGCGCATCGTGCGCGAAATCATCGCCCTGCTGCCGTGGAATGCCCAGTTGCCGATGCGTGCGCGTCCGGCTTATCAAGCACCGCGCTACCCCATTGACGAGCTGCTTGGGCTGATCCCCCACGACCCGAAAAAGCCCTATGACGTGCGTGAAATCATTGCCCGCCTGGCCGATGGTTCGGTATTCCTCGAATTCAAAGGCGAATACGACCAGCAAACCGTCTGCGGTCATTTGCAGATTGAAGGCCAGCCCTGCGGGTTTATCGGCAACAACGGGCCGATCACGCCCAAAGGCGCGAGCAAGGCCGCACAATTCATTCAGCTGTGCGACCAAAGCCAGACGCCGCTACTGTTCTTCCACAACACCACCGGTTTCATGGTTGGTACCGAGTCCGAACAACACGGCGTGATCAAGCATGGGGCGAAGATGATTCAGGCGGTGGCCAATGCCAGGGTGCCGAAACTGACCATCGTGGTCGGTGGTTCCTACGGCGCGGGCAACTACGCCATGTGCGGCCGAGGACTGGACCCGCGCTTCATCTTTGCCTGGCCCAACAGCCGAACCGCAGTGATGGGTGGCGCCCAGGCCGGCAAGGTGTTGCGCATCGTCACCGAGGCCAAACACATCAAAGCCGGACTCGACCCGGACCCGAAGATGCTCGACATGCTGGAACAGGTGACCGCACAGAAGCTCGACAGTCAGTCCGGGGCGCTGTACGGCACGGCCAGCCTGTGGGATGACGGCCTGATCGACCCTCGCGATACCCGAACCTTGCTCGGTTATCTGCTGGATATTTGTCAGGAAGCGGCGGTGAGACCGCTGCAACCGAATAGCTTCGGCGTGGCGCGATTTTGATGTTGAACCCGTAGGCGATTTCCAAAGGAGAACAATAAAAATGATCTTCACCCAGGAACACGAAGCACTGCGGCGCACCGTGCGTAATTTTGTCGACAAGGAGATCAATCCGCACGTCGATGAATGGGAAAAAGCGGGCCGTTTCCCGATCCATGAGCTGTTCAAGAAAGCCGGCGAACTGGGTCTATTGGGCATTTCCAAACCCGAACAGTTTGGTGGTATGGGCCTGGATTACAGCTACTCCATCGTCGCCGCCGAAGAGTTTGGCACCATCCACTGCGGCGGCATCCCGATGTCCATCGGCGTGCAGACCGACATGTGCACCCCTGCGCTGGCGCGCTTTGGCTCCGATGAGTTGCGCGAAGAATTCCTGCGCCCGGCCATCTCCGGCGAACAGGTCGGCTGTATTGGCGTATCCGAAGTCGGCGCTGGCTCCGATGTCGCAGGGCTCAAGACCAGCGCGAAGAAAGACGGCACCGACTACGTGATCAATGGGAGCAAAATGTGGATCACCAACGCTCCGAGCGCGGACTTCATTTGCTTGCTGGCCAACACTTCGGACGACAAAGCCCATGTAAACAAGTCACTGATCATGGTGCCTATGAACAGCCCCGGCATCAGCCTCAGCCCACACCTGGACAAGCTCGGCATGCGCAGCTCGGAAACCGCCCAGGTGTTTTTCGATAACGTACGCGTCCCCCAACGCAACCGCATCGGTCACGAAGGTGCAGGGTTCATGATGCAAATGCTGCAGTTCCAGGAAGAGCGTCTATTCGGTGCCGCCAACATGATCAAGGGCCTGGAATACTGCGTCGACAGCACCATCGAGTACTGTCGCGAGCGCAAAACGTTCGGCAACGCGCTGATCGACAATCAGGTGATCCACTTCCGCCTGGCCGAACTGCAAACCGAAATCGAATGCCTGCGAGCCCTGGTCTATCAGGCGACCGAGCAGTACGTGAAGGGCCGCGACGTGACCAAACTGGCATCGATGGCCAAACTCAAGGCCGGACGACTGGGCCGCGAAGTCAGCGACAGTTGCCTGCAATATTGGGGCGGCATGGGTTTCATGTGGGACAACCCTGTTTCTCGCGCTTATCGCGATGTGCGCCTGGTGTCGATTGGCGGCGGCGCCGACGAAATCATGCTCGGGATTATCTGCAAACTGATGAACATCCTGCCCGGTAAAAAAGCATGAGCCTGTTACCCGCGTGCCACACGCTGCTGCTGAACAGCCACGGTGGCGTGCTGCACATCACCCTTAATCGGCCCGAGAGCCGCAACGCCATGAGCCTGCAAATGGTCGGTGAACTGCGCGCCGTGCTGGCCGGGGTGCGTGAAGACCCGCAAGTGCGGGCGCTGGTGCTGTGCGGTGCCGGCGGGCATTTCTGCGCCGGTGGCGACATCAGGGACATGGCCAACGCCCGAGGCCAAGGCGCCGAGGCTTACAAGGCATTGAGTCGCGCATTTGGCGCGCTGCTGGAAGAAGCGGAAAAAGCCCCGCAGGTGGTGGTCGCGGTGCTGGAAGGCGCGGTGCTGGGTGGCGGCTTTGGCCTGGCCTGCGTCAGCGACGTCGCCATTGCCCATCATCAGGCGCAATTCGGTCTGCCAGAAACCAGCCTCGGCCTGATCCCGGCGCAAATCGCCCCGTTCGTGGTCAAGCGCATCGGCCTGACTCAGACCCGGCGCCTGGCGCTGACCGCCGCACGCTTTGATGGCGAAGAAGCCGGACGCCTGGGGCTGGTGCACTTTGTCGAGCGCGACGCGCACGCCATGGCCGAACGCTTGAGCGATGTGTTGGAGCAGGTCTTGCGCTGTGCACCCGGCGCGAATGCCACGACCAAAGCCTTGTTGCTGGCCACCGCGGATGTGCCGCTCGGCGCCCTGCTGGATCAGGCGGCCGAAGCGTTCAGCACTGCAATCGTCGGCACCGAAGGTGTAGAAGGCACGCTGGCTTTCGTGCAAAAACGCGAACCCGTATGGGCGAAAAGCAGCTTTTAGCCCCCAGAACAAAGGATGCCACGAATGCCAGCCTTCAACAAAATCCTCATCGCCAACCGCGGCGAAATTGCCTGCCGTGTTTTGCACACGGCACACCGTCTGGGCTATCGCACCGTGGCCGTGTTCAGCGAAGCGGATGCGCACGCACGCCACGTGCAGCTGGCGGACGAAGCAGTGTGCATCGGCCCGGCACAGGTGCAGCAGTCGTACCTGAACATCGAAGCGATCATCGACGCAGCCAGACGCACGGGCGCCGATGCAATTCATCCCGGTTATGGTTTTTTGTCAGAGAACGCTGATTTTGCCCTGGCCTGCGCAGCGGCGAGTCTGGTCTTCATCGGTCCCAGCGCGGAAGCGATCGAGCTGATGGGCAGCAAGCGCCTGTCCAAACTGGCGATGATCGAGGCCGGAGTGCCGTGTATCGCTGGCTATCAAGGCGCTGAGCAGGATGATGCCAGCCTCGGCCGCGAAGCTGAACGGATTGGCTACCCACTGATGATCAAAGCCAGCGCCGGTGGCGGTGGCCGGGGCATGCGCCTGGTGGAAAAGGCCCAACACCTGCTCGAACACCTGCGCACCGCACGGTCGGAAGCGCAAAACGCTTTCGGCTCCAGCGAACTGATTCTCGAGCAGGCGCTGATGAGACCGCGTCACGTGGAAATGCAGATCTTCGGCGACAGCCACGGCAATCTGGTTTACCTCGGCGAACGTGACTGCTCGGTGCAACGTCGGCATCAGAAGATCATCGAAGAAGCACCCTGCCCGATCATGACCCCGGAGCTGCGCGCCGCCATGGGCGCCGCAGCGTTACAGGCCGCCAGCGCAGTACATTACGTCGGCGCGGGCACCGTCGAGTTTCTGCTTGATCAGCGTGGGCGGTTCTACTTTCTGGAAATGAACACGCGCTTGCAGGTCGAACACCCGGTGACCGAAATGATCACCGGCCAAGATCTGGTCGCCTGGCAGATTCAAGTGGCGGCAGGCGATCCCTTACCGCTGCGTCAGGAGCAGATCCAACCCCTGGGTCACGCGATGGAAGTGCGGCTTTACGCCGAGGACCCGGCGCAGGGTTTCATGCCGCAGACCGGCCAGATCGTGCACTGGCAACCCGCGCTGTGTGACGGTGTACGTGTCGATCATGGGGTACTGGAAGGTCAGCACGTCAGCCCGTTCTATGACCCGATGCTGGGCAAAATCATCGCCCACGGCGCCACACGTGAAGAGGCCCGACGCAAGCTGTTGCGAGCCGTGGAAGATTGCGTACTGTTGGGCATCAACAGCAACCAGCAATTGCTGGCCTCTCTGCTGAAACACCCGCAGTTCGTCGCGGGCGCTGTCAGCACCGGTTTTATCGGCGATCACTTCACCGACGCTCCTTGCCTGCACCCTCATTCGCCCACCGCCATTGAACTGGCGATGGCTGCGGCCTTGTTTTATCTCGCCTCGGCCAAGACACATCCCGCCCAGCGTACAGGCTGGGGCAATAGCGCCACAGGCCCGTCACACTATCGATTGGGACATGGCGAACACACATTCGCCGTGGAGCTGAGTCCGAACGCTGAGCGCCTGGACGTGCTGGTGGCGGAAACGCTGATCAGCCTGCACGTGCTTGATACCGACGGCCGCCGGGCGAATGTCGAGGTCGAGGGTGTGTGTCGTCGGTATGCCTATCATCTGGACGCCGACGTGCTCTGGCTGCACAGCAACTCAGGCAATCTACACGTACTCGACCTGACCCACGCCCTTGTCAAAGGCCAGATCAACGTTCACTCAGGCACCCTGAAAGCGCCTATGGATGGCGCGATTGTCGATGTACTGGTCAGCGAAGGGGCGACCGTCAGCCGTGGCCAATTGTTGCTGGTGCTCGAAGCCATGAAGATGGAACACCCGCTCAAGGCCGGAATCGACGGGGTCATTCGTCGTCTGCACGTGATTCAAGGTGATCAGGTAAAAAACCGCCAGGTGTTGCTGGAGGTCGCGCCATTGGACGTAGCAGGCTGATTGTGTCTACGCTCAACTCACCTTAGCGCTGTTTGATCGGAGTTTGATATGCCGCACTGGCTGGTGATTGATCTGGAAGCCACAACAGAGGACGGCGGCTGGCCATTGGCCGAGATGGAGATCATTGAGATCGGCGTGAGCCTGGTCAATCAGGACGGCCGGGAGCTGGATCACTTCGAGCGCTTCGTGCGGCCTTTGCGCCGTCCGCAACTGACCCGCTTTTGCCGGGAGCTGACGCACATCAGCCAGGTCAATATCGACAATGCTGCGCCGTTGACCAGCGTCTGGCCGCAGTTCGAACGCTGGCTCAGCCATCACCTGCCACGCCTGGAAGGGTGGGCCAGTTGGGGTGAGTATGATCGCCGGCAACTGGAGCAGGAATGGCAGCAGCAACAACTGACCAGCGCCTTGAGCACCCTGCCCCACATCAACCTCAAACAACGTTTTATCGAGGCCCGCAAACTGCAACGTCCACTGGGCTTGAACGGCGCGTTACAACTGGCCGGCATGCAGTTCAACGGGCAACAGCACCGGGCGCTGGTCGACGCACGCAATACAGCGCGACTCCTGCCACTGATACTTCCGACGTGATGAGTAGCCTGCCAACATGACGCCTTTTTTAAAGCGGATGACGGCCTTTTATACGTTCGGCATACTGAGCGATCTTTTGTAACCCTTATCTTCGAGGAATCGCCCATGTTTAAAGTCAACGAATACTTCGACGGCACCGTAAAATCGATTGCGTTCCGTCAGGCGGAAGGCGATGCCACGATCGGCGTCATGGCGGCGGGCAAATACGAATTCGGTACCAGCAAGCGTGAAATCATGCACGTCATCTCCGGCGCCTTGAAAGTCAAACTGCCGGACAGCGACGTGTGGGAAACCTTCACGTCCGGCAGCCAGTTCAATGTACCGGCCAACAGCAAATTCAATCTGGAAGTGCTGGAAGACAGCGCTTATCTGTGTGAATACCGCTGAGTCACGCGTGATCGAGTGATGCTCCGCGTCACCTTTTCAAACCACCGCCTCCTGATGTGCATTGAACTGCAACGCTGCTAGCCGTGCATACAGCGGGCTGCTCGCGATCAGTTGGTGGTGGGTGCCGACCGCAATCAAACGCCCCTGATCGATCACCGCAATACGGTCGGCGTTTTGTACCGTGGCCAGGCGGTGGGCAATCACCAGCGTCGTGCGGCCTTTCATCAAACTCGGCAGGGCTTGCTGAATCAGGTGCTCGCTCTGAGCATCCAGCGCGCTGGTCGCCTCATCTAACAACAGAATCGGCGCATCGACCAACAACGCTCGGGCAATGGCCAGACGTTGACGCTGGCCGCCAGACAGCCCAAGCCCGCCATCGCCCAGATGGGTCTGATAGCCTTCGGGCATCTGCAAAATGAATTCATGAGCATGGGCGATCCTCGCGGCGGCCTGAACTTGCTCGTCAGTTGCGTCGGGATTGCCGTAGCGGATGTTCTCTTCGACACTGCCAAAAAACAGCGCGGGTGTTTGCGAAACCATGGCAAAACAGCGTCGCAAGTCCAGTGGATCAAGCTGGGTAATCGGCAACCCTTCGACCAGAATACGCCCCGTTTGCGGGTCGTAAAAACGCAGCAGCAGATCGAACAATGTCGACTTTCCCGCACCTGAAGGCCCCACCAGTGCCAGGGTTTTGCCCGGTTCGATGCTCAAGCTAAAACCATCGATAGCGTTACGCTCTGGCCGTGACGGGTACGCAAAACTTACGTCTTCGAGGGTCAGGCGCCCACTGACCCGCTCCGGCAGATGCAGCAGATCACTGACCGGCGGCTCGATCTCACTGGGCGCCTGCAGCAGCTCGGCAATCCGCTCAGCCGCACCCGCCGCGCGCTGCAACTCGCCAATGACTTCACTCAGGGTGCCAAAGGCGCTGCCAACGATCAGGCTATAGAAAACGAACGCTGCCAGCTCTCCCCCTGAAATACGCCCGGCAATCACGTCCATACCGCCCACCCACAGCATCACCCCCACGGCGCCCAATACCAGAACGATAACCAGGGTGATCAGCCATGAACGCTGCAAAATGCGTTTGCGGGCGGTGTCGAACGCCTCTTCCGCGGTCACCGCGAAACGTTGTTTGTCCTGCTGCTGATGGTTGTAGGCCTGCACGGTTTTGATCTGGCCCAACGCTTCTGCGACATAACTGCCGACATCGGCAATCCGGTCCTGGCTCAAGCGCGACAGGCTGCGCACCCGACGGCCGAAAATCAGAATCGGGGCAACCACCAGCGGCAGGGCCACGACCACGATGCTGGTGAGCTTGGGGTTGGTGAAAAACAACAAAACAATGCCGCCGATGACCATCAGCAGGTTGCGCAGGAACATCGATAACGACGAACCAATCACTGACTGCAATAACGTGGTGTCGGCGGTCAACCGCGACTGAATTTCCGAGCTACGGTTGTTTTCATAAAAACCTGGATGCAGGTTGATCAGGTGATTGAACACCTGCTTGCGGATATCGGCCACCACCCGTTCGCCAATCCATGACACCAGGTAAAACCGGGCAAAAGTGCCAACCGCGAGCCCCACCACCAGCAGCAGAAAGAACTCGATCGAACGGTTGAGCAACTGCGGCGACTGGGTCATGAACCCCTGATCCACCAACAGACGAATGCCTTGGCCCATGGACAAGGTGATGCCAGCAGTCACGATCAAGGCCAGCAAAGCGCCCAGTGACTGCCAGCTATACGGCGCGATAAAACGCACGGCCAGACGAATGGCATTGCGCTGGCGACTGGAAAACACTGAAACCATGGAGGTGACCTGCCTGCCGAAAAGACTTGAGTCAAAGAGCCTACACCTGCGGCGCGGGCGAATCCCTCGATAACGTTGCCTGCGCTGAAATGAACCAGGGCAGTGACGCCGGGTCAGCGTTGATATGTCGTCGTTCTATAAGGGTTAGACAGTTTTGATCTAACGCCATGCTGGCAGTTTTTAATCATTTCTGCTGGACTTGGGCTGCCGTTTGAATGCGCTGAAGGAATGTCACGGCGCGGTCATCAAGCGGGTTTACTTTGAAGCGCACAACCTGATGAGGAGACAGGCCATGAGCTTGCAAAACAGCACCAATCACGTACCGGTCGTTCGAGCTACCCCAACCTTGCCTGTCGGGGGCGCGATTCTTGATAAGGATGGACGCGAGATCCTGATCACCGAAGAGATGGTTCAGGTCGCGTGTCAAGAATGCGACAAACATTGGGTCAAACCCGTAAAACAAGATTGATGCTGCACAGTTTTTTTAAACCCGGCCTTGGTGCCGGGTTTTTTCTGCCTGCGATATCGATGTTTCCACAGGGTTTGTGATTTAAACCAATACCGCACCCAATGCCGTCACGACCCGCTGCAATTGCGGCGACTCACCCAGGATATTCACGGCCAGCCCTTCGATTTCACGACGAGCAGGGTAGTGTTTGCGTAACGCATCAAACGCCAGACGACGACTGTTTGTATCGCCAATCAGGCTGCGGCGAAAGTCTGCGTCGTCGCGGCGCAGGTCATAGACCCCACGGCACAGCATAGCCAGTGCCCAGGCTGGATCACTGTTGGCATTCAGGCTGACCTGCGCCAGCCAAGGTTTTGGCAACAAGCTGTCCAGGCTGATACGCGGTGTTTGCCCCAGGTATGCGCAAAACGCCTGATAGATCTGCGCCGTTCCGCGCTGCCTGCCATCAAGGCTGTAACCGGCGATGTGCGGCGTGGCCAGGACACACAAGTCAGCCAGCGCGACATCCACCTGCGGCTCGCCTTCCCAGACATCAAGCACCGCTTGCAGGTCTTCGCGCTCAAGCAACACCTCACGCAAGGCCGCGTTATCGACGACCGCACCCCGGCTGGCGTTGATCAACCAACTGCCGGGCTTGAGCTGCTGCAAACGCGAATGATCGAACAGATGCCAGGTCGGTTGATCACCCGCCTTGCTCAGCGGCGTGTGCAGGCTGATCACATCGCAGTGCTCGAGCACCTGTTCAAGGCTGACAAAGTCGCCGCCTTCTGCCGCCTGACGGGGCGGATCGCAGACCCGCACATTCCAGCCTAGCCCGCGCAACACCTTGACCAGTCGCCCGCCTACCTCACCGGCACCAACCACGCCATAGGTGCGCTGAGTCAGATCAACGCCTTCGATCTCCGCCAGGGTCAGCAAACTGCCCAGCACGTAGTCGACTACCCCACGCGCGTTGCAACCGGGGGCGCTGGACCATTGAATTCCGGCCTCCTGAAAGTAATCCAGATCCAGGTGATCGGTGCCGATGGTACACGTCCCGACGAAACGCACCGGGCTGCCCTCGAGCAGTGCCCGATCAACCTGGGTCACCGAGCGCACCAGCAATACGTCGGCATCCGCAACGGCGGCGCGGTCGAGCGAGCGTCCTGGCAGACGGCGGATGTCACCGTACTGGGCAAAAAAGGCATCGAGCAGCGGTATATTTTCGTCGGCAACAATTCGCATGATGAGCTCCTGAGGTCGGCGGCAGTGTAGGCGCTAGGCCCCTCACTAGGCCAGTCATGGTCTTGCACAACTTCGATTCCTGACTCTTGTGTCAAGAGTGTAGAATGGCCGGCTTTCTGCGTCAGCTTCTGGATTTATTGTGAACTCTGCAACAACACGCTCCCCCGCCTTGACCCGTCCGGCGAGGGTACGCCTGGAACTGCGCACGCTGCTGGCGTTGGCGCTACCGATCATGATCGGGCAGTTGGCCTACACCGCCATGGGCTTCGTCGATGCCGTGATGGCCGGCAGTGTCGGCCCGCGAGATCTGGCCGCCGTGGCCTTGGGCAACTCGATCTGGGTCCCGGTTTACCTGTTGATGACCGGGATCCTGTTGGCAACCACGCCCAAGGTTGCACAGCATCATGGTGCGGGTCATACCGCAGAAATCGGCGCGTTGGTGCGTCAGGCATTGTGGCTGGCGTTGGCGGTCGGACTGATCGCGTCGGCGTTATTGCTGAGCGCCGAACCGGTACTGCACCTGATGAAAGTCGACCCGGTGTTGATCGAACCCTGCATGCAATACCTGCGAGGGATTGCCAGCGGTCTGCCCGCTACAGCACTGTTCTACGTGCTTCGCTGCTTCAGCGACGGCCTGGGCCGAACCCGACCAAGCATGGTGCTCGGCCTGTGCGGTCTGGCACTGAATATTCCGCTGAATTACATCTTCATCTATGGTCATTTCGGCATGCCAGCCTTGGGCGGTGTCGGTTGTGGCTGGGCCACGGCCATTGTGATGTGGGCCATTTTACTGGGCATGACCGGCTGGGTGCGGCGCGCAGTGGTATACAAAGCCAGCGAAGTGTTCAGCCGTTTCGAGTGGCCGCAATGGGCCGCGATCAAGCGCCTGGTCGATATCGGCCTGCCCATTGGCATCGCCGTGTTCGCGGAGTCGAGCATTTTTGCAGTGATTGCACTGCTGATCGGCAGCCTCGGTTCCAACGTGGTGGCAGGGCATCAAATCGCCCTGAACTTCAGCTCGCTGGTGTTCATGATCCCCTTCTCGCTGGGCATGGCCGTGACCGTGCGCGTCGGCCAGGCATTAGGGCGTAACCAGCCTCGGGAAGCGCGCTTCACGGCCGGGGTCGGGATGGCGACAGCCTTGGCCTATGCGTGCTTTTCGGCCAGCTTGATGATGCTCTCGCGTGAGTACATCGCGACGATCTATACGGCCGACCCGGTGGTGATCAAGATGGCTGCGTCGCTGATTGTGTTTGCTGCTTTGTTCCAGTTTTCGGACGCAATCCAAGTCACCGCCGCGGGTGCCCTGCGTGGTTATCAAGACACTCGCGTGACGATGATCCTGACCTTGTTCGCGTACTGGGGGATTGGTCTGCCCGTGGGTTATGCCTTGGGCCTGACCGACCTGCTCGGTGCCGCCAGTGGCCCAGCCGGCCTGTGGCAAGGGCTGATCGTCGGCCTGACCTGCGCAGCACTGATGCTCTCGATCCGCCTGACCGGCAGCGCGCGCAAGCGGATTCGGATCAGTTCAAACGCTTGAAAGCCGGCCGAATTTGTAATCGCAGGCGGTTACACATCAATCGAGCTTTTTGCGAATCCAGTACAGGTAAGTGCCGCCGTCTGCCTGTTGCTCGACCAGTTCATGCCCGAGAAACACGCAAAACTTGGGGATATCGCGACGGGTCGATGGATCCGTGGCGATGACTTTGAGCAAACCACCCGCCTGCAGGTCCCGAACCTTTTGGTGCAACATCATCACCGGTTCCGGGCAATTAAGGCCGCTGGCGTCGAGGATAGCGTCAACCGGCAAGGTATCGATGGGTTCAGACATAAAACACTCCAAAAACAGGCGGCCATTGTCGCTCAATTCATTTGATTCAGCCAAACCCTGTGGAAACCCACAGGGCTAATTCAACGCCGCTTGCCATCCAGACGCCGCAGATGGCACGTCACTTCTTCACGGTCGTGGTACAGCTGCTTGCAGCCGATTTCGACCCTGATGCCCCGCGCCTCGAAGCCTTCTTCAATGCGCAGCAGCAAGCGCCGCACTTCGGCATAACGCTGCTTCATCGGCAACTTCAAATTAACCACCGCCTCGCGACACAAGCCTTCGCCCAGCCAGGTCTCCAGCAACGCAGCGTTGCGCGCAGGCTTCTCGACAATATCGCAGACCATCCAGTCCACCGGATGACGCGGTTTGAAGGTAAAACCGTCCGCCATCAAATGCTGCACGAGCCCGGTGTCCATCAAGCTTTCGGCCATGGGACCGTTGTCGATGGCCGTTACCAGCATGCCGCGCCGGACCAATTGATAGGTCCAGCCACCCGGTGCGGCCCCCAGATCGACGGCGGTCATCTCGCCAGACAAGCGCTCATCCCACTGATCGCGGGGGATGAAGTGGTGCCAGGCTTCTTCCAGTTTCAAGGTCGAACGGCTAGGCGACTCCCGGGGGAACTTCAGGCGCGGAATACCCATGGGCCACATCGCCGAGTTGTCCGCGTCGGCCATCCCGAGAAATACTTCGCGTCCACTTTTGAAGGTCAGCAGCAGTCGCGGTTTATTCGCGTCTTCCACCAGCTTGCCGGCTTGGGTCAACGCCTTGCGCAAAGGTGCTTCGAATTTGCGACAGAAGTTCGACAACTCTTTGCCATCATTGGTATCGACCACCTCCAGCCACAGACTGCCACAGGTCGGGAAGTTCGCGAGCTGAGCCAGAATCACGCTGATGCGGTCGGTTTCCGGCAAATCGAGAAAAACGCCACGCGCCCATTGCCGGGGAAAGATCAACTGAGCGAAGCGCTGCCCTTTCATCAAGCGCTCGGCGCCATCGTCTTCGGTACAGACGAACTCGGCACAGGCGGCGTTGGTTTTGGCTTTGGCGTAACCCGCCACGTTCAGACGGGCAGCGTGCTCGGCGATCTCGGAACAGACTTCACCTTCGAAGCCTGGCCGGCAGTGCATAAACAGGGTGTTCATTCAATTCTCCTGGGCAGCGGCGAGACATTCAGCCACTGCGCGGCGCTCGGGGTCAGCCCCAACGCTTAAAACCGGCGCATGATAGCGGAATCAGGAACCACTGGCTCCGCTCTGCGGTCCAGTAATACTCATGTCATTAGCCAGAACCACCAATCAGAGCTAGTTTTAGATTCTGCTCGATTCCCTGGTCCGTACCGTGCGGACTCGTAAAGGAGTTATTTCATGCCCTCCCTCGATAGCCTGAAAAGCCTCAAAACACTAGAAGTCGACACTAAGACCTACCACTATTTCAGCTTGCCGGAAGCCGCTAAATCTCTCGGCGACCTGAGCAAGCTGCCGATGTCGCTCAAGGTGCTGCTGGAAAACCTGCTGCGCTGGGAAGACAACAAGACTGTCACCGGCGCCGACCTCAAGGCCATGGCTGCCTGGCTCACCGCGCGACGCTCGGATCGCGAGATTCAATACCGCCCGGCGCGGGTGCTGATGCAAGACTTTACCGGCGTGCCAGCAGTGGTCGATCTGGCCGCGATGCGCGCGGCCGTCGCCAAGGCCGGTGGAGACCCTCAGCGCATCAACCCGCTGTCCCCGGTGGACCTGGTGATTGACCACTCGGTAATGGTCGACAAATTCGGCGATGCCAGCGCTTTTGGCCAGAACGTCGACATCGAAATGCAGCGCAACGGCGAGCGTTATGCCTTTCTACGGTGGGGCCAGAACGCGTTCGACAACTTCAGCGTGGTGCCGCCGGGCACCGGAATCTGTCACCAGGTCAACTTGGAATACCTCGGGCGCACGGTCTGGACCAAGGATGAAGATGGCCGCACCTACGCCTTCCCCGACACCTTGGTTGGGACCGACTCCCACACCACCATGATCAACGGCCTCGGCATACTTGGCTGGGGCGTCGGCGGGATCGAGGCGGAGGCCGCGATGCTCGGCCAACCGGTGTCGATGCTGATTCCTGAAGTGATCGGCTTCAAGCTGATCGGCAAGCTCAAAGAAGGCATCACCGCCACCGATCTGGTGCTGACCGTCACCCAAATGCTGCGTAAAAAAGGTGTAGTCGGTAAGTTCGTCGAGTTTTATGGCGACGGACTGGCGGACCTGCCATTGGCTGACCGCGCCACCATCGCCAACATGGCCCCGGAATATGGCGCCACCTGCGGCTTCTTCCCCGTAGACGATGTAACCCTGGATTACTTGCGCCTGTCCGGCCGCCCGACCGAGACCGTGAAACTGGTGGAGGCCTACAGCAAAGCGCAAGGCTTGTGGCGCCTGGCCGGTCAAGAACCGGTATTCACCGACAGCCTGGAATTGGATATGGGCAGCGTCGAAGCCAGTCTCGCCGGGCCGAAGCGTCCACAGGACCGAGTCTCACTGCCGAATGTTGCTCAAGCATTCACCGATTTCCTCGGCCTGCAAATCAAACCCAACGGCAAGGAAGAAGGCCGCCTGGAAAGCGAGGGCGGCGGCGGTGTTGCCGTTGGCAGCGCGGACCTGATCGGTGAAGCGGACTACGAACACGAAGGTCAGACCTATCGGCTAAAAAATGGCGCAGTGGTAATCGCCGCGATTACCTCCTGCACCAATACATCCAACCCCAGCGTGATGATGGCTGCCGGGCTGGTGGCGAAAAAAGCGGTAGAAAAAGGACTGACCTGCAAGCCTTGGGTCAAGACCTCGCTGGCACCCGGCTCGAAAGTGGTCACCGACTACTACAAGGCCGCAGGTCTGAACCAGTACCTCGATAAACTGGGCTTTGATCTGGTCGGTTATGGTTGCACCACCTGTATCGGTAACTCCGGGCCACTGCGCGAGCCTATCGAGAAAGCCATTCAACAGTCAGACCTGACCGTCGCGTCAGTCCTGTCCGGCAACCGCAACTTCGAGGGCCGTGTGCATCCGCTAGTAAAAACCAACTGGCTGGCCTCCCCGCCGCTGGTAGTGGCTTACGCCTTGGCCGGCACCGTACGTATCGATATCAGCAGCGAGCCGCTGGGCAACGGCTCGGATGGCAAGCCGGTTTACTTGCGCGATATCTGGCCCAGCCAGAAGGAAATCGCCAAGGCGGTGGAAAACGTCAACACCAGCATGTTTCACAAAGAATATGCCGAGGTATTCGCCGGTGACGCGCAATGGCAAGCCATTGCAGTACCGCAGGCAGCAACGTATGTCTGGCAGTCTGACTCCACCTACATCAAGCACCCGCCTTTTTTTGACGATATCGACGGCCCTCCGCCCGTGGTCGAGGATGTAGCTGGCGCACGCATCCTGGCGCTACTCGGCGACTCGGTGACCACCGACCACATCTCCCCCGCAGGCAATATCAAGGCCGATAGCCCCGCAGGCCACTACTTGAGCGAAAAAGGCGTAGAGCCAAGGGACTACAACTCCTACGGCTCTCGTCGCGGCAACCATGAAGTCATGATGCGCGGCACCTTCGCCAACATCCGCATCCACAACGAAATGCTCGGAGGCGAAGAAGGAGGCAACACCCTCTATGTGCCGACCGGCGAAAAACTGTCGATTTACGATGCGGCCATGCGTTATCAAGCCGACGGCACGCCGCTGGTGGTGATCGCAGGGCAAGAATATGGCACGGGCTCAAGCCGTGACTGGGCGGCCAAAGGCACCAACCTGTTGGGGGTCAAAGCCGTGATTGCCGAAAGCTTCGAGCGGATTCACCGCTCCAATCTGGTGGGCATGGGCGTATTGCCGCTGCAGTTCAAGAACGGTCAGAGCCGCAAAACGATGAAGCTGACCGGCAACGAAAAAATCGACATCACTGGCCTGACCAAGACCGAACTGCAACCGGGAATGAGTTTGAAACTGAACATCACCCGTAACGACGGCAGCCAGGAAACCCTCGACGTGCTTTGCCGGATCGACACGCTGAATGAGGTTGAATACTTCAAGGCTGGAGGGATTTTGCACTACGTGCTGCGCCAGCTGATTGCTTCGTAGCTGAACAGTCCTATTAGCAGGAAGACGCCTGGCGGTAACCCTGCTTTATAGAACACATCACGTGACTGATTGCGCTCCGTCTTCAATGGGGCGCAATCGCTCGGTAATCCTTCTTTCAGAAGCTCCTTACGGAAAAACTGGAATCCCCCTCCCCTAATCATCAGAAATATCCTTGCTGCGTCTGACAGGCTTGCGCACCATTCAGCGGTAGAATCCGCGCCTAAACGGATTTTGAATGGTCACAAGGAGCTTCCCCATGCCTGCATTGCGCTGGACAGGATTAACGTTACTCACCCTCGGATATGGCATGGCGCTGGCATACGGTTATCTGAACCTGTTTGCCTCGCTGTCAATCGCCCTGCTGATCATGGCCGGCCTGTGCGTCTCGCAGTTCAGCGACACCTATGTCCGCGCGTTCGGCCACGGGCTATTTCTCCTGCTGGCGTTGGCGCTGGCCACCCATTGGTTGCCGGGTTTTTACAGCGCGCGCGTGATCGCCGGTGTGCGGTTCACGCCCGAGGCAGCACCCTTTTCGATGTACCTGAACCTTGACAAGCCGCTCATCGGCTTCTGGATTCTATGGATATGCCCGTGGGTGCTGACCCGCACAGGTTTCACCCGATCAGCCATCGTCAGTACCATCGCGCTGGTTGCCACCAGCACCGCTTGCATGCTGGCCGCCGTGTCACTGGGCATGATCACGTGGGCACCGAAATGGCCGGCGCAAAGCGGGCTGTGGATAGTCAATAACCTGTTGTTGGTGACCTTGACCGAAGAACTGCTGTTTCGCGGCTATATCCAGGGCGGCTTTCACCGTCTATTCAAACAATTGCCCTACGGCAGTGGGCTGGCCATCGCCGCAGCAGCGACAGTATTTGGTCTGGCTCACATGGGGGCGGGTTGGCAATGGGTGCTACTGTCAGGGTTTGCTGGCATAGGCTATGGTCTGGCCTACCGCTTTGGCGGTCTCCAGGCAGCGGTCATCACTCACTTTGGTTTGAATCTGGTGCATTTCAGCCTGTTTACCTACCCCATGTTTGATCGATAATGACGGCCGCTATCAAAGACCGGCTCATGTCAAAACCTGCGACTCGTCGGTCATTAAAGAAACCTGCTCAATTTATCAATGCCTTGGCCGATACCCCGTCAAAGCCCAGCGGACTCGAAAGCTCATGCGTAATAACCAGCCCATCACCCAGCGCGAACGGACGTTTCCCGCTCAACAGCGGTTGATCTCCACCACCGACGCCAAGGGCGTGATCACCTATTGCAACGACGCCTTCGTTGAAATTAGTGGTTACACCTCAGAGGAACTGGTTAGAGCGCCGCACAATATCGTCCGCCACCCTGACGTGCCCTCGGCGGTTTTCGCCCACATGTGGAACACCCTCAAGCAGGGTCAGCCATGGATGGGAATTGTCAAAAACCGCAGCAAAAACGGCGACCACTACTGGGTTAACGCCTATGTAACACCCATATTTGAAAACGATCAGGTGGTGGGCTATGAATCGGTGCGGGTCAAACCGACCGCCGAGCAGATCCGTCGCGCTGAAGCCTTGTACACCCGTATCAATAACGGAAAATCGGCGATTCCTCGTCGGGACAAATGGCTACCCGTCCTACAGGACTGGATACCGTTCATCCTGGTCAGCCAATTAAGCTTCATGATCGGCGCTTGGCTTAACTCCAATTGGGGCTTCGCCCTCGCCGCTGCATTGTCAGTCCCCTTGGGGTTGCTCGGCTTGAGCTGGCAGCAACGTGGTATCAAGCGATTGTTGAAGCTGGCCGAACAAACCACCTCCGACCCGCTGATCGCCCAAATGTATACCGATAGCCGTGGGCCGCAAGCGCGCCTGGAAATGTCGATCCTCAGCCAACAGGCTCGCCTGAAAACCTGCCTGACCCGCTTGCAGGCTTCCGCCGAAGACCTGAACGACCAGGCCCGCCGATCCGACACCCTCGCCCACGCCAGCTCCGATGGACTTGAGCGTCAGCGTGTCGAGACCGAGCAAGTGGCCACCGCCGTCAACCAGATGGCCGCCACCACTCAGGAAGTCGCCAGCCACGTGCAACGCACGGCCGATGCCACCCAACAAGCCAACGAACTGACCCGTCGCGGCCGTGATATCGCAGGTGAAACCCGCGAAGCGATTCAGCGCCTGTCCACCGCCGTCGGTGAAACCGGCCTGACCGTGACGCAACTGGCCAAAGACAGCAACGAAATCGGCAGCGTCGTCGACGTCATCAAAGGCATCGCCGACCAGACCAACCTGCTCGCGCTCAACGCCGCCATTGAAGCGGCACGCGCCGGGGAAATGGGCCGGGGCTTTGCGGTGGTCGCCGATGAAGTCCGCCAACTGGCACAACGCACCACCGAGTCCACCGGGCAGATTCATGGCCTGATCGCCAAACTGCAAAAAACCGCCAACAATGCCGTGCAAACCATGGACGCCGGGCATCGCCAGGCCGAAGAAGGCGTCGCCCGGGTTATGGAAGCCGACAAAGCGCTGGTGGGCATCAGCGACGCAGTGGCCAACATCACTGACATGACCACCCAAATCGCCGCCGCCACCGAAGAGCAAAGCGCCGTCGCCGAGGAAATCAGCCGCAAGATCACCACCATCGCCGAACTGGCCGATAAAACCTCAGACGAAGCCCGCCGCTCGGCCGTACTGAGCGAAGAGCTGACCAGCACCGCGCGGTCTCAGTATTCGCTGGTGGAGCGTTTTAATCGGTAATAGGTAATTTGTTGTAAAAAGACCCTGACAGACTTTGTTTGTCGGGGTTTTTTATTGGGTGGCGTTTGGGAAATGTAGGATGCTTCTGAAATACGGCATTTGAACGGCTTGCAGACCACAACAACACGACAGGCCCACCCGAACAGCTTGACAGAACCTTGCCACCTCTATTAGTTGATTTGAAGGCAGCGAAAACAATAACTAATTACCACCCAATAATGATAATAAAACAACAATTGACTACTTCGTCACTGACCGCGCAGGCAACACATCCATCGCCTCGCACTGTGTAACCTTAACGCTGCAACTACAAGACACTCCTTCTCCCTCCATTTCCTCCACGCACCAACAAAACCCAGGCGGATTATCCGCCTGGGTTTTGTTTATTATAAAAAATAAGTACTCTCCTTTAAATATGTAGGAATTAATCCATACCTGTAGGTTGCATCCTACACTCCTTGCGCCTTCCCATCTAATTGACTATCCGAACGGGCCACTCTGATTGACAACCCGGCGAATACCCTATTACGTCGACATGCACCTAGTTAACACTAACGAGTCACACACAGCATCAATTGCTCACAACATGAAATCAATGGCAGAAAACCAAGCAACAACCGTGTAGTCTTCCGACCAACCCCGAGCCTCGTTACACGAAGCAATGTAATTCTCCAGGAATAAATCGCCATTGCAGCTTATAAATATTGTGTCGCCGCACTATCAACATTTATGTCCGCACTGTAAGGAGTATTGAATATGGATGATCAAAAGCCGCCTGGCTCTCCTCCCTTCAAGCCTGAAAAGCCTACGACGCAGGTTACGCGTCCGGCTCGGCGAGACAGCCCCACCAAACCGGGCGCTCCTCTGGGAACGCACTTGCTGGCAGAACGTTCGGACGGCGCTCCGAAGACCTCGTCAACCGGGGAAATGGCCTTTACCTACGCCCGCGTACTACGGGCTGAAGATAACTCGTCGGGCGAGCTTACCATCCTCATTTCCACCCACCTGGAGCCACCCTCCCTGGAAGGGATCAACCCCAAGTCAGTCTCGGAAGCGCAGATGAAAGCCGGGATCAACGTACTGATACCTGGCTCGTCCTATTTGCAACCCGGGGATGAATTCCACCTGCTGTGGGGCAGCAGAACCTACCCTATCCAGACGCTGGATGAAGAACACATCAACGATCCGATCATTGGGATGCAATGGGTCTCGTACAGTACAGATAATGTTGCCCCGCAGGGCAAAGTCGAAGTGTGTTACGACATCAATCGCGACGGACAACGGATTGGCACCTCCGCGATCCTCTATCTGAACGTGCATAGCTGTTACCGATCCAGCGCCAAACAACGCAACCGAGGACGATCCATCAGACGCAAACAGCAGCGACGCCCACCGCCGCAGCATTGAGGGTGTAAAGAAAAACCCCCGATGAGTGATCACCGGGGGTTTTTCTACGCTGGGCTTCAGAACCCCGAAGCGCTTGGACTCACCTCATCAAAAAGCAAACCGCACACCCACGTTTGCCCCCCACGGCTGCTCGACGTTATTGCCCTTCATGTAGTCGAAGTCCGCGTGCACTTGCAGGCGCTTCGACAGCGATACCGCCACCCCTGCACCCAACTCTGCACGCGAGCCAAATAGCTCATTGTTGAAACGGGTGTCGTTGACCGTCACCTCGTTGCTGCGCGCAAATTCGTGAGCGACAGCGACACGCACATAGGGCTGGAGTACACCGCCATCCTTAAGCGCGATGTTACGGCCGACCGAAGTACCCACCTTGCCCAGTACCGACTGAGTGCGGTTGTTCTTCGCTTCCAGGCCGTTGTCCAGAGTGTAATGGTCGCCCTGAATCACCACCGCCGCCATCTGCGCAAAGGGTTCAAGGAAGAAGTCATCGGCCAACTTGATGTGCTTGCCGACCTCCACCGAACCACCGATACCCGTGTTTTTATAACTGCCCTTGGCTTGAGTCTGGTCGCTCATCGCCACCTCCGACTCGTTGTTGAAGGTGTTGAGCTTGAGCACACCATCAACGTAATAGCCCTCCTCCGACAGCCAAGTACCGTAAGCGCCGACGTAATAGCTGTCGACATTGCCCGAGGTGCCGCGACTCAAGTCCAGATCGGACTTGCTATACCCACCGAGCAACCCTATCAGCAACTGACCGTTACTCACCGGAACCGGCGCATCCGCACCGAACGACATACCGCTCTGTCGCTGCTCATAATCGACACCTGCGCCGGTCGTGGCGTTGAAGCGATTGCCATACGCCCGAATCCAGCCGCCACCCTCGCCGCTGGTGCGCACTTCACCCATGCGACTGCGCAACGTCGACAGCTCGCTCATCCAGATATTGGGTGCAGCATTGAACAAGGCCAGCACACTCTGCGTCGAGGGGCTGATGGTTTTGCCCGAACCGACGATGAACCAGTCGGTGCCCTGCTCTTCCAGTTCGTAGGAATAGACGCCCAAATCCACCCGATTGCCCAGCAGGATGAACTGCGCATCGCCACCTTCGGTGTGGACCACCTGCAATGGCTGAATGTCGGGCGACACCGGTTCAACGCCCGTGTTCTTCACTTTGAGCGTGAAGTCGCCATTGGCCTCGCCGTTGACCTCCAATAAGTCACCGACACCAGCATCCAGATCAATGTTCATGGCAAATGCACCGCTACCGGACAACTCACCCAGCGACAGCGTATGAAACCCGTCCGCACCAAAGTTCACCCCGCCGCCGTTGAGGTTCAGCGTCTTGACTGCGTTATCACCCACCATCTGCCACTGCGCACCGGAATTGATCGACAAATTGTTGCCGTTGATCACATCGCCGGTGAGCTGCGCGTTGTTTTGCAGGGTGACATTCAGCGTGCTGGTGTCATCGGCGACCAGATTGCCAGTAAGGGTACTGTCGTCGACGGTGAATTTTACGGTGCTGTCGCCGTCGACTTCCAACAGATTGCCGTTACCGGACAAAAGGGTTGAGTGGTTTTGAAAGGTGATGTCGGCGACGGCACCAATAGGCTCGCTCACCATAGAGGGCGGTGTTGCTGTGACCTTGATTGCGGGACCGTTCAAACCCTGAACTTCAGACCCATCTATAACGACTACACTATTGATCGATTTAGGCACATCCGTAGCATTTCCCACATCAATGGAAATCAATAGGCCATTATTACTGCCCACAATTAAACTACCATTCGATGCGTTTACTGTAGCACCTGCAAGCACTACACCCAATCCACCAAAACTACCCCCACCAACCCCTGCCAATTGACTATTACTAACATTCAGTTCACTTCTACCACCAACATTGGCGCCAACCCCACCAGAAAGTGAACTATTGCTCACATTTGCCACGGAAATCGCATTACCACCCCTAATCACGGTCAACGCTTCTCTATCGCTGACAACAACGGATTGATTAATATTTACCACCCCACCAAAAGATTTAACGTCACCGCGGGCAGTGCTTGACTCCATATTAAGCGTACTGCCGTTAATATTAATATAACCAGTAGTAGCACCGCTAACGTTCAACACACCGCCATTCTGGACATTATATGAATCTTGCGGCGTCGCCCCATCCACATTCCATACAATGCCATCAACTAAAAGCCTCGATGTTTTAGGGTCTCTCGCCAACACTTGATTTCCATTAGGCGCACTGGGAAAACGGACTAACGCAGCATCAGCCATAGCGTCCTCAGCGACAGCGTACAGGCTCAACGAAGCGCCCAATGAAACGCCTACCGCCCCCAGCCCTATCCGAAAAATCGGGCGGCACGAACCAATCCTTTTCAATATGCAACTCCTTCATAAAATGAACTGACCCTATTTTAGAGTTCGCATTCAGTCCTGAAGAGCGTTATGGATATTATCCTTGTAGGACGCATCTGAAGAATTTGAAATATGAGTCTTACAGACAGCGGGTATTCCGTTTGGGCGCCTGAGACGAGCTCTATTAAATAAAATTCGAGCGATTGACAATCACATTCAATTGCTATTGGTTCGATTTTAGACAGCACCCCCATAACTATGTACCACCCGATGGCTGTGGGGCCTGTTTCCAACGCAATGCTTTCAGACGAACGCTTATGAGCCGCTATCGATGACGCGACAGCGACAGGTGTCTCAAACCATCAGGAGAGTCAACATGCAAAACTACGACAACCAAACAGCTGGCACTAGAGGAACTTCCATGGAGCTGCCCACCATTTCAATTGCTGACCCTGTGGATGGACTTTTACAGCGTCGGGATTTAGAGAGCACTATCACTGTCAGCTTTCCAACTTGGCCGGATGCGATGGAGGGTGATTATTACCAACTGCTCATTAATAATGCTCTGAAGGGGGAACAAAAGCAGCTAGGGAGCAATCCGACGCCCGGTGAAATACTGACGTTTGAAATTTTTATTTCTGATCGCTGGGAAGAGGGTGCTCATACGCTGGCTTACCACACCAAGCGCTTCATCGGCGGCACCCCCAATGTATCTGCCTCCACCCCCGTCATCATTGACCGTACCCCTCCCGGCGGCGGCACACTCGCACCGCTGATGTTCCCGAGCGAAAGTGAAAACGGCCTGACCTCCGCCGAACTGTCGGCCATGGGCAACGTGCTGGTGGCGAACGTGCCGGGGTATTTCGACATGAAATGGGGGGATGTGATTCGCAGCTATTGGGCGGGCCAGCCAGGACCGGTCCATACGGTGCTGGCGGAAGAACTGACCGACCCGGCCATCAGCCTGAGCTTCGACCGCACCTATCTGGAGTCGCTGGAGGATGGCGAGGTCGCAGTGACCTACACCGTGACCGACCGCGCAGGCAATACCTCGGTGGTGTCGCAAGCGGCCAGCGTTGTGCTGCGCATCAAAAATACCCCGACCGATCTGCTGCCACCCATGGTGCCGCAGGCCGACGATGGGCTGATCGATGACACCGATGGTGCGGGTGGATATTCCGGCGTACACCCATGCCGAGGCCGGGGACGCCATAACC
>ERZ1463034.27-NODE-27-length-51352-cov-44.173909_pt1 | contig 51352 bp, 52 predicted proteins | sample MGYA00564480_ERZ1463034 | MGnify/ENA primary metagenome ERZ1463034 (study PRJEB39244, sample SAMEA3635122) | Helicobacter pylori | study: EMG produced TPA metagenomics assembly of PRJEB11511 data set (Assembly of a 5300-year-old Helicobacter pylori...
CCAACGCATGGCAGGATCAAAACCTGCTGCCTTACCGCTTGGCGACGCCCCTGTAATGTTTCACCTTGAGTGCCCAGCACTCAATTCTTAGAACAGATCTTGTAACTTGCGATGCAACATCGAAACGTTGCTTCCCTTTGCTACAAACCCTGTAAGGGTCTCTGTAAGAAGGGCCGAGACTTTATCAGCTTCGGCTTGGTTTGGGAAGGCCCCAAACACACAACTTCCAGTTCCGGTTAATTTTGCTTCGGCAAAATTGCCTAACAAATTCAAAGCGTTACGAACAGCTGGGTAACGCCTCTCTACAACCGGCTGACAGTCATTTCGACTGTTTCCCTCGAGAACGGGGCGCACTTTAATGGGAGGAGTGTCTCGTGTCAACAGTGGATCTGAAAAAATTTCTGCTGTACTTACAGATACTTGCGGTACAAGCACCAGATACCAAGGCTCTTCGGGGTTTACAGGGGTCAGTATTTCTCCGACACCTTCAGCAAACGCAGCATGTCCACGCACGAAAACCGGGACGTCCGCGCCTAATGTCAGGCCCAATGCGGCCAGGCGATCTTCATCCCAACCAAGTTTCCACAGGTGATTCAGACCGAGCAATGTGGTGGCCGCATCGGAGCTTCCGCCGCCGATTCCTCCGCCCATGGGCAGACGTTTTTCCAGCCAGATGTCGATACCAAGGGTGCAGCCGGATTGTTTTTGCAATGCACGAGCGGCTTTTACGATCAGGTTACTGTCGTGGGGCACGCCGGGAATTTCAGTTTGAAGGCGGATTTCTCCGTCATCGCGTACGGCGAAACTGAGTTCGTCACCGTAGTCGAGAAATTGAAACAGCGTCTGCAACTCGTGATAGCCGTCTTCGCGACGGCCAAGAATATGCAGCATCAGGTTGAGTTTGGCGGGTGCCGGCAGCGTCAGGCGAGGGGTGTGCATGATTATTGCCCCAGTTTGCGTGGTTGCCAGTCCTTGATCACCAGCGTGACGTCGAGGTCCTGGCCGTGCAGCTTGATGCGCTCAGGCAGCCAATAGCCGTTCTGTTGCGTGTAGCTCAGGTATTCGACTTGCCAATCGTCCTGCTCGAGGCTGGCAAGGCGACTGTCGCCATCCAGGTTCAAGCGACTCCTGCTGCCGGGGGCGGGTAGACCGCGTACCCACCAGACAAGATGCGACACCGGTAATTTCCAGCCTAGTTGTTGTTGGAGCAAGTCTTCCGGGTTGGCAGCTTCGTAGCGGCCCTGATTGGCTACTTCCAGGGCGACGCTACCCGGTCGTCCGGTCAAGCGGGCTGCGCCGCGTCCCAGGGGGCCTGAGAGGCGGATATCGTAGTAGTCCTGACGCTGCAGCCAGAACAAGGTGCCGCTGCCCGAATCCTTCGGGGCGCGAATGCCGACCTTGCCGCTGATTTGCCACCCGTCAAGGCTGCTCAGTTGTGCTTTGTGTTCGCGCCATTGCGCGGGGTTGCCTTGGCCCTGCAGGGCTTCGCGAGAGGTAAAACCGGCGCAACCGGCGAGCAGGGCGATCAGGCTGAAAACGATAACGTGGCGCAAAAACATAAAATTAGAGAGTCTCGGATCCGGTCAGGCGCCGCAGAGTGCTGCGCAGAATAGGGCTATCAGGTTGTTGCTCGAGGGCTTTGCTCCAGACTTTCCGGGCTTCGCGCTGCTTGCCGTTGGCCCACAATACTTCGCCCAGATGGGCGGCGACTTCGTGGTCCGGGAAGCGTTCCAGCGCCTGACGCAGCAAGCGTTCGGCTTCATCGAGGTTGCCCAGGCGGTAATTTACCCACCCCAGACTGTCGAGTACGGCTGGGTCTTCCGGGTTCAGTGCGTGCGCTCGTTCGATCAGGGCCTTGGCTTCGGCATAGCGCGTCGTGCGGTCTGACAGGGTGTAGCCCAAGGCGTTCAAGGCCATGGCGTTGTCAGGCTCGCGCTTGATAATCGCGCGCAGGTCTTTTTCCATTTGCGACAGGTCGTCGCGTTTTTCCGCGAGCATGGCTCGTGTATACAGCAGGTTCAAGTCGTCGGGATACTGCTTCAACGCCTGCCCCAGCACTTGCCAGGCTCGATCGCTCTGGTTGTTGTTTGCCAGGGTTTCGGCTTCGATCAGGTACAGCTGAATCGCATAGTCGGGCTGCGCTTCGCGTGCGGCGGCCAGGCGTTTCGAGGCTTCGGCCACGCTACCGTTGCTCATCAGAATGTCGCTTTGGCGCAGTTGCGCCGGCAGGTAGTCATTGCCGGGGCCGACCTGAGCGTATTCGGTCAGGGCGTTTTGCGGATCGTTGCGTTCTTCGTAGACACGGCCGAGGTTCAGGTGCGCCGAATCAACGTGGCTGCCGCGAGCGATCAAGTCTTCCAGGTAGCCAACGGCTTCATCCCAGGCTTTGGCTTCAAGGCAAACCAGCGCCAGCGAATAACGCAACTCGTCGTCATCCGGGAACTGTTGCACCAGGCTGGAGAACTCGACTTTGGCGTCGTCCATGCGGTTCTGTTCGACCAGCATGCGGGCATAAGTCAGGCGCAGGCGTTTGTCGTCCGGGTATTGGCGAATGCTTTTTTCCAGGATCGGCAAGGCTTCTTTGCCTCGGTCCATGCCCTGCAGGAGGCGGGCCCGCAGCAGAATAGGGGTCACGTCGCCGTCATTGGCTGGATTGTCTTCCAGCAGTTTCAGGGCGCCTTGGGCGTCACCGTTCTGTTGGAGGAGCAAGGCTTTGCCGAAGATCAGCTGGCCGTTTTTCGGGTATTTCTTGAGCAGGCGATCAAAGCTGGTCAGCAAACCGTTGCGGGTATCTGCATCGGTTTCGGCGGCAGACAGCGCCAAAAAGTCAAAATGCGTATCGCCCTGTCCTTGCAGGACCTTCTCCATGTACGCCATGGAATCGTCATAGCGTCCGGCGCGGGCCAATTGAATCGCCGCCGCGCGTTGTGCTTCAAGATTGGTCGGGTCGTTTTTCGCCCAGATCAGCGAGGTATCCAGTGCTGCCTGATCGGCGCCCAGGTACTCGGCAATGTGGAAGGCGCGTTCGGAAATCCCTGGATCCTGAGTATTGATCGCTTGGGTGACGTAGTTATCCAGCGCGATGTCGAATCGGTTGCGCTGACCCGCCAGCTCCGCACTCAACAGGCTGAACACTGTGTCTTCGGTGAACGAGCTATAAACCTGCGGCTTGGGTGCGGGTGCGGGCGTCGTGTCTGCGGCCGGTGGCGTAGCATCCGGTGAAACGGGGGCTATAGCCTGGCAACCGTTCAGAAACACAAAGGCGAGAAGTAACGCGGAGGATCTATTCATATATAGGGAGAGGGCGACTTACCTGCGGTCGGATCATCATGACACAAGCCTAGGAGCAAACCCACAGCCTATGCGAAAACTACTCAACTGGCCTTTGGCGAGGCCAAAACACGGCCGATAAACGGCTTAAAAGGGGCCGCTCTATTCGGACAATAGTCTGCGGTGGTTGTTCTCACTCTGGCGAAGTAGGACAATTGCCGGCTTCACGTCACCATCAGCGACCTTGAATGGCCTTCCTTGCACTTGGTATTAACCATAAGACTGCTTCAGTAGACGTCCGCGAGCGCGTGGCATTTACGCCTGAGCAGTTGGTTGAGGCCTTGCAGCAGCTCTGCCGTCTAACCGACAGCCGCGAAGCTGCGATCCTCTCGACTTGTAACCGTAGCGAACTGTACATCGAACAGGATCACCTTGCGTCCGATGCCATACTGCGCTGGCTGGCCGATTATCATCATCTGAGCCTGGACGAGCTGCGCGCCAGTGCTTATGTGCATGAAGATGAGGCGGCCGTTCGTCACATGATGCGGGTTGCCTCAGGGCTTGACTCGCTGGTGCTCGGCGAGCCACAGATTCTCGGCCAGATGAAGTCTGCGTACGCCGTTGCGCGGGAAGCGGGGACCATTGGCCCGCTGCTGGGCCGGTTGTTCCAGGCCACCTTCAACGCTGCCAAACAGGTACGCACCGATACCGCCATTGGTGAAAACCCGGTGTCGGTGGCGTTTGCCGCTGTCAGCCTGGCCAAGCAGATTTTCAGTGATTTGCAGCGCAGCCAGGCATTGTTGATTGGCGCGGGCGAAACCATCACGCTGGTTGCCCGGCATCTGCATGATCTGGGCGTGAGGCGTATCGTGGTGGCCAACCGTACCCTGGAGCGGGCCAGTATCCTGGCCGCGGAGTTCGGTGCCCACGCGGTTTTACTGTCCGATATTCCGGCTGAGCTGGTCAAAAGCGACATTGTGATCAGTTCCACCGCCAGTCAGTTGCCGATTCTGGGCAAGGGCGCGGTGGAAAGCGCCTTGAAGCTGCGCAAGCACAAACCGATTTTCATGGTCGATATCGCGGTGCCTCGCGATATCGAACCGGAAGTCGGCGAGCTGGACGACGTTTACCTCTACAGCGTCGACGACCTGCACGAAGTGGTCGCCGAGAACCTCAAGAGTCGCCAGGGCGCTGCGCAAGCGGCTGAAGAGCTGGTGAGTCTGGGCGCCGATGAGTTCATGTTGCGCCTGCGAGAGCTGGCGGCAGTGGATGTACTTAAGGCCTATCGTCAACAAAGCGAGCGTCTGCGTGACGATGAATTGCTCAAAGCCCAACGCATGTTGGCCAACGGCAGCAGCGCCGAAGACGTGCTGGTGCAATTGGCGCGAGGGCTGACCAACAAATTGATGCATGCTCCAAGCGTGCAATTGAAAAAGCTGTCTGCCGAAGGTCGCCTCGATGCGTTGGCCATGGCCCAAGAACTTTTTGCCCTCGGTGAGGGCTCGACGGATAAACCCCCGCAATGAAAGCTTCACTGCTCAATAAGCTGGACATCCTTAACGATCGTTTTGAGGAACTGACCGCGCTGCTTGGTGATGCCGAAGTCATTTCCGAACAAAACAGGTTTCGCGCCTATTCCCGGGAGTACGCCGAAGTAGAGCCTATTGTCGTGACCTACAACCAGTTGCTCAAAGTACTGGGCGATCTGGAAGGTGCACAGGCGCTGCTCAAGGACAGTGACCCGGACATGCGTGAATTGGCCGTCGAGGAAGTCCGTGAAGCCAAAGAGCAATTGGCCGATCTGGAAGGTCAGCTACAGCGCATGCTCCTGCCCAAAGACCCGAACGACGGGCGTAATGTGTTCCTCGAAATTCGTGCTGGCACCGGTGGCGACGAGGCGGCGATTTTTTCTGGTGACCTGTTTCGCATGTACTCACGCTACGCCGAACGTCGCGGCTGGCGCGTGGAAATTCTGTCGGAAAACGTAGGCGAGCACGGCGGCTACAAAGAAATCATCGCGCGCGTCGAAGGCGATCACGTTTACGGAAAATTAAAATTCGAGTCCGGCGCCCATCGTGTGCAGCGCGTCCCTGAAACCGAGTCCCAGGGGCGTATTCATACGTCTGCCTGCACTGTTGCGGTATTGCCTGAGCCCGATGAGCAACAAGTCATCGAGATCAACTCGTCTGATTTGCGCGTGGACACGTACAAGTCCTCCGGCGCGGGTGGTCAGCACGTGAACAAGACCGACTCGGCCGTGCGCATCACTCACCTTCCGACCGGCATCGTTGTCGAGTGCCAGGAGGAACGTTCTCAACACAAGAACCGGGCTCGGGCAATGTCCTGGCTGTCGGCGAAACTTAACGATCAGCAAACCAGCGCGGCGGCCAATGCCATCGCCAGCGAGCGTAAATTGCTGGTGGGGTCGGGTGACCGATCCGAACGAATTCGTACCTACAACTTTCCTCAGGGTCGTGTGACGGACCATCGGGTCAACTTGACGTTGTATTCCCTCGATGACGTTATGGCCGGTGGAGTCGATGCAGTGATAGAACCGTTGCTGGCCGAGTACCAGGCTGATCAACTTGCGGCATTGGGTGAGTAAATGACTATTATCGCCAGCGTGTTGAGAGCCGCCGAGCTTCCGGATTCGCCGACCGCGCGCCTGGACGTGGAGTTGTTGTTGGCTGCCGCTCTAGGCAAGCCCCGCAGCTACCTGCACACCTGGCCCGAGCGGATTGTCAGCAGCGAAGCGGCGCAGGTGTTTGCGTCCTATCTGCAACGCCGTCGTGCGGGCGAGCCGGTGGCCTATATTCTGGGCCAGCAAGGGTTCTGGAAGCTGGACCTGGAAGTTGCACCACACACACTGATCCCGCGTCCCGACACCGAGTTGTTAGTCGAAGTGGCGCTCGAACTGCACGCGATAACGCCTGCTCTGTCGCCTGTCACCGTGCTTGATCTGGGCACTGGCACCGGCGCCATTGCCCTGGCGCTGGCCAGTGAACGTCCAGCCTGGAGGGTAACGGCGGTAGATCGCATCCTTGAAGCCGTTGCATTGGCCGAGCGCAATCGTCAGCGCCTGCACCTGAACAATGTCACGGTGCTGAACAGCCATTGGTTCAGCGCACTTGAAGGTCAGCGTTTCGACATGATCATCAGCAATCCTCCTTATATTGCCAGCGCTGATCCGCATCTGGTGGCAGGAGACGTACGTTTTGAACCGAGCAGTGCCCTGGTGGCGGGCGTCGACGGGCTGGACGACCTGCGCGTCATCATTACCCAAGCGCCTGACTACCTTGATGTTGGCGGTTGGCTGTTGCTTGAACACGGTTACGATCAAGCCGCTGCTGTGCGCGACCTGATGGCAGGCCACGGCTTTGAACGCGTGCACAGCCGCAAGGATTTGGGCGGCCACGAGCGTATTACTCTTGGGCGCCTCCCGTGCTGACCGATCAGGAACTGTTGCGCTACAGTCGACAGATTTTGTTGCAGCACGTGGATATCGACGGCCAGTTGCGCCTCAAACACAGCCGGGCGTTGATCGTCGGCCTCGGCGGCCTGGGTTCTCCAGTGGCTCTGTATCTGGCCGCTGCCGGTGTCGGCGAGTTGCATCTGGCCGACTTCGATACCGTGGACCTGACCAATCTGCAACGGCAGATCATTCATGACAGCCACAGCGTCGGGCAGAGCAAGGTGGATTCGGCCATTGAGCGCCTGACCGCGATCAACCCCGAGGTGAAACTGATCGCCCATCGCCGCGCGCTGGATGCCGACAGCCTGGCTGCTGCGGTAGCCGATGTTGACGTGGTACTCGATTGCTCTGACAACTTTGCCACCCGCGAAGCGGTAAATGCGGCGTGTGTCGCGGCGCGTAAACCGCTGGTCAGCGGTGCAGCGATTCGCCTGGAAGGGCAATTGTCGGTGTTCGACCCACGGCGCGATGACAGCCCGTGTTATCACTGCCTGTACGGGCATGGCAGCGAAGCTGAACTGACGTGCAGTGAAGCTGGCGTCCTCGGGCCTTTGGTGGGGCTGGTTGGCAGCCTGCAAGCACTCGAAGCGCTGAAGCTGTTGGCCGGGTTTGGCGAGCCGTTAGTGGGGCGTTTGCTATTGATCGATGCGTTGACCAGTCGCTTTCGCGAGTTGAGGGTCAAGCGCGATCCAGCCTGCAGTGTGTGCGGTCTTGCCCATGACTAACACCCATGAAGCGCCGATTGGGGTCTTTGATTCCGGAGTTGGCGGTTTATCGGTGCTGGGTGAAATTCGCAGCCTGCTACCCAACGAGTCCCTGCTGTACGTGGCCGATTGCGGCAACGTTCCTTATGGCGAGAAAACCCCCGAGTTCATACGCCAACGCTGTGCGGTGATTGCCGATTTTTTCCAAAAGCAGGGCGCCAAAGCACTGGTGCTGGCTTGCAACACGGCCACGGTGGCAGGCGTTGCGGATTTACGCGAACGGTATCCTGACTGGCCTATCGTCGGCATGGAGCCCGCCGTCAAACCGGCAGCGGCGGCCACCCGCAGTGGCGTTGTGGGCGTGCTGGCAACCACGGGTACCTTGCAGAGCGCCAAGTTCGCGGCCTTGCTCGACCGGTTTGCACTCGATGTGCGGGTCATTACCCAGCCGTGTCCCGGTCTGGTCGAGCTGATCGAAACCGGCGATCTGGTCAGCCCGACTATCAGCAACTTGTTGCGCAGCTATGTTGAGCCGTTACTGGCTGCTGGCTGCGACACTATTATTCTCGGCTGCACGCACTATCCTTTCCTGAAGCCACTGCTGCGCCAAATGGTCCCGGAGTCGATCAGCCTGATCGACACAGGCGGTGCAGTCGCTCGGCAACTTCAACGGTTATTGACCCAGCGTGAGTTGCTGGCGACGGGGCCGGCTCAAGAAACGCAGTTCTGGACCAGTGCGGATCCGGAAGATTTCAGAAAAATCCTACCGCTGCTATGGAAAACATCTGGCTATGTGCGATTCTTCCCCCGGTAAAAAAAACGCGAAGAGCCCAGCTTTGAGCTGAGCTAACGTGTAACGGCGAATGTTCATAAAACGTCGCTGGATAAGTAAAGAGTTCCTACAACTGCATTCGAAAATAGGATGTTTCTGATGAAGCGACTGTTTTGTTTGGCTGCGATTGCGGCCGCACTAATGGGGCAAAGTGTTAGCGCTGAAGCTGCGGGCGTCGAGTTATCGGTCGGTCAGACTGGCGAATCGACAATGACCTATCGCTTGGGCTTACAGTTTGACTGGGATAAAAGCTGGTTACAGAGTGACGTGGGTCGCCTGACGGGTTATTGGGGTGGGGGTTACACCTACTGGGCCGGCCGCCATGGCGCCAGTAACAACAGCCTGTCGTTCTCGCCGGTATTGGTTTATGAGTTCTCGGGTCAAAACGTCAAGCCGTACGTGGAAGCAGGTATTGGCGTCGCGGTTTTTTCCGGCACTCGGGTAGAAAATCAACAATTGGGCACGTCGTTTTTGTTCGAAGACCGGCTTGGGTTTGGTCTGCGCTTTGCCGGAGGGCATGAGGTCGGGGTCCGTGCGACGCACTATTCCAACGCCGGGCTCAATGACGTCAACTCGGGTGTAGAAAGTTACGCCCTGCACTACACGATGCCTTTCTAATAGCGTAATGCCGTTTCACAGATACGCCGTGGCGATCCCACGGCGTTCGTGCAGGCAATCCGCTTCGCCTGTTTCGAACTCGCGGCAAATCAGTGGGCGTTTTTCGTAGATGCTGCACATCATGGTGTTGCGATCCAGCGCCGCGCACCAGCCGTCATCCAGACGCAACATGACCTCGCCACCCCAATCGTCGGTATCGATGTAACGTTCAGGCACGCCGGTATCAGTGATCAGCATCACTTCCAGCTGGCAGCAACAGGCTGCACAGGTCGAACACGTGACTGCCGGTTCTGCGTCGATTTGGGTCAATGGAATGTTGATGGTTGTCATAGGCGCGCAGTGTATGCCAGTGCGCAGCCCTCGTGTGAGTCCCCTGACAGAACACCGCCTTCGGCACGTCTGGGAGGGACACGAATTTATTCGTAAAGGCGGTATGTCGGGTGCAGAAAATATGCCAGACCTTGCAGCAACGGAAACAAAACGGCCCAGATCAGCCCCAGCAACAATAGGCTTGGCCATACTCCCAATGGCAAATGGACCCCCGCCATCTGCGAACCTGCGCAATACGACAGCGGTCCGCCGATGGCGCCGAGCAGGCTGGCGCGCCACCAGGGCTTGGCGGTCCAGGCCAGGCAGTGATTGAGCGTGGTCGCCAATACGGCCCATAACAGGATCAACCACAGCGGGATCAACGGCCCGCCACTGTCAAAATCGAATACACCTAGCGTCTGCAAGGCACTGTCGAGCAAGGTGCCGACCAGCGTCACGCTGATCAGCAGTTTGCCCTCCGCCTGCCATGAACTTATCCACAGCAGATGCACGCACAGCACGCCCGCCGCGATCAGTAACCACGGGCTGTTACCGCCCAGTACGCAGACGAACCAACCGATCTGAAACAGCAGCGCGTTGGCCAGCTGTCTACGCATCGAAACGCCCGAGTAACGGTTGCGGCAGCGCGTCGGGTTTGGCCAGCAGTAATTGCGCGGTGCCGATGGTCCGTTCAAGGAAGCCACCTTCGCAGTAGCACAAGTAAAACTCCCACAACCGCAGGAAGTAATCGTCATAGCCCAGTTCAGTCAAGTAGCCGTGGGCGTGACGAAAATTGTCGTGCCACAGGCGCAGGGTTCTCGCGTAGTGCAGGCCGAAATCCTCCATGTGCAGGATGTTCATGTCGGTGTCACGGCCGACGATCTCCAGCATCCGCTGCACCGACGGTAAAGCGCCGCCGGGGAAAATGTAGCGCTGGATAAAATCGACGCTATTTTTGGCTTGCTCGTAACGCTGCTCGCGGATGGTGATCGCTTGCAGCAGCATCAGCCCGTTTTTGTTCAGCAGCTGTGCGCACTGTTTGAAATAGGTTGGCAAAAACCGGTGGCCTACCGCTTCGATCATTTCGATGGACACCAGTTTGTCGTATTGGCCGGTCAGGTCGCGATAGTCCTTCAGTAACAGTGTCACCTGGTCTTTTAAACCCATCTTGGCGATGCGCTTCTCGGTGTAAGCGAATTGCTCTTTTGACAGGGTAGTGGTGGTGACTTTACAGCCGTAATATTGCGCCGCATAAATAGCCATGCTGCCCCAGCCCGTGCCGATTTCCAGTAAATGATCGGTGGGTTTGAGGTCAAGTTTCTGGCAGATACGCTCCAGTTTGTTCAGCTGTGCCTGTTCCAGAGTGTCATCTGGACTGAGGAACTGTGCCGCGGAATACATCATGGTCGGGTCGAGAAACTGTTCGAACAGTTCGTTGCCGAGGTCATAGTGGGCCTCGATGTTTTTCTGCGAGCCCTTGCGCGTATTGCGATTGAGCCAATGCAAGGCCTGAATGAAAGGTCTTCCCAGTTTGGCCAGCCCCCCCTCCATGGCGTCGAGCACTTCCAGGTTGCTGACGAAAACCCTGATCACCATTGTCAGGTCGGGAGTGCTCCAGTAACCATGGATAAACGCTTCGCCCGCGCCGATCGAGCCGTTGCTGGCGATCATGCCCCAGACGGCGGGGTCGAGAATATGGACCTGCGCTTGCTGTACGGAACCGGCCGCGCCGAATACCTGACGCTCGTCGCCCTCTATGACCACCAGTTGCCCGCGCTGCAAGCGGGCAAGCTGGCGCAATACGCCGCGCCGCAGAATATTCGCTGTGAGGCTGTTGGTGCTCAAGCTGGCCGATACGCTACTGCTTTTCATGGCGAGGTTCCTTGGGTTGCACGGCGGCAATGCGGTAGGCGCCGTCGGCGGCCCGATGAGAGAAAATCGGCATCCGTTTGATCAACAGGCGCAACGCTTGCCAGTAGATAGCCAGGCAGGTTTTGGCGGTCATCCACGGAAACTCGAGCAAATGACGATGCAGGCTGGCGCGGCTCAGGGCCTGGCGTTGCAGGTTGAGCGTGGCGTCGAACACCTTGAGTTCGCCCTGCCAGTCGGCCATGTGAATGCCGAGCTTTTCGGCCGGAGGGCTGAAGCTCATGCGGTACTCCAGGTCGGGTGGTAGAAACGGCGAAACGTGGAAGGCCTTGGCCACCGCGAAATGCTGATGGCCTGCTCCGTTGGCCGGCAGGATGTAGTGATAGCGCTCGCGCCACGGCGTATTACTGACTTCGCAGAGGATCGCGGCCAGTCGGCCGTCGCTCTCATGGCAATAGAAGAAGCTCACCGGGTTGAAGGCCAGGCCCCAACTACGGGCTTGGGTCAGCAGGCAAACCGAACCTTGGGGGGTGTGGCCCAGAGCGGCGCCGACCAGCTCACGCACCGCATCGATCAGGGGCACGCCGCGCCCGGTGTACGTGTGCAGGTAGTCGCTTTGGCGAAACGAAAACGGCGCAAAACGGCTGCTGCCGGCCAGAGGTGACAGGCCAAGCACTGCGTCCTGTTCGTCCAGGTCCAGATACAGCAGGCCGATCCGGTAGCGGAAGTCATGAGGCTTGGGCGAAAACCGCCGATGGGCGACCCAGCCGCTGTACAGGGCGCTGTTCACAGCGATTCACCGAAAGCCTGGGCTACTCGCAGGCCACTGACCACGCCATCCTCATGAAAGCCGTTGGCCCAGTAAGCGCCGCAATAGTAGGTATGTTTGTCACCATGCAGTTCTTCCCAGCGCGCTTGCGCCGCAACGGCAGTCAGGCTGTATTGCGGATGCGCGTAGCGGTAGCGAGCGAGGATCTTGCTCGGGTCGATGGCGGCCGTCTGGTTCAGGCTCACGCAAAACCGGGTGTCGCTGTCGATCCCTTGCAGGATGTTCATGTCGTATGTCACTGCCGCGAGGTGCTGGCCAGCACCGCCCAGGCGGTAGTTCCAACTGGCCCAGGCCAAGGGACGCTTGGGCAACAGCTGGATATCGGTGTGCAGCACCACATCATTATCGGCGTAGGGCAGGGCGCCAAGGATGTCTTGTTCGGCCTGTGTCGGTTGCGCCAACAGGTGCAAGGCTTGATCGCTGTGACAGGCAAATACCACCTTGTCAAAACGCTCGCTGCCCGCAGCGCTGTGAACCCGCACGCCGATGTCGTCGCGCTCGACTCGGATCACAGGGCAGTTGAGGCGAATCTTTTCGCGAAACGAGGCTGTCATGGGTTCGATGTAACGGCTTGATCCCCCTTCGACCACACACCACTGCGGCCGATGATTGACCGAGAGCAGGCCGTGATTCTTGAAGAACCGCACAAAAAATTGCAGAGGAAACGAAAGCATGTCGGCCAATGACATCGACCAGATCGCGGCCCCCATAGGCACGATGTAATGCTCAGTGAACCGTTGTCCGTAACCCCCGGTTTTCAAGTAGGCGCCGAGGGTTGTGTCGGCTGCAATACGTTGGCTGTGCAGATCGCTCAGCGCTTCGCGGTTGAAGCGCAGGATGTCGCGCAACATCCCCCAGAACGAGGGCGAACAGAGGTTGCTGCGCTGAGCAAACAAGCTGTTGAGGGTATTACCGTTGTACTCAATGCCCGAAATAGGGTCGCACACCGAAAAGCTCATCTCCGTGGCCTTGAAGGTCACGCCCAGCGTGGACAGCAAGCGAATGAAGTTCGGGTAGGTCCAGTCGTTGAACACGATGAAGCCGGTATCAATGGCGTGCTGTTGGCCGTTGACGGTCACGTCCACGGTATGGGTATGACCGCCAATCCAGTCAGCGGCTTCAAACACGCTGATCTCGTGGTTGCGATTGAGCAAATACGCGGTAGTCAGCCCCGCGATGCCACTGCCAATGATCGCGACTTTCATGGGGTGTTCCTCTCCGCGTTCGATGAGCGAACCATGCATTTGCCCAGCGCGAGTTGCAGGCGTGTGGGCAGTAGCGCCAATAGGCGCAGGGTGAAAATGAATGCGGCGGGGAAGGCTATCTCCAAGGGGCGGCGCGGGCGTTGAAGGCGTTCGGCAATGTGCCGGGCGGCCTTGTCCACGGGCCAGCGCATGGGCATGGGGAAATCGTTTTGGGCGGTCAGTGGTGTATCGACAAAACCCGGGCTGATGAGGGTGACGTCGATCCCTTCGTGAGCCAGGTCAATGCGCAAGGCTTCGAACAGATAACGCAGGCCTGCCTTAGAAGCGCCGTAGGCTTCCGCGCGGGACAGCGGTAGGTAGGTCACTGAACTGGAGACGGCGACGAGGTGCGGTTTTCTACCTTGGCGCAGCAGTGGCAGCGCTTCCTGGACGCAGTAACTGCTCGCCAGCAAATTGGTCCGCACTACGCGCTCGACCAGCGCCGCGTCGAACTGTTTGCAGTCGACATATTCACAGGTGCCGGCATTCAGGATCACGGTGTCCACAGAACCCCATATCTGGCCAATGCGTTCGCCAATGACCTTGACCTGTTCGCTGTCGGTGATGTCGCCGGGCGCCAGCAGAACCTGGCGCGGGTAACGTTCATCCAGAGCTTCGAGCGGCCCCAGCGTGCGCGCAGTCAGGGCCAGTCGGTGGCCGGACTTGAGCAGTTCTTCGGCCAGCGCCAGGCCGATGCCACTGCTGGCGCCGGTCAGCCAGATGCGTCGTGCGTCGGGATGCGTCATACCAATCTCCTTTTTAGCCAGGCGATGGCTCGTCCCATGACAGGCACGTGCTCATAGAGCAGGGCGCCAGCGTCGAAGAAGTCGCGGTGCTGGTAAACCTTGTCGTGCCATAGCAAGTGTGAGCAGCCCTCAACCCGAATCAGTTGACCGGCATTTAATCGAGGGTGACAAAAACTCAGGGTCCAGCGCAGGTAGCCTTTGCCTTCGCGTAGTTGATCGAACGCATAAAAATCGAAGCGCAACTGACTGACGTTGGCGTACAGCTCGCCGAAATAACGGTGCACATCCTTGAGGCCATGAATTTCATGCAAGGGGTCGGTAAACACCACGTCGTCGCTGTACAGCTCGCCGAGCCGATCCAGGTTGTGCTTATCCAGTTCGGCAAAGCGTTGGGCGAACTGGCGCAGAAAGTCACTCATAGCAGCCACCTGCAGGCTGTCGATGCGGCAGGCCTTTAAAGGCAGCCAGTGCACGCTCGCGGCTTGCTCTCAAATCAACCATGGGTTTCGGGTAGTCGCCCACGCCGAACAGACCGCCCATGGCCGCCGGGTTGTGGATATCTTTTTTGTTCAGATTCCCCAGCACGGGCAGCCAGCGTTTGATGAAATGACCTTCACCGTCGAATCTCTCCGACTGGCTGAGTGGGTTGAAAATCCGGAAATAGGGCGCCGAGTCGGTCCCTGTGGACGAACTCCATTGCCAGCCTCCGTTGTTTGCCGCCAGGTCGCCGTCAATCAAGTGCTGCATGAAAAACCGCTCACCCAGGCGCCAATCGATCAGCAGGTTTTTGGTCAGGAACATGGCGACGACCATCCGTAGCCGGTTGTGCATCCAGCCTGTTTCCAGCAGTTGGCGCATGGCGGCATCAATAATGGGCAGGCCGGTGCGGGCTTCTTGCCACGCCGCCAATTCTTCAGGCGCGTCGCGCCACGGCACCGCTTCGGTTTCCGGGCGGAAGGTGCGGTGTCGGGAAACCCGTGGGGAGCCGACCAAGGTATGTTTGTAGAATTCACGCCAGAGCAGTTCGTTGATCCAGGTGACGCAGCCGACGTTGCCGGTCTCGAATTCGCCGTGGTTGCTCATCAGCGCGGCGTGCAGGCATTGACGCGGCGATATCACCCCAGCCACCAGATACGCAGACAGCTGGCTGGTGCCGGGTTTTGCCGGAAAGTCCCGTTCGCTCTGGTAGTAACCGATATGTTCGTCGGTGAAGGCTTCGAGACGTCGACGCGCCTCGTCTTCTCCTGCGGGCCAAAGCGCGCGCAACGCCTCCGTCGGTGGGGCGAAACCCTCGACATGATGCGGCACGGGATCACTGTGGATATTCAGCCTGTGTTGCGCTTCAGGCGCGTGGACTAGGCGCGGCATGGCTTCGTGCAGACGCGAATAGCAGACTCTGCGGAACTGACTGAAGACCTGGAAAAAATTACCGGCTTTGGTCAGGACGCTGCCGGGTTTGAAGAGCAACTGATCGAGGTAGCGATAGACATTTATTCCGGCCTGCTCCAGGGCTTCGGCGACGGAGCGATCCCGATTCGTCTCATTGATACCGTATTCGTCGTTGAGATGCAGGCCCGCGATGGTGTGCTCCTTGCACAGATCGAGCAGCACCTTGGGCGCCTGGTCCCACGTGTCGGCGTAACGGATCAACAGCGGCACATTCAACGCACTCAGCGCCTGTCCCAGTTCAACCAGGTTACGCAACCAGAAGTCGACCTTGCAGGCGGCATCGTCATGGGCCTGCCACTGCCCTGGGCTGATCAGGTACACCGCTACCGTCGGGCCGCGCTCCATGGCGGCGGTCAAGGCAGTGTTGTCGTGCAGGCGCAGGTCGCTGCGCAGCCAAATCAGTTGCATGGTCGTTCCTTAGATAAGCCCGAGTTGGTGCAGTGCGGTTTGAGCTGACAGTGGATCTTCGGCAAGCGTCAATCCGTCGATCTCAGTGGTCGATACGGACAGCTCGGCAAAATGGATGCACACCGTTGGCCCGGCCAGTAATTTGGGGCAGGCGATGTTGCCCAGCAGCTTGGGCAATTGACTGAGGTTCAGCGCCTTGCTGGAATACAGCAGCAGGGCGCGGGCCTGCAGGTATTCCACCGCGAGCGCCAATTCGCCGTTCGGCAGCGGCCAATCGAAGACCTGTACCGGGCAATCTGCGCTGCTGATCAGCCAGGCAGTCAGCCACAGGTGCGGTTCCAGTGGCAGGTCGGACTGATTGACCAGTAACAGAGGGGCGCCCTTGAGTTGGCGGTTGTTGTAGTAGATCCGTGCTCCCAACTTGCTGCGCAGCCACGAGTAGAAAAATACTCGCTCCAGTTGCGCGCCGAACTGTCCCTGCCAGCACTGTTCCAGCTCTGCCAGCAACGGCAGCAAAAGCTGCTCGCAAAGGGTGCGAGGCGGGTACAGCGCCATGGCCTGGTTGACGGTTTCGTCGACCTTGCGCTCGTCCAGTTGGCTGATCGCGTGCATCAACGCCTGGCGCAAAGTGTCCCAGTCGTTTTCAGGGTTGTTCGCGACCGGCTGATGAGTGTCGAGCAGGTGTTTGACCTGGCTGACCGATACGCCACGGTTGAGCCATGTCAAAATCTTCAGGATGCGTTGCACATGTTCGGCCGAATACAGGCGATGACCTTTAGGCGTGCGCTGTGGCACTACCAGTCCGTAGCGCCGTTCCCATGCGCGCAGGGTGACGGCGTTGACCCCGGTTTGTCGGGCGACTTCACGGATCGGCAACCAGCCTTGTTTCAGCGCCAATGCGTAGGCATCGGGCCCGGATTCCGGGGCATTGTCGAGTGCCTCGCAGCTAGAATCGTTCATGGGTTAGATCGCATTTCGCAGGCTGAGATTTTCCGGGTGCGGTTGCAGGTAAATCTGCTGGGCCACGTACGGGTCGGGGTTTTGGCGCAAGTGGTGCTTGAGCAAGGTCAAGGGCACCACCAACGGCACGACGCCTCGGCGATATTGAGCAATCAGGCGCTGCATTTCCTGGCTGTCCCCAGCGCTCATGGTTTTTTTGAAATAACCGTTGAGGTGCTGCAGGACATTGGTGTGGGTGCCACGGGTGGCGCATTTTTTCAGCGCGCTCATCAACTCGCTGAAGTAGCGCGGGCCGACTTCATTCGGATCGGCTTTGGCCATGGAACCGAGCATCTTCCCAAGCACTCTGTACTGCGCCGGGTGGTTGGCCATCAGTTGGTATTTGTAGCGTGAGTGGAATTCGGTCAGCCCGCGACGGGTCAGCCCGTTACACAGCAAGGCTTGCCAGTCGGCGTAGGCAAATACGCGGGTGATGAAGTTTTCTCGCAGCACCGGGTCATTCAGGCGACCGTCTTCTTCCACCGGCAGATTCGGGTGCCGAGCGCAAAAAGCCTGGGCATAAATCCCGCGACCACCGTCTGTTGCCGGTACGCCGTTGTCCTGGTAGACCTTGACCCGCTCCAGGCCGCATGAGGGGGACTTTTGCATAAAAATGTAGCCGCAGATGTCGTCCATTTCGGTCGCCATGTGCGTGCCGTAATCTGCCAGCGCCTGGGTCACGTTCAATTCGCTGTGCACGCTGCCGACCGCCTGCGGATTAGCGGGGTCACCGATCAGGCGAATGGCTTCGCGGGGAATGCCCATGCCGATGGCCACTTCCGGGCAGGCCGGTACGAAGTCGAAATACTCAGTCAGGCTTCGGGTGCATAGGTGCGATTCTTTGTGGCCGCCGTTAAAACGCACTTCGACGCCCATCAGGCAGGCGCTGACACCGAGCTTCGGTTTGTGGATGGCGGGGGTGCTGGTCATAACGAACCTCTGAGCTGGACTTGTACAGATACTGTTTTCTGTACAACTTAAGTCCATCATAGGTTCGTGGTTGTACAAGTCAAATTATTTGTACAGGAGTTGTCACGAATTGGCAGGAAGAGGGCTTCCGTGACGAGGTCAGGCGAGGGTGAGGAGAGGTGTTTGGCGCGGAGCTACTTCCAGCCGAGGCACCAGGCTTCAGTGTTTTGCAGGGTTTGCCAGGGAAAGCGCTCACTGCGCTGGGTGAGCACGGCTTGCAATTCGATATCCAGCACGTTGCCTTCTTCGTCGCAGAACAGTTCGGTGACCAGAAAATGCTTTTCACGGTGTTGAGGATGGGCTGCTGTCCACTTGGACAGCAGCAATTTACGCGGATTGAGACGGTTCATTCCAGATGCTCGATCAGCCGGCGCGCGGCTTCTTGACCGCTGAGCCATGCACCTTCGACGCGGCCCGACAGGCACCAGTCGCCACACACATACAAACCCAGATCCGAGTCGGACAATGCGCCCCATTCGTGGGCCGTTGCCGGGCGTGCGTACAACCAGCGGTGTGCCAGGGTGAACGCGGGGGCGGGCATGGCGCAGTCGACCAGCTCAGCGAAGGCTCCGTGTAATTGTTCGATCACGGCTTCCTTCGGCATGTCTAGGTGCTGCTTGCTCCAGGCGCTGGTGGCATGTAACACCCAGGTGTCGAGTGCGCTGTCACGTCCCGGTTTACTGCGGTTGCGGGCCAGCCAGTCAAGCGCGCTGTCCTGCACGAAACAGCCCTCCATCGGGGTTTGCAGGGGGGGGGCGAACGCCAGTGCCACGGCCCAGGTCGGCTCCATTTGCACACCGGCCGCGACGCCAGCAAGTTTCGGCGCGGCCGCCAGCAAGGTTGTCGCTTGCGGTGCGGGCGTGGCGATGACCACATGGCTGAAGGGGCCGTAGGTAATGCCGTCGGCGTCCTGCAGATTCCAGTGTTCTTCGCCGCGAAAGACTTCAGTGATCCGGCAAGAGAAGGTGACCGGCATATCGCCGCGCATGGCTCGGGTAATCGCACTCATGCGCGGGGTGCCGACCCAGCGCACTTGTTCATCCGGCGACGGGCTGAGCTTGCCTGCGTGGTAGTTGTAGAGCAATGGCTTCCATTCAGCGACATGGCCTTTGGTTTGCCATTGCTGAACCGCGTCGAGGAAGCGGCGGTCGCGAGCAGTGAAATACTGCGCGCCCAAGTCCAGAGACCCCGCATCGCTGCGCTTGCTCGACATTCGGCCGCCACTGCCGTGGCTTTTATCGAAAAGATGAACCGGATGCCCGGCGGCGTGCAGGGCTTGGGCGGCAGAGAGTCCGGCGATGCCGGTGCCGATGATTGCGATGGGTACAGTCATAGGGGCCTCGTTTACCTTGTCTGTACAGACTACGCCGTAGTTAAAACCTGTACAATATTGTTTTTTGGTATAACTTGCTGCCTTGGGCTGATCGTACGGCTCGACAGCTTGAGTCTGGCGCCCTGATGGGTTTTTTCAACTACCCGAACGGGTCATGCAGCCTCACCGCTTTCAGGGGTAGCCTATTGTTAGGTCAACGGCGCCGAGTAAAAGCGCCGGGGTGTCATTAATAGACTAACGATTTGCGACGAACGCCACGCGAGGGAGATGTCATGCACATATTGCTGACCGGCGGTACTGGTTTGATAGGACGTCAACTCTGCAAGCACTGGCGGGCTCAAGGTCATCAGCTCACTGTCTGGAGTCGAAGGCCTGAAGAGGTCGGTAAACTCTGCGGCGATTCGGTCCGCGGCATTGCGCGTCTTGACGAGGTGGGTGCCGAACCGGTTGATGCGGTGATCAATCTGGCAGGCGAGCCGATTGCCGACAGGCCCTGGACCCGCAAGCGCAAGTTACTGCTGTTGAGCAGTCGCATCGGCCTCACAGAACAACTGCTCGCCTGGCTGGAGAGGCGCGAACAAAAACCGCAGGTGTTGATTTCTGGCTCGGCGGTGGGCTGGTATGGCGATGGTGGCGAGCGTGAGCTGGACGAAGACGCGCAGCCAGTCATCCGGGATTTTGCCAGCCAGTTGTGCGAAAGCTGGGAAGAGACCGCGCAACGTGCGGAAGAGCTGGGCATCCGTGTGGTGATTGTGCGCACGGGGTTGGTGTTGGCCAATCCCGGTGGTTTTTTGCAGCGCCTGTTGCTGCCGTTCAAACTCGGTCTGGGCGGGCCCATCGGTAATGGTCGGCAATGGATGTCGTGGATTCATTTGCGCGATCAAGTTGCGCTAATTGACTTTCTGTTGAATCAGCCTGACGCACGAGGTCCTTATAATGCCTGCGCGCCGCACCCGGTACGTAATCGCGAATTCGCCAAGACGCTGGCTGGCGTGCTGCACCGCCCAGCGTTCATGCCATTGCCGGCCCCTGTGTTACGCGTGCTGATGGGCGAAATGTCCGAGATGTTGCTGGGTGGTCAGCGCGTGCACCCCTTGCGATTGCAAGCGGCAGGTTTCACTTTCCAATTCACTGATCTGCACGCGGCCCTGGATAATTTGCTGGGTCGCCACTGAAATAGGATGTTGCATGACCGATCACGCGCTGTTGCTGGTCAATCTGGGTTCACCGGCGTCGACCAAGGTGGCGGATGTCCGCAGCTACCTGAATCAATTTTTGATGGACCCCTATGTTATTGACCTGGCTTGGCCTATTCGGCGCTTGCTGGTGTCACTGATCCTGGTCAAGCGCCCCGAGCAGTCGGCGCATGCCTACGCCTCGATCTGGTGGGATGAAGGTTCGCCGCTGGTGGTGCTGAGCCAGCGTTTGCAAAAAGCCATGGTCAAGGAGTGGACCCAAGGCACGGTCGAGCTGGCGATGCGGTATGGCGAGCCGTCAATCGAGACGACGCTCACGCGCCTGGCGGCCCAAGGTATTCAGAAGGTGACGCTGGCGCCGCTGTATCCGCAGTTTGCCGACAGCACCGTGACCACGGTGATCGAAGAGGCAAAGCGGGTCGTGCGGGCGAAACACCTGAAGCTACAGTTTTCGGTGCTGCAACCTTTTTACGACCAACCCGAATATATTGAGGCGCTGGCGGAACATGTCCGGCCGCATTTGCAGCAGGAACATGACCATCTTTTGTTGAGCTTCCACGGCCTGCCAGAGCGGCATCTGCACAAGCTTGATCCGACGGGCAATCATTGTTTCAAGGGCTCTGATTGCTGCCAGACGGCGTCTGCAGAAGTGCTTGCCACATGCTATCGCGCTCAGTGCCTGCGCACGGCTGCACTGTTCGCTGAGCGTTTGGGCTTGCCCGAAGGCAAATGGTCGGTGTCGTTTCAGTCACGGCTGGGCCGGGCCAAGTGGATCGAACCGTATACCGAGGCACGACTTGAAGCCTTGGCTCAGCAGGGGGTCAAGAAGATTCTGGTGATGTGCCCGGCGTTTGTCGCTGACTGCATTGAGACGCTGGAAGAAATCGGTGACCGTGGTCGCGAGCAATTTCGCGAAGCCGGTGGTGACGACTTGGTCCTGATCCCTTGCCTCAATGATGATCCTGACTGGGCCTCGGCGCTGAATACGCTGTGTGAGCGGGCGCCATTGATGCTTTGATGGGGGTGTGAGGGGCAAGATTTTTGCGGAGGATGTGAAAACTTCAGGCTCGATCCCGTGTGCAGGAACAAGGGCTGTGCCTGGCACAGCCCTTGTGGGAACGAAGCGAAAAACTAAAGCATCTCCTCCAGCTTCTTCTTGTGCTTCCAGCTGTCATTGCCTGGCAGCAACAGGTTCAGCGCAATCGCGACCACGGCACACAGGGCAATGCCCTTGAGGCCGAAGTCGTCGGGGCCAGAGCCTGTACCAATCAATACCCCGCCGATACCAAACACCAGCGTCACCGAGACAATCACCAGATTTCGCGCTTCGGCCAGGTCGACTTTGTGCCGGATCAGGGTGTTCATCCCCACCGCCGCGATTGAGCCGAACAGCAGGCAGAGAATCCCGCCCATCACCGGAATCGGGATGCTTTGTAGCAACGCACCGAACTTGCCGATGAAGGCCAGGCTGATGGCGAATATCGCCGCCCAAGTCATGATCTTCGGGTTGTAGTTCTTGGTCAGCATCACCGCGCCCGTGACTTCGGCGTAGGTGGTGTTCGGAGGTCCGCCAAACAGGCCGGCCGCCGTGGTCGCAATACCATCACCGAGCAGGGTGCGATGCAGGCCTGGCGTTTTCAGGTAGTCGCGCCCGGTCACGCTGCCGACCGCAATCACTCCGCCGATATGCTCGATGGCCGGTGCCAGTGCGACCGGAACGATGAACAGAATCGCCTGCCAGTTGAATTCCGGTGCGGTGAAATGGGGAAGTGCCAACCAAGGGGCTGCGGCAATTTTCGCGGTATCGACCACACCGAAGTAGAACGCCAGAGCAAAGCCGACCAGGACCCCGGAAATAATCGGCACCAGACGGAAAATCCCTTTGCCGAACACCGCGACGATCACGGTGGTCAGCAGGGCTGGCATCGAGATCAACATCGCGGTGCGATAAGGGATCAGTTCCGCGCCGTCACCGCCTTTGCCCATGGCCATGTTCGCGGCAATCGGCGCCATGGCCAGACCAATCGAGATGATCACCGGACCGATCACCACCGGCGGCAACAGGCGGTCGATAAAACCGGTGCCTTTGACCTTCACTGCCAGGCCCAGGAAGGTGTAAACGAAGCCCGCCGCCATCACGCCGCCCATGGTCGCCGCCAGGCCGAACTGACCCTTGGCGAGAATGATCGGGGTGATAAAGGCGAAGCTCGATGCCAGGAATACGGGCACCTGACGTCGGGTGACGATCTGGAACAGCAGTGTGCCAAGCCCGGCGGTGAACAATGCCACGTTAGGATCGAGCCCGGTGATCAGTGGCATCAAGACCAATGCACCGAAGGCCACAAACAGCATTTGTGCCCCCGACAGAACCGTACGCCAGAGCGGATCGTTGAACTCATCCGGCTTCATCAGGCGTCCTTCTGCTTGGTACCGAATATCTTGTCGCCGGCATCGCCCAGGCCCGGAATGATGTAGCCGTGTTCGTTCAGGCATTGATCGATGGACGCGGTGTAGATCATCACGTCAGGGTGCGCTTTATCCACGGCAGCGATGCCCTCTGGTGCGGCAACCAGGACCATGGCGCGGATTTCCTTGCAGCCCGCTTTTTTCAGCAGGTCGATGGCGGCGATCATGGAGCTGCCGGTGGCCAGCATCGGGTCGATGATCATCGCCAGACGCTCGTTGATTTCCGGGACCAGCTTTTCCAGATAGGTATGCGCTTGCAGAGTCTCTTCGTTGCGGGCCAGGCCCACGGCGCTGACCTTGGCGCCCGGAATCAGGCTGAGTACCCCGTCGAGCATGCCGATGCCGGCGCGCAGGATCGGTACCACCGTGATTTTTTTGCCAGCGATTTTCTCGACCTGCACAGTGCCGGCCCACCCCTGGATTTCGTAGTTTTCCAGCGGCAGGTCTTTGGTCGCCTCGTAGGTGAGTAGCGCACCGACTTCCTGAGCAAGCTCGCGGAAGTTCTTCGTGCTAATGTCAGCCCGGCGCATAAGGCCGAGTTTGTGGCGGATCAGCGGATGGCGGATCTCACGGATAGGCATAAGGAAAGGCTCCGGCGTGGGGCAAAAAAAACGGCCTAGATTAATCTATTCAACGGTGACTGTCCTAAGACATCCGGAACGTTAGTCCAGAAGTGCTTGCTCTGACCGAAACGGATGCGTACCTTTGCCCGCTTTTATTCCACCGCACCCCTTGGAGAGCGCTATGTCTGCTGATCTCGAGCATATCCGTCAAATCATGCGCGAGGCTGACTGCCTTTACACAGAAGCTGAAGTCGAAGTCGCCATCGCTCGTGTCGGTGCGCAGATCAATGCCCAGCTGGCCGACAGCAATCCCGTGGTGTTCTGCGTGATGAACGGCGGCCTGATTTTTTCTGGCAAGCTGTTGACCCATCTGAACTTCCCGCTGGAAGCGTCTTACCTGCATGCCACCCGCTATCGCAACGAAACCACCGGCGGCGACCTTTTCTGGAAAGCCAAGCCGGAAGTCTCGTTCATGGACCGCGATGTGTTGATCATTGATGACATCCTCGACGAAGGTCATACCCTCGGCGCGATCGTGGATTTCTGCAAGCACGCCGGTGCGCGCGCTGTGCATACCGCCGTGTTGATCGACAAGGATCACGACCGCAAGGCGCGCGCTGACCTGAAAGCCGATTTCGTCGGTCTGCCGTGCATCGACCGCTACATCTTCGGTTACGGCATGGATTACAAAGGTTACTGGCGTAACGCGGCTGGCATCTATGCGGTTAAAGGAATGTAATGATGAGCGCTCCGCGTTTTCTCGACCAGTCGCTGTTTGCCGATCTCGCCGAGAAAGCGGCGGCGAGTCCGCGTGGCCGGCAGCACCACAATTTCCATCAGATGGAAGAGCCGTGTCACCGCATGGCGGTGGGGATGCAGCCAGGTACTTACATTCCGCCACATCGCCATCTGAGTGCCGACAAGGCTGAATGTTTGTTGGTGCTCAAGGGTGCGCTGGGCCTGTTGGTGTTCGATGAGGACGGCCAATTGCTGAGCAAACGGCTGATGCAGGCGGGCGGCGATTGCGTGGGTGTGGATTTGCCTCCGGGCGTTTTTCACGGTTTGGTCGTGCTGGCGCCGGACACCCTGATGTTTGAATGCAAAGCCGGTCCCTATCGTCCGGTCAGCGAAGCCGAGCTTGCACAGTGGGCTCCGCGCGAAGGCGAGGCGGGGGTGGCCGAGTATCACGCCTGGATGCGTGCGCAGTTCGAGTAGCGGCAGCGTGTCTGATACACACACACACACATGATCTATCGCACGTCATCCTGACCCAGCCAGCGCAACGCTTTTACTCGCGCTTGTTGCAGGTCGCGCACGTAAGCCAGTTGCCCTTCAAGCCGATGCACGCCGGCCCGGCGTAATTTCAAGCGCACCCTCGGCGTGGTCCCGACCAGGATCAGGCCGACCCCTGCACTGCGGTATTCAACCAACACGCTGTCCAGCGCTGCCAGTGCAGTCATATCGAGCATGGGCACCGCGCTCATTTCCACTACCACGACCTTGACCCCCGAGCTGAACTTACGCAGCACGCTGAGGGCTTTTTCCGCCGCGCCGAAGAACAACGGCCCGCGAATCGCGTAGCTCTGCACCTGGTCGGGCATGTCGTGCAACGCTTGGTGGTAGCTGCGCGGCAGTTCCGCAGTGTCGGTCAGATCGCTCATGCGCTTGATAAACAGCCCAGCCGCCATGAGCAGCCCGACCCCGACCGCCAGCACCATGTCGAACAGCACCGTCAGGCTCAAGCAGGTCAGCAGTACCCATACATCGCTACGTGGCGCTATGCGCAGGGTATGGATGACGTGACGGGCTTCGGCCATGTTCCAGGCCACCATCACCAGCAACGCGGCCATTGCCGCCATGGGCAGGTAGCTGAACAGCGGCGCCAACAGGACAATCGCGACCAGCACCACGGCGCTGTGAATGATCGCCGCTATGGGTGAAAACGCACCGGCGCGGATGCTGGCCGCACTGCGGGCGATGGCCGCCGTGGCGGTGATCCCGCCGAACAACGGGCCAACCAGATTGCCCAGGCCTTGGCCGATCAGCTCGGCATTGGGGTCGTGTTTACTGCCTGTCATACCATCGGCGACCACCGCGCATAGCAGTGACTCCATCGCGCCAAGCATCGCGATGGCAAACGCCGGGGCCATCAGTTGGCGGATCAAATCATAGGACAGGGTCAGCGATTGCCCATCGGCGGCGGGCAGGTTCCACGGCCAGGTGAAGGTCGGCAGGAACGGCGGAATGCCGGCATGACTGATGCCATCGACGCTATAGCTGAAGCGTTCACCAAGGGTTGCGACTGACCAGCCCGCTGCCTCCATGAGCAATCCCAGCAGCGCGCCTACCGCCAGTGCAACCAGGTGCCCCGGGACTTTCGGCACCCAGCGTGGCCAGACGATCAGGACTGCCAGGCACACCGCGCCTACCACCGCATCGCCTAAGTGAGCGCTGGGCAGCGACTGGAGTAGCACGCCTACTTGCTCGACATAGTGCTGCGGCTGGCTGCTGAGGGTCAGACCGAGTAAGTCTTTGAGCTGCAAGGTTGCGATCACAATCCCGATCCCGGCGGTAAAACCTAGGGTGACTGGGTAGGGGATGTATTGAATCAGCCGACCTGCGCGGATCAGGCCAAGCGTGATCAGGATCAGTCCGGCAAGCATTGTGCACAGCAACAGGCCGCCGAGTCCGTACTGCTGGGTGATGGGCAGCAAAATCACCACGAAGGCTGCGGTCGGTCCGCTGACGTTGAACCGCGAGCCGCCCGTCAAGGCGATCAACGGGGCGGCCACCAGCACGGTATACAGCCCATATTGGGGGGCGACGCCCACGGCAATGGCCAAGGCCATCGCCAGAGGAATGGCGATAACCCCTACCGTCAGGCCGGCGCTGAGGTCGCCGCGCAAGGCTATCCATGAGTATCCGGCACGCCAGGTTTGGCGCCAGGCAGAAAAAACGGGCGGCAATGAGAAAGACATGGCAACTCCAGCAGTGAGCGCATCGGTCCGCTCGGTTGATTCATTATATTTATTCGTACAGCCACTAATGGTTTCAGTCAGACCCCATTCAAGTATGGGCTCGGTACGGGCAGTGCGCCTTGATCCGTATCACCGAGCCTCATGCTAGAGTGCTCTCCAGCTTTTTGGGGAGTCAACATGACCTTAGTAATCCGTAGTGCAGCAGCCTTGATGCTTTCGCTCAGCCTGCCGCTGGCTGCCGCGCCGAGCCAGAGCCCTGGCATCTCCACACCCATGCACGCGTACTATTTGCCGCCTGATGATCTGGCGGTGCGCGAGGGTAATCCGGAACAGCAACAATTGCTGCAAATCACTGAATACTCGGTGGTAATTGGCAGTCAGCGCCAGTCCAATCAGCAGCCGATACCGGTGACCTTTCCAGTGTTACTGCGTTTGAAGGGCAAGCCAATGAACAAAGGCGCCACCGTGTCCGAGGTGCTGATTCACTTCGACGGTGAAAGTAAAAGCCTGAAGAAGCCTGCCTTCGATGACCATACCCGTACCTTGACTCTGTATTACCCAATGGCTGAGTACCGGGCAGTGCTCGATCTGTTGCGCAACGAGAAGGTGTATTGCCAGTTTTTGAGCTACGCCAATGGGCATGTATGGGCCGATCTGCACACCATGGCCGTACGCGCGCGTTGAGCGTTACGGTGGGCGAGAGGTAAACTGCCTGCCCGTGAAATATCCGCAAGTCAGTTGGAGTCAGCAATGCGTAAAGATAAGAAGCAGTTGATTGGTGATGAGATCGGCGATGCGCAGATCAAATTGTTCCTCGACTTCGAACCGGTCGATGCAACTTCACCGTCGCTGCACAAGCTGATCAAGGCGTACCGAGGCCTGCGGATCAATGATTTCGAACGTTTCCTGGTGTTCTTCCTCGAAGCCGGTTACGACCTCGATGGCAAAGATGAGCACGGCAAGGATTTCATCGCGCTTATTGCAGACCAGCGTCATGCCGATGAATACATCGAGTTGATCGAAAAAGCTCGCGGCTGAGACGGACACGTCAGGCCATAAAAAACGCCCCGAAGGGCGTTTTTTTATGGGCGGTGGAGACAGCGCGTTACCTTAAGCGAAGCTTTTGGTCTCGCTGCTCTTCTCTACCAACTCCAGGCTTTCATTGGTCTGGGCGTTGATGCGCTGATACAGCTGCGCGTCGGTTTCCAGAGCCTTTTCCCGAGCCGGGAAAATTTCGTTGAGCTTGGCGGCCCATTCGTTGCGAGCCTTGTCCGCGAAACAGCGTTCGATCAAATCGAGCATGATCGACACAGTTACCGAGGCACCTGGGGAGGCGCCGAGCAGGGCAGCCAGAGAACCGTCTTTGGCCGAAACCAGTTCGGTACCAAATTGCAGGACGCCGCCTTTTTTCGGGTCTTTCTTGATGATCTGCACGCGCTGACCAGCTACTTCCAGGCGCCAGTCTTCAGCCTTGGCTTCAGGGTAGAAGCGACGCAGCGCTGCAAGACGTTGCTCCATCGACTGCATCACTTCGCTGACCAGGTATTTGGTCAGGTCCATGTTGTCGCGCGCCACGGCCAGCATCGGACCGATGTTGGCGGCGCGAACCGACAGTGGCAGGTCAAGGAACGAGCCGTGCTTGAGGAACTTGGTGGTGAAGCCGGCGTATGGCCCGAACAGCAGAGAGGTCTTGCCATCGACGACACGGGTGTCGAGGTGCGGCACCGACATCGGCGGTGAACCCACGGCGGCCTGGCTGTAGACCTTGGCCTGGTGGCGCTTGACCACTTCCGGGTTGTCGCAACGCAGCCATTGACCACTGACCGGGAAACCACCGAAACCTTTGCTTTCTTCGATGCCTGACATCTGCAGCAACGGCAGCGCCGCGCCACCTGCGCCAAGGAACACGAATTTGGCATCGACTTCGCGGGTATTGCCGGTGTTGACGTCCTTGATGCTTACGCTCCAGCCCTGACCCTTGCGGCTCAGACCGGTAACGCGCTTGCAGTATTTAACCTGGGCGTCCGGGGTGCTGGACAGGTGCTTGAGCAACTGATTGGTCAAGGCGCCGAAGTTGACGTCGGTGCCTTGCATCACGCGGGTGGCGGCGATCCGCTCGTCAGCAGGGCGCCCCGGCATCATCAAAGGCATCCACTCGGCCAGTTTGGCCTTGTCTTCGGTGTATTCCATGGCAGTGAAAGCATGATGCTTGTGCATGGCTTCAAAGCGGTGCTTCAGGAACGCGACGCCTGCTTCACCCTGGACGTAGCTCAGATGCGGAACCGGGGTGATAAAGGACTTCGAGGAGCCGAATGTGCCTTTCTTGGCCAAGTAGGACCAGAATTCCTTCGATACCTCGAACTGGGTGTTGATGTGCACCGCTTTCTTGATGTCGACGGAGCCATCGGCCGCTTGCGGCGTGTAGTTCAGCTCACATAGCCCTGCGTGGCCGGTACCGGCGTTGTTCCACGGGTTTGAACTCTCCGCGGCACCAGAATCCATCAGCTCAACGACTTCCAGCGTAAGGCTGGGGTCGAGCTCTTTAAGCAGTACTGCAAGGGTGGCACTCATGATGCCTGCCCCAACCAATACCACATCGACTGCTTCGTTATGCGCCATTAACGCGTCTCCAAAATCTGCAGAACCAAATTGACGGCATACGATCCTGAGGTCAGCTGCCAAGTGTTTGCGGGGCGTGTATCCGAAAATGCCCCTGGTAACTCATGGCCAGGATCGCCATGTCCGATTCTTCGCAATTTTTTGCATCTTCAGCGGACACCGCCAATCGGGCTTTGAATTCGTATGAACTCATTTTCAGGCTCGGTTAGCAATTCGACTATCGTCAAGGCGTCCGGTTGTGCAACCAAATCCGTAGCGGACAGGCTTCAGACTCCAGTCATGGAGGCTGCGCAGCAGTCAGTCCTGTTCAAGGGGGCTGGGTCAGACATTAATGGTGCATCTACAAACGCAAAACTATTCATTTGCTCGCCACACTCTTGTGAAGTAGTGAAAACCCGTTTTTTTCACGCTCTTTTGGAGACGTGAACCTCAAAAAAGAACTGACGCAATGGCAGTTCCGGCAGATCGGATGCAGGCAAGGGTGAGAGGCTGGACGGCGAGAAAGGTTCGAAGCGATTCGAGCTATTCGACACCGGACCAGCAAGCACTGCGCTTGCAAACGACCTGTGTGGGCGGCTCTCTGTGGGCGGTGCGGGGGAGCTAATACAGGGTATTAGCGATGCTGCGAGGCCCGATCAGGAGACGTCCTTATAATCGGGGGAAGATTATAGCGATGAAACGTGCGGAATTGATCTTATTAACTGACTTTTATTAGCGCGTCAGTCGGTTCGCAAGGAGATGGCGGTTACCGGAGTGTGCAGCGTGCGGGCTGATACGCAGGCTGGCGAGGCTCCTGTCGAGTGAGCCGGGAAAGATTGCCCAAAGGACGTGACATCTCGGTAACACTTTCGTGGCGAAGGTATGTCACAAGGAACTGTACCCTGTCATCCCGGGTCCTATTTTCGACTAGTGAGCGGGCCGTTGGCGCCGCTATACTGCGGCTATCTATTGTGTCTGGCCCCTGGAGAGATGAGCATGTTGCATCGCCTGTTGTTCGGTTTGCTTGCTGTTGGCAGTTTGACCCTGGTCGGCTGTGCCCACAGCCCGCAACAACTTAGCCCGCAACCCAAACTCACCAGCCAACTCGCTGCGGTGGGTCATGGTCAGCCGGTCGTGGTTCGCGTCGTCGATGGTCGCCCATCGCCAACCTTGGGAACCCGTGGTGGTCTTTACCCGGAAACCAGCGCCATCAGCGTCCAGGGTTCTGACTTGCTGCCTAAACTGCAAGCTCAGACCGAAGCCGCTGTACGTTTGCTGGGCTTTACCCCGACGTCCAACGGCGGCAACGCACCGCAGTTGACGGTGACTTTGGTGGATCTGAAGTACCAATCGCCCAAAGAAGGTCTGTACGTGACCGAAGCGACCATCAGCTCGACGTTCCGTGCTGACGTGCAAAACAACGGCCGTAGCTACAGTGGTCGGTATGCCGCTTCGCTGGACCAGCGTTTCGGCATGGCGCCGAACCAGGAAACCAATACCAAGCTTGTCGGTGATGTGCTCAGCGATGCGCTGACACGGCTGTTTCAGGATCAAACCATCGGCAGGGTGCTGGGCGAGTAATACGGTCTGTTCGCCGCATTCACGCCGTGCACAAAAAAACCGATTTCTTTAATGAGAAATCGGTTTTTTTTGGTCTGACTGGCGGACACCCATCTTCTGTAACCGGTCATGCGGCTTCGTGATAGAAATCCAGAAAGCTCAAGCCCGTCCGCTGATCCAGATCAGGCAGGTCATGGTGCTGATGGCCCCCCAGCGCGCAGTAAACCAGCCAGTGGCGGTCTTGCACATTGAATGACAGCGCATCGATCAGCGCTTCCTGTTCGTCGCTCTGGGTAATCAGATATAGCCGATCCTGATTCTGTGCATGCAGCATGACAAGGTCTCTTTAGGTGTCGAGGTGCAACACAGTGGCGGGTTAAGGTTACGGTTAGGTGACCGGGGCAAAATGAGCGGGCAGATGGATCGTCATCCGTCCCTGTATCCTGGAAAAATGGCAAAAAAAATGGCGCCCGAAGAGGCGCCATTTTTATGATTCGGGAGTTTAAAGCGCCCGTCCGGCCTTGACCCGATACTGATTGCGCACAGGCATTGCGTATTGCAACACCAGATACGGACGGTGTTCGACAGGGCAGCTCTCCAGACGGCGTTGCCACTCTTCCTTGGCGCGGGCCAGTTCGTCAGCGGAAAACACCTTGGCGGCACTGGGTACATCCAGCGTCGGATCGGCATCCGCCCATTGCGCGTACGCTAGGTAATGTGCCGGAAACAGGCGATAACCGCCGAGGATCTGCTTGTCCATTTCAATCGCCAACTGCTTGGTGTCTTCGAATACCCCGCTGATCGGTGTGGCGAAGTTCACATGCACCCGGCCTTTATAGCCCGTGATGCCCAGCGCGATGCTGACATCATCCTCGCCCGGCGCTTTGGTGTAGCTGCCGGTAGTGGCGCGGATATACAGCTCGCGGGCCTTGGCGTGATCGCATGGGTCATATTCGTAGCTGATCGACACCGGCGTCAGGTTCAACGACTTGATCACCTCGGTGAACGGCTCGTCCTTGCGGCTCATGTGGAACATCTTGAGGATGGCCGATTCGGTGCGATCGTCGCCATCCTTGGCGCGACCTTCAGCCTGGGCGATCCAGATCGATTGGCAGTCATCGCGGATCGAATGATTGATATAGGCCGACAGTTGCAGGTACGCCGCCATCTTTTCCCTGCGCCCGGTGATGGAACGGTGCACGATGAAGCACTTGTTCAGGCGCATCAGGTCGCTGACGAAGGGCTTCTGCAGCAGGTTGTCACCGATGGCGATGCGCGGCGTTGGCAGGCCCGCGTGATACACCGCATAGTTGACGAAGGCCGGGTCCATTGCGATGTCGCGGTGGTTGGCCAGGAACAGATAGGCGCTGCCGGACTTGAACTGCTCGACACCTGTGTAGGTCACACCGTCGGTAGCCCGCTCGATGGTGTGATCGACGTAAACCTCGACTTTGTCCTGCAGCGAGGCCACCGAATGGACCTCGGCGAACTCGCGACGTAGCCGATGCGCAATGAGAGGCTTCAGCATCCAGCCAAATGCGCCCGCCATGCGAGGGAAGCGAAAGTGGGTGAGTGTTTTAAGAAGTGCCTTATCACTGAGCAGGCGTGCAATGACGGCTGGGACTTCGGCGTCGTTGTAAGGTCGGATGGCATCGAATTCGCCCATCATGCTCTCTTGTTGGAAACGGCTAGGGTAAAGGCAGGCCGGTCTGAAAAATGCGATCAGACCACAAGCCATGCTTCAAATAGACGGCGATTATACGCATAACTCACCCCGGAGACTTCGATGCAGGAAATAGAGCGTTATGACTGCCCTTACTGTGGAGAGTCGGTTGAGGCCGTGCTGGATTTATCTGGCGGTGATCAGTCCTATATCGAGGATTGCCCGGTGTGTTGCCGACCGATTGTGTTCGATTTGCAGACGGACGGCGAAGAATGGACCCTGGACGTGCGCAGCGAGAATGAATGATGCAAAGAGTCTACGAGCCGGAAAACTTGATGGAAGGCGAATTGCTGCAAGGCATGCTTGCCAGTGAAGGCGTCGAAGCGCATTTGACGGGGCGTGACTTGCTTGGCGGCGTGGGCGAGCTCCCGGTTTTTGGTCTGTTAGGGCTGTCGGTGGACAATGATCAGGCCGAACAGGCACGGCTGTTGATCGCCGAGTACAATGCGGCACTGCCGCTGTCGGGTGATGAACCTGACAATTTTCCTGACGTACTGGAGTGTTGACGTGCGTTTGGCCCTGCTTTCAACCGCCGGCTTTTAAAGCCTGCGTCTGAAAAAGGGTTTTTCAAAAAAGAGAGTGTGTTGCCCTTATGTGTGGACGTTATGCCCTGTTTCGCTGGACGCCCGCATTTGCGGCCTTGCCTGGTTTTCCTGCTGACCAAAAGGCGCAATGGAACATCTCGCCGGGCGACTCGGTGCTGATGCTGCGCGGCGGGGACACTCAGCGCGAACTGGCACGTGCACGTTGGGGGCTGACACCGCCATGGTTGACCGACCTTTCCCGAACGCCTGCTCACGCCCGCGCCGAAACCCTGGGCGAACAACCGATGTTTCGCGAAGCTTTCCGGCTGCGCCGCTGTCTGTTGCCGGCCAATGGTTTCTACGAATGGCGTGGCACCACGCGCAAGCGGCCGTTCTGGCTGACGCCGGGGGAGGGCTCTGCGCTGTTTTTTGCTGCGATTTGGGAGGCTTACCCGGTAGAAGGCCACACGTACCTGAGTGTCGCCGTCGTCACACAGGCGGCAGCCAGTCAGCGGCGCCCGCTGATCCTTGATGCGGCCGGGCAGGAAGCCTGGCTGGCTGCGGATACACCAACGTCTACCCTGCAAGCATTGCTCGCCAGCCCCCAGACGGCGCTGCGTGAACGAGCACTGGCTAACCTGGTGAACGATCCAAAACTGAACGCGCCGGAATGCCTGACACCGCTTTGAACTGAAGACGCTTCGCAGGCAAGCCTGCGATCATCTGCGGACGCTATCTACAAGTGTGGCAACTGGCTTGTATCTAGCTTCGCGGCGGGACATTGCCTAGGATACCGGCCATGTTTCCAGGGAGATCCACCATGCGTCAGTCATTTGCTCTGTGTGCCTTGAGCGCGAGCTTGTTGCTCAGCGGTTGCCAGTCCGTCAATACCACCAGCGGCGGTGCGGTGGGAGTCGAGCGCAAGCAGTACATGTTCAGCATGCTGTCGACCCAAGAGGTCAATCAGATGTATGCGCAGTCTTATCAACAGACGGTAGGCGAGGCCAGCACCAAAGGTGTGCTGGATAAAACCAGTGCCGACGCAAAACGGGTGAAAGCGATTGCTGATCGGCTGATTGCCCAGGCGCCGATTTTTCGCCCTGATTCGGCGCAGTGGCAGTGGGAAATCAATCTGATCAAAAGCGATGAGCTCAATGCCAACTGCGGGCCCGGTGGCAAAATCATTTTCTACACCGGGTTGATCGACAAGCTGCAGCTGACTGACGATGAAATCGCTGCGGTCATGGGGCATGAAATTGCTCACGCCTTGCGCGAGCATGGGCGTGAAGCGATGTCCAAGGCCTATGGTATTGAGATGGCCAAGCAGGGCGCGGGCGCGTTATTGGGATTGAGTCAGGACAGTCTTGCATTGGCCGATACGGTGGTGAATTACAGCCTGACCTTGCCTAATAGCCGCAGCAATGAAAATGAAGCGGATTTGATTGGGCTGGAGCTGGCGGCGCGCGCTGGTTATAACCCCAATGCCGCCATCAGCCTGTGGCAGAAAATGACCCAGAACACCGGAGGTTCACCGCCGGAATTCATGAGCACTCACCCCGCCTCGGAAAGCCGCATCGCATCACTGCAAAGCGCCATCCCGAAGGTAATGCCACTTTATCAACAGGCTAAAAAACCCTGAGTGGATAGGATCGTCAGTGACGATCCTGCCCCTCTGATCTTGAAGATGTCGTTTAAACCCAGCCACTCACCTGCATTGCCTTGTACACCGCAACGATGGCCAGGACAAAAAACGCGCAGGCTGCCAAGCGACGGATCAACGTGAGGGGGAGCTTTTCAGCCGCGAAGTTGCCTGCCAGTACCACTGGGACGTTGGCGATCAGCATGCCCAGTGTGGTGCCGAGAATCACCAGCCACAGGTAGGAATACTGGGCGGCGAGCATCACGGTGGCGATTTGGGTCTTGTCGCCGATTTCAGCGATGAAAAACGTGATCAGCGTGGTCACGAACGGCCCGAACTTGCGCGCTGTGCTGCCTTCGTCTTCATCCATTTTGTCGGGTACCAGGGTCCACAGCGCGGTGGCGGTGAAGCTGGCGGCCAGAATCCAGTGCAGGGTGGCGTTCGAGAAGAAACTCCCGAACCAGGCCCCGACGGCGCCTGCTGCGGCGTGGTTGGCCAGGGTGGCGACGATGATGCCGGCGATGATCGGCCAAGGCTTGCGAAAGCGCGCAGCGAGAATCAGGGCGAGGAGTTGGGTCTTGTCACCGATTTCGGCCAAGGCGACAACAGCGGTGGGGACGAGCAGGGATTCCAGCATCAGGTTTTTCCTAAGGGGCGGGTCGACACGGCTATGACACGTACAGCCTTCCCGCCCCGGGTAAGGTGTTCGTGTCATAGGTCTTGTCAAACCACCGATCCGACTGAGCGGATCTGGGTCGCACGCACCATGGTCTGTTGACCAAGTATGTTGATACGTGCCGGACGAGCATGGCGCTCGTGGGAGACTACTCCCCTAGGACGGAGCGGATTCTGCCTACACCGACAGCGTTCGGCAAGTGCTTATTTTTTTTCGCGTTTGGCGCGATAGACACGAAAGCCTTGCCCTTGTGCCTTCACCGCACACACGCCCAGATGCTCTTCGATCAGAGGCTGATAGCGAAGGAAGGCATTGGCGACCAAGCGGAGTTCGCCTCCATTTTTTAGATGCTGGCGTGCTTTTCGCAGCAAGTTCTCGGTTGCCAGGTAGTCGGTATGCACCCCGACGTGGAACGGAGGATTACTCAAAATAGTGCTCAAACCCATGGGCGCAGCGTCGATGCCGTCACCGGTCAACACTTCACCCTCCAGGCCATTGGCGGCCAGAGTCAGGCGGCTGCTGGCGGTGGCAAAGGCATCGACATCCAGTAGCGTGACATTGTTATGCGGGTAGCGACGCTTGACCGCAGCCCCCAACACCCCGGCGCCACACCCGAAGTCGAGCACCTCGCCACTGGGCAGTTTATCCAGATGCTGCAGGAGCAGTGCCGAACCGCGATCCAGTCGACCATGGCTGAAGACGCCGGGCAGACTGACCACTGTGAGCGGGCCGTCTTCCAGATCGACTTCATAGCGTTGGGCCATGCTTTCCAGGGTCACCGCTTGCGGTGCGTTCTCGACAGTCACCAGCCAAAGCTGGCAGTGCCGGGCGCTGTCGACTTTGCGGGGTTTGCCGAAGGGGCTCAATTGTTTGGCCGCTGCTTCGATGCCGCTGCGTTTTTCGCCGACCAGGTACAGCTCGCGTCCAGCCAGGCGCGATGCGAGGGCGTTCAATACATAATCAGTCAGGTCGCGGGCTTTGGGCACAAACAGCACAGCGGTTTCAAACGCCTGCTCTGGCACATTGACCCCAAAGTGGCAGCGGCCTTCGAAACGCGCGTCCAGCACCGCTTGATCGCCAGCATGCCAGCACCAGCCATGGGCATTCGGCAATTTCCCGAGCAGATCGTCTGCAGGCAGCCCGGCCAGGAGCACGGAGCCCTGAAACAATTCGGCCTGACGGAGTAACACTTCACTGCGCGGGTCCATCTTTGGCTCCTGAAAAGTGGCGAAGTCTAACAGAGCTTGTCAGCTCACGACCCGTCGAGGTGTGCCGGCGAAAAATGCCTGAGCGTTTTCGCTGAGTTGGCCGACGATCCGTTGCCGGGCTTCACGACTTCCCCAGGCGTTGTGCGGGGTGACGATCAAGCGCGGAATGTCGCCAGCCAACAGCGGATTGCCGTTCACCGGCGGTTCGACGGTCAGTACATCCGTCGCTGCACCACCCAGATGGCCATTGCGCAAGGCGTCGGCGAGCGCTTGTTCGTCAATCAGGCCACCGCGTGCGGTGTTGATCACGAATGCGTGGGGTTTGAGCAGGCCGAGTTCATAGGCGCCGATCATGTTACGGGTGTGTTCGTTGAGCGGGCAGTGCAGGGTCAATGCGTCGACTTGCGGCAGCAGCTCCTGCAACGGCACACGGTCATCGCGTTCGGGGCGGCCGGGTATCTGCCCCAACAGTACACGCATGCCAAAGGCTTCGGCCAGCTTCGCGACTGCGCCGCCTAGTTCGCCATAACCCAGCATGCCGAGGGTTTTGCCTTCCAGCTCGACGATAGGGAAATCCAGCAGGCAGAACTGTTTTGCGTGCTGCCAGCCCCCATGCTGCACCGCGTTTTGATAGTCCGGCAGGCGGGTCGCCAGCGCGAGCAGCAGCATCAGTGTGTGCTGCGCCACGGAGGCAGTTCCATATCCCTGGCAGTTGCTGACTACAACTCCATGTTTACGGGCTGCAATCAGGTCGACATTGTTGGTGCCCGTGGCGGAAATCAGCACCAGCTTCAAATCGGGACACGCGGCGAACGTGCCGGCATCGATCATGATTTTGTTGGTAATCGCTACCTGCGCGCCTTGCAGGCGTTCGATCACCTGTTGCGGTGTGCTGGTGGTGTGCAACTGCAAATCGCCGAAGTGTTCACGCAGCTCGCTGAGGTCAAGATCACCCAGGTCCAGAGACGTATGGTCGAGGAAAACTGCTTTGTGATGATTGCTCATGGGATGAGGCGCCTTATCGAAAATATAAGGTCCAGCCCGAAATGGCTGGAGGCACTGGAAAGGTATCAATTTCTGGTATCTGACGCGACCGTCTGGGTGAGGTGTCCGTATTCGGCGGGACACGCAACTGTTCGGCTGCAAACAGTCTCGCAACAGCTTGTGCAGTGAGAAGCACAGCTGGATATTTCTAAATACTTATAACTCATTGTTTTTCATTGATATTTGTCTTTGGCACGGTTGCTGCTCTATCGCTGTGGAGGGTGCTGAGTCGGCACGTGGGCGGGGAAAGGCAATGTCTGAGTTCATGGAAAATAGGGAGACGGTTCCCACCACGCTTCCAGAGTGGCTGTTGTTGCAAGCAGGGCAACAACCGGCAGGTATCGCTTTGCGCCATAAACATTTGGGTGTGTGGCAAGTGCGCAGTTGGTCTCAGGTCGCCACACAGGTGCTCAGTCTTGCCACGGCTTTGCACCTGCGCGGTTTTACCTCGGGTGCAACGCTGACACTGCTAAGCCGGCCACGGCCCGAAGCCTTGCTGGCGACGTTGGCTGCTCAGTGGCTCGGTGGAGTGGCCGCGCTGCTCGACCCACTGGATGCCGCATCCGATCAAACAGCGTTGCTGGAGCAACTGCAACCCGACTTTATCTTTGCCGAAGGGCTGGAAGAACTTCAGCGGGTGGACGCCGCGCACCTGGCCCCGCAATTGGTGTTCTATGCCGACGGCCGCACGGTCACAGGCAACGCCGATGGACAGGGCAGGTGGGTCGCCTACGCAAGTCTGGTGGGGCAAGTGCCCAATCTGGAGTTACCGACTCGAGGGCATTCTCAGCACACGGCTTTTGCATTTTATCGACGCGCTGAGGGCGGCACGCTTGAGCAGCAGCGGATCAGCCATGCCGAACTGTTGAATGAGGGGCGGCATCTGGTTGATGTTCAGCAGTTGGGTATTCATGAGGAAGCATTGGCCGCCAGGGCGTTCGCCGTGGGTGGGCAAGCACGCTATCTACTGGCCCCCTGGCTGATTGCAGGTTTCCGTTTGAATTTTCCGGAGAGCTTGGCCACTCGGGATAACGACCGTCGCGAACTGGGGCCGACCCTGGTGGCGGGCACCCGCGAAACTTATGGTCGCCTGCATGCGCTGGTCTTGACCCGGTTGCCGCCCGTGGGCAGTTGGCAGCGGCATCTGGTCGAGTGGGCGCTGGCCAGCAGGCCGGGTGTTGTCCGCCGAGTGCTGGGCGATTGGTTGATCCGCAGACCGTTGCGCGATGTCCTCGGCTTTAGCCGTACGCACGCCGCGCTGCTGGTGGGTGACGCGTTACCGGAAAACACCAAAGCATTCTTTGCATTGCTGGGTATCAACATCCAGGGCTGGCCAGACCCGGGTCAATGGCAACCCCGGCCCCGAGCGTCAGCAGAGCGGGTCGATGGATGGATTAATCACGGCCCGCAATTGGCCTGATCAGGAGCACGACGATGTCTCAGGCTACTCGCGCAGTACCGCGGCCTTTGCTGGAACTGGAACATATTTCCCTGTCGTTCAAGGGTGTTAAAGCCATCACCGATATCAGCTTCGCCGTCGCCCCCGGTGAAATCTGTGCCTTGATCGGCCCCAATGGTGCCGGCAAGAGTTCGCTGCTCAATGTCATCAATGGTGTTTATCAGGCACAGGAGGGGCGAATCAGTTTCAACGGTGAAGTTCACCGCCGCATGCACCCGCACGCCGCCGCGCAACGAGGCATTGCCCGGACATTTCAGAACATTGCGCTGTTCAAGGGGATGAGTGTTCTCGACAACGTGCTGAGCGGTCGCAATCTCAAACGCCGCAGCACTTGGGTGGAACAAGCACTGCGCTTAGGGCGTGCTGCGGCTGAAGACGACCGCCAGCGTGAAGCCGCCGAGCAAGTGATCGAGTTTCTGCGGATACACGCCTGGCGTGACGCGATCGTTGGCAAGTTGCCTTACGGCTTGCAAAAGCGTGTCGAGCTGGGTCGTGCATTGGCCGCTGAACCCACGCTCCTGCTGTTGGACGAGCCCATGGCCGGGATGAACGCCGAAGAGAAGCAGGAAATGAGTCGCTTCATCGTCGACATCAACCGGGAGTTTGGCACCACCGTGGTTCTGATTGAGCACGATATCGGCGTCGTGATGGGCATCTCGGACCATGTGGTGGTGCTCGACTACGGCAGCAAGATCGGCGATGGCACCCCTGAGGTGGTACGCCGTGACCCCAAGGTAATCGCCGCGTATCTCGGCACTCGACACTGACATCCAGGCAAGAGTCGGCCCCTCGAATGACCCGGGGAGCAGGGCAACGTATGCACCGAACAACAGGTGATTGAGCATGGAATTTTTCTTCGAAGTACTGATCGGGGGGCTGCTGGCAGGGGTGATGTACTCGCTGGTGGCCATTGGTTTCGTCCTGATCTACAAAGCCTCGGGCGTATTCAATTTCGCCCAGGGAGCCATGGTGCTGTTTGCTGCGCTGACGTTTGTCAGCCTGGTCGAGCGCGGCATTCCGTTTTGGCTGGCGTTTGTTATCTGCCTGGCGGTGATGGTGGTGCTGGCGCTGTTGGTCGAGCGGATCGTGTTACGGCCTTTGGTCAATCGACCGCCGATCATTCTGTTCATGGCCACGCTAGGCCTGTCTTACGTCATTGAGGGTTTCGCCCAGTCGCTCTGGGGCTCTCAAGTGCATGGCCTGGAGCTGGGCATCAGCGACGAGCCTCTGGAAATCAAAGGCATGCTCCTCTCGCAGTTCGATCTTTTCGCCTCCGCTACCGCCGCCCTTTTGGTGGTGGTGCTCTCGGTCATGTTCAACAAAACGCGAGTCGGTTTATCGCTGCGTGCAGTCGCTGACGATCCGCTGGCAGCCCTGGCGGTAGGGGTGAAGCTGCCACGTATCTGGGCATTGGTCTGGTCGGTGGCCGGTTTTGTCGGGCTGGTTGCCGGACTGCTGTGGGGCGCGCGCCTGGGGGTCCAGTTCTCGCTCTCCCTGATCGTTCTCAAAGCGTTGCCGGTGTTGATCATCGGCGGCTTTTCCTCCATCAGCGGCGCGATCATCGGCGGCCTGATCATTGGTGCGTCGGAGAAGTTGGCAGAAGTGTATCTGGGCCCCGTTATCGGGGGTGGTCTCGAGAACTGGTTTCCCTATGTGCTGGCCTTGCTGTTCTTGCTGGTGCGCCCAGCCGGACTGTTTGGCGAACGTGCCATCGAGCGGGTTTAAGGAGAACACATATGTTCTATAAAGAAGCCGGCCAGTTCAGCACGACCTATGCGGCGGACCGTCGTGTGTTTCGTCTCAGGCAGGACCGTTATGGGCTGGTCCTGCTATTGGCCTTTGCGTTTATCGGTGTGCCCTTCATCGGCAACGACTATTGGTTCAGTGCCATTCTCATTCCATTTCTGGTGCTGTCCCTGGCCGGACTGGGTCTCAACCTGTTGACGGGCTATGCCGGCCAATTGTCGCTGGGGTCAGCGGCCTTCATGGCCGTCGGTGCGTTCGCCACTTACAATTTTGAACTGCGCGTATCGGGTCTGCCGCTGCTGGTCAGCATCGCGCTGGGCGGTGTAGCCGCCGCACTGGTCGCGGTCGTGTTTGGATTGCCCAGTTTGCGGATCAAAGGTTTTTACCTGCTGGTGTCGACCCTGGCCGCACAGTTTTTTGTGGAATGGGTGCTGACCAAGTTCGATTGGCTCTCCAATAACAACGCGTCCGGGGTCATCACTGCGCCGCCGCTGAACCTCCTGGGTATCGATTTCAGTACGCCGGTCGGCCGTTATCTGCTGACTCTGGGCATCGTGGTCGCGATGTTCTGGCTGGGTAAAAACCTGGCGCGCAGTGAGCTGGGGCGCAACTGGATGGCGGTACGGGACATGGACACTGCCGCAGCAGTGATCGGTATTCCCATCCTCAAGAGCAAATTGCTGGCCTTTGCCATCAGCGGGTTTTTCCTCGGCATCGCCGGTTCGCTGTGGGCGTTTACGTACCTGGGAACGGTCGAGCCCCACGGCTTTGATCTGAACCGGTCGTTCCAGATTTTGTTCATCATCATTATCGGCGGACTGGGCAGCATTCTCGGAAACCTGCTGGGTGCTGCTTTTATCGTCTTGTTCCCGGTGCTGCTCTCCAACCTTGTCAGCTTGCTCCCGGTAGGCCTGATCGATTCCGGGCAGCTGGAAAATGCTCAGAAAATGATTTTTGGCGCATTGATTATCGTCTTTCTGATCAAAGAACCCGAGGGCCTGGCGCGCCTCTGGCAACGATTTCGCGAGCGCGCACGGCTCTGGCCGCTGCGCTACTGAGTGAACCCCGCGTGACCGGACGCTCGTCCATTCCAACCCTTTAAACACTGATCGCCCTGATTCGATAAGGATAATTCCGATGCTAAAACGCACCTTTGTCAGAAGCCTCGCTTTGGCGCTGAGCCTGACCGCTACAGCCTTGACTGCGCATGCCGACAACGAGCAGTACTTCCCCCTGCAGAGCTATCGGGTTGGTCCCTACGCAGCCGGCGGTACCGGCTTTTTTGGTGGGTTTATCGACTACATGCAGTACGTCAATGCCAACGGTGGCGTGAACGGGGTCAAGCTGACCTGGAGCGAGTGCGAGACCGAGTACGTGGTAGAGAAGGGCGTTGAGTGCTACGAGCGTCTGAAAAAAGGACTTAACGGCGCGCCTGCTGCTGCCACCAACCCACTGTCGGTGGGGATCGCCTATGCGACGCTGGAGCGCTCGACCGCAGACAAGTTGCCGTTGATTACCATCAACCACGGCCGGACCGACTCCACTGACGGCAGTGTCTTCCCCTACGTATTTCCGCTGCAACTGAACCCCTATTCAGAAGTGTCAGCCATCATCAACTACATCGGCCAGCAAGCCGGCGGGCTGGACAAACTCAAGGGCAAGAAGATTGTCACCCTCTACCATGGCTCGCCGTACGGTAAGGAAACCAATGAGGTGTTGCAGACCCTGGCCGATAAATATGGCTTCGAGCTGACCCTGGCTGAAGTCCCGCACCCAGGCAACGAGCAGCAGTCACAGTGGCTGAACATTCGTCGGGCCAAGCCTGACTGGGTGATCCTGCGTGGCTGGGGGGTGATGAACCCGGTCGCATTGAAAACCGCACAGAAGGTCGGTTACCCGGCAGACCACATCATCGGCAACATCTGGAGTAACTCTGAAGAGGATGCCGCCCCGGCAGGCGCTGCAGCCAAAGGCTTTATTTCCATCACCACTCACCCTTCAGGCACCGACTTTCCTGTGCTGCAAGGCATCAAGAAGTCAGTACTGGATGCGGGTAAGGGCAACCTGGAAGATCCAAAACGGTTTGGCACGGTGTACTACAACCTCGGTGTGGTAAACGGCATTCTCAACGTTGAAGCGGTGCGGATCGCTCAGGAGAAATTTGGCAAAAAACCACTGACGGGTGAACAGGTTCGCTGGGGTTTCGAGCACCTGAACATCGACGAAGCACGACTCAAGGCGCTGGGTGCCGAGGGCCTGGTACAGCCGTTGAAACTGTCCTGCTCGGATCATGAGGGCGGCGGTGCCGTGCGCTTTCAGCAATGGGACGGTCAGAAATGGAACCTGATCAGTGATTGGGTGCAGGCCGACCGTGCGTTGTTGCGGCCGATCATCGAAGCCTCTTCGCATAAGTACGCGCAAGAAAAAGGCATTGCGCCACGCGATTGCAGCAAGGAGTCTTAAGCCGTCTATGGCCGAAGAGGGCTGCATGCGCTTCGGCCTCGTCACCTCTGGAGAGCGTCATGGCTGATACACCTATCCTGCAAATCGACAACATTGAAGTCCTGTACGAAAAAGCGATTCTTGCCGTTCGGGGCGTATCGCTGAAGGTGCCCGAAGGTGCCGTCGTGGTCTTGCTCGGTGCCAATGGCGCGGGCAAGAGCACAACCCTCAAAGCTGCTTCCAACTTGATCAGTGCCGAGCGTGGGGAGGTGGTTAAAGGGCAGATTCTCTATCGCGGACAGAACATCACCCGCAGCTCGACCAGCCATTTGGTGGCCAATGGTCTGGCGCAAGTGCTTGAAGGCAGGCACTGCTTCGCGCACCTGACCGTGGAAGAGAATCTACTGATTGGGGCGTTTGTGCGCAAACCGTCGCGGCAGGCATTGAAGGCCAGTCTTGAGCGCATTTACGCCTACTTCCCACGGCTCAAGGAACGGCGCAAAAGTCTGACGGGCTACACCTCAGGTGGTGAGCAGCAAATGGTCGCCATCGGTCGTGCGCTGATGGCTGAGCCACGCCTGGTGTTACTGGATGAGCCTTCGATGGGGCTGGCGCCACAGATTGTCGAAGAGATTTTCGAGATCGTCGATCAGCTCAATCGTCACGACGGCGTGAGCTTTCTGATCGCCGAACAGAATATCAACGTCGCTTTACGTTATGCCCAATACGCCTACGTACTGGAAAGTGGCCACGTGGTGAGTGAGGGACCGGCGCACCTCCTGGCCCAGCGTGAAGATATTCATGATTTTTATCTGGGCGGAAGGGGCGCTGCCGTTAATGGCTAGAGATGCCTGACCGTGGGCGGCGAACACCTGAACGCCACGGCGCAAAGGATTGTGCGGGTACTCGATCACCCAACTGTACCTTTTGCACGGTTGGACGAAGGCGTAATGTGGCCAGCACTCAATAGTGCTCATTGCTCACATGCTCGATACGGAGGCCCCATGTACTGGACGGAATTTCTGACTGTTGCCCTGATACACCTGCTCGCTGTCGCCAGTCCCGGCCCGGACTTCGCCGTGGTCGTGCGCGAAAGCGTGACCCACGGCCGCAAGGCAGGCACCTGGACCGCCATGGGCGTCGGCACCGCGATCTTCGTGCATGTGGGTTATTCGTTACTGGGCATCGGTCTGATCGTGTCGCAGTCGATCGTATTGTTCAACGCCCTCAAATGGGCGGCGGCCGCGTATTTGCTGTACATCGGCATCAAGGCCCTGCGCGCCAAACCGGCCAGCGCCACCGATGCACCCGTCAATCTGCCCGTGGGCGAACGTACCGCACGCGGTGCCTTTACCAGCGGTTTCGTTACCAATGGACTCAACCCCAAGGCGACGTTGTTTTTCCTGTCGTTGTTCACCGTGGTCATCAACCCGCACACCCCGTTGATGGTCCAGGCCGGTTATGGCGTGTACCTGGCCGTCGCGACGGGCGTCTGGTTCTGTCTGGTGGCGCGGTTGTTCAGCCAGGAGCGCGTACGTGCAGGGTTTGCACGGATGGGGCACTGGTTCGATCGGGCAATGGGCGCGGTGTTGGTTGCGCTGGGTGTGAAACTGGCCTTTACCTCGATTAATTGAATTTAGCGTTGTTTGCGCCTGGGTACCCCCTGAAAATCCCTCGATACGGATCGCTGCTTGATGGCGCAACGCCTGCATTCCCGCCCGCCCGCAAATCATCCCTTTGGCTGATTTGGCTGGCTGGCAAGGTCTCTAAAGTGCATATTTTTAAGCCAAGAATGTGCATTCAGAAAAGGGACTCCTATGTTGCAGACTCGCATCATTCCGCCAGCTGATGGCGCCTACCAGTACCCTCTTTTGATCAAGCGGCTATTGATGTCGGGTAGCCGTTACGAAAAAACTCGCGAGATCGTCTACCGGGACAAACTGCGTTACAGCTATCCGACCCTCAATGAGCGCATTGCCCGTCTGGCTAACGTCTTGACCGCTGCGGGGGTCAAGGCCGGGGATACCGTGGCGGTGATGGACTGGGACAGCCATCGTTATCTGGAGTGCATGTTCGCGGTGCCGATGATTGGCGCAGTGATCCACACCATCAATGTGCGCCTGTCACCGGACCAGATTCTCTACACCATGAACCACGCCGAAGATAAGTTCGTGCTGGTCAACAGCGAGTTCGTGGGGCTCTATCAGGCCATTGCCGGGCAACTGACCACGGTCGAGAACACTATTCTGCTGACCGATGCCCCGGAAAAGACCGCCGATCTGCCCAATCTGATCGGCGAGTACGAGGACCTGCTGGCGGCTGCGAGTACTCAGTATGAGTTCGAGGACTTCGACGAAAACTCGGTCGCCACGACTTTCTACACCACCGGTACCACGGGTAACCCCAAGGGTGTGTATTTCACTCACCGGCAATTGGTGCTGCACACCATGGGGGTGGCGACGATCATGGGCTGTATCGACAGCGTGCGGCTGCTCGGCACCAATGACGTGTACATGCCGATCACCCCGATGTTCCATGTGCATGCCTGGGGCGTACCTTATGCCGCGACCATGCTCGGGCTCAAGCAGGTCTATCCCGGTCGTTACGACCCGGAATTGCTGGTTGAGCTATGGCGCAAGGAGAAGGTTACGTTCTCCCATTGTGTACCGACCATCCTGCAGATGGTGCTCAACGCCAAAGCAGCTCAGGGCACGGACTTCTCCGGTTGGAAGATCATCATCGGCGGCAGTTCACTCAACCGTACGACCTATGACGCGGCCAAGGCCAAGGGTATTCAGTTGACGGCTGCTTACGGTATGTCTGAAACCTGCCCGCTGATCTCCGTCGCACATTTGAATGACGAAATGCTGGCCGGCAGTGACGACGAACGCATCACCTATCGGATCAAAGCCGGCGTGCCCGGGGTGCTGGTGGATGCGGCGATCATCGACCTGGACGGAAACTTCCTGCCGGCGGATGGCGAGTCTCAGGGCGAACTGGTGCTGCGTGCGCCCTGGCTGACGGAGGGCTATTACCGCGAGCCGGAAAAAGGCGCCGAGCTGTGGGCGGGCGGCTGGCTGCACACTGGGGATGTCGCGACGCTGGACAGCATGGGCGTGATCGATATTCGGGACCGGATCAAGGACGTGATCAAGACGGGCGGCGAATGGGTGTCCTCGCTGGCACTCGAAGATTTGATCAGCCGTCATCCAGCGGTACGTGAAGTAGCAGTCGTCGGTATCGTAGATCCGCAATGGGGTGAACGGCCTTTCGCGTTATTGGTGATACGCGAAGAGCACAACATCGGCGCCAAAGAGCTGAAGGAACATTTGAAGCCGTTTGTCGAACTTGGGCACATTAATAAGTGGGCGATTCCAAGCCAGATTGCCCTTGTTACTGAAATTCCCAAGACCAGTGTCGGCAAGCTCGACAAGAAACGTATCCGCCTGGATATCATCGAGTGGCAGAAGACCAACAGCACCTTCCTCTCGACACTCTGAGTGCCTTTTGCCGTGCTCGCTGAGCGCGGCAAGCCCCCAAGCAAGCGCTTGTCTTGCCAAATCCTGAAATTACGCCATTCTCCCGGTGCCAGCTGTGACTGGTCGGTCGAAATAGCCGTGCCAGAGGGTTTGCCGCTGTAAATCACACTTTAGAGGGATCAAGTGCCCGTACCTGCTGGCTATAGTCGGCACAGGGTCTTAGTAAGAGCGGCTATAACGCCCCCTCGTATCGCAGCCTTCCAGGCTGCCCGATGGCGTTAACACTCAAGAGCACTTGAGCCGGTCCCGGAAAAGCCCACTGCCATAACAATAAAAGCACATGGAGTAGCGTCGATGACATCAGTTAACCAGTTCTGGCGCCGGGCGAAATTGCCTCTGGCCGTCAGCCTCGCCTCTACGCTCGCCGGTCCGGCATTTGGCGTAAGTTTCAACATCGGTGAAATCGAAGGTCAGTTCGACTCGTCGCTTTCGATAGGCGCCAGTTGGTCTACGCAGAATCCCAACAAGAATCTCATCGGTTCCAATAACGGCGGCCACGGCCTGTCGCAGACCTCCGATGATGGCCATTTGAATTTCAAGAGCGGGGAAACGTTCTCGAAGATCTTCAAGGGCATTCACGATCTTGAGTTGAAATACGGCGACACCGGTGTGTTTCTCCGGGGCAAGTACTGGTATGACTTTAAGCTTAAGGACGATGATCTCAATTTCAAGAACATCAGCGACAGCGGCCGCAAGGAAGCCGCGAAATCGTCGGGCGCCGAGCTGCTCGATGCGTTCGTCTACCACAACTACTCCATTGGGGATGAACCAGGTTCCGTGCGGTTGGGTAAGCAAGTCGTCAGTTGGGGTGAAAGTACCTTCATCCAGGGCGGTATCAACAGCATCAACCCGGTCGACGTGTCAGCCTTCCGCCGTCCCGGCGCGGAAATCAAGGAAGGCTTGATTCCGGTCAACATGTTCTACCTCTCGCAAAACATCACCGAGAACCTCTCGGCCGAGGGCTTTTATCAAATTGGATGGGACCAGACGGTTGTCGATAACTGCGGCACCTTCTTCTCGCAACCGGACGTGATCGCCGACGGCTGCAACAACAACCTGGCCGTGTTGAAAACCAAAAATGGTCTAAATAGCGCGTTGCCAGCCAGTTTGCGTTCACCTGTGTCAAATAGCTTGGCGGCCCAGGGCGTTACCTTCGGCAACCCGGATGAAGGCGTAATCGTGCGTCGTGGTCCTGACCGTGACGCCCGCGACAGCGGCCAGTTCGGCCTGGCCACGCACTACATGTTCGATCCACTGGACACCGAGTTCGGTGCCTATTTCATGAATTACCACAGCCGCAACCCGATCTTCAGTGGCCAAGGCGCCCCGGCCAGCGCTTATAGCCCAGCCAACCTGGTTGGTTCGCTGGCTCGCAATGGCGTACCGCTACGGACTGCTGCGGCTTTGGCGCCGACCCTGCTGCCGTTGGTCGTGGCCGGCAACTCCAGCTATTACGTTGAATACCCGGAAGACATTCGTCTGTACGGCCTGAGCTTCTCTACCACCCTGCCTACCGGTACGGCGTGGAGTGGTGAGGTCAGCTACCGTCCGAACGCGCCGGTGCAACTCAACACCACCGATATCCTGTACTCCGGTCTTACGCCGTTGAACCCGAACGTATCGATGCTGCAAGGCAAGCCGGGTACTGACCAGTCGGGTTATCGCCGCAAGGAAGTTACCCAGTTCCAGACCACCTTCACCCAGTTCTTCGATCAGGTGATGGGCGCCGAGCGACTGACTGTCGTGGGCGAAGTCGGCTGGACTCACGTCGGTGGGCTGGAAAGTACCTCGAAAATCCGTTACGGCCGCGACCCGAGCTACGGCCCAGGTCCCCTGCCTAATGGTCAGTGCGCCACGCTCAACGCCAGCACCCTGGCCGGCGCAGCCCAGAACAACGTCTCGCGTTATTGCGAAAACGATGGCTTCACCACGGCTGACTCCTGGGGCTATCGTGCTCGTGCGATCTGGGATTACAACAGTGTGTTTGCAGGTATCAACCTCAAGCCAAGCATTGCCTGGTCGCATGACGTCTCTGGCTACTCGCCGGGTCCTGGTGGCAACTTCGAAGAAGGGCGCAAGGCTATCAGCCTGGGCCTGGATGCCGAATACCAGAACACCTACACCGCGAACCTTTCGTACACCAACTTCTTCGACGGCAAGTACACCACTGTGGATGACCGCGATTTTGTTGCGCTCAGCGTTGGCATGAACTTCTAAGAATACGGTTTTTTTTCAGGACGACTATGAACATGAAAATGACAAAGGGTCTGTTACAAGTCGGTGTACTGGGTCTGTCATTGCTGGCGACCGGGGTGATGGCTGCTGTGTCGGAATCCGAGGCCGCCAAACTGGGTACAACCTTGACGCCGATGGGCGCCGAAAAGGCCGGTAACGCCGCAGGGACGATCCCTGCATGGAGCCCGCTGCCAAAAAATGCTGGCGCTGTGGACAGCAAGGGTTTCCTTGCTGACCCCTATGCTCAGGAACAACCGCTGTTTGTGATCACCGCGCAAAACGTCGATCAGTACAAAGACAAGCTGGCGCCAGGGCAAATAGCGATGTTCAAGCGCTATCCGGAGACTTTCAAAATGAAGGTCTTCCCGTCCCATCGTGGCGCGACGGTGCCTGATGACGTGTTCGCAGCGATCAAAGGCAACGCGACCAAGACCAAACTGGTCGCGGGTGGTAACGGCCTTGAGAACTTCAAGACGGCGATTCCATTCCCGATCCCGCAAAACGGTTCTGAGGTGATCTGGAACCATATCACCCGTTATCGCGGTGGCAGCGTTCAGCGTCTGGTGACCCAGGCCACGCCGCAGGCCAATGGCTCCTACAACCTGGTTTACTTCAAGGATCAGTTCGTTTTTCGCGATAACGTGAAAAAATCCGGTGCAGACGATGCGAAAGCCAAGTCTGGCGATGAAGATGAGAAAACCGGTGACACCAGCAACATCCTTTTCTACTTCAAGCAGGAAGTAACCGCGCCCGCACGTCTGGCCGGTGGGGTACTGCTGGTGCACGAAACCCTCGATCAGGTAAAAGAACCGCGTATGGCCTGGGTGTACAACGCCGGTCAACGTCGCGTACGTCGCGCGCCACAAGTGTCTTATGACGGGCCGGGTACCGCAGCAGATGGTCTGCGCACCTCGGACAACCTGGACATGTACAACGGCGCACCTGATCGTTACGACTGGAAACTGATCGGCAAGCAGGAAATGTACATCGCCTCTGACAGCTATAAGCTCGATGATCCGACCCTTAAATATGCCGACATCATCAAGGCCGGTCATATCAACCAGGATCTGGCGCGCTATGAACTGCGTCGTGTCTGGCACGTGACCGCTACCTTGAAGGAAGGCCAGCGCCACATCTATGCCAAACGTGACTTCTTCATCGATGAAGACACCTGGCAGGCAGCGGTGATCGATCACTACGACGGTCGTGGTCAACTGTGGCGTGTGGCTGAAGCTCACTCCCAGAACTACTACAACGTACAAGTGCCGTGGTACACCCTGGAAACCCTCTACGATCTGCAATCGGGCCGTTACCTGGCGCTCGGTATGAAGAACGAAGAGAAAGCAGCTTATAACTTCAAGTTCGAGGCGAGCGTCAGCGATTTCTCTCCTTCGGCCTTGCGCCAGTCTGGCGTACGGTAACGATTCATCGCTAAACGCACACTGAAAACGCCCCGACTGTTCGGGGCGTTTTCTATTGAGAGCCCCTATGTTCACGGGGAGCGATGCAGGTTGTTGTAATCTTTTTCTAAAAATGCGCCAAATTCCTTCAAAAGGACCGACGTACCCGCTAGTCTGCGGACATCTGCAATGCCGATAACAGCACTTTAATAAGAGCCGGCTATGACTGATTTGTCCCGTCTGCAAGGGTTTGACAGCCACGCGGTTACCGCGCTGGAAGGCCGTTTCTTTCGACCACCGTTGCCCGAAGGTTATGTACTGCGTCCACGTTTATGTGAGCGCTTGAGTGCAGGCCTGGCGGGGCGGCTGTTGTTGGTCTGCGCCCCGGCAGGTTTTGGCAAGAGTTCGCTGGCGGTAGAGTTTTGTCAGAGCCTGCCGGCTCAGTGGCAAAGCCTGTGGCTGGGGCTGAGTCATCGCGACAGTGATCCGGGGCGCTTTCTTGAGCGTCTGCTTGCCGGTCTGCAACAATTTTTCCCACAGCTGGGTACCCAGGCGCTGGGTTTGTTGAAGATGCGCCAACGCCATCAACCCTTTGCATTCGAAGAGTGGCTTGATGGCCTGCTTGACGAGCTGACCACGCACCTGATGCTGAGCAAGCCACTGCTGCTGGTGCTGGACGATTACCATCTCGCTCAGGGGCCGGTGCTCGACCGCTGCCTGCAGTTTTTCCTCAATCACTTACCCGCCGGGCTGATCGTGATGGTCACCAGCCGTCAGCGTCCGAACTGGCACCTGGCACGGCTGCGACTGTCGCGCCAACTGCTTGAGCTCAATGAGCAGGATTTGCGCCTGACCAACGCCGAGTCGGTGGCGGTGCTTGAACAGCACTCGAATTCGCTGGACAGTGAAGCGCTGCAAAGTCTGATTCTGCGCAGCGAGGGTTGGGTGGCCGGGTTGCGCTTCTGGCTGCTGGCCGCGTCTGAAGCGGGCAGTGACAATGCGCTGCCACAAGCGCTGCATGGCGGGGAAGGGCTGATTCGCGATTACCTGCTCGAAGAGGTGATCGACTTTCTACCGACCGATGTTCAGGCGTTTTTGTACGATACCGCCTGCCTGGAGCGTTTTTGCAGCGAGCTGTGCGATGCCGCTCGCGAAACGTATGACAGCGCCGAAATGCTGCGTTATCTGCAAGCGCATCAGGTCTTCCTGGTGCCGCTGGATGAGCATGGCCGCTGGTTTCGTTATCACCATTTGTTTTCCGACTTGTTGCGCACCCGGCCCGGCGCCGAGACCGGCCCGCAGCAA